>Ga0137310_101386_pt1 | contig 15307 bp, 15 predicted proteins | sample NAcewiD2O_June_2_FD_97183 | JGI IMG/M metagenome (GOLD analysis project Ga0137310, IMG submission 97183) | Mouse cecal microbial communities from Vienna, Austria - N-Acetylglucosamine amended D2O_June | ecosystem: Host-associated > Mammals > Digestive system > Large intestine > Cecum | place...
CAGCTGACACCCAGGAGACCGTCCCCCGGATAGAGGGTGAACAAAATGTACCTGAAGGAACCAATCAGGGTATAGTATTTTTAGAAGAGCGGGAAGATTTTGCAGCTGCGGCAGCAAAGGAAGGTAAGGAAATCGGCTTCGATAATGCTACAGGCGGGTATCGTATCCTACAAAAAAATGGGCGACCAGCAGGTTTGATCCCCGTGTCCGACCAGTTCCTTCAGAACTACAAGCCACAACAGGATGAAAATAGTCCTATCAAATTTGGGACTGGGCAAGAAATTGATGAGTATGCTAAGCGTAAGGGGTGGAAAGTCTTTTATGATCTTGCAGCAGATAAACTTCGGTACGTCAAAGCCTCCGGAAAACTCGTCGGCCTAATCCCCACAACCGCTAATGACTTGCCAGCCCCAGAGAGCCCCAACAGCTCTAAAGCAGAGCAGTCAAGCAATGCGGTTGAAGACGGCAGCACATTAAACCGTACCGCTCCCAGCGAGGTACAGCCCCCGAGCGCTCTGGCGGTCCAGCCGCCCCCGCCTGCGAGAACCCTAGCCCCCATGCCTGCTCTCAGCGGTAAGCAGCTGGGCGGCATCGCAAAGTATGACAGAGGCAAAAAGTCGAAAATCACACCAGCGATGCTGAAAAACAAGGTTTTAAGCGTCTCGAGACTTCTCGTAAAGGACGAAATCGTCTTCAAATACGATGGGATGTGTTACCAGGCGCAAAGCGATGCAGACCTGCAGCGACTTGTTGTGAAAATCTGCGAAGCTGAGGTATACGAGAATGGATACTTTGATTTGGTTACGGGAACTGTCAAGTTTATCCGTACTGAACCAACGATTCAGTACACCGAGCGGATAGAAAACCATCGGGTCCTGACGTTTCAAAACGGCAACCTGGACATAGAAACAGGGGCTTTTTGGCCGCATAGTCCGGGGGTTTTTACCACCTACACCTTAAAGTGTTGCTATATTCCCAATCCCTCCGAGACCGCGTGCCCTGAGTTCGACCGTTTCCTTTGGGGAATAAGCGGTGGGGATGCGCAGATGGTTGCAAGGCTCTGGGAGATGCTGGGCTATTGCCTGGTCCCGGATATCGGGGGCAAGACCGGCTTTGTTCTGCAAGGCCGGAAACACAGCGGGAAATCCCTTTTGTGCAACTTCTTGGAGGAGGAGATTTTTCCCGACGAGGTTGTGTCCAGCCTGGATGTAGACCAGCTATCGAAGGAGTTTGCCCCGTCCGAGCTGGAGGGAAAAATGCTCTGCGTGTCTGGTGACATGCCGGATGAGTCCTTAAATAACAAAGTGGTCTCCAACATCAAGAAGCTGCTGGGGAACGACCTGATATCGGCCCCCAAGAAGTATCAAGATAACCGGCAGTTCCGCTTTGGCGGGAAGTTTATCCTGGTATCGAACCACCAGCTTCGCATAAAAGGCGAAGACGATGCCTTTGAAGACCGGTTGGTAGCCATCCCGTTCCCCTATTCGATTCCCAAGGAAAGGTGGGATCCCCAGTTTGCCCAAAGGCTTCTGCCCGAAAAAGATTCCATAGTCAGCAAGGCCATCGGGTACTATTGGGCGCTTAAAGCGCGCCACTATGCGTTTTCCGGGGACTACAAGCTGAACAGCGGCACCTTCCTGCTGAAAGCCCCTGCCCATGAAAACATAGATATGCAGCCGTTGGTAAAAAACTTTCTGCTCACCAATTTCGAGCCAGCGTCCCAGGAGGAAGCTGTTTTCATGGCCGATGCCCACGCCATGTTTGAACAGTTATGTGGGCATATGCCCCTCAACCAGTTCGGCGGGCTGTTTGGCAGCATGGCTGTTAAGATGTTGGGGGCTAAGAAGAGTAAGATCCGCAGGGAAAAAGATGGTACGCCGCGCAGCTGCTTGTGTGGCTTGCGGCTTAAAGCTCAATCGTAAATTTGTGAAGGAAGGAGGTGTAATCATGCCCTGCCAAGTCGGAACCATCCGGCAGATCCACCAGCGCCTGCACGAGGAGGGCTTCCTCATCAGCGAATATGCCCTGCGTCAGTGGGTCAAAACGGGGAGACTTTCAGCCGTGTTCGTGGGCAACAAGGCGCTGATCTCTTTCGATAAGGTGCTTGAAATCCTCAACAACGGCTTGGCGCCCGTTCCTGCGGAGACGCCGCAATCCGACCTCCGCATAGGAGGATAAACCTGAAGGGCCCCTGTTACGCGTATGCAGACAGGGGCTCAATTTTATTTATGGAGGAATCACTATGGCTGGTATTACAAAGCGCAACGGGCACTACCGAATTACCGTATCTTGTGGTTATGACATCTACGGGAAGAAGCTTTCGGAAACCACTACATTTACCCCAGACCCTACGCTTTCTCCCAAGAAACAGGAGAAAGCCGTTATGGACTTTGCGCATGAATTTGAAGCTAAGGTTAAAAGCGGCCTGGTTATGACAGGCGGTAAAATCACGCTGCAAGAGTTTTCGGAGCGCTGGATGGCAGAATATGCCAAGGTCAATTTGCAGCCGGGGACCGTCACCAAATACCGACAGGAACTAAACGACAAAATACTCCCTGCTTTGGGGCATCTGAAATTATCCGAATTAAGGCCCCACCGGGTGAACAGCTTCTTTGCCTCTCTTACCCAGGACGGAGCACGAAAGGACGGCAAACCCGGAGGGTACAGCAAAGGCAGCATACGGAAAACGCGGAACGTCCTGTCTTCCATCCTCCGTACGGCAACGGAATGGGAAATCATGGACAGCAACCCCTGCGATAAAGTACGCCTGCAAGCTATGGACATGACTGAAACCGTGAAATTCTTTACGCCGGAGCAAACAGCCGTATTCTTGTCCTATATCGAAAAGCCATACACCGTACATATCAGCGGACACAAGCGCGTAGATGACACTGGGCAGCCCTACACTGTGGGAGACTATACCGTCACCAAGACCATACCCGAACAAATCCGGATCCTGTTTAACCTGGCGATTTACACGGGCCTGCGCAAGGGTGAGCTTTTGGCCTTGCAGTGGGAGGACATAAACTGTCATGATGACCTTGTTCAAGTCCGCAAATCCGTCACGATGGTAGGGGGCAGGCCGGTCTGCAAGGCACCCAAGACAAAAACCTCTACCCGCACCGTGTCCATTCCCCATTTTCTGTCCGAGCGTCTCGAACAGCTGCACGAATCACAAGATGATTTCAAAGCAAAAGTCGGCGACTATTGGCAGGGGGACAACTGGGTTTTCACCCAGGATAACGGCAGGATGATGAACTACAGTACGCCGTATCAGGCGCTGCAAGACACCATCAACCGCTACAACAAGGGCCGTCCCGTCGATGAACAACTGCCCTTGATACCCTTCCACGGGCTCCGCCACACATCGGCAACCCTGCTGATCGCCAGCCAGCAGGACGTAAAAACCGTATCGACCCGGCTGGGCCACGCGCAGACTTCGACAACGATGAATATCTACGCCCACGCGCTCAAGGAAAGCGACCGCAAAGCCGCCGATGCCCTGGAAAATATGCTGGCAGAGCCGCCCAGTAACCAGAAAAAAGCCACGCAGTAACCAAATCGTAACCAACCACCCCAAGAGGGCTACATAAGCCAAAAACCAAAAACCCCGCAGACCGCAGTCTTACGGGGTTTTTTATGGAGCTGCTAAGCAGATTTGAACTGCTGACCTCATCCTTACCAAGGATGCGCTCTACCAACTGAGCCATAGCAGCGCAATAGTCCACGAAGTGAACTATGCCAACTTTAAAAGCTGGATGGCGACCCGGAACGGGCTCGAACCGTCGACCTCTAGCGTGACAGGCTAGCGTTCTAACCAACTGAACTACCGGGCCATCCGGCACCCGAATCACTTCGAGCGACAGTCAATATTATACACGGTTCGAGCCGCCTTGTCAACCCCTGCGGGCAAAAAACTTTTCAGGGATGGTTTCACCCTTTTTCGCCCCGGATAACCATGGTGCTCTCCCGCTCATACAGCACCCGCACCTGCTGAAAGCCTGCATTTTCCAGCAAGGCTTTCTGGTGCTCCCAGGTTAGGGGGGTATCAATGTGGATAAACTGGCTCTCAGGGATACCGCTCTTCTCCCGTTTGCGCCGCAGGTGCTCCTGGCACAGGGTTTCCTCCTCGGGGCAGCAGGCAATGTAGTCGCACTCTATATAATACCCGCCTGGGGCCAGGGCGCGGTGCAGCTTCTCATAAATGGCCTGCTTTTTTGGAAAATCGAAGTGGTGCAGGGTTTCAAAGGACAGGGCCGCGTCAAAGGCTTCCTCCCCAAAAGGCACCTGGAAATAATCGCCTTGGATAAGCCGGATATCCTTTCCTGGGAAATTCTCCCGCAGCCTGCCCAGCATGGCAGAGGACAGGTCAATGCCTGTCACCTGAAGCTGGGGGAAGCGCTTGAACATGGCCTCCAGTTCCAACCCGGTGCCGCAGCCGATGTCCAGCAGGCTGGCAAGCCCTTCATCGAAAAATTCCGCGATTTCCCGGTATTCTGCCCCCCAGTTTCCCATATGTACGTCCTCGTATTTGTCCAGCCGGGCAGCGAAAAAATCCGCCATGCCTTCCGCTGGATCCTCCCGGGTCTGCAAAAGCCAGTTTTTTAAGTCCTTCAGGTACTGCGCTGTTTCCTCCGGCGTGCGTTTTTTGCTTTCTAGCATACTGGTTCCTCCTTATCCTGCCCCGCAAGCCGCCAAAAGGCTTCCTCCAGCAGGGCTTCCACCTGCTCTCCCGGCAGGTGGATACAGTTTGACACAATCTGGGTGGCAATGCCGTGGGAATAAAGCCACACATGGATGAAAAGCCGCTCTGCCTGCTCTAAAGGCAGATTTGCCGTTTTGGCCGCGTTTTCAATGGAAGCCCTGTTCCAGGGGGCTTTCAGGATGTCCTCCAGGGAAGCCCCCGCCATGGTCAGGTTCATAAACAAGGCGTTGAAGATGTGCTTTTCCTGCCGGGCAAAGGCCACATAGGCAATGGCCTGGCTTAAAAGCCTGTTTTCCTCTGTCATCCGCTGGGCCATAAAGGTGTCATACTGCTGGTCAAGCTCTTCCTTTAAGTCTGCCCGCAGTGCATCCATGGAGGCATACACCCGGAAAAGGGGCTGGGTGGAACAGCCCAGGGCCTGGGCAAGGCTGCGGGCGTTGACGTTTCCCAGCCCGCCCTCCCGCACAAGCTTTACAGCAGCGGCAAGAATCTCCTGTTTGGTGACGGTAGGTTTTGGGGGCATACCCGGCCTCCTTTATAATAACAATTGTTACGTAACGCTTGTTATTATAAAACGGATTCTCTTTCCTGTCAAGAAGGAAAATTTGCTCAGTCCAGCTTTATGCCCTTGAGCAGATCGCAGAGGGCCATGGCGGGCAGGGTGAGCAGGCACCACAAAAGGGAATAGGGCAGGCACACCTGGCCCAGGATATTCAGGGGCATGTCCTTGTAATCCCACACCCCGAAGCCCAGCAGATGATTCACCACAAGGCCGGTGCAAAGCTCTACCCCGGTGATAATGCCGGAGCCTGTGAGGCACCGCAGGGCAAGGCTTCTGTGGGATAGAGGGCCGCAGCAGATGCGTCCTATCAGGGTGAGGCACAGGCCCCCTGCAAGGGCCATAGAATAGTGGGTGCGTCCCCGCCAAACCATCTCTAAGGTAGGGTATGCGCAGCTTCCGGTTAAAAACAGCAGTCCATCCATAAATCGCCATAGGATGCAGGCTTCCCGCACAGGGCCATGAAACGTGCATCCTTTCCTCCTTCTTATGCGTGCTTTGCCCATTCCCCGGGCTTTCCTGTATTCTGCCACAAAGGGGGCTTTTTATGAGGGGCGGGTGTTTTTTCCCCGGGCCGCTTGTATTTTGCCCCCTGGTTCGCTATAATATAGATTCAGACGTTACTTTATTTTGTAAAGAAAAGGCGGTGTGCGGCATGAAAATTCTGGTGACAGGCGGGGCCGGGTATATCGGTTCCCACACCTGCATTGTCCTGCTGGAACAGGGCTATGAGGTGGTAATTGTGGACAACCTCTGCAACAGCAAGGCTGTGGTGGTGGACAGGATTAAGGAATTGAGCGGCAAGGACGTAACCTTCTATGAGGAGGACGTGTGCAGCGAAAAGGCCCTTAGGGAGATCTTCCGCAAAGAGGGTATTGACGCGGTAATTCACTTTGCCGGGCTGAAAGCGGTGGGGGAGTCTGTGGAAATCCCCCTGCGGTATTATGAAAACAACCTGGGATCCACCATCACCCTTTTAAAGGTTATGGAGGAGTTCCATGTGCAGAACATTGTGTTCAGCTCCTCCGCCACAGTATATGGCGACCTGACACAGCCTCCCCTGCGGGAGGACGCACCCCTGCCGAACCACGCCAACTGCCCTTACGGCACCACCAAGCTGATGATTGAGCAGGTTTTGAAGGACTATGCCGCCGCGAACCAGGGCTTTAACCCAGTGCTTCTCCGGTATTTTAACCCTGTGGGCGCCCACGCAAGCGGCCGCATAGGGGAGGATCCCGCCGGCATCCCCAACAACCTTTCCCCTTATATCATCCAAACCGTAGTGGGCAAGCGGGACAAGCTCCATGTGTTCGGCAACGACTATCCTACCCCCGACGGCACCTGCCTGCGGGACTATATCCATGTGGTGGATTTGGCGGAGGGCCATGTGGCGGCTTTAAAGCTGTTTGAAAAGGAGGGTTGCGGCCTGCGGGTGTATAACCTGGGCACAGGCCGGGCCTATTCTGTGCTGGAGGTGCTGAAAGCCTATTCCGAGGCTGCCGGGCAGGAGATCCCCTATGTGATAGAGGGCCGCCGGTCCGGGGACTTGCCGGAAAGCTACGCCGACGTTTCCAAAGCAAGGGAAGAGCTGCACTGGGAAGCAAAGCGAACCTTGCAGGACATGTGCGCAGATTCCCTGCGCTGGCAGAGGCAGAACCCCGATGGCTATGGGGAATAAGCTGCTGATAGGGGAGAGGGTGGTGCTGGCCTCCCAGTCCCCCAGCCGGAAAATGCTGCTGGAACAGGCGGGGATAGCCTTTGACGTGGTGGTTTCCGGGGTGGAGGAGGACGTGCCGGAGGGCTTCACCCCCGCCCGGACTGTGGAGGAATTAAGCGCCCGGAAGGCCCGGGCTGTGGCTCCCCTGTGCCCGGGCAGGGCGGTTATCGCGGCGGATTCTGTAGTGTCCATCGACGGGCTGGTGCTGGGCAAGCCGGAAAGCGACGAGGCCGCCTGCCGGATGCTCCGCAGGCTTTCCGGCCGCACCCACGAGATTTTCACCGGGGTATGCCTGCTGGCAAAAGACAGGCAGCAGGTGTTCCACCAAGTGACCCAGGTGAAGTTTTACGATTTGACCGACGAGGAAATCGCCGCCTACGTGGCCATGGGAGAGTCCCGGGGCCGGGCCGGCTCTTATGGCATTGAGGGCGCGGGGGTTATCCTGGTGGAAAGCATTCAGGGAGACTATTCCAACATTGTGGGCCTGCCTGTGGCGGAAACCCTGCGGCGGCTGCGGGCCATGCTGGGATAGGCAGTCCCCCCATGGAGGGAGCTTATGGCAAAAAAGGAATATGCGGGAGAGGAATTTTCTGCCCTGCGGCTGGAGGAGGGGGATTTTCGCGGCGTCCTGTTTGAGGACTGCCTCTTTACAGACTGCCGCTTCCAGGGGCTTTCCTTCCAGGGCTGCCGCTTCACCGGGTGCCATTTTGCCCGGTGCCGCTTAGGAGGGCTTTCCTTTGACAACGTCCAGGCCATGGGCAATTCCTTTGAGGACTGCGCGGTGCTGGGAATAGACTGGGCCGCCCTCTTAGACCCCCGCAAGCAGGATTTGGGCTTCCTGCCCTTTGACAGCTTTGCCCGCTGCACCCTGCACCACTGCCTCTTTTTCCACCTAGAGCTGGGGAAGTTCTCTTTTGCTGGCTGCGATCTTTCCGGCAGCTTTTTTGAGGACTGTCGTTTGGGCGGGGCGGATTTTTCCGGCTGCCTGCTGCGGGGCGCCGCTTTTTCCCACAACGACCTTTCCGGCGCAGACTTCCGGGGGGCCGCGGAGTACGGCTTCTCCATAGAGGGCAACCAGGTGAAGGGGGCGAAGTTCTCCATGCCCGAGGCGGTAAGCCTTCTGTATGGCCTGGGGCTGGAGATTGACGGAGGATGACAGACAGGAGCAAAGGCAGAGGAACGTTTCTTTTTGCCTTTGCTCTTTCTTTTTCAAAGCTTTTGTGGTATACTGGCAAGGCTGGAGCCATGCCTGCGCCTTTATAACAGCCTGCACCCGCTGGGGCAGGACAGGAACCTGTGTGAAAAGCCTGAAAGCTTTCAGGCTTTCGCAGGGCGCAAAAGGGCATACTGCAAGCGGCGTTCCGGCAAAAATACGCGCTGTATCCCTGCGGAAAAAGGGAACAGCAGTGGAGGTTTTTTATGATGGAAAGCAAAACAGCACACCCCGCCCGTCCCATGCAGGAGCTGGTGCTCACTGCCCTGTTCGCCGCCATTATTCTCTTAATGGCTTTCACGCCTTTGGGGCTTATCGACCTGCCCCTTATCAAGGCCACCATCCTGCATGTGCCGGTCATTATCGGCTCTGTGGTTCTTGGCCCTAAGCGGGGGGCTGGGCTGGGCGCTCTTTTCGGCCTTGTCAGCCTTTGGAAAAATACCATGGCCCCCAGCCTTTTAAGCTTTGCCTTTTCCCCCTTTGTGCCCCTGCCCGGAACGGACAAGGGCAGCCTGTGGGCGCTGCTGATCTGCCTTGTGCCCCGCATCCTTACAGGCGCGGTGCCCTGGTTCGTATTTGCCGGCATGTCCCGGCTGGCAAAGGGAAGGGCCTGGGGACGCGGGGCAGGTTTTGTGCTGGCGGGGATTGCCGGCGCGGCGGTGAACACCGTGTTGGTAATGGGCCTGATGGGCCTTGTGCTGGGAGAGGCTTTTGCCGCGGCCCAGGGCATTTCCCATACCCTGGTTAGTGGGGCCATTTTAAGCATTATGCTGGCAAACGGCATTCCCGAGGCCATAGCGGCGGCAGTGCTTTGCGGGGCCATATGCGCGGGGCTTGACAAGGCCCGCATTATCCCCAACAGGGAACAGGAGGAGAAAGCATGATTCTTGCAATTGACATAGGCAATACCAACACAGTGCTGGGGTGCCTGGAGGGGGACAATCTCCTTTTCACCCTGCGCATCCGCAGCGACCGCTACAAGACAGCAGACGAATACAGCCTGCTTTTAGAGGGCCTGCTCTCCCGGCAGGGGGTGGATCCCAAGGGCTTAGAGGGCGGGATTTTAGCCAGCGTGGTGCCGGAGCTGCGCACTGTCATTGCGGACGCGGCCCGGCAGATGACGGGGAAGGAATTCCTGGTTGTAGGCGCGGGGTTAAAAACAGGCCTGGATATCCGTATCGACAACCCGGCCCAGCTTGGGGCAGACCGGGTGGTGGACGCGGTGGCGGCTTTGGCTGCATACGACCCGCCCTTGGTTATTTTTGACATGGGCACTGCCACCACTATGTCGGTGGTGGGAAAGAACGGCGCCCACCTGGGGGGCATGATTATGCCCGGCCTGCGCACCTCTGTGGACGCCCTCAGCGCCCGGGCGGCCCAGCTTCCCTATATCCATCTGGAAGCCCCGCCCCGGGTTATCGGCACCAACACGGTGGACTGTATGCAGGCCGGGGCTATTTATGGCAGCGCCTGTATGCTGGACGGCCTTATCGGCCGGGTGGAGGAAGCCCTGGGGGAGAAGGTTACGGCAGTGGCCACAGGGGGGCTGATGGCAGTTGTCCACCCTTATTGCAAAAGGGAAATCCACTATGAGCCGAACCTGCTCTTAAAGGGCCTGCACCTGCTCTATGAGAAAAACAGGAAGGCATAAGGCAGCACCGCACAATTCCCTGCTTCCGCCTTAAGCGGCAGACTGCGGGAGCTTTTTTCGCCATATACCACTTAGGATTATGTGGTATTGCCATAAATAAAACCGCAAAGAAAGTGCGCGTACCCGCAAAAGGGCCGCGCACTTTTTTATGGCTTCCGCTGTTTCCCGCTGCAAGCCGCCAGGCTTTCCAGCCGCAGCATGGCGCTGGAAAGCATCCGCGTCCCCAAGGCAAACCCCATGGCTGCCGCAGCGCCTCCTGCCCCCAGGCCAATGAAGGAAAACCCGCTTAGAAAAAACAGCCAAACGCCCGCGGCCCCTCCCAGCCCCAGCAAAAGCCCAAAGAGCGCCCAGGCAGAAAGCCTGTACAGCTTTTCCCACATGGAACTGTTATTTTCCACCGCCACCATCCCTTCCAAAAATTTTCCTCCCTTATAATAGGACAAATCGTCCTTTTTGTCAATACTCCTTTATGCCAAAATGTTCTATAAGGACAGGGGCGAGGAGGTGAGCCGGATGGAAAATCGCTTGCGGGAGCTGCGGAAAAAGCGGCGGCTAACACAGGTGGGCCTGCAAATGCAGACAGGCATCGAGCAGACCCTGATTTCCAAATATGAGCGGGGAGAGCGGGTGCCGCCTACGGAAACCCTGATGGTGCTGGCAAAGTTTTTCGGCACCACCATGGACTATATCATGTGCCTGACGGATAATCCCCAGCGCCCGCCGCCTTTGGGCAGGGAGCCTGCCCCGGATAAGGAAAAGCCCGGTGCCTCAAAATTTTCCAAAAGCACTTGACAGGGGAAAAAAGCAGCGGTATAATGATAGCGTCCTAACAGTTTGGGAACTAACAGATTGGGAGATCCCGGAAAGGAGCAGCCAGATGGAAAATCGCGAACCTCTTCAGGGGCATCCGGCCCCGCGCAAGGAGCACTGGGACGAAATCGGCTTTCAGATACACCGGCTGCACATTTTGTGCAAGCGGCTGGTGGATCAGCAGGCCTTTCAGGACATGGCGGAAAAGCCCACCAAAACCCAGACCTGGGTGATGGGGTATCTCTATGAAAACCGGAACCGGGATGTGTTCCAACGGGATATCCAGGAGCAGTTCGGGGTGCGGCGGTCCACAGTGACGGGCATTTTGCAGTTGATGGAGAAAAACGGCTGGATAACCCGGCAGTCTGTAGGGGAGGACGCGCGGCTGAAAAAAATCCAGTTGACCCCGCAGGCAGTGGAGCTGCATGAGCGGGTGGGGGAGTGCATCCGCAAAACAGAGGAGCAGCTTTCCCAGGGGCTTTCCCCGGAGGAAAAGCAGGAGTTTTTCCGGCTGTGCGGCAAGATACGCGGCAATGCTGAGAGCGCCATGAAGTGACAGCGCTCTTTTCTGCCCATATTGTTAGGGAACGTACTGTAAGGATATAAACTTATAAAAATTCAAGGCAGCCATCCCCATCCGCCACACTTACTTGTGAAGGTTTTTGAAGATTTTTAAGAAACTTTTTCCTTAAAAAAGTTTCTTAAGCGGGGTTTGGGGCAGGCCCCCAACGAAAGAAAGGAAGCGGTGCATATGGTACGAAAGCTTGCCGGCAGCGTCCGGCAGTATAAGAAGGACACCTTGCTGGCTCCGGCCTTTGTCACCATGGAAGCGGTGATGGAGGTGGTAATCCCCTTGTTGATGGCAGTGCTTATCGACCAGGGCATTGAAGCAGGAGACATGGGGACTATCCTCAAGGTGGGCGCTGCCCTGGCTGCAGCCACCCTTATTTCCCTGGCCTTTGGTTTTTTGGCAGGACGCAGCGCCGCCAAGGCTTCCGCCGGGTTTGCAGCCAACCTGCGGCAGGATATGTTCCACAAGGTGCAGGGCTATTCCTTTGGGAACATCGACAAATTTTCCTCCGCCAGCATTGTCACCCGGCTTACCACTGACGTAACAAACCTGCAAAACGCCTTCCAGATGATGACCCGCTCAGTGCGGGCGCCTGCCATGCTGGTGTTTTCCCTTATCATGTCTTTTTACCTGAACCCCGGCCTGTCCCTGGTGTTCCTTGTCGCCATCCCGGTTCTGGGGGCAGGGCTGCTGTTTATCGCCAGCAAGGCCCACCCGGTGTTCGAGCGCATGTTCAAGCGCTATGACCGGCTGAACGTGGTGGTGCAGGAAAACCTGCGGGGCATCCGGGCGGTGAAAGCCTTTGTGCGGGAGGAGCACGAGACGGAGAAGTTTACAGCCGCCAGCGAGGACATCCGGCACGATTCGGCCCTGGCAGAAAAAATCCTGGCCTTTAACGCCCCGTTAATGCAGTTTTGCATGTATGCCTGCATTCTGCTCATCTCCTGGTTTGGGGCAAAGCTGATTTTCAAAGGCTCCATGACCACAGGCCAGCTTATGAGCCTTTTGTCCTATGCCAGCCAAATCCTTATGAGCCTGATGATGCTCTCCATGTTCTTTGTGATGATCACCATGTCCCGGGCCTCCATCGAGCGCATTACAGAGCTGCTGGAGGAGGAAAACGAAATTAGCGACGGGGAAAAGGGCCTTGCGGCTGTGGCAGACGGCTCTGTGCGCTTTGAGAACGTGGAATTCCGCTATCAAAAGGAGGGGCGTGTGTGCCTTTCCGAAATTAACCTGGAGATTGCCTCTGGCCAGACTGTGGGCATCCTGGGGGGCACAGGCGCTGGCAAAAGCAGCCTGGTGCAGCTTATCCCCCGGCTGTATGACTGCACCGGGGGCCGGGTGCTGGTGGGCGGCGCGGACGTGCGGGACTATACCCTCCGGGCCTTGCGGGAGGAGGTTGCCATGGTGCTGCAAAAAAACGAGCTTTTCTCCGGCACCATCAAGGAAAACCTGCGCTGGGGCAATGAAAACGCCACAGACGAGGAGCTTGCCCATGTGTGCGAGCTGGCCCAGGCAGACGGGTTTATCCGGCAGTTCCCAGAGGGCTATGACACCTATATCGAGCAGGGAGGCTCCAATGTGTCCGGCGGGCAGAAGCAGCGGCTGTGCATTGCCAGGGCCTTGCTGAAAAAGCCGAAAATCCTTATTTTAGATGATTCTACCAGCGCGGTAGACACCCGCACAGACGCCCTCATCCGCCAGGCCTTCCGGGAGGAAATCCCCGGCACCACGAAAATCATCATTGCCCAGCGGGTAGCCTCTGTCCAGGATGCCGACCAGATTATCGTGCTGGATGGCGGTAAGATAGCGGATGCGGGCACCCATGAGGAACTGATGGAAAAGAGCGCCATTTACCGGGAAGTATATGAATCGCAGCAGAAGGGAGAGGATGGTCATGGCGCAGCCTAGAGTACACGGAGGCCCTCCGGGCCGGGGGCCGGGAGCCTTTGTAAAAGGCCAGGGGCCTAAAAACCAGGGGAAAACCATAAAACGGCTGTTAAGCTATTTGGGCCGGGGGTATCAGGCGCGGTTTGCCGTGGTGCTTCTCTGCATCCTGTTAAGCGCTGTGGCCGGGGTGCTTGGCTCCATGTTCCTGCAAACCCTCATTGACGATTACATTGAGCCGCTTGTCGCTGTATATGCCGGCACGTCCCAGGCCTTTTCCAGTGTAGGGCAGGGGATGGCGGCCCTGCTGGGGGCCATCGGCAGGATGGCGCTTATCTACCTTTTAGGCGTTGGATCCACCTTCCTATATAACTGGCTGATGGTGGGCATTTCCCAGGGAATGCTGAAAAAAATCCGGGACGATTTGTTCTCCCACATGCAGGCCTTGCCTATCAAGTATTTCGACACCCACACCCATGGCGACCTGATGAGCCGCTACACTAACGACACCGACACCCTGCGGCAGATGATTTCCCAGGGAATCCCCCAGGCCTTTTCCTCGGTGATCACAGTGGTTTCCGTGTTCTGCGCCATGGTAACCACCAGCATCCCCCTCACGGCTCTGGTAGTCCTGTTCGTGGCTTTCATGCTGGCGGTAACCAAGCATATCGGCGGGCAGAGCGGCAAGTATTTCGTCCGGCAGCAGCGGGCCTTGGGGGCGGTGAACGGCTTTATCGAAGAGCTGGTCACCGGGCAGAAGGTGGTGCAGGTGTTCTGCCATGAGGACAAAGCCAAAGAGGACTTTGACGCTCTCAACGAGGAACTGCGCCGGGAAGCGGACGCTGCCAACAGCTACGCCAACATTATGGGGCCGGTTATGAACAACCTGGGCCACTTGCAGTATGTGCTCATCGCCATTGCCGGAGGCGCCCTGTCCCTTTCCGGCATAGGCGGGCTGACCCTGGGAGGCATCGCGGCGTTTTTGCAGCTAAGCCGCAGCTTCACCCAGCCCATCAGCCAGATTTCCCAGCAGTTCAACACCATCATTATGGCCCTGGCCGGAGCCGAGCGCATCTTTGACGTGATGGATGAGGCCCCAGAGCAGGACGAGGGGTATGTCACCCTGGTGAACGCAAAAGAGGTGGACGGAAAGCTTGCGGAGACAGCGGAGCGCACAGGGCTGTGGGCCTGGAAGCACCCCCACCACGATGGATCTGTCACCTACACCCGGCTGACAGGCCGGGTGGAACTGCGGGAGGTGGACTTCGGCTACAATGAGGAAAAGCTGGTGCTCCACGACGTGTCTTTGGAGGCCCAGCCCGGGCAGAAGGTGGCCTTTGTAGGGGCCACAGGCGCGGGCAAAACCACCATCACCAACCTGATAAACCGCTTCTATGACATTGCGGACGGGAAAATCCGCTATGACGGCATCAACATCAACAAGATTAAAAAGCCGGATCTCCGCCGCTCTTTGGGCATTGTGCTCCAGGACACCAACCTGTTCACCGGGACGGTGGGGGACAACATCCGCTACGGGAAGCTTGACGCCACCGACGAGGAGGTGGAAGCGGCGGCAAAGCTTGCAAACGCCGACAGCTTCATCCGCCGCCTGCCAAAGGGCTATGACACAGTGCTCTCCGGGGACGGGGGCAGCCTTTCCCAGGGTCAGCGGCAGCTTCTGGCCATTGCCCGGGCGGCTGTGGCAGATCCCCCTGTGATGGTGCTGGACGAGGCCACCTCTTCCATCGACACCCGCACCGAACGCCTGGTGCAGCAGGGCATGGACGGCCTGATGCAGGGCCGCACTGTGTTTGTCATCGCCCACAGGCTTTCCACTGTGCAGAATTCCGACAGCATTATGGTGCTGGAGCTGGGCCGCATTATCGAGCGGGGCAGCCATAAAGAGCTTATTGCCCAGAAGGGGAAATACTACCAGCTTTACACAGGTGCCTTTGAGCTGGAATAGCTTTCCCGGGATATGGTTTCAGCCTGCCGCAAAGCGCTGTTGTAAGTTTTCAAGTGACCTGCAAAACCCAGGGCAGGCCTGCTTTATCAACATGAAAAAATGTGGAAAACTCCGGGGAATGGCTTAAATACTAGGTTTTTCGCGGAAAACCGTTTGCATATTGCTGGAAATTTTGCAATCTCGCAAAATGGGATTGCAAAATTTTTTGCCCGTTTTCGGCCCCAA
>Ga0137310_101387_pt1 | contig 15305 bp, 15 predicted proteins | sample NAcewiD2O_June_2_FD_97183 | JGI IMG/M metagenome (GOLD analysis project Ga0137310, IMG submission 97183) | Mouse cecal microbial communities from Vienna, Austria - N-Acetylglucosamine amended D2O_June | ecosystem: Host-associated > Mammals > Digestive system > Large intestine > Cecum | place...
TGCGGGATATGCCATTCTTACTGTCCCGGAATCGGAGATGGACCGGCTGGCGGAGTTGGAACAGATTGAGTATGTGGAGAAGCCAAAGCGGCTCTTCTTTTCCGACCTTTCTGGCAGCACGGCATCCTGCTTTACACCGGGCAGTCAGCTCTATGAAGGACTTACGGGAAAGGGAGTCCTTGTGGCGGTGATAGATTCGGGGATCAGCTATTATAACCGGGATTTCCGGAATGCGGACGGTACTACCAGAATCAGGTATCTGTGGGATCAAGTGCTGGGCAGGGAATTTGATGCGGCGCAGATCAATGAGGCGCTGATGACAGGCAGCCGGCAGGAGGCGCAGCAGCTTGTGCCAAGTATCGACACGAGCGGACATGGAACAGCCGTGGCCGGGATCGCTGCGGGAAACGGCGGAGAAGGCGGCCCGGCCTATGCGGGAGTTGCCAGGGAGAGTGAGCTTATCATAGTGCGGCTCGGATCACCGAGAGAAGACTCTTTTCCCAGAACAACGGAGCTGATGAGGGCATTGACTTATGTGGTCAGAAAAGCAGTAGAACTGGCCATGCCGGTTGCCGTCAATCTGAGTTTTGGAAATACTTACGGCGCACATAACGGAACCTCACTGCTGGAGCGTTTCCTGGATAATGTCTCGGAGATCGGGAGAAGCGTTATCTGTGTGGGCAGCGGAAATGAAGGGGCCTCCGGCGGTCATGTGGGCGGGAGTCTGGGGCGGCAGGAAATAGGAGATCCGGGATTAACTGATTTGGTCAATCAAACAGACATGACTGTCACTAACCGGGGCAGGAGAGTGGAGATGACGGTAGGAGCCTATGAAAGAGGTCTGAATGTGCAGCTGTGGAAAGAGTATGCCGACCGCTATTTAGTGACAGTCTTGTCGCCGTCCGGGGAGACGTTTCAGGTAGACACTGACCGACCCGGTAAACAGACTTATCGGCTGCAGCAGACGGAGATTTTGTTCTACAACGGGGAACCGGCTCCTTATATGACGGCGCAGGAGCTTTATTTCGATTTTCTCCCGGCGGATGGCAGCCGGTATCTGGATCGGGGTGTATGGACGTTTGAGCTTCGTCCACTGCGGGTCATTACCGGGAATTACACCTTTTATCTTCCTTCCGCAGCCGTCCGCAGTGCAGATACCCGTTTTGTCAGAACCACCCCGGATGTGACGCTCACAATTCCGTCCACGGCAGTCAAGGTGGTGACGGTGGGGGCTTATGACCCGGTGTATGAGTCTTACGCGGACTTTTCCGGCAGGGGGTATCTCTATCAGGATCAGGTAAACAGCCGCACTTCGGATACATTTGTGAAGCCGGATATCGTGGCGCCCGGTGTAGACGTGCTGGCTCCCAACAGGGACAGTGGATATTCGCCTGTCACGGGCACCTCGTTCGCGGCGCCTTTCGTGACCGGGGCCGCGGCATTGCTGATGCAGTGGGGGATCGTGATGAAAAATGATCCGTATTTGTACGGGGAGAAGGTGAAGGCGTATCTGAGGAAGGGCGCAAAGCCGATCCGGGGCGTGGCGGAGTACCCGGATTCGAGGGTGGGGGCGTATGGTAATATAGTGTCAAGTTAGCAAGGAGCCAGTAAAATCAAGGGTTTCCGCTGATTTAGTCCTATGAAAAGAACTGCTGCGAAAGTATTTTCGACATGTCGAAAACAGCAGAATTGGATAAGGACGGGTCTGTTTTTAACCAGAAAACTGAAAATCAAGCAACTTGACACTAATATACCACAAAGCCGAGTGGTGTTGTAAAAAGTGTGCCTAAAAGGGGTGATAAATGACAACTTACACTATAAAAGGTTTTGTGATTAATCTCTCGAAAATTACACGGAATTCATACAGAAATATAGACGAAAGAAAAAGTTGGTGATAGTAATTTGCGCCAGTAATGATATAATATAAAAAACGCATAGGATTCTGTGAGTTTGGAGGTAGAAAAGAATGTCAACTTTGGAAAAAACGATAAACCTGTTACATGCCCTGCCGGAAAGTCAGGTAGAAGTGATATACAGCTTTGTACAGTTTCTCAGTTCACAGCAGAAAATAGAAAAGCCGGTCGTGGAGGAATCTCTGGATGATATTTTTCAAAATCTGGTAGGCGTTTTGCCGGATACGGGGAAAACGCTGGAAGAATACAGGGAAGAAAGGATACGGGAAAGATATGAAACTGCTGATTGATACCAATGTGATCCTTGACATGGTTTTTCATAGGAAGGGCTGCGATGATTCCATGAAACTATTCAGGAAGATCAAGGATTATGGGTATGTCGCATATATAACGGCATCTTCCGTGACAGACCTCTTTTATATTACTCGCAAAGTACTGCATGATACGAAACAGACATATGCGGTGATGGAAAATATATTTAAGCTGGTAACTGTCTTATCCGTGACGGAAAAAGATATCATGGATGCATTTGGACAGAAGTGGAAAGACTTTGAGGATTGTGTACAGTATATGACTGGAAAAAACAGTGGGGCAGATTTTATCATTACGGTGAACAGGGGGGATTTTGAAGATGTCTTGCTGCCAGTAAGAACACCGGCTGAATGGCTGGAGGAAGCCGGAATGTGATAAAAATTTCATATAGGAACTGCGGTCAGGATGCTTAGAGTGTAAAAACCAGAGCATCCTTTTTTACATCGGATAAGAAATGACCAGAAGGGTTGTTTTAATGCAACAGGACGGGATTTTGCGGTAGCGCATTTTGCCGGGGATTGGGGTGCTCCAACAAGCACAGCGAGGCACCGTAAGGAGCCGGAGCGGGGATAGCGATATTCGTAAAGAATATCGTTATCCATTGCTTGCCACGGCTATTCGGAATTCAGTACAAACAGTGCGAGCAGAGGGATTCACTGAAATGGTTGGGGAAACTCTCTTTTGGGTATTAAATGCAGTTGATGGAAGGCGATTTGGGAGTATACTATCAGACAAAAGCCAGTAGTTTTCGTAAAAAGTTTGGAATTTCGCGGCATGCAAGCGGCACATGCCAGACATGAACCGATGTGGGGCGCAGACCGATAGAGTAGATGAAAATTCAGACATGAAGTGGGAAATTCGTTAGAATTGACAGGATGTGAAAGTTGGATTAAAATATAAAATAGCAGGGGAGCTTGTGTGACAGGCTGAGAGGAAGGCAAACCTTCGACCCTTAAACCTGATGCGGGTAATGCCGCCGGAGGAAGTGATTGCGCTATGCGCTTTTTTGGGGGATGCCGTATTTGGCATCCTTTGTTTTTGTTATTTAAATAAAGAATCAGGAGGTCATGCAATGTTTGCACAGATTTTTGAAAACGTCAGAAAAAAGACTCCGTTGATTCATAACATTACCAACTATGTTACAGTCAACGACTGCGCCAATATGCTGTTAGCTTGTGGAGGTTCCCCCATCATGGCGGATGAACAGGATGACGCCGTGGAGATTACGGCTATCTGCGGCGGGTTAAACATCAACATCGGCACTTTGAATCAGCGGACGATCCCTGCCATGTTTGCGGCGGGGAAACGTGCCAATGAACTGGGGCATCCGGTGGTGTTGGATCCTGTGGGAGCAGGAGCTTCCGGATTACGGACGGACACGGCATTTCAGTTATTGGAGAAGATTCAATTCAGCGTCATCAGAGGAAATATTTCGGAAATCAAGACCCTGGCGTTTGGCAGCGGCACAACCAAAGGCGTGGATGCCGATGTGGCAGACAAGATAACGGAAGAGAATTTAGACGAGGCCGTGAACTTTGCCAAGGGGTTTGCACATCGTATCGGAGCAGTGGTGGCGATCACTGGCGCTATCGATATTGTGGCTGATGGAGAGAGGGCTTTCTGCATCCGCAACGGTCACCCGATGATGAGCAGTATTACCGGTACCGGATGTCAGCTGTCCGCTCTGACGGCAGCGTTTGTCACCGGCAATCCGGAACTGCTCCTGGAAGCTGCCGCTGCCGCCGTATGCGCCATGGGGTTGTGCGGAGAGATTGCCCACCGGCGGCTCACGGAATCGGAAGGTAACGCCACCTACCGCAATTATATCATTGATGCCATGTACCGGCTGACTCCGGCTGCGCTGAAAGAGGGGGCAAGATATGAAGTGCGATAGGAAACATATGCTGCTCTACGCGGTCACAGACCGGGCATGGGTAGGAGAACAGACTCTCTATGCGCAGGTGGAGGCGGCATTGAAGGGCGGCGTAAGCTGTGTACAGTTACGGGAAAAGGATTTGGATGAGAAGGAGTTCCTGCGGGAGGCAAGGGATATCTGTAAGCTTTGTCATCGGTATGGCATTCCGTTCATTGTCAATGACAATGTGGATATTGCCGTTGCCTGTGGTGCGGATGGAATCCATGTGGGACAGGAGGATATGGCGGCAGATGAAGTGCGCAGGCTGGCAGGAGAGGAAATGATTCTGGGTGTGTCTGTTCACACGGTGGAAGAGGCGCGGCGGGCAGTAGCGGACGGAGCGGATTATTTAGGGCTCGGGGCGGTTTTTCCCACCACCACCAAAACGGATGTGGAGCAGATGCCGAACAGTCTTCTTCGTGAGATTTGCGGCGCAGTGGATGTTCCTGTCGTGGCGATCGGCGGTATTAACAGGGATAACATCAAAAGTCTTTCGGGCAGCGGTGTGGATGGTGTGGCTTTGGTGTCCGCAATCTTTTCAGCGACGGATATCGAAAAGACCTGCCGGGAATTGCACATGCTGGCAGAGCGGATGGTGGGATTATGAAAATTTCTGGGGCTATCTTTGACGTAGACGGTACTCTTTTGGATTCTATGCCTGTATGGGATTGTGTCGGGGAGAATTATCTGCGTTCCATCGGGTATGAGCCAAGAGAGAACTTGAACGAGGCGCTTCAGAATATGAGCCTTCTGCAGGCAGCTCGTTATTACCGGAGAGAGTACGGTGTGACTTTGGGTGAGGATGAGATCATGGAGGGGGTCAACACCATGCTGGAAAGGAGCTATCGGTGTGAAATCCTTTTAAAGCCGGGTATGGAAGGGCTTCTTCGGCGGCTTCACAGGGCAGGAGTAAAACTGTGCATCGCCACCGCCACAGACCGGTATCTGGTGGAAGCGGCTCTGTCCCGGTTGGGCGTGTTGTCCTGTTTTTCCGGAATGTTTACCTGCGGCGGGGTGGGGCATGGGAAAGATGAGCCCCACATCTTTGAGACTGCACTGGCATTTCTGGGAACAAAGAAAGAAGAGACGGTGGTATTTGATGATGCCCTGTACGCAATTCGCACGGCAAAAGCGGCGGGTTTCCCTGCAGTGGCAGTTTATGACAGCTATGAGAAAGGTCAGGAGGAAATTCGTGCGTTAGCCGATTTCTATCTGGAGGATTTATCCCAATTTTATTCCTATTGGAAACCGGCTTCGGTTTAACTGCCGAAGGTTTCAGGCGTCGGATCGGGAGGGGGGCACCACTTTCCGTCGCTCAATAAAAATAATGCAGAAGGAGAATTGATTATGAAAACAGCATTATCAATCGCCGGGACAGATCCCAGCGGAGGCGCCGGAATTCAGGCTGATCTGAAAACAATGACCATGAACGGTGTTTTTGCTATGAGCGCGATCACGGCGCTGGTGGCGCAGAACACTACCGGCGTGAAAGAAATCGTCGAAATGACACCGGAATTTCTCAGAAAGCAGATCGATGCGGTATACGAGGATATCCCGCCGGATGCGGTTAAAATAGGCATGGTGGCTTCCGACGGACTGATCGAGACGATTGCGGAGCGGCTGCGCTTTTATCGTGCAGAAAATATCGTGGTAGATCCGGTGATGGTGGCTACCAGCGGGGACCGGCTAATCTCGGAATCGGCGGTGGATACTTTGAAAAGCTGCCTGCTTCCGCTGGCGGCAGTCATTACGCCCAACATTTCGGAGGCTGAGATCTTGTCCGGGATGGAAATTCATACGCGGGACGATATCGAAGCTGCAGCCCGGCACATCGGCAATGCTTATGGATGTGCAGTCCTGCTCAAGGGCGGACATGATATCAATGATGCCAATGACTTTTTCTATGACGGGGGGCAGGAGCAGTGGTTTTATGGGAAACGGATTGATAATCCCAACACGCATGGCACCGGCTGCACCCTTTCAAGCGCGATTGCCGCAAATCTGGCAAAGGGGTTTGAACTGCCCGTGTCTATAAAACGTTCCAAGAACTATCTTTCGGGTGCGTTGGGTGCTATGTTAAATTTGGGGAAAGGACGGGGACCTATGATGCACAATTTTGATTTGAAGGGTGAATTTGCGGAGGAGTGTAAGGCATGAGACGATGTGTAGTAGTCGGTGGGGCGGATATCGGGCGTTATGACCGCATCCACTCCTATCTGCTGGCAGATGATTTCTATATTTGCTGTGACAGCGGCTTGAAACACCGGGAGGGGCTGGGGATCGTTCCGGACCTGATCGTAGGGGATTTTGATTCCTATGAAAATCCGCATCTGGAGACGGAGACGATTACGCTTCCCTGTGAGAAGGACGATACAGATACCGTGTTTGCCGTAAAGGAGGCGCTTGCCAGAGGATTTCATGAATTTCTTCTGGTGGGAGTGATCGGCGGACGGCTGGACCATACGCTGGGGAATGTGTCTTTGCTGTTAATGCTGGATGCCCGGGGAAAGGCGGCGGTGGCAGTAGATGATTATTCGGAAATGGAGATTGTTTCAAATCTTCCGGCACAGATAAGCGGCCGCTATGCTTTCTTTTCTCTTTTGAATATTTCCGGGACTGCGCAGGGGATTACCATTAAAAATGCAAAGTATCCGCTGGATGGCGGGGAGATCACCTGTGAGTATCAGTATGGAATCAGCAATGAGGTACTCCCGGGCAGGATTGCGGAGGTGTCGGTGCAAAGAGGACGATTGTTGCTGATCAAGGTGCTTCCCTGAATAATATTTTATAGAATATAGGGTGAAGTTATGAATCAAACTGAAAGACGTATATACTTAACACAAAAACTTCTTGATGAACAGCCGGGTTACAAAGGACTGGAAATGCCGCCGGATGATGGAACAGCAGGAAGATATGCGTATCCCTTCCGGATTGCTTCCGGTATGTCCCCGTTGCGGAAAACCTCTGATGATGAACCTGCGGTCAGATAAACGATTTGTGGAGGACAAAGGCTGGCACAGGGCAGCGGGACGGTATGAGGACTTCCTGCGGACAAGGAAAAAGCGGCGGATACTCTTTTTAGAATTTGGCGTTGGATATAACACTCCCGGCATTATTAAGTATCCATTCTGGAAGATGACGGCGGAAAATCCCAAGGCGGTCTATGCCTGTATCAATTATGGGGAAGCCGTCTGTCCGAAAAAGATTAAGGAGCAGTCTATCTGTATCAATGAGGATATAGGGAAAGTATTGGGAGATTTGGGGTAATGTTATCTATGATATTTTCGCATTTGCAACTTCATAGACGATTGCGTCAACATATTCCATGCGAAAGCCTGTTGGTTCACTCTGCATATGTAAGTTCCACCTCCTGTCCGATAATTAGGCACATGCAGTTAGCCAGAACTAATCATATCTTCTTTTCACTGTCTGTCAAGTTTTTTATAACATCGAAAGAACAATTCCCATGTTGTAAAATGAATTTTGGGTGTCAGATTACAGCGTTCAAATATTTCAGAAACCTCTGCTTTTGCTCCCGTTTCCAATAGCATAAACGGTTTGTTACACAAAGTGGTTACCGGGATTTTTTAGGGGGCGCAAGGGGATGGCTTTCCAGCAGGATGGCAAGCAGCCTGTCCTGTTTCCTAAAATAGGGTTCAAATTCGGGGTGAGAAGGCAGGCGCAGGAAGCCACAGTCAACACGTTCGTCCGCTATCCATTTTTCAATCTCCGTATAATCGCCGAGAAGCAACTCATAATTAATCTTTTGATATAGAAGAGCGGATTCATATATCAGAAAGTGGGTCGGGATGTCAGTCTGTCCGCTGGTTCTCTGACGTGATGCCTGAAAATAAAGTGCCGATGTTTTTTCCATTTATGATTTCATATAAAGATGAGGGATTTTTCCCATTGGTGATAATGGTGTCGATTCCCTGTTCAGTCGCATATTTGGCTGCCTGCAGTTTGGTTTTCATCCCCCCTGTCCCACGGCGTGAACCTGCCCCACCAGCCATTTCATACATAGTATCTGTTATTTTACTGATTTGGGGTATCAGATGTGCCTGTGGGTTTTTGCGTGGGTCGCTGTCATACAGCCCGTCAATATCAGAAAAGATAATCAAATTCTTTGCCTGACATAAAACCGCTACAATAGCCGACAGCATATCATTATCTCCAAATAGTTGTTCCTCCGACTGTATTTCATCATAGCTGACGGAATCGTTTGCGTTTACAACAGGGATAATGCCCGTTTCAAGCAGGGTATTGAAGGTGTAGATCAGGTTTTCCTTTCTTTTTTCGTTGGTGACATCAGTATCGCTTAATAGAATCTGCCCGATTGTTTTATCGTATTCCTGAAAATATTTGCTGTACAGGTGAATGATGCGGCATTGTCCGACGGAAGCTGCCGCCTGCTTATGCCTTATGCTTTCAGGGCTGCTTTTCAGGCTCATTTTATTTGTACCCACTGCAATTGCGCCCGATGACACCAATATAATTTCATATCCCATATTCTGGATATCAGATATGACACATGCCAGCCGGTCAAACGAACGGAAGTTGCTTTGCCCCATTTCATTGGTAAGCGTGGAGGTACCGACTGTTACAACTATCCTGTTATGATATAAATTCATTCTACACCTCTATTATAATAGCCTCATGTTTTACATAAGGCAGAAATTTTGTTGTGATCAGTTCCGTCTCTATTTTCATGTATCCTGTTGTGGTGTCGTCACTGCACCCATAATACTTACCATCCAAAACCTCTTTATCAAAAATCACTTTGACATTGGAAGCCGTGTCAAGGAGCATGCCCAAAATGGTTGCCGCCCCTGTTTTGGTTCCCAGCATGGTTTCCATTTTTTCTGCCGGGGCAAAGGAAACGCGCGAAATTCCCAGCGCATGGCTAAAGTCTTTTGCATGGAATGGCTTATCCCCCTTTGTGATGAAGAGATAAAATTCCGTCTGCTGCCTGTTGCACAGGAATAATGTTTTGACCATGTCCATATCTAATTACTCGATCAAATGGAATCTGTAAATACTCAATGTCTGATAGACATTCTGTTGTAAAGCAGTTTTGTAAACTGCCGGTATTGACTGTTTGATTTATAAAAAAATACAAAAAAGATCCCGCCGTGCCTGGTATTTTCCGGGTGCGGCTTTTTTTATGTCGTTTCCTGCTGTGTGGTGTCGGTTTCCACCGGTGCCGTTCCCCGCCTCCGGGATTCTGGAACCCATTCATTTTTAGAATTTCGGAGGGAAAACATGCAGGAAAAAGATTTTTATTTATACATAGACGGGCAGCCCGTGCAGGTGAGCGGGGAGGTGTACCGGGAATATTACCGGGCCGAGGACAAGGAGCGGTATTTTATGGGGAAGCTGAAAAAATGATGGAAAAATAACCATATTTCTTTCTATCAGGATGCGGTTTTAGTCCCTTACATTGTGAGGGGGTTTTTGCTCCCTCTTACGGACATTGGAAAATAACAGGACATTCCCCTGTTCATAACCAGTATTCAAGTTTTTCCTTCTGTGCGGGGCTGTAAAGCAGCAAGCGGCCCAGGCACGGGCGCGATGACTGCCTGCGGGCGCGGGCGGGACAGGGGAGGAATGCAGTTTTCCTTTTCCTGCCTGCCCGCCCCGTCAAACAAGATGACTTCAAAGGCACGAGCGGCAACCCGGAGGGCCTGTGACCGGCGCGTGGCAGCGCCGGAACCGCCATGAGCCGCCAGTAAAGGAAAACCAGTTGTTCCCGTACCGCAGGGTGAAAGGGGGATACTGAGGGCAGTCCGGCTGCCTGCAATACGGCACAAGACAGGATTTTTTGATTTTTATGGGAACCGGCACCGGACAGGGAGGATATAACGTGTCTGTCCGGGCGGTTTTCCCTTTCCTATCTCCGGCAGGTGTGAAAAAGCATCTGCCGGATTTCTTACGGGATGTAAGACCTGACACCGCAAGCCTTTTTTGCTATGTTTTGATGAATGGGCGGTGTTTGCGGCGTAAGGTGTTCCATCCCGCTGGTATACAGGGGGAACAGATTTTTTGTGATAAGACAACCTTAACGGGAAATAGAATATAGAAAGGCGGTCAAAGGGCAGGATATGGAACTGACAAGGGAAAAGTTACAGGAGATGGCGGCTGTGGATATACGGGATGTGGATATCAACAGCCTGACGGATTTAAGGGATATTGTGGTAGACACGAAAAAGCCTGTCGCCCAGAAGCTGGCTTCATTTGCAGCGCAGACCAATAACGTATACGTCCACCGGATCGGGGACTATATTGTGAAAGTCCGCTTTATGGAAGAAGGGCCGACCATTGATGATAAGATGGAAGAATATTTAAGAAGGCTTGCGGAGATACATATTTAGCCGGAATAAAAGGAGTTTGTTCTTGAAAGAAAGGAAAAGTTATGTTAATCTAAAGTCAGGACTTGATTCAGTGGAAGCCCTGGCTTTTAGATATGAGCGGGATAACGGCTATCCTTGTTAGCTAATAAAAAGTCAGGGGTGATACAGTTGAAAGAAAAACAATTCTATGCGGCCATGTACCTCCGTCTTTCAAAGGATGACGAGGACAGGGGCAGTTTAAATAAGTCCGAGAGCAACAGCATCGGAAATCAGAGGGAACTCATCAAATCATTCTTAAGGGAGCAGCCGGACATAGAGCTTTACGATATCTATGTGGACGACGGCTTTTCAGGGAGCAATTTCGACAGGCCAGAATTTAAGAGGATGATCGGCGACATTGAGGCAGGCAGGGTGAACTGCGTAGTAGTGAAAGACCTGTCCCGTTTCGGGCGCGATTACATTGAATCCGGGAGATATATACAAAAGGTTTTCCCGGCTCTTTCCGTGCGCTTTATTGCGCTTACCGACCACTTTGACAGCATATCGGCGGATACGGGGGAAAGCTCCATCGTCCTGCCGGTAAAAAATTTCATAAATGATTCCTACTGCCGGGATATTTCCACAAAGGTAAAGAGCCAGTTTGCGGTAAAGTATAAAAATGGGGAATGTATTGCCGCTTTTGCCGCCTACGGGTACAGAAAAAGTGATACAGATAAAAACAGGCTTGTTATTGATGAATATGCGGCGGAGAATGTGCGGCGGATTTTCGCATGGAAGATCGAAGGGCTGGCGCTGTCCGCGATTGCGGAAAAACTGAACAGCCTCGGCATCCTCTCCCCGAAGGAATATAAAAAGTCTATGGGGCTTTCCTATCATGGCGGCTTTTCCGGAACCGGCAGAAGCGGATGGGGAAGCACAACCATAAAGCGGATATTGACCAATGAGGTCTATCTGGGCCATATGGTCCAGGGGAAAACGGAGAAGGTTAATTATAAGGTAAAGAAGCATACCGCGAAACCGGAAGGGGAATGGGTAAAGGTGGAGAATACCCATGAGGCAATCGTTTCTGCCGATGATTTTGCGGTAGTCCAGCACCTGCTCAAAGCAGACGGACGTAGAAGCCCGGATTCGGGAACGCCCAGCCCTTTCATGGGGATACTGTTCTGTGGCGACTGCGGCCAGCAGATGGTAAGGCGGGTGATACGTTATAAAGATACGGCAAAAGTTTATTACATCTGCTCCACAAAGAACCGCGGGGAAGGGTGCAGCAGGCACAGCATAGAGGAAAGCGCACTGAAAGAGATCGTCTGTGAGAGCGCCCGGAAGTTTGCAAATTCCTTCCTGAAAGAAAAGGAACTTTTTGACCGTGCCATGCAGTATGAGACTAACTTTGAGGCGGTTGCCCGGTATGACAAAGAGATCGGGCGGCTGAAAAAAGAGCAGGATAAATATTACTCCCTCTGCTCCGGCTTATATGAGGATTTGAGGGAGGGCGTTGTCACAAAGGAGGAATTTGAACGCCTGAACAGCGGCTTTTCTCAGAAAGGGAAAGAACTGGAAGCGGCCATGCAAAAGCAGGAGCAGCTTATTAAAGATATGTTCAAGAAAGGGGCGCTTTCTGCGGGACGGCTGAAAACTTTTCAGGATTGTGTGGAACTGAGGGAGATAGACCGGCATACGCTGAGCAGCCTTGTAAGGCGGATTGATGTATATGAAAACAGGCAGGTCGTGATCGATTTTTACTTTATGGATACGTTTGCTGTCATGGCAGGGATTGGCCGGAAGGTTTTGACGGACAGGGCGGCGAAAGCACAGACAGCGGAAAGGAGCGCATAGCATGGGGAGAGTGTCAAAGAGGACTTCCGCCCCTGCTGTGGCGGATAAAAAAAAGAGAACATGTTACAAAGCAGGCATTTATGCAAGGCTTTCATCAGACCAGGACAGGAAAAAGAACGAATCCGTGGAAGTGCAGGTAAAGATTGCGGAAAAGCATATCGAAGAACTGAACCGGGAAGGGACAGAGCGGATAGAGATCATAGACCGTTATACAGACCTGGGGAAAACGGGGAGCAATTTTGAACGTGACGAGTTCCAGAGGCTTATGCAGGACATACGGCTGGGCGACATTGACTGCGTAGTGGTCAAAGACCTTTCCAGGTTTGGACGGAACTATCTGGAAGCGGGGAATTATATTGAGAAAATCTTCCCGTTCCTGGGCGTCCGCTTTATTGCGGTTGCTGACGGCCTTGATACGGGACACCGCGGAAGCGATACAAAACAGATGGCAACGGAGATAAAAAACCTTGTCAACGATATGTATGCAAAGGACTTTTCCGTAAAAGCAAAGCAGCATCTAAAGCAAAGACGGCAGGAAGGCTCTTATGTGGGAGGGCCGCCGCCCTACGGCTACATAAGCGCAATGACAGGCGGAGCCTGTCATGGGGATAAGAAGATACGGAAGCTTTTGCCGGATGAAAATACGACAGGGATTGTAAAGCATATTTTCGGGCTGTTTATTGAAACGGGTAGCTTCACGGCGGTGGCGGATGACCTGAACAGGAAAAAGTGCAACCCGCCGTCTGTGTATAAGAAAACCGGAAAAGTCTTTTTTGACCCGGAACAGGGGGAATATAAAGGCTGGGATAAAGGCTCTGTGGAGCGTATCGTGAAAAGTGAGACATACACCGGAAAACTGGTGCAGGGACGAACTTCCATCACTGCAAGGGACGAGAAAAACCGTATCCACAAAGCGGAGGAAGAATGGGTAGTCAAAGAAAATGCCCATGAACCTGTTATTGATGCGGCGGTGTTTGCAGAAGCGGCAAAAGTAAGGGAAAGGCTCCATGAAAGGACGAAATCCCATGACCATCCGACAGAGGGCTGCCCGATTGGGGAGAATATTTTTGACAGTGTGCTTCACTGTGGCGTGTGCGGCAGGAAAATGACACGAAGCAGTTATGTGAAAACCTATGCGGACGGCAGGAAGGCAAGACTGGACGGGTATTTCTGCTTAAACGGCGGGCAGACAAAGGTGGAGGGCTGTCCCGCATCAAACCGCATTTCAAAGGCGGAACTGGTGGATATTTTGTTGCCGCTCCTTAGAATGGAGTTTTCCGTGTATTTACGAAAACCAAAACAGTATACGGAGATCGTGAAAGAGCAGCTTGGGACAGCCGGGACAGTGATTGATACAAAAATCAGGAAAGCAGAAAGGGAGATTGTCTCAGCAAAGGAGGAGGAACGGACAAAATATGTGGAATACCGGGAGGGCATTATCCCCCAGAGCGAGTATGTTGCGTATAAGATGCGGCAGGAGGGGAGGTTAAAAGACTTAAGCCGGCAGAGGGAGGAACTGGAAGCAGACAGGAAGAACCTGGATGCTGTATCAGGGAAATACCTCGCGGCGGCCCGTGCCCTGCTCCGTTTAAAAAGCGGCAGGGAACTGACAAAGGAAATGGTAGAATCCCTGATCCGGAAGATTTATGTCTATCCGGGGAAGCGGATAGAAGTGGAGTTTGCCTATACAAATGAACTGCTGGAGGGGGTGCTTACAAATGGATAAACTTGCAATTTATCTGCGGCTTTCCCTGGAAGATGCGGACGATAAAGACGAAAGCAACAGTATCAGCAGCCAGAGGGCCATGCTTCATGCTTACATACACAGTGACGGGGAACTGAGGGAAAAAGAGGTTTTAGAGTTTTGTGATGACGGCTATTCCGGTACAAGTATGGAAAGGCCGGGGATGCAGAGGCTCTTAAAAGAGGTAAAGGACAATCGGATCGGATGCGTGATTGTCAAGGATATGTCCCGCTTCTCAAGGGACTATATCGAACTTGGAACCTACATGAATCAGATATTCCCTTTTATGGGAGTGCGGTTTATCGCGGTAAATGACCATTACGACAGCCGCGACCATGCAGGAAGCACTACCCCGATTGACACAGCTTTCCAGACACTTTTGTATGACTTATACAGCAAAGATATATCCGTAAAGGTCAAAACTTCGGTTGAAAATAAATGCGCGGGTGGGGAATATGTTTTCGGACAGGTTCCCTTTGGGTATGAAAAAGATAAGGAAATAAAAAATGCGGTTGTGGTAAATGAGAAGGAAGCGGAGATTGTGCGCCGCATCTTTGCCCTTGCCCTTGATGGGAACGGCAGCACACAGATCGCAAGGATTCTCAATGAAAAGGGGATACCGACCAAAACACAGATGCGCCATCCTGAGAGGGCAGAGAAAAGCGGCAGGATGCAGGCATGGGATAACGTGTCTGTCCGGGCTGTCCTGAATAACCGCTTTTACTTAGGTGAGATGGCCTATGGGAAGTCGAAGCGGAAATATGTGGGCAGTAAAGGCGGTATTGCTGTGCCGGTGGAGGACTGGAAAGTGATACCAGACCACCATGAGCCGCTTGTTTCATTGGAAGATTACGAAAAGGTGTGCCTGTTCCGTAAAGGAGCGGACACTGCCAGAAAAGGGGAGAAAAATCCCCTTGTGGGAAAACTGTTCTGCGGCGGGTGCGGTTATTCCATGACGTATAAACCCATACGGGGGAAGAATAAATACCGCAGGTTTGAGTGCCGGAAACATGCTGTTTTGCAAATACCGGAGTGTTGTACCTATTTCCCTGCCGATCTGCTGGAAGAAACCGTGCTGACTATGTTAAGCAAGGAGCTGATGTTGCGCGGGGATGCCGCAAAGGAAAACCGGAACCTTGTTTCTTTCCAGAAGTCTTGTATTACAAGGCTGGAAAAGAAGATAACAGAGGGCCGGGGCAGGAAAAAGCAGCTTCAGGCGGAGGCGGATGCCTTAT
>Ga0137310_101388_pt1 | contig 15289 bp, 10 predicted proteins | sample NAcewiD2O_June_2_FD_97183 | JGI IMG/M metagenome (GOLD analysis project Ga0137310, IMG submission 97183) | Mouse cecal microbial communities from Vienna, Austria - N-Acetylglucosamine amended D2O_June | ecosystem: Host-associated > Mammals > Digestive system > Large intestine > Cecum | place...
TACCCGATGGTGTTCCTCCAACAGTGATATCATCGGATACCTGGAGACCTTTCACGACAAGGATCCCCTGGCTGTGGCCTCGAAAAATGACAAGGGGCTCCGCAGCATTGCCATCCGCGCTTACGACCGCCTTCGGGAAGAGTACCGCAACACCGCGCCTTCCCGCTATATCACCAGGCTCATCGTGTCCAACAACACCACTACCAATTTTCTCCAGATCATGAACACCTCCGGTGATACCTCTGCCTATAAAGCAGATTCTCTCCCTGGCTGGGAGTATTTTTCCCCTCTCATGGACAGCCCTGAGCTTCTGTGGGCCGGAATTGTCAATGACCCCTTTTATCAGAACTTCCAGGACATCCCCATCATCCCGGTCATACGCCCTGTCAACGGCAGCTACGGCAATGATGTGATCGGTTGGGTCTACCTGTCCATCTCCGCCAGCGTGATCACGGACCACCTAAAGTCCTTCCCTCTTCCGGCGGACAGCCAGCTCTATCTCACTTTAGGAGACAACCTGTATCTCATACAGGGTTCTTCGTTCCAGGAGATGCCGAATGGATTTACGGTGGTGTCCGGGGAACAGGTTGACGGGGTGAGCCCGGGAACTCTTGTGGAAAAGGTCCGCATGGCTGACGGGTCCTCTGAGACACTGATCACCCGCTCTCTCGGCCAGAAGGGCTGGTACATCCACCAGATCCTCTCAAGACAGCAGATCGAACAGCAGAGGGCCGTGTACCTTCTTCTCATCGCCGCCATCTGCACCGTGATCTTGTCGCTGGGACTTTTTATGGTCTTTTCCCTGAACCGCACCATCAACCAGCCTGTGGCCAGGATCCAGAAAAAGATCAGTGAGATCGCCCAGGGGGACTTTTCCAGAGACGACTCCATTGAGTGGGACCATGAGCTGGGAGATATCGGAAAAGGCATCAACACCCTGTCCCTCAATGTGGTAAACCTGATGGAAAAAAGGATTGACGACGAGAAGCAAAAAAAAGATTTGGAATATCAGATTCTCCAGAGCCAGATCAATCCCCATTTTCTGTACAATACCTTAAACTCAATCAAATGGATGGCCACCATCCAGGGCTCCTCCGGCATCGCGGAGATGACCACTGCCCTGGCCAGGCTCTTAAAGCGGGTGGCCAAGGGAGCCGCTGCCATGATCACCCTCCGGGAAGAGCTGGAACTGGTGAAAGACTATTTTCTGATCCAGCAGTACCGCTACGGAGGCAGTATCTCCATTGAATACCGGATCCGGTCCGAGGAACTGTACGGCTGCATGATCCACCGTTTCTCCCTGCAGCCTATCGTGGAAAACGCCCTGTTCCACGGCATTGAACCTAAGGGAGCCGCGGGAAAGATTCTGGTGGAGGCGGTTTCTCTTGCTGATCAGGGGCGAGAGGATGTGAGGATCTCCATCACAGACAACGGGGTGGGAATGAGCCAGGAGACGATTCAGAAGGTCCTCCACCAGTCTCCCTCAAAGAAAAGCACCGACTTCTTCCGGCAGGTGGGCATCGCCAATGTGAACCAGAGGATCCTGTATGATTATGGTCCCCCTTACGGGATCACCATTACCAGCGAACCCGGCGTCTACACCACCATGACCATTTTGATTCCCTGTATCATTCAGGAAGGAAAGGATACACTATGATAAAGTTACTGATCGTTGACGATGAACCCCTGGTTCAGATCGGCGTCAAGTCCATGCTGAACTGGGCTGATTACGGCATCGAGGTCTGCGGAACCGCCATGAACGGGGCCGCGGCTCTGAAAATGATTGAGGAGTACTCGCCGGAGATCGTCATCGCTGACATCCGCATGCCCATTATGAACGGCTTAGAACTGGCCAAGACCTGCCGGGATACCTACGGACGGATTCCCCTGTTCATCATCCTCACCAGCTACGAGGAATTTGAACTGGCCAGACAGGCCCTGTCCTATGAGGTGGTGGACTATCTGATCAAGATGGAGCTGGACAAGGAGTCTCTGGCCGCCTCCATTGAAACCGCGTTAAAACGGCTGAAGGACCTGAAAGCCACCGAGGCCATACGTACTGCCGGAAGGCCTCTTTTGCAGACCTATATGGACAAGTTCTTCCTCCGGCTTCTCCACAACCTTTTTGACAATGAAGAGCAGTTCCTGCTCCAGACAAAGGATCTAAACTTAAACTTTGACCACAAGTATTACGCGGCAGCCCACTGCGAGATCCTTGAGGACGTGGGCCGGGAAATGACCCGCGAACAGCTGATGAATCTCTACACCAGCACCCTGCAGATGGTCCGGGACATCTTGAACCGCTATCTTCCGTGCCATGTGATCTCCCTGGACATAAAGCATTTTTCCGTAATCTTCCAGTTCCCTTCCATTGACGAGGAGGAGAGGCAGAAGATGCTGAAGGCCCTGGACAACGCGGGCACCATGGTCCACAACTATTTTAATGTCCGCCTTACGGTAGGCATCGGGTCTGTGGTGGATGCCCCTTTAAAGATCAGCGATTCCTACCAGGATGCCAGGATCGCTTTCACCTCCGCCACCACCCAGGATCCTTACCGGGACTACAACCAGGTGAGGCCGGAGGCCATCAAAAACTCCTTCAACATCACCTTGTTTAAAAATGATCTGACCCAGGCCTTCGAGGAATTCGACTCCTCCATCCTTTACGACACCCTGACCCAGATCCTTGACCTGTTTTCCCAGAATCCTCTCCGCTATCTCCAGGCCATTGACGGGGCCTGCAACATTCTTTACCTGTCTCTGTCCCTGCTGCCCAACGGCGAGGATACTATCAGCGAGATCTTCTCCGACGATTCCGACGGCTACCGTTCCATCTACCGCATGGGCAATGTGGAACAGGTGACCGAGTGGATGACAAGGCTGCGGGACGGCCTGTGCGAAACCTTGAAGTCCAAGCGGGTCACCTACAAGGAACATGTGGTGACCAGTGTCCAGAAATATATCCAGAACCACATTGAGGAGAGGCTGACCCTCAACGAGGTGGCCGCGATCTTCGGCTTAAGCCCCAACTACCTGAGCGCGCTGTTCAAAAAGACCTGCAATATCGGCTTTTCCGAGTATGTCACCCAGATCAAGGTGACCAAAGCCAAGGCCATGCTGCTGGACCAGGATCTGAAGGTGTACGAGGTCGCGGACAGGCTGGGGTTTGAAAGCGCTTTTTATTTCAGCAAGGTATTTAAGAAAGTGGTGGGCCTATCGCCCAGGGAGTTTGTACAGCAAAAGACGGAGGAATCTTGAGGTGATTCCTCCGCCTTTTTTGTGTACACGGGGCGGAGAGGAATATGGCCGCTAAAGCGGTCCCTCCCCGCACGGCGAATAGGGGGAAGGGCCTCCCCTGCTTGATTCCGGGCTCCCTGTCAGCAGTCTTCCGGGATCACAAGCCTGAGCCTGTTTTCCCCAAAAGTCACCAGGGTCCGGAAAATGTTGTGATCCCACGCTGTCCTGAGCCTTGGATCGGTTATGGGGATCTCCTCCGTCTCAGCCCTGGCCGCCCCCTCTATAAAGCAGCAGCCCGCCGGCCCCAGATCCATACAGCAGACCGGGGCGTTTAAGCCATACTTTTGGGAAATCGTCCTCTCATCTATCCACTTAAGCCCAGGTTTCTCATAAGTCATCAGGGACAGCACCGCCTGCTCCCGGTTTCCCGCACAGGTATCCGTAACACAGACCCGCTTTCCCTTCTCCAGGCATACATGTCTCACATAAGATTCCACGCACTTTTCCGGGTAAGCTCCTGCCAGGTCCATGGAAATCCGCGACATTTCTTCCCCCAGCTCATATTCCACCCCGGAGGCGGCAAATTCCTCGCCGTCTCTCTGGGCCTCTTCCCCGAATGTGGGAAGATTGTGATACCGGGACTGCATGGTCCAGATCTCATATCTCTGTGGTGAAAATGTCTTTTTGGTGTAACTCTCCACCCCAACATCGATGAACATGGGCTTTGCGTCCCGGTAGATGGTAAAGCTGCCCACATCATTGTGGTTGTGGCTGTCATTGTTGTCTCCCGCCTTCACCGCCACACAGAACCGCTTATCCCTGGCGATAAAAAGCCCTGTGCTGGGAAAATAACAGTCAGGAGGAAGCCTATGGTCCGCAGGCCTGTATTCCATCATCTCCCTGTGACAAAACGCTGACTGGACCCTGTACAGCAGATTATGCTCCTGACAATCGATCTGCTCTTTTAGGGTCTTTGCCTGGTAATCCCTGGCCGCGAACCCCATAAGATCCTCATCGCCCACCTGTTTTCCAAACAGATATTCCCTGACTCCGCAGGCCCCGGCCACCGGGGAACAGTCCGCGAAGTTCACATAATATGGCCCCGCCCCGTGGACCTTCCTGATATAGGATGCTATATTGCGGATCTTAGGCTCCCTGTACAATCCCCCGAAGGCCCCGCCGCACACCTGGTTCAGAACCTCCATGGCATTGAACAGGGTTAGGCCCGCGTGGCGGTAATACTGGGCCCCCTCGTCACAGCACCCATCCTCCCCGTACTCGTCAAGAAAATAGTCCAGACTCTTGCAGGCTTTCTCCACCATTGCCTTCTGGATTTCCACAGGAAGAGCAGGTCTTGTAAATGCCGCGATCAGCACATTCTGGGTGCACCATGAGGTCCAGTTATTCATGTGGGAGCGCCCATCTCCCATCCACCAGAAATGCTCTTTTAAGTAAGGAGTAAAGATCCGGGTCTCAAGGTTGTGGTCCACCAGTATGGATATAGCCGGGCTCACCTTCCCCAATTCTTCCCTCAGAAGATACTCCGCCACAGCCGCCACGGCCCCCGCCTCTGCCGCGAACAAGTCCACAATGGGCCTTGTCACATCGGGAAGCAGGAGCTGAGGCGCGTCCCGGATGTAGGTGTTGTGGGCCGGAAGCTGCCAGGCCGTCTCCTCGCAGATCAGAAAGATCCCGTTGATAATGGCATCCAGATACCTGCCCTCATGCTGAACACACTCTGCCAGCACCAGGGCGTCAAGGGCCGTTAACCTGGCAAACAGCTTGTCCTCGTAGCGGCCGCGGTTTCCTGTCCGCCCAAACTCCATAAAGTCTGTGGCCAGGATTGAAGGGAATGGGTAATCGAGCCGCCTCTCCCCCTCGCTGATGAGCATATCTTTATATTCATCTGGCAGGCTCTCCCAGGGCCCCCGGCAGCAAGCAGGGGGATAAACGGTAAAAAGCCACTGGGGAACCGCTGTTTTTCCTATTTCTTTAAACATTTATCTATACCTCCGTGACTGATTTTTGTTCCTGCCGCTTATTATAGCTCTGGACAAAACAGCTGAAAATGGATTTTTTTAGGGGGTTCATGTATATTTTACATTATGGTTTCTGGATCCTGTAGGCCTCCTTTTCCCCATGAATGTCTTTATTGTACCCCACCCCGGCCTTTTATTCAACGCTTTTCCAAAACATCAAAAAAGACAGCTGCCCCGAATCATTAGGATTCACTGACAGCTGTCTTTCTAAACCTTTCGCGCCCCGGCAGCAAAAATACCGCCGCCGCTATACATACCCCAGCAGCCCCGGCAGCCACATGGACAGGGCCGGTATATAGGTTACTAAAAGCAGCACCCCGAATATGGCCGCGAAGTAATACAAAAGGGGCTGGATGACATCCTCAAGCCTGGTATTTCCCACCTTCACACCTACAAACAATGTGGTGCCCACGGGAGGGGTGATGGTGCCGATGCACAGATTAAAGATCATCATGATGCCGAAATGCACGGAGTTCATCCCCAGTTCCTTACAGATGGGCAAAAAGATGGGCGTAAAAATCAGGCAGGCCGGAGTCATGTCCATGAAGGTTCCCACCACCAGCAGCAGGATATTGATGATCAGCAGGATTATCAGCGGATTTTTGCTGATCCCCAGCATGGCATTGGATATGGCAGCCGGAAGCCCCGTAAAGGCCATGACCCAGGACATGATGCTGGACACTCCGATGAGGAAAATGATGATGCCTGTCATCTGGGCGCTGTCCATAAAAATTTTCGGCAGATCCTTAAAGCGGATAGACCGGTAAAAAAACAGGGACAGAACCAGGCTGTACACCACCGCCGCCACCGCGCCCTCTGTTGCCGTAAAGATGCCCTTGATGATCCCTCCGATAACAATGACGATCATCAGAAGGCTTGGGATGGCCTGCCAGAAAACCCTTATCCTCTCTTTTCCCGTAAAGGTCTCCTGGCTCCGGTATCCCCTTTTCCTGGCATAAAAAAACACCACCGCCATGCAGGCCAGTCCCCACAGTATCCCCGGTATATATCCGGCCATAAACAGAGCCGCTATGGATGTCCCCCCGCTGACCAGCGCGTAGGTGATCATCACGTTGCTGGGCGGGATCAGAAGCCCTGTGGGGGCTGTGGCGATATTCACTGCCGCGGAGAAATTTTTGTCATACCCCTCTTTCTCCTCCACAGGCCCTATGATGGCTCCCATGGCTGACGCCGCCGCTGTTCCGGAACCGGAGATAGCCCCAAAAAGCATGTTGGCCACAATGTTGGTGTGGGCCAGGGCACCGGGAATCTTTCCTGTAAACAATTTGGCAAACTGAATCAGCCGGATGGCGATACCTCCCCGGTTCATGATATTTCCCGCCAGGATAAAGAAGGGTATGGCGATAAGGTTGAACACGGAGATTCCGGAAAATATCCTCTGTGCTCCTGTGAGGAGGGCCGGTTCCAGCTCCAGAACCGGAAGGATGGCGCAGATGGAAGACACCGCCAGCGCGATGGCGATGGGGATTCCCGCCAGAAGCATAGCCATAAGGGACACCAATATGATCAGCCCCGCTGTCCACGCGATATTCATCTTGACTCCTCCTTTCCGGCCCTGCCTGTCATTTCCGCCATATTCATTATGCTGTACACAAGGATCAGCACCCCGCTCAAAGGCACGATAAGGTACACATATCCCATAGGAATCCCCAGGGAAGCTGTCCTCTGGCTCATGGTCAGGGAGGTGATCTGAATCCCTCCGTATATCATGATCACTGCCGCGAATCCAAAGATCAGGCACTGGGAAATCATCTCCAGCGTCCTCTTGCCGCTGCCTTCTGCCTTGTCCGCCAGAAATCCCATGCGCATGTGCCCATTTTTCCCAAACATATAAGCTGCCGCCAGAAGGGACATCCAGCCAAAAGCGTAAGTCAGAAGCTCCTCTGACACCGTGCTGGGCTTGTTGAACAGATACCGTACCAGGATCTGATAGGCTCCCACAACCACCATGAGACCTGACAGAAATATGATCACCGCCTCCAGCGCCTTATCCAGGGTGCCCCGAAACCGTTTTATTCCATCCATTCACCGTCACTCCCTTCCTCCGTGATCCACCAGGGATTCCGATTTACCGCCAGGCCCGCCTCAGCCCCTGATCTGGGTTTGGGCTCCAGGGCATATCGGGCCGCCTGGCCAGGACTGAGCCTCAGACCTGCCTTTTCTTTGCTTTCCTCCTTTGACCGCTCCTTCATCTCCTCATTGACCCTCTGGATGGCCTGGTACACTGGTTCGATATCCGGGTTGTCCTCTAGCATTTCCCGGTGAAGTCCTAAGACCTTTTCCTTAAACGCCTCCACATCAGCCTCCAGAAACTCTACCCCCATATCCCGGGCCGCTGTCTCCCTGGCCTCTTTTATCTGCCTGTCCCACTCTTCAAGCTCCACCTCCGTGGAAATCCGGGCCGCCTCCCGAAACACCTTAAGCTCCTCCGCTGTCAGGCTCTCCAAAAATTTCAGATTCCCCACCAGCATGTCCGGCACCATCTGGTGCATATTATAGGTAAAATACTTGGCTACCTCACCGTGCTTATTGTTGGTCAGAGCCAACTCATTGTTCTCCGCCCCGTCGATCACCCCCTGCTGGATGGCCGTGTACACCTCCCCAAAGCTCATGGGAGACGCGGCCGCGCCGAAGGCCTGCATCATTTTCACGCTGGCCGGACTCTGCTGGACCCGAATCTTCATGCCCTTTAAATCCTCCGGAGTCCTCACAGGCTTCTTGGCATAAAAATTTCTGGTTCCCGCGTTGTACCAGGTCAGCACCCGGAATCCCGCTTTGTCCGTGGACTCGTAGATCCCGTTCATCATCACCTCATCCCCCATTACCCGGCTGTAAACCTCCGTGGAGTCAAAAAGATAGGGCATGCTGAAGATCTCATACACAGGAGCGAAGGTCTCCAGGTTCGCCGTCCCCGCCACCACAAAATCAATGGCCCCTGTCTGTGTCAGCTCAATGGCCTTCTGAGTAGCCCCAAGGATCTCATTTGGAAAGACCTGCACCTCATACTTGTCCCCCAGTTCTTTCTCCACATGCTCCTTAAACGCCGCGAGTCCTAAGTACTCTGGATGGCTTTCCGACTGTCCCAGAGCGATCCTCACAATCCTTTTCCCGCTGTTCACGCGCCCGCATCCAGCGGATATGGCCGCGGCCATGAGCGTCACTCCATAGGCCAACAACCTGGCTTTCTTCCATGGTACCACGATCTTTCACGCCCCTCTCTCAAGAATTTCTTTTATAGTATGACCCCATTCTCGAAATTTAGCCGCGTATATCCTTGAAAAATCTGGTTTCCAAAAACTCCTCAATCGTATTCCTTCTTAAGGGTAAATCCCCTCCCCCTCACCTCATTGACCTGATTGATCACAATAAACGCCTGGGGATCAATCTTCTGGATCAAATGGTTTAACTGGGCCAGCTCCCGGTTGTTCACCACCGACATAACCACATATCCGTCCCTTTTAAGATGGCCTGTCCTGGACCTGAACAAGGTCACTCCCCTGTCAAGCTCAGAGGCAATGGCCTGATTGATCTCCTCATAGTACGCTGACACAATCTTTACCTGCATCCTGGCCTGTCCCAAAAGCAGCACCTTGTTCAGCACCGTGGTGTAGGTCAGCACCAGCAAAATTCCGTAAAGCACCATCTCCTTGTCGGAAAATACCATCTGCAAAAGCAGAATCGCCGTATCCATCCCATTCATGGTCCCTGACACCGACAGTCCCATCTTCTTGTTCAGCACCAGAGGCGGGATATCCATTCCTCCCGTGGAGGCCCCGGCCCTGATCACCACCCCGATGCCGCCGCCGATCAGGAGCCCGGCAAAGATCACTGCCAGCAGATTGTCCCTTGTCATCTGCCCTAAAGCGGGAATCCTCTGAAACACTGACAGGATAAACGGATAATAAAAAGTGCTGATAATGGTGGTCAGGGCAAACCGCTTTCCCAGCACCCAGGCACCCACCAGAAACATAGCCACGTTAAACACTGTGACAAAGGCCTGGATGGGAAGCCCGAACTGGTGATAGAAAAACAATGCCAGGCCAGTAGTCCCTCCTGTGATCAGCCCGTTTGGCAGAATAAACATGGTCACCGCCATGGCATAGGCCGTATTTCCCGCCAGAATCCACAAAATATTTTTTACATTGCTGAGATTTTTCATTACTTCCAGTCCTCCCTTTCTCTCTGATAACCATCTATCGAATTATCAGACTAAAGCGCGTGAAAAAAGCCGCCCGCGGATTCCGCGGACGGCTTTTTACAGCCGGTTATATCCCGGCCCATTATTCTAATTCCTCTAAAATCGAAGTCCCGATGGTTCCCTTTGGCATCTCCACCTGGAAATTGCGGGCAATGGTGGCCCCGATGACAGCAAAGGTATCCCTGGCCGGAAGCCTTCCCCTGCCCTTCATGGAGGGGGAATAGGCCAGAAACGGCACCTTCTCCTTGGTGTGGTCCGTGCCTTTGTAGGTAGGGTCGTTGCCGTGGTCAGCGGTGATGATCAGCAGGTCATCTCCCTTAAGCTTTTCAAGAAGGACTCCCAGCTTCTGGTCAAACCTCTCCAGCTCCTGCCCATAACCCCCGGGATTTCTCCGGTGCCCCCACAGCGCGTCAAAATCCACCAGATTTACGAAACAAAGTCCCTCAAAGTCCTTGTCCGCGATCTCAATGGTCTGCTCCATGCCGTGGACGCTGCTCTTTGACTTCCAGCTCTCGGTAATCCCCTCTCCGTCAAAGATGTCCCGGATCTTTCCCACACTGATCACATCGTACCCTGCTGCCTTTAAGGCATCCAGGGCGGTCTTCCCGTAAGGCTTTAAGGCGTAGTCGTGGCGGTTGGAAGTCCTTTTAAACTCCCCTTTCCTTTTTCCCACATAGGGCCTGGCGATGACCCGCCCCACCTTCCACTCATCCCTCATGGTCAGCTCCCTGGCGATCTCACAGCACCGGTACAGCTCCTGGAGCCCAAAGGTCTCCTCGCTTCCGCAGATCTGCAGCACCGAGTCCGCTGACGTGTAAACGATCATGTCTCCTGTGGCGATCTGGTGCTCCCCCAGCTCATCTAGGATGGCTGTGCCGCTGGCGGATTTATTTCCCACAATCCCGTGCCCTGTCCTCTCAGACAGTTCCCGCAGCAGTTCCTCCGGAAATCCCGTGTCCGTAAATGTCTGGAAGGGCTTTGTTATGTGAAGGCCCATCATCTCCCAGTGCCCTGTCATGGTGTCCTTCCCCACACTGGCCTCCAGAAGCTCCCCATAATATCCCAGAGGCTCCTCTGCCGGGTCCACATGCTTTAGGGGGTGAAGATTGGCAAGGCCCATGTTGGCCAGATTGGGAATCCGAAAGGGATCCATATGGTCGTCGATATGTCCCAGTGTGTCCGTCCCCTCGTCGTCATACTCCGCCGCGTTCGGCATGGCGCCGATCCCCAGGGAGTCGATGACAATGGTAAAAATCCGTTTATATTTTTTCATAAGGTCTGTGCTCCTTTTTCAGATGACCTGATCCACGCAGATAGCTCCGTAGGGCCTGATGCTCATCTTATAGACATTGCCCTCTCCCAGAGCTTTCTCCATCCTCTCCACATACTCATCTACCAGGTCGTTTGGCAGCATGGCCATGATCACGCCCGCGAATCCGCCGCCGTGGATCCTGCATGCTCCCCGTCCTTTCTCCTGGATAAACAGCTCCGTCAGGGCCAGGGCAACGCTGATCCCCTGCTCCTGGACATCCGCGGTAGTATAGCAGTTCTGCAGCCATTTCCATGACGAGTTGCCGGAGGCGGTGATCCCGGCCAGAAAATCCTCAAAGCGGTCCTCCTTGAGAGCCGCCACTTCCGCCTCCACCCGCTTGTTCTCCTCAAAGAAATGGAGGGCTCTCATGACAGACCGGTCCCCGGCGTACTCCCGTGCTTTGGCCAGATGGGCGATCAAATCCTCTTCCTTCACCTGGGCGCAGACTTCCTTTCCAAAGTACTCTGCCACCTTCTTCATCTCATTTGGCACAGAAGAATAGTCAGCGCTTAAATCCGCGTGGCCCTTTCCGGTGTTGACGATGATCAGGCTGTGATTTTTGGATCCAAAATCAAAGGGGATTTGCTCCACTTTCGGGTTCTGGGGATCATAAAAATCAATGGTGATCAGGCCTCCCACAGCGCAGGCCATCTGGTCAAGAAGGCCAGAGGACTTGTTCCAGTAGTAGTTCTCAGCGTATTTCCCCACATGGGCATAGGCCACCACATCCATCTTGCTGTCATTAAAAAATACATTGAGCATGGAGCACAGAAGCATCTCAAAGGCAGCGGAAGAGCTGACCCCCGCGGCGCTGATCACGTTGCTGGTGATATAGGCGTCAAATCCGCCCACCTCATATCCCTTCTCCTGGAAGCCCTTTAAGAGGCCCTTTACCAGGTCAACAGTTCCCGCCATCTTGGCGCTGGGAGACAGATCCTCCAGGTCAATGGAGAATGTCTGGTTAAAGGTCTCGCTGACAATGTTTACCTTGCCGCTGCCGTTTTTCGCCCCAATGCCCACACAGTCCAGATTAATGCTGCCTGCCAGAACCTTTCCGTGGTTGTGGTCCGTGTGATTTCCGCTGATCTCTGTCCGGCCCGGGGAGCTGAACATCTTCATGTCCTTGTCGCCGAATTCATTTGTAAATTTTTCCACCAGGTCCTTGTACCGGGCCACATTGGTGTCCACATTGGCCTCCCCGTATAACGCGCCCATGAGCCCGCGGGCCTCTGCTGAATCAAGAATCTTCAGGGTATCTGTCTTCATGATCGTATCTTCCTTTCCATGGTTTCAAACATTTTTCTGTCTCCAGTATACCAAATCCGCCGTCATTCGGACATATATTTTTGTGAGAAATAGTGTTAATTTTTTAATTTTGTATACCCCCCGGATGAGGTGCAGGGAATCAGGGACACGTCAGCCCCATTGTCCCCCCACACCACTTTCAGCAGCGCCGTGTTTGGAATGCTGCTGCCAAATACAAAATTGCCCAGGCTGTACACAATGGTCTTTCCGTTGTACTCTTCCACAGGCTGGAGCACATGGGGATGGCTTCCCACCACCAGGTCCGCGCCCGCGTCAATGTAAGCCCTTCCCATGGCCCTCTGGTAATCCTTAGGCGTCTCCTCCCGCTCCACGCCCCAGTGCACATAGACCACCAGGTAGTCGCAGGCATCCCTTGCCTCCCGGATAGCTTTCAGAGGCAGGGTGGTGTCATAGGTGGAAAATACTCCCGGATGGGAATCTCCCGCGGCCCAGCTGGTGTCCATGTAAACCCGGGAAGTTCCCAGAAAACCGATGGTCTTCTGTCCCACAATCATGGTCTTTAACTGGCTTGCCTCGTCAAAATCCTTTCCCCCTCCTACCCGGAGAATCCCCGCCGCGTCCAGGGCCTCGCAGCTGTCAAGAAGCCCGTCCGGCCCGAAATCCAGGATATGGTTGTTGGCCAGAGTCACGATATCCACCCCCATCTCCTGAAGAATATGTATCCGGCTCTCCGGCACCCGGAAGGTAAACTGCTTGTCAATTGCCGGGGTGCCCCGGACAGTGAAAGGAAATTCCTGGTTTACCATAAAGATATCCGCCGCCTGGATCTCAGCCCGGATCCCTTCATCCAAAACCCCCTGGATGCCGCCTCCGCTGTCATAGGCATTGAGAACATGGTCGGAAAAGTATACGTCTCCCGCGAAAAGCATGACGATGTCAGAGGAGGGCCTGGGCCCGGTCTCTTCCTCCCGGGAGACCAGAGGCTTAAGTGACTGTTCCGATTCCGTCCCACTGCCGCCGCCTTCTCCCGCCGCCTCGGACCGCCCCTCTGCCCCCGTCTCTTGTGCCGCCGCACCCGCGTTTTGATTCACTCCTTCCGTGACTTCTGGATTTATGTTTTCTGCCTTTTGGATCCGGACTCCTGATTCTTCCTCTCTTCCCTGCTCCGGACTGATCTTGATATTCTCCCCCGCCGCTGCCGTCCAGGTCTCACGGGCACTGTTGCTTTTTAAAAAAATCCCCGCCGCCAGACAGCCTAAAAGCCCGATTCCTGCCGCGGCCATGACTACAATCCATCTATTCCCCCGCCTCACGACCCTGACCTCCTTCCTCTTTAATATAGTCGGCTATATAGTTAGTGAGCAGATCCACAAAAATTATAGGGGATACCTGGGCCTCCAGATACTGGGGATATCCCTGATTCCTGTAGCTTGGAAGCCACACCACATGATCCACCTTATTCCGGATAGGATGTTTGTCGGTCTGAGTGATCAAAACCATTGTGGGGCGTTTCTCTTTTGGAAGCTCATTGATCAGGTCCGCGCTCTCCCTGTAGATACTGCTGTTGGCAGAAAAAAATATAACCAGATCCTCCCCGCTGACCCGCTGGGTAAGGGAATCCGAATGGTCTGCCTGGACAAATCTGGAGAGAATCCCGAATTTCCCCAGATTGATGTCCAGAAGCTGAGCCGGCAGAGAACTTTTGTGATACCCGCAGATGGACACATATCTTGCTTTTACTGCCAGCTTTGCCAGAAGCTCAAAGGTCTTCACAGGCACCGCGCCAGGGATCAGGTGGATGAGCCTGGTATAATAGTCAATCACCGACGACGTGTCCCTGGCCCCTTTCCCTCCCTTGTGATATTTGTAGACATCATATTTAAAATCATTGTAGCCCTGATATCCCAGCTTCTGGCAAAACCGGGTAATGGCGGGCTGGGACACATGGTATTTCTCCGCCATGGAGGTAGCCGTACATCTGAGAATATCATCTACATTCTCTGTAAAAACCCGGTACACCTCCAGCTCTTTTTTCGTCAGGCTCATTTTTTTCAGTTCCATCTGTTCAAACGGATTCATCTGCGCTCCTCCTGGTATAGCCTTTAATCCCGGTGCCCGGAGGCCTCAATCAGCTCTTTGGCCTGCCTGATCACTTCCTCTATAAACCGGTCCGCCTCCCCTCTGGCCAGACGGGAATTGTATGTCTCAAAATATTTGCCGTATTCCTCTCTTGGAACAAGATAATTACAATACGTGTTGCTATAACAGATTATCACAACTTCCAGGCCAGGGAAAGCGTTTTTTATCTGATTTCCAAAACCGCTGAGCACATCTCCAGGCAGGACCACCAGAAGAACATTGCCAAAAAGGCGGAGCTGCCCGATCATCGCCAGGTCATAGGCACCAAAGCTCTCCTTAAGTCTCAGCCTCTGTGATAAAAATTCTTTCATAGGGCTCTGAATATGCTGGACCTCTTCTGACATCTGTCTCCAATCCTCATCAGTCCTGGCCTCAAAATGGCTTATGATGTCAAATGTACGGCTTTCCACAGCCCCTCCATACAGTGGACAGGCTTTCTTTTTGTCCATAAACTGCTCCACCACCTGTCTGGCCGTAAACTCCAGTTCCTCTCTGCCGGAGAGCCTGCGGTAAAACCGGGTGCTCACATCCCCGCAGCAGCCGTTGGTCACTGCCACCGGGCATCCCAGGATTTGCTGAAATTCTCCTCTGATGTGACCTAAAAGATCCGCGGAAAGAAGAAAACTGGAGCCATCCAGAATAGTAGGATGGGCCGAGATATTAAATAAGGCTCCCAAAAGCTTTTTTTCCTTATTATAAAAGCCAAACAGGTACACCCTCTTATCCTGGACGCCATCCTTCACATTGCGGTTGCCGTACAGGCCCTGGATTTCCGTCTTTTCCAGGACAGGCTCACACTCTTCCATGGCATTATAAGCCCGGATCATGCTCCTTCCCATTTCCTCCTGAACAGTTTGTGTAAGCTCCTCCTCCACCTGGTTATCCTCAAATGTCATCTTGAAAAAAGAGGGCGCGGAATGAGTGTGGATAGCAGACACCGTCACATGCTCCAAAGACAGTCCCAGCTGTTCTGACACCCGCTCCCGTACGCGGGTACAGAAGGACTCTTCCACCATAATGGAATCCAGAATACCCAGGATATACACCTCATTGCCTATCTCTGCCGCCACGGTGTTG
>Ga0137310_101403_pt1 | contig 15153 bp, 13 predicted proteins | sample NAcewiD2O_June_2_FD_97183 | JGI IMG/M metagenome (GOLD analysis project Ga0137310, IMG submission 97183) | Mouse cecal microbial communities from Vienna, Austria - N-Acetylglucosamine amended D2O_June | ecosystem: Host-associated > Mammals > Digestive system > Large intestine > Cecum | place...
AATCGCAATTTGTCGAACCGCAAATTGGGTGGGGTAAATTCCTCACAGGTGGGGTAAAAGGGGTAAATATTTTTACCCCGGGGTAAAAAGTCATCAAAGTATAACAGCGGCACAGGCGGCAATAAAAAAATAATGCCATAGGAATTTGGGTACTCGCAGGCAAAAGTATTGAAGAATGGCTTAAAATCAAGGTTTTTTAGGCTTGGTGGGGTTCATCACGGTGGTTGGTGGACCCCTCTTTTTTGCGTTTTTGATGCCGCTGAAAAGGTGGCGATTGGGCGGTGTTTTATACTATCACGCAAAAGTCGGGAGTTTCCGTGATAGTATCCGAGTTTTGCGTGAAAGTATGGAGTTTCGCCTGTTTGTAGAAAAATGCTGTTGAAATTTGGCGATATTGTTATTTTAATGAATAATCTGTCAATAGGAAAACAGACAGGGTATGCGCGGAGTAAGGGAAAGCGCATACCCTGTTTTTGTGTTGCCCCTTATGTAAGGCCGCCGCTATTCATTTCCCTCAACCACACCGTATTCAATGAGGATATTTTCCGGCGCGTTTTGGGGAATAACCTGCCCCGTCATTACATAGCTGTAACGCTTCATTTTTCGGTAGAGCTGCACAGGCTCCGGCGCAAAGGAGGTGGTCTCGCACCCGGCGTATTCCGGCATCCCGGCAAGGTCGTCTGCCACGGCGCAGACAAGGGCGTCCGTGGCTGCGTAGATGTCCGGGGCGTACTCTACGGCGGCCAGTTCGTGCTTCCTGACGTCATTATCAAGGTTCCCGAAGGAACGGTACAAGGTATATTTCATGGGATGTCCTCCTGTCTTTTCCGTTTTTTTCCTGCTACGGATTTCATTATATGTGGAAAAGCCGTCCCGGTCAATCGGAGAAAATGTCGCTTTTTGTTTTCTGCTGCCGGCGGTGAATTTACCTTTGGGGTAAAAAGGGTAACTATCAGGCAAAAGTATGAGGGTGCAGGATATTGGCGAAACGGGAAAAAGACTGTCATGCCAGTCATTTTCCCGTTTCATTTTTATGTCCCGCCCGCAGTATCACATTTGCGGTAAAAATCCCGTCCCCGTAATGGAACCGGCTGTACCCGCCGTTCTTTTCTGCGGTATGTCGCACGGACTGTAAGCCCACGCCCTCCCCCAGACGCTTGGAGGAGAGGAGTATGCCGTCCTTCTCCCGGACTTCCCCGTCGTAGGCGTTTTCCACGGACAGCAGCACCATATGGCCGGAATGGATGCGTGCCTGCACGTTTGTCCGCCGCCTTTCCGGGGCGGTTCCCATGCCGGCCTCCATCGCGTTTTCAAGGAGGTTGGACAGAACGGAACACACGTCGCTTTCCGCCACCGGGAGCTGTGGGGGCAGGTCGAGGGAAAAAGTGACCGGGACGCCCCGCTCCCGGAAGAACATGGCGAAATAGCCTGCCACGCTGTCCACGGTGGCATTTTCGCACAGGCCAAGGTCGCCCTCCGGGATGCCGCCCTGCACCTCGTCAAGGTATGCGGCAAGGCGCGCCCAGTTTTCCTGTGCGGCGAAGCCCTGCAGGATATGGAAGTGGTGGCGCATATCGTGCCGCGCCTGCCGGATCTGTCCGATGGTAACCCGGAGGCTGTCATACCGCGCCTGCTGCATGGACAGGAGCTGGTTCTCCCGTCGGAGGCGGTCATTGCGGTTCAGGCTGGACGCCATGAGGTAAAAGAGCGCGTAGAACAGCAGGAGGAGCAGCAGGAACGCAAGGCTGAGCAGGAGGTAGAGCCGGCGGAGCCGCCCCAGCCCCAGGATGTCCGGGTCTTCGGGGAGCAGTAGGAGGTTCAGGCCGGTGAACAGGATGGGGAGTATCCAGAACACATACCAGGTCTGGGCGAAGGATTTGTCCTCCAGGAGCCTGCGCGCGGCATGGGTGGCGGGGTGCCAGACGGCCGGGACGGACAGGCAGCACATCAGAAGCCAGAGCAGTACGCCCCGCAGGGAAAGGGGCGCGGCGCCGGTCACCGCGACAGCGGCGCTGCCCAGGCAGGAGAAAGCGCCGCATATGGCAAGGAAGACGCTGACGGATTTCCACCGGGTGATCTTAAGCGTATGCACATAGAAAAAGCCCATGACGGCGGCGGCAGGAAAAAGCAGCCGGAGGGTTCCCGCATGGAAAAAGAAATTTACGGCGCCGCCGGCAAGGCAGAGGGAAAGCGTCAGCGCCACAGTCGCCGCCGCAAGTTTTGCCGGTGGCAGCCGCAAATACCCTTTCATGGGCAGGTATGCCAGCAGCATGCCGGGCAGGATCACCATAAGTTCCAGCGCCGGGAGCAAAAAACCTGTCATCACGCATCCCTCCTTCCAAAGAGGAAATCACCGAAAGCCATCCTTGCGTTTTTGGCAAGGTCGCGGCTGACGGGGACTCGTTTCCCGTTTTTCAGGACAAAATCCGTGCCGTCAAAATCCTCCGCGTGTTCCAGATTGACAATGACGCCCCGGCTGCATGGGAAGAAACGTCCGTCCGCAAGGCTCTGGCAGAGCTCGCGGAAGGTCTGCCTTGTCACGGTCTTCTGCCCATCCGTCCTGTAAATATGTATCTGGTGCTGGTAATGCTCTGCATAAAGGATTTCTCGGAAACGGAGACGGACGGGGCCTCCGGCGGTATTTACCTCGATATACCTGTCACCGGCGGGGAGACGCTTTACGATCTCGTCAAACAGGGCGGCCAGGTCTGCCTCCGTGCAGGGCTTCACCAGATAATGGAATGCCCGGACGCGGAAGCCGTCGAGGGCATGGTCGGCGGAGGTGGTGGTGAACACCAGCAGGCAGTCCGCGTCAAAACGGCGCAGGGCCCATGCCGTATCCACGCCGTTCTCGTTTCCCATATAAATGTCAAGGAACACAAGGCCGAACCGTTCCCTTCCGGCGGCGGAAAGGAAGTCCGCGCCGGAACCAAAACATAAAACAGCGGCGTCAAGGGAAAGGCGGGTAAGCTGTGCCTCCAGTCCCGCTTTCAGTTTTTCACGTTCCGATGCAATATCATCCACAATGGCAATCCGCATGGGAAGCCCCCCTTTACTTTACTCAAAAATATCTACGCAATATCATAGCATAAAACGGCGGAAAAAGCGAGATTCAGAAAAAGCAGTTATGTCAAGCCATAAAAGGGGTATTTTTTTACAATTCGGGACGGATTTTAACAATTCGTGCCACGCCTATGGAAAAAAACGGGTAAAACCGTATACTGGAATTATATGCCCGTGTCTGACGGCAGAAGGGAATTGTTTTCAAAAATTTTAAGGGAGAGGTTGCACAGTATGTCCATAGATGCGATAATTTTAACAGACAGACAGACAGACAGACAGACAGACAGACAGACAGACAGACAGACAGACAGACAGACAGACAGAATAAGCCTGTCTTTTTGCCATACTTTTTTACATACAGGAACTTCAAGGTCAAGACCGCCGGAGGCGGGGCTTCCCGAAGGGCTTTCATGCCCTCACGGGATTCCCGCCCCCAGGCGGTCTTTTTGTGTGTAAGCTATGAGCGGTGTGAAGTCAGGGTGTTCTACAGATATGGCTAAAAAAGGGAGGTACGGGAGTGGATGCGGTTATTTATACAAACAGCATATGGGAATATGAAATGCTTTCCCACATACTCGTGGATGAATTACCGGGAGCCGTGGTATCGTGGGGCGTGATGGACGGTCGCTACCATCTGGAAAAAAGGTATGATGTGGCGGTGGTGGATGTGGACGGCGCACAGGGTATGGAGCTTGTATGCAGGTACCGGGAGCGGTTCGGCGGCACGCTGGTAATCTGGATCACGGGCGACCCATACTTCGCGGGGGTGGCGATACGGACGCATATTTTTGACTTTATCGTGCGTCCGCTTGAGGAAGAGCGGTTCCGGGAAACGGTAAGGAGAATAAAAGAAGGGGATATCGAAATATGGCAGAGGATGCCCGCGGGAAAAACGGCATATCATGGGTGTGGCATCTGCCGGGAAGATTATACAGGAGGTCAGGGCGGTACATTATGGAAAAGAATAAAAGAAAGTTTTTTATAGGGAAATTTCCCGGTAAGCAGGGGAGAAAATGGGAACAGGAAAGGCTGTTGGAAACCAATGCACGGGAAATACACCGTGGTACAAACGCACGGAAAGCAAAACGTGCGTTGGGAGTCCTGCTGGCGGCGGCGCTGGTATTCCAGACGCTGCCTTTTGGCAGCGCCGCCGCATCCGCATCGGAGGGCAGGGGAGGGCTGTGTGAACACCACAGGTCGCATACCCCGGACTGCGGCTACAGGGAAGCAGAGCCGGGGGCGGAGTGTACCCATGAGCATACGGAGGACTGTTATAAAACCGTGGAGGACTGTATCCACGAACATACGGAAAGCTGTTATCCGGCGGACACGGTGTCGGAAAGTGAGGGCGCACCCGCTGACGTAGGGGAAAGACAGCCCACGGAATGCAGTCACTCCTGCAGTGAAGAGAGCGGCTGTATCACAAAGGAGCTGGACTGCCGGCATGAGCATGACGGTTCCTGCGGCTACACCGAAGGAATGCCGGGAAGCCCCTGTACTTTTGTATGTGAAATCTGCAATGGCGGGACACCGGAGGATGACGGAAATGATTCTGAAACCGGCGGGGAAACAAAAGAGCCGGATCAAGAAGCGGAAGAAAAACCGGATGACGGGCAGGAGGAATGTATCTGTGAGAAACCCTGCAAAGAGGATAGCATAAATCAGGAATGCCCTGTCTGCGGCGCAGAGGATGCCGACCTTTCGGAGTGCAAGGGGAAGGATGCGGAAGAAGATACCCAAAAGCCGGAGGATACCGGCATCTGCAAGCACCATCAGGCACATGATGAATCCTGCGGCTACCAGCCTGCGTCAGAGGACGGGGAAGGCAGCCCGTGTACTTATGATTGCCGCATCTGCCCGATAGAGGAATTGATTGCCGCCCTGCCGGAGGTGGGGAGCATCACGGAGGAGAATGGGTCGGAGGTGCGGGCGCAGCTTGATCAGATACTTGCACTGTTTGCAGAACTGACCGGGGAGGAACAGGAGCAGCTTGACCTCTCCCGCTGTTACGAGCTGCAAGAGGCGCTGGACGGGGCCAATGCCCCCGACCCGGCGGCGGAGGAGGATGGCCCCGCCCAGATTAAGATGGAGGTGAAGGGCGTCACCACCTACCTGACCGGGGATCAGCTGAAGGAGGCCTTGGGGGCCAACCAGAATAAGGGCGCCACCTTCACCCTGCTGGACGACGTAAAGCTCCCGGATGGAGTGTCCCTGTTTACGCACGCCGGAGGTGATATTACCCTGGACTGCGGAAGCTACACCCTCTCCGGCAACTGTGAAAGCAGCGCGCTCGTCTATGTCAATAGGGACTCCCTGACCTTGAAGGGCGGCACACTGAAAAATACCGATCCAACTGGCTGCTGTGTCGCTGTATCTAGCAAATTCGGACAGTTTCGCATGGAGGGAGGAACGCTTTTGCCGGAGGGCGGCAGCGGTCACGCCATAGAAGTTTACGGCAGCGTCACCGTCACCGGCGGGAGCGTGGGAGAAAGCGGCAAGGGCTTGAACTTGTATTCAAGCGGTACCGCTACGCTCAGCGGCGGAACCTTCGGTGATATACACGCCGAAAATGGCCTGTCCTCCATCCTGGCGGAGGGCTATGCTTTCTGCCGAGACGGCAAGCCCGTGGCGCTGACTCTGGACCAAAAAGACATTGAGGGCCCCGTCGCCGTAGTGAAATGTACCCACCCGGACACAACCGCCCCTCAGGACAAGGGCGACGGCACCCACAGCCTCTCCGCATGTCTGGCCTGCGGCAAGAGCGACGGCGTCGAGGCCCACGACTGGACCGAGAACCGTCTCACCTGCACTGTTTGCGGCGCGGCGGCCGTGGCAAGGATGGAACCGGATGGCACGCTCCTGACGGAGGCGCAGCTTGAGGCGACCCTCAACACCGTAAACGGGATCTATACGCTTACGCTGCTGCGGGATCTGGAGAGAAGCGAGAGGCTTGTCGTCGGCCAGTACGTCACCTGCACCCTGGATCTGAACGGGCACACAATCCGCATGACCGGCTCTGGGATGGCCATTTATACTTATGGAGATTCTAACGTAACCATCCGAGGAACGGGCGAGATTATTTCCGTAAATAGCAACGCTCTTACTGTGCTGGGAACTGCCACGCTGGAGGGCGGGACCTACTCCGGGGGGACGGCGGCGATTGCGATAGCGAGCCAATCCTCATCCCTCACCCTCGGCGACCTGCTGGGTCACAGCGGCGACACCCGGTACGCCTATTTTGACGAAAGCGGCGCTCCCCTTACGGGCGTGTTGGGCGATCAGTCGCTGACCGGCACAGTGACGGTGAAGAAGTGCAACCATACCGGCGAGGGCGTCTGTGAGTACACCCATGCCACCAGCACCACCACCCACCAGCAGACCTGCCTTGCCTGCGGCAAGAAATGGGACGAAGAAAATTGCAGCTACACTGACAGTAGGTGTGCCTGCGGTTCCACGTTGTCTGTTGCCCTGGCAGGTACGGAGAGGCTGATCTATGATGGCAATCCTCGTGAACCCGGAGTTACCGTTACGCTGGACGGCACAAAGCTGGCGGAGACAGACTATGGCGTAACCTATGCCAATAACATCAATGCTGGTACGGATACTGCCACCGTCACTGTCAAAGGCAAAGAAAATTACAGTTTTGAGATAAAGAAAACATTCTCCATAGAAAAGGCGGAACAGAAAGATTTTGCAGCCACGGCAGTGACAACGCAGTATGAAAAGAACGGAACATTCATCCTGTCCACCACCGGAGGAAGTGGGGACGGCGCAGTCCTTTACCGGGTTCCTGAAAATAACGGCGTACTTATGGTAAACGGCGACCAGGCGACCATCATCGGAGTGGGAACCGTGGCAGTCACCGCAACCAAAGCGGAGAGCGACAATTACAAAGCGGCAACGGCAACAGGGAAGATTACGATAGAGAAAGCGCCTGCACCGGCTATTACTTATCCTACGGCAGGCAGTATCGCCTACGGGCAGAAATTATCTGACAGTGCCCTGACCGGAGGCAGTACGGAGTACGGGACATTTGCATGGGAAAACGGCAGTATGGTACCGGCTGTGGATAATACTGGCTATACGGTGGTATTCACGGCAAGTGGAGAAACGAAGAAAAACTATGAAACAATCACAGATACGACCCAAAAGGTGTCAGTCAAAGTAGAAAAAGCGGTTCCTGCAGTCAGCATCACGGCAGCGGTCTCCGGCAGCAAAGACGACCGGCAGTCAGCGATTACCGTGAACGTGGCAAAGGCAGGCGCAGGCGCTTTCCCCACAGGAACGGTAACCTTCATAGACTGCACGGGCAGTACGGAAGTGGAGATAGGGGCAGCCACGTTAAGTAATGGCACAGCCTCTTACACATGGGATGGGCTTCTGGATAAAACGTATACCATAAAGGCGGTTTATGCAGGCGACAGCAATTATAAGGAAGCTGTAAGCCGGGAGTTTACCTTTGATGCGGCGAAGCAGAACCAGCAGGATTTCGCCCTGGATGCAATCGGGGCAAAGACCTATGGCGATGCTGCTGTCACCCTTAAGACCACCGGAGGAAACGGCAGCGGCGCGGTCAGGTATGAAAGCTCTGATGAGGATGTGATCCGCATAGAGGACGGCAGGGCAGTCATTGTGGGGGCAGGCACAGCCACCATCACCGCCATAAAAGAGGGGGATGACAAATACAACGAGGCTTCCGCAAGCAGGAATGTCACGGTTGCGAAGAAGGCGCTCACGGTGAGGGCTGACAGCAAGACGGTTGTGAGGGGGAATCCCATGCCTGCATTTACTTACCGGGCGGACGGCCTGGTGAACGGCGATACCTTTACGACAGCCCCTTCCATAATAGCCGGTGTACAGAATACGGACACCCTTGGAAAATATGATATTGTGATAAACGGCGGCACGCTGCGAAACAGCGAAAGCTATCATATCACTTATGTGAACGGCACATTGAATATCGTGGAACGCTTTTACACCGTCACCGTGACGGATGGCACGGGCGGCGGCGAATATGCCGAGGGGGACACCGTGACGGTCACGGCAAATGACAGAAGCGGCTATACCTTTACCGGCTGGAGCAGCGAAGACGGCGTTGGTTTTGCCGACAGCAAAGCAAAGACCACAACTTTTACCATGCCCGCAAAATCAGTGACCGTAAAGGCGAACTACACCCGCAACAGCAGCGGCGGAAACAATGGCGGCGGTTCGGGTGATGGTGGAAATTCGGGCGGTTCCGGTAATAATGGTGGCGAAAATTCCGGGGACAATGAAAATAACGGCGGACAGGGCAGCGGCGGAGGTGACAGTACAAATCCGGGCAATGGAAGCAATACGCCGCAGATACCCGTGATCCCGCCAGCAGATAATACAAATCCAGGTAACGAAGCCACACCGGGAACAGGGACAACGCCCGTAAATCCGGGAACCGGAAATACAGTAAGGCCGGGAACTACTCCGGGCAGCGGCAGCGCGGGGACACCCGCACAGGGGACAAAACAGCCATTCATCAAGGGAGCGGACGGCAAGATTGGCTGGGAGGTCATCCGCGCCGAGGAAGAAAACGCAGAGGAAGGCAGCGTTATCAACGTGGATATGAACGGTTCCACCGTGGTTCCGGGAGATATATTTGACAGCATTAAGGGAAAGGACATCACCATCACCTTCGACATGGGCAGCGGCATCCTCTGGAGCGTGGACGGGAAGAACATCACCACCGACAAGGCGGGCGACATTGATTTTTCCGTAAAGACGGGCGTAAAGACTGTGCCGGTGGATATTATTAACAACGTCACCGGGGAGAGCTACAGCATCCAGATCAGCCTTGCCCATGAAGGGGAGTTCGGATTTACGGCTGTGCTTTCCATAGGGCTTGGCAAGGAGAACGCCGGATATACGGCAAGCCTGTATTATTACAACGAAAGCACGGGAGAGCTTGAATTTATCTGTAAAGACCAGATCGCAGAGGACGGCACGGTATCCCTTGCATTCACCCATGCGTCCGATTATGTGATCGCGATAGACGAGGAACAGGAAGAAGGAGACGGCGCTGCGGAACCCATACAGCCGGAAGGAACCGATGGGGAAGCCGGGGACGGGACGGCGGAGAACAGCAGTGTGCCGGAAAATCCGGGTACCGGGCAGACAGGCGCGGTATGGTGGATTATGATAGTGATCCTCCTGCTGACAGCCGCTATCGGTGCAGGAGTGTTCGTGGCAGTAAAGAAGAAAGGGAAAGATGAAAACGGCAGGCAGTGACCGGAAGGGCTGCCGTATGCCGTGGAGATGCAAAGAAGGGCATTGCGGGAGAACCCCCTCGCCCCTGGGCGACAAAAGAAAAGGGGACCGGGATTATCTGCCTGGTTCCCTTTCGGCATAAACAGCCAAAGGAGGGTGGAAAATGATTCCTGAAAAAGATGAATACCCGATGGAACAGTTAAGATGCCCAAGATGCGGCGGGCGTCTGCTGGACATAGGGACGGATTCCCCCGGAAAGGTGGAGATCACAACGAAATGCCCCAAATGCAACAACCTTGTCACGGCAGTATGGGAACCAAAAAAAGAATAATGCATACATAAGGGCAGCCGGGAACGCTAAAAATCCGGCTGCCTTTTTATTGCAAAACTGTATAGGAAATAAAAACCGGGCAATACTTTATAACATGGATGGAAAATATTGGAAACACGTTTCCCCGGCATACGGGAAACGGGGAAAGGAAGCCATATGATGGAAACAGGTGTATGCCCGGTATGTAGCCGGAGGGTGCTGGACGTCAGGCGCGACAGGGCTTATGAAGTCGTTTTCAGGCTCAGATGCCCGCACTGCGGAAAAATAGTAAAGATCATCATGCCGGCGGCATGACCAATCCAGTGTAAACAGAATAATGTTTACGACCGAGCGAGTGGGACCGCTTAAACAACGAGTCACCGAATGGCCGGAGTAAAGCTAGAGATTCAAGTAGCTTACTCCGGCCTTTTTTCGTTGGCGGAGGTGTCCCATATCTGCATAAATGTGTTTCTGGCTTTACGAAGGCGTAAAGAAAGGAACGCCTTATGTCTTTTAGGAAAATCACAGTAAAGTCAGGGAATGAAGAAATCACAATGGATGTCACGGAAGAGGAATACCAGAAGTATTACCGCCCGTGGTGGCGGATGAAGAAAAAGGAACAGCGGAACCGTGAGGCGATGGAGCAGAACGGCTACACGGAAGAATCCTACGAGGGATGGAAGGACGGGCTTACGGAAGGGCAGGAAGATGAAGGACCGCAGGTGGAAGGCGCGGACACGGTCATTGAAAAAAGGGAACTGCTGGAAATCCTGGGGGAAGCGCTGGATGCGCTCCTCCCGGAGGAAAGGGAGCTGGCTGTCAGGGTGGTCGGTGAGGAAATGCCGGTGGCTGAGTTTGCCCGGATGAAAAAAGAGAACAGGAGGACGCTTGCCAGCCGCAGGGACAGGGTGCTGGAGAAGCTGCTCCTGTTTTTCGAGGACAGGGGATTTGATGTGCATAAATGACATTATATGATGGCATACGGAATATTTCTGCATATTTCCGTATGTTTGTCGAACGGTTTATAAATTTCTTCCCGTTTTCCTTCGCCACTTTCCAAAAAAATGTCATTACGGTTTTTAGGAGGGTATATTTTGGGAGCCTTCCAAAACGGCAGGGAAGGAGGGAACGGAGCCTATGGAAAAATCACAGGAGCTTATCGGTATCTTACAGGCAATCAGCATCGTGGCGAAAAGCCTCGCCGCCAAGCTGATGCAGATCGAGAAGGAAGTGGAAGCCTACGAAGCCGCGAAAGTGGCGCATGACAGGAAAATGAAGAAAGGATGGAGGCACTGATGCGTAAGAAGGTTTTTATCTGCAGCCCCTTCCGTGGCGACATGGAAGGGAATTCAAGGAAAGCGGCGGCCTACTGCCGCATGGCGTGTGAGCAGGGGCATCTCCCCATTGCGCCGCACCTTTTATTCCCGCAGTTCTTAAATGAGGGGATAGAGGAAGAGAGGCGGCTCGGCATCGCTATGGGGATGGAGCTGCTCGCCCTCTGTGATGAGGTGTGGGTGTTCGGGGAAGCCACCGAAGGGATGGCGGCGGAGATCGCCTATGCCACAGAACAGGGAAAGGAAATCATTTTTAAGGAAACGGAGGGAATGTAAATGGGAAGTGAATTGTTAAGGATTGCGGAAGGTTTCTCCATCGTTGCGGAAGGTCTGCGGGGCCTTGCCAAAGCGGAGGGCGGCACAAAGGATAAGGCTGTGAAAGAACAGAAGCAGGATACAGTGAAAGAACAGAAACAGGATGCGGTGCAGGCACAGCAGGAGCAGCCTGCCACGCTGGAGGGCATCCGTGCGCTGATGGCGCAGAAAACGCAGGAGGGGAAGTCGAAGGAGATCAGGGAACTTTTGCAGAAGTACGGCGCGGCGAAGCTCTCGGCGGTGAAGCCGGAGGACTACCCGGCACTGATGCAGGAAGCGCAGGTGCTGTGATGGGAAAACACGCACTTCTTTCCGCATCCTCCTCAAAGCGGTGGCTCTCCTGCACGCCTTCCGCGCGATTGGAGGAGCAGTTCAGGGATGAACCGGGCGGCAGCGTCTATGCCGAGGAAGGAACCGCCGCCCACGCCCTTGCGGAGCATAAGCTGAAAAAGGCATTAAAAAGGCGCTCCAAGCGCCCGGTGTCGGATTACCACTGTGACGAGATGGAGGAATGCACGGACGGGTATGTGGCCTTTGCGATGGAGCAGGTGGAGTTTGCAAGGCAGGAATGCAAAGACCCTATTGTTTTGATCGAGCAGCGGCTGGACTACTCCGCCTATGTGCCGGAGGGGTTCGGGACGGGCGACCTTCTGATCGTTGCTGACCATATCCTTACCGTCATTGACTTTAAATACGGGAAAGGCGTGCCGGTGGATGCGGAGTGGAATCCGCAGATGATGTTATACGGGCTTGGTGCATTGGAATTATTTGATGCCCTCTATGACATTGAAATTATCCGTATGACCATCTACCAGCCGAGGCTGGAATCCGTCAGCACATGGGAGATTTCCGTAAAGGACCTGATGGAATGGGTGGAGATGGAACTGAAGCCAAAGGCCGTGCTTGCCATCAAGGGAGAGGGCGAGTACCGCTCCGGCGACTGGTGCCGTTTCTGCAAGGCGAAGAACACCTGCAGGGCGAGGGCGGAGGAATATTTAAGATTAGCACAGATGGAGTTCAAAGCCCCGCCGTTATTGTCAGATGAGGAGATCGCGGAAGTCCTGAAAGTGGCGGACGAGCTTGCCAAGTGGTCTGCGGATGTCTACGCCTATGCACAGGACGAGGCGGTCACGAAGGGTAAGAAGTGGGCCGGCTTTAAGTTAGTCGAGGGCAGGAGCAACAGGAAATACACGGATGAGGAGGAAGTGGCGCAGGCGGCGCAGAAAGCCGGGTACACGGATATCTACAAAAAGACGCTCATCGGCATTACGGAGATGGAGCGCCTGCTTGGGAAGAAGAAATTTGCAGAGGTGCTTGGGAAGCTGGTCTACAAGCCGCAGGGCAAGGTGACCTTAGTGCCGGAATCGGACAAGAGGCAGGAGATTGCCGCAGCAACCGCGGAGGCGGATTTTAAGGAGGAATGAATACCATGAGTAATGAAAATGTGAACCTTACAAAAGTGATCGTACCGTGCAGGTTTTCCTACCTGCATTGCTGGGAGCCCAATGCAGTGAGCGATGGCGACCCCAAGTATTCCGTATCGGCCATCATACCGAAGTCGGACACGGAGACCATTGAGAAAATAAAAAGGGCAATCGAGCAGGCAAAGAAGGATTCCGTCTCCAAGTGGGGCGGCAAGGTCCCGGCGAACTTAAAACTCCCCTTAAGGGACGGCGACATTGACCGCCCGGAGGATGAGGCTTATGCGGACAGCTACTTCTTCAACGCCAACAGCAAGCAGGCGCCGCAGGTGGTGGATAAAAACGTACAGCCTATCCTCGACCAGTCGGAGGTATATTCCGGGTGCTATGGCAGGATCAGCGTGAACTTCTACGGCTTTTCCACCAACGGCAATAAGGGCATCGCCGCAGGGCTTGGCAACATCCAGAAGCTGCGTGACGGGGAGTCGCTGGGCGGCAGGACGAACGCAGAGGATGACTTTGACGCGGTGGAAGTGGATGACGAGGAAGATTTTCTTGGATAGGCATAACAGGGCGGCGGGGAACTGCCGCCCGTCATCCAAAGTACGGAAGGAGGGAGGCTTGTCATGGAACGGGTGCTTGAAATGGATATCGAAAGTTTCAGCGATGTGGATTTGATCAAATGCGGGGTATACGCCTATGCGGACAGCCCTGCTTTTGAGATTTTATTATTTGCTTATTCCTTTGACGGAGGGGAAACACAGATCATAGATCTGGCACAGGGGGAGAAACTCCCGGCAGAAGTGGAGGATGCCATCTTTGACGTGTCAGTGACCAAGACAGCATACAATGCGAATTTTGAGCGCACCTGCCTCTCTAAATATTTCGGGAGGTACATTCCCCCGGAGTCCTGGCATTGCAGCGCGGTACAGGCGGCCATGCTCGCCCTGCCACGTTCTTTGGAGGATGTGGGCAGGGTGCTTGGCCTGGACGAGCAGAAGATGAAGGAAGGGAAAGAACTTATAAGGTATTTCTGCGTCCCCTGCAAGCCAACGAAAGCAAACGGCGGCAGGACGCGGAACCTCCCCTGCCATGCGCCGGAGAAGTGGGAGCTGTTCAAGACTTACTGTAAAAGGGATGTGGATGTGGAGAAATCCATCCGCAGGAAGCTGCACAATTTCCCCATCCCGGAAAGCGAGATGGAACTGTACCGTTTAGACCAGCGCATCAATGACCGGGGTGTTTTAGTGGATATGGAGTTGGTAAGGAATGCGGTTTCCTGTGAGCGCCTCCATAAAGAGATTGTGACGAAACGCGCCTATGAACTGACCGGGCTTGAAAATCCCAACTCCGTGGTACAGCTAAAGGGCTGGCTTGGGGACATGGGGATGGAGGCGGAGAGCCTTTCCAAAAAGGCAGTGGCGGAGATGATAGCGGTAACGGAAGGGGAAGTGGAGGAACTGCTCAAGCTCCGTCTTATGCTGGCAAAGACTTCTGTGAAAAAGTATGAAGCCATAGAGCGGTCTGCCTGTTCGGACGGGCGGGTACACGGGATGCTGATGTTTTATGGTGCGAATCGGTCAGGCCGGTGGAGCGGCAAGAACGTGCAATTGCACAATCTTCCCAAAAACTATCTCCCCGATCTGGAACTGGCAAGAAACCTTGTGAAGCAGGGCAGATTTGAGGATATCGAACTTTTGTATGATTCCACACCGAATGTTTTATCAGAATTAATCCGCACAGCCTTTATTCCGAAGCCGGGATGCCGCTTTGTGGTGGCGGACTTTTCCGCAATCGAGGCAAGGGTGCTGGCATGGCTTTCCGGGGAGCAGTGGCGGTTGGATGTGTTCACCTCCCACGGAAAGATTTATGAGGCATCGGCATCCTCCATGTTCCATGTGCCGATGGAGGAGATCACGAAAGGCTCCCCGCTCCGGCAGAAAGGGAAATTAGCGGAACTTGGCCTGGGATTCGGCGGGGCGGCTGGGGCACTCATTTCAATGGGGGCTTTGGATATGGGGCTGACAGAGGATGAACTTCCCCCGCTTGTGGCAGCGTGGAGAAAGGCAAATCCCCATATCACACAGTTCTGGTGGGATGTGGATGCCGCCGCTATCAAGGCAGTTACAGAAAAGCAGAAAATCAAAGTCGGAAAAATCATTTTTGAATATAAGAGCGGGATTTTATTCATCACGCTTCCTTCCGGGAGAAAGCTGTCCTATGTAAAGCCACGGATGGCTGTAAATAAATTCGGCAGGGACGGCTTGACCTATGAAGGTATCAGCGAAAACAAGAAATGGAGCAGGATAGAGACCTATGGCCCCAAGCTGGTGGAGAACATCGTGCAGGGGACGGCGAGGGACTTACTGGCGGAGGCGATGCTCCGGGTGGAGGAAAAGGGATACCCCATCGTGATGCACTGCCATGATGAGATCATAGCGGAAGTGCCGGAGGGCACCGGCTCCGTGGATGA
>Ga0137310_101421_pt1 | contig 14979 bp, 15 predicted proteins | sample NAcewiD2O_June_2_FD_97183 | JGI IMG/M metagenome (GOLD analysis project Ga0137310, IMG submission 97183) | Mouse cecal microbial communities from Vienna, Austria - N-Acetylglucosamine amended D2O_June | ecosystem: Host-associated > Mammals > Digestive system > Large intestine > Cecum | place...
CCTGGGGGCGGCGCGGATTTCTGCCTTTGACGGGCTTGGGCTTGGGGAGCCAGGCTCTGCCTCTCTATAATCTCTGTGCGCGCCGCCCTTTTAGGGCAAGGGCAAGGTCGCGGGGGCTCTGCCCCCGCACCCCCGCCAGGGGCCTGACGCCCCTGGACCGCGGCCGCCGCCTTTTTGCCTCTGCTTGGCGAAAGGCCCTGCCCCGTGCCGTCAGGCTCTATCTCTGCTTCTCATACAGGAACTTCTCGTCCAGCTCTACCTTAAAGTCCTTGGCCAGCTCCCGGAAGTCCCCCGGCTCTATGGTCTGCCTCTTCCCCTGCCCCATACTCAGCACCTTTACCAATATCTCCGCCGCTTTCTCCACTGTATGCATCAGCCCAAAGGTCTCGTCAAAATCCGCCCCTGAGCAGAACATCCCATGGTGGGCCCAAATCGCCACATTGTATTTCTTCATCAGCTCACTGGTGGCCACGGCTATGTCCCTTCCGCCCGGCACCATCCAATCTACCACGCCCACTCCCTCCGGGAACACCACCGGGCACTCGGTCATCATCTCCCACAGCTCCCGGGTAAAGACCTCGTCTTTCAGGGGCAGCACAAAGGTCAGGGCAATGGTATTCACCGGGTGGCAGTGGTAAATCACCCGGTGCCTCCCCCCGCTGGCCACGAGCTTCACCTCGTGGTTCATCAGGTGGCTGGGCAGCTCACTGGTGGGGCGGCCCCCGTTTGTCAGGCCCCAGCAGATACGGTACTTCTCCCCGGCCCCGTCCAGCTCCACAATGCCGAAGCTCTCCTCCGGCTTCCGGGCGATGTTCTGGAAGTACCGGCCCGTGCCTGTGACCAGGAAGTACTCGCCCCCCAGCTTGGGCACTGACGTGCCGATATCCAGCCACTCCCCGGGGGTGAGCTGGTCCTTCACCTCCCCAATCTCCTCGGGCCGGATGCGGCAGCTGAGATTGCCCCCGTTGCGCTCGTGCCAGCCCTGCTTCCAGCCGTCGTCCCCCAGCTGGATAAAGCCCCGTACAAACTCCGTGTCCAATACCTTCATCTTTATTTCCTCCCGCTCAGCACGTTTTTCTCGTAGTCCTTCACCTTCTCCAGCCACTGGCCGTCCTCCGGCACGCCCTGGCGGCGGCAGTACTCGGCCCAGATTTCCCCAAAGGGCAGGGTCTTCTGCTCCTCCTGCTCCACCAGCAGGGCGGTGAAGTCTCCCCCGTCCTGATGGGCCTTCAGCTTCTCCGCCGGGGTGAGCAGGGCCAGAAGCAGGGCCTTCTCCACGTTCCGGAAGCCCACGGTCCAGGCCGCGATACGGTTGACAGAGGCGTCGAAGTAGTCCAGGGCAATCTTCACCCTGCCGGAAAACCCCCCGCACCGGACGATTTCCCGGCAGATTTCCCGGGTCTCGTCGTCCAGCAGCACCACATGGTCGCTGTCCCAGCGGATGGGCCGGGTGATGTGCAGGGCAATCTCCGGGAAGAAGCAGAGCAGGGCCGGAATCTTGTCGCTGACCACCTCGGTGGGGTGGTAATGGCCGTTGTCCATCAGGGGGATGCACTTATCCTTATTCATGGCCGCGTACAGCAGGCTGAACTCCCCGCTGCCCGCTGTGAAGGCCTCTACCCCAATGCCGAACACCTTGGACTCCACGCAGGGCTTCACCTGGTTGAAGTCATAGGGCTCGCTGAGAATTTCGTCAATAGCCTCCTTATACCGCTGCCGGGGCCCCAGCCGGTCCGCCGGGATGTCCTTAAAGCCGTCCCCGGTCCAGATGTTCATCACGCACTCCTGGCCCAGCTCCTGGGCCAGATACCGGCTGACGCGGATGCAGGCCTTGCCGTGGTCAATCCAGAACCGGCGGGTCTCCTGATTGGGGCTGCTCAGGGTCAGGGGGTCGCACTTCTCGTGGGAGAAGAAGGTGGGGTTAAAGTCCGCGCCCAGGCCCCGGGCCTTGCAGAACTCCACCCACCCTGCGAAGTGCTTGGGCTCCAGCTTGTCCCGGTCCGCCCACTCTCCGGGCTCAAAAATGGCGTAGCTGGCGTGGAGGTTCAGCTTCTTTTTCCCCGGGCACAGGGCCAGCACCTGGTCGATATCCTCCATCAGCTCCTCCGGGGTCCGGGCCCGGCCCGGGTAGTTCCCGGTGGTCTGGATGCCCCCGGTCAGGGGCTTCGTGGGGTCTGTGTCGAACCCCCGCACATCGTCCCCCTGCCAGCAGTGCAGGGCCACCGGCACGGCCCCCAGGGCGCGGATGGCCTGCTCCGCGTCCACGCCAATGGCGGCATACCGCTCTTTCGCAGCCTGATAGTTCATGGTTTGACCTCCTTAATCGTAAAGCTGTTTTTCACGCTGTCCCGGGCCTCCCGCAAAGAGGCGAACTCCCCGGAGAAGACCATCTGGGCCAGCAGGTTTCCAATGGCCGTGCCCTCCACCGGCCCGGCCAGCACAGGCAGGCCCGTGGCCTTGGCGGTGAGTTCGTTCAAATAGGAATCCTGGCACCCGCCGCCCACAATGTTCACGCTGGTATAGCTCTGCCCTGTCAGCCGGGACAGGCTCTCTATGGCCTGGGCGTAGCACCGGGCCAGGCTCTGGTATACGGTCTGCATCAGCTGGCCCACTGTCCGGGGCACAGGCTGGGCCGTGTCCTGGCAATAGCCCTTCACCGCCTCTATCATGCTGTCCGGGGCCAGGAAGCGCTCATCGTCCACATCCACCCGGGCCGTAAACCCTTCGGCCTTGCGGGCCTCCTCCGCCAGCTCCGGGAAGCTCCACTGCCGGGCGCTCTCTGTAAGCTGCCCCCTGCCCGCCACATAGCTGGTGCCGTTAAGCTCCCGGCGGATGGACTGAATCATCCACAGGCCCATGATGTTTTTCAGGTAGCGGAACCGGTACCAGGCCCCGCCCTCATTGGTGAAGTTGGCCTGCCGGGATTCCTCTGTGGTCACCGGCCCCGGGCTCTCCACCCCCAAAAGGGACCAGGTGCCGCTGGAGAGGTACACCGCCTGCCCGTCCCGGGCGGGCACAGCCAAAAAGGCGGAGCCCGTGTCGTGGGAGGCGGGGAGCATCACCGCGGCGTCGAAGCCCACTATATCCTGTATCTCAGGCCGGAGACGCCCCACCACTGTGCCAGGGGGCGACAGCTCCCCAAACAGCCCCTCCGGCAGGCCCAGGCGGCGGATAAGCTCCAAATCCCAGCACCTTCCGGCGGCGTTCACCAGGCCGCTGGTGGTGGCCTCGGTGTACTCCTGGCGCTTCTCCCCGGTGAGGAGGAAGTTGAAGTAGTCCGGCACCATCAGCAGGCTTTGGGCCTGCTCCAGCTGCTCCGGGTGCTCAGCCTTGAGAGCCCAGAGCTGGTAGATGGTGTTATAGCTCTGCTTCTGAATGCCCGTGCGGGCATACAATTCCTGGGGGCTGACAAGGGCCTCCACCCCCACATCCACGCCCTGGGTGCGGCTGTCCCGATAGGCCACCGGGTCCCCCAGCAGGTTGTCCTCCCCGTCCAGCAGGACGAAATCCACCCCCCAGGTGTCGATTCCGATGGTGGCGGGAATCTTCCCGGCCCGGCCGCAGGCCCGAAGCCCCTCCAGAATCCCCTGCCAGAGATTGTCCATATCCCAGCAGTCATGGCCGTTTTTCCGCAGCTGCCGGTTCTCAAACCGGTGCATCTCCTCCATCACCAGCCTGCCCTCCTCCACGCGGCCCAGAATATGCCGCCCAGAGGAGGCGCCAATGTCAATGGCCAGGTGGAGGGGGCTGCTCGGCTGCTCCCTCATGCAAAGCACCTCCTGTAAAGCTGTTTATTTTACAGAGCCTCTCCGGCTCCGGAGAAAGTCCTCCAAAATCACTGTGGCGGCCACCGCGTCCACCAGGGCCTTACGCTTTTTGCCCCGGGTGTTGGTGTCATTCAGGTAGCCGTGGGCGGTGAGGGTGGTGCCCCGCTCATCCACAAACTCCACCGGAAGGCCGCACAGGGCCCCAAGCCTTGCCCCCATTTCCCGGGCAAACCGGGCGCTGTCCCCCTCTGTGCCGTCCATGTTCCTGGGCAGGCCCACGGCCAGAAGCTCCGCCCCGGCCTTCCGGGCCGCCTCTGCCACCTGGAGGGCCAGCTTCTCCGCGTCCCGCTGGGCAATCACCCCCAGGGGGCTGGCCAGAATCTCCCCTTTATCGCACACCGCCAGGCCGGTGCGGGCATGGCCCAAGTCAACGCCCACAATAATCATACCAGCCTGTCCTCCTGATTCCCCCGCTGGCCCACGAAAAACGCGAACCTGGTGGGCGGGCGGCGCATATCCTCCGGCAGGTGGGACAAATCGTTGGTATAGGCCCAGCGCAGGGCCCCGTCCCGGGCCTCAAGCAGGCTGACTCCCGTGTTGCCGAACACCTCGCTCTGGCGGATGCCCTCCGGGCAGCCGCGGCTTACCCGGGCGTACAGGTTCCGAAGAACACCCCCATGGGTTGTGATGACAATTCGCTTGCCCGGATTATCTTGTATGACCCTGTCCAGGGCGGCGTTCACCCGCTCATACACCTGGGCCATGGCCTCGCCCCCGGGGAACCGGCACAAATCCGGAGCCTCGTCCCAATCCCTGGCCACCTGGGGGAACCGCTCCGCCACCTCTGTCAAAAGCAGATTCTCCATGCGGCCGCAGTCCAGCTCGATGAAGCCGGGCTCCTCCACCAGGGGCGTGTCCGGGTGATATTGGGCAATGGCCTCCGCTGTGGCCCGGGCCCGCTTCAGGGGGCTGGTATAGATAATGTCAATGGGCTCATTCCGGAAGCGCAGGCCCAGTAAAGCCAGCTGCTTTACACCATCCGGGCTCACCTCCGCGTCAAACCGGCCCTGGAAGCGGTGCTGGATGTTGCCCATGGACTGACAGTGCCTGATAAGGAAAACACTTGTCACCATGGCCGCACCCCGCCAACCAGCTCAGAGAGGGACTTAACCCCAGTCTCCTCCATAAAGGCCGCCAGGCCGTCCCGAATCCTGAGGGGCGCGTAGGGGTCGGTGAAAATGGCGGTGCCCACCTGGATGGCGCTGGCCCCGGCCAGAAGCATTTCCACCGCGTCCTCAGCTGTAGAAATGCCCCCCAGGCCAACCACAGGAATCTTCACCTTCTGGGCGGTCTGCCAGACCATTCGGATGGCCACCGGCAGCACCGCCGGGCCGGAGAGGCCCCCGGTGTTGTTGCGGATAATGGGGCGGCGGGTGCGGATGTCAATGCGCATCCCGGTGAGGGTGTTGATGAGGGACACCGCGTCCGCCCCGGCGCTCTCGGCGGCCAGGGCCATCTCGCTGATGTCCGTCACGTTGGGGGAGAGCTTCACCATCAGGGGCTTTTTGCACACCCTGCGCACGGCTTTTGTGATGCCCTCCACCCCCTGGGCCGTCACCCCGAACTGGACCCCGCCCTCCTTTACGTTGGGGCAGGAGATATTCAGCTCTACCATATCTATGGGGGTGTCGTTGAGCTTCTCCGCCGCGGCACAGTAGTCCTCCACTGTGCTGCCCGCCAGGTTGGCGATGATTTTGGTGCCCTGCTGGCTGAGCCAGGGCAAATCCTCCTGAATGAAGTGCTCCACCCCAGGGTTCTGCAGGCCCACCGCGTTGAGCATCCCGGCCGGGGTCTCTGTAACCCGGGGGGGCGGGTTGCCGGGACGCTTGTGAAGGGTAGTGCCTTTACAGCTGATACCCCCCAGCTCACTGAGGGGGTACAGCTGCCCATACTCCCGGCCAAAGCCAAAGGTGCCTGAGGCGGCAATCACCGGGTTTTTGAACTCTACCCCAGCTATATTGACCCGTAAATCTGGCATCACAATTCCTCCTTTACCTGCTCCATGGGGAACACCGGCCCATCCTTGCACACATGGCCATAGTACTCCTGGCCGTCCTCGTCCAGCAGGGCCACCGCGCAGCCCAAGCAGGCCCCCACGCCGCAGGCCATCCGCTGCTCCAGGGACAGATAGCCCTCCGCGCCCTTGGCCTGGGCCAGGGACTTGGCCCCTTTCAGCATGGGCCCGGGCCCGCAGGCCATCAGCACCTGGAAGCTCTCCCCTGCCGCCAAATCCGTGACCAGGCCCTGGAAGCCATAGCTGCCGTCGTCTGTGGCCACCAGCACCCGGGCCCCGGTCCGGCGGAAGTCCTCCTCCAGAATCACGGCCCCCTGACTGCGGAAGCCCAGCACAGCCACGGCCTGCTCCCCCAGAGCCGCCGCGGCCCCCAGCAGGGGCGGAACGCCGATTCCCCCGCCCAGAAGCAGGGTCTTCTTTGAGGTATCAAGAGGAAAGCCTTTCCCCAGGGGGGCGAGAATTTCCAGGCTGTCCCCAGCCCGGAAAGCGGCCAGCTCCCGGGTGCCCTGGCCCCGAACCTGGAACACGAACCGCAGCTGGCCCCGGGCCTTGTCAATGCCGCAGATGGAGATGGGCCGCCGCAGGGTGTGGCCAGGCACCAGAATCTGGGCGAACTGGCCAGGGCTGGCCTGCTCCGCCAGCTGAGGGGCGCTGACGCGGAAGTCAAAAACATCCGCTGTCAGAGCCTTTGCGCTGACTATTTTGCACAGTTGTGAATCAAAAGGCTTCATACTTCCTCCTTATACCGGCAGGCTGATGCCGCCCAGCCGGGCCATCAAAGCATCCCGCATCCGAATGGCCTCCCGCCGGGCAGCGCCCGCGTAGTCAGCCGGGCCGCAGTTCTCCTTCTGCCAGGCGCAGAGAATGGCCCGGGAGGAGTTGACCACCGCGCCGCCTCCGAACCTGTCAAAGGCCGGGGCCACATCGTCCGCCGCGCCGCCCTGGGTGCCGTAGCCGGGCACCAGGAAGAAGGTGTCCGGCAGGGCCTGGCGCAGCTCGGCCAGCTGCTTGGGATAGGTGGCCCCCACCACGGCCCCAACGCCTGTGTAGCCGTAGCGGCCGGGCAGCTCCTTACCCCATATCTGGCACATGTTGCCCATGGCCCTATACAAGGGCTCGTACATGGCGTGGAGCATCTGGTCCTGGAACTCGCCGGAGGAGGGGTTGGAGGTCTTGGCCAGCACGAAGATGCCCGCGTCCTTCTGGGCGCAGACCTTCAGCAGAGGGGCGATGCCGTCTGTGCCCAGATAGCCGTTGACCGTGAGGGCGTCCGCGCCGAAGGCTGTAAAGCTCTCGCCCTCCACATCCGTCTCCCCCAGATGGGCGGCGGCGTAAGCCTCCATGGTGGCGCCGATGTCGTTGCGCTTGCCGTCCGTGATGACGAACAGGCCCTTCTCCTTGGCGTAGGCAATGGTGTCCGCCAGCGCCTTCACCCCCGGCCAGCCGTACATCTCATAGTAGGCGGCCTGGGGCTTTACGGCAGGCACAATGTCGCAGAGGGCGTCAATCAGGCCCTTGTTGTAGGCCAGCAGAGCCGCGGCCGCGCCCTCCAGGTTCTTGCCGTGCCGGGCAAAGGCCTCCTCCTTGATATGGGGGGGGATGTAGCTGAGCTTGGGGTCCAGCCCCGCGACAGTGGGGTTCTGTTTTTTCATGATTCCTTCCATGAGCCTGTCCAGTGACATTGCAATCTCTCCTTTATGGTAAACAATTTTAGTTCACGAAATCTATCACAGCCTAACGGTGAGCCAGTCGAAAAGTTCTTGAAGAGTCCAGAGAAACTTCTTTCAAGAAGTTTCTCTGGCAGGGTGTGGGACAGAGTCCCACGACCTTTCCCTTGACCTTAGGAGGGCGGCGCGCAAAAGGAAAGGGCGAGGCAGAACATCATTCACCCTCAGGCGCCCGAACGTAGTACCAGCCCGCGCCGCCAAAGATGCCAGCCGCGCGAATCTGTTGAGTTGGGAAACGTCCCGTTTCCCAACTCACAGAGAGCCGCAGGCCGTCTGTAGGAGCGTTGGGCCGCTAAGCGTCCCCGGCAGATGCTGCTTACGGTCGGGAAGCTGCTGACGGTCAGGCCCTTGCCCCAGAGTCAGCGGCAGTGTACAGGAGCGCTTAGCCTCCCAACGCTTCTGCTGGGCGTCCGCCTCTCTCCGAAAGTCAGGAAAGCACCGCTTTCCTAACTTTCGGAATCTTGCTATGTACTGCGGCTTGGGGGCTTGGGGGCGGCGCGAAATACTTCCTCTGACGGACTTGGGAGGTGGGAGTTAGGCTTCTGCTTCTCTTTGGGATTTGATGCGCCGCCCTTTTAAGGTCAAGGGCAAGGTCGCAGGGGCTCCGCCCCCGCACCCCTGCCAGGGGGCAAGCCCCCCTGGACCCCGGGATGGGCTTCCCGTCAGGCTTCCTATTGCCCGAACACCTTCCTGCCTCGGAAAAAGGTCATCAGCACCTTTCCTCTGAGCTCCATGCCCTTGAACGGGGTATTGCGGCTTTTGCCGTGCAGCGTCTCCGGGTCCACCCGCCACTTCCTCTCCGGGTCGAACACCACCAAATCCGCCGGACTGCCCACCTCCAGGCTCCCCCCAGGAATCCCCAGGATTTTCGCCGGGTTACTGCTCATTTTCCGGATGATTTCCAGCAGGCTCAGCCTATCCCCCAGGGCGGTCAGCACTGCCGCCAGGGAGGTCTCCATCCCAATGGAGCCATTGGGCGCGGTGAAGAAGTCCGCCTTTTCCTCCGGGGTATGGGGGGCATGGTCTGTGGAGATGGCGTCCAGGGTGCCGTCAGCCAGGCCCTCTATCAGGGCCTGCCTGTCTGCCTCGCTGCCCAGGGGCGGGTTCATCCGGTAGTCCGCGTCCATGCCCTCCAGGGCCGAATCCGTCAGCAGCAGGTAGTGGGGGCAGGTCTCCGCCGTGACCCGCACACCCCGGGCCTTGGCGTCCCGAATCAGGGCCACCGCCCCCCGGGTGCTCACGTGGCAGATGTGTATCGGGGCCCCGATACTGGCCGCGGCGGCGATTTCCCTGGCCACGCCGCAGTCCTCCGCTGCCGCCGGGATGCCCTTTACCCCCAGCCGCCGGGAGGTCTCCCCCTCGTTCATCAGCCCGCCCTGGGCCAGCTCCGGCACCTCGCAGTGGGCCGCGAAGGTCATGCCCAGCTCCTGGGCCGCTTTCAGTCCCGCCAGCAGGCACCGGGGGTCCCCCACCGGCTTACCATCGTCGCTGAGGGCGATGGCGCCCGCCTCCCGCAGGGCGGCAAAGTCCCCGCACACCTGGCCGTTCAGGCCCTTGGTCACGCAGGCGCTTGTGTAAACCCTAGCGTCAGCCCCCTGAGCCCGGGCCAGCAAATCCGCCACCAGCTCCGGGCTGTCCATGGCCGGAGAGGTGTTGGGCATGGCCAGCAGGCTGGTCACGCCCCCGGCTGCCGCAGCCCGGCAGGCAGAGAACAAATCCTCCTTATGGGTCTGGCCCGGGTCCCGCAGGTGGACGTGCATATCCACCAGCCCGGGGGCCGCCGCCAGGCCCTGGCAGTCTATCACCTGCCCTGCTGCCGGAAGCCCGGCTCCCACCGCCGCGATTTTCCCCTCCTCCAGGCGGATGTCCCCCGCCTGGTCCATCTTCTGAGAGGGGTCGATGATTCTCACGTTTTTCAGGGTATAGCTCTCCATGGTGCGCTCCTTTTCCGTGTATTTTCGGGGCAGATAAACTTAGTACTTCCCAAACACCTTCCCGAACAGCTCCTCCAAATACCACTTGGTCAGGGACAGCAGCTCTCTGCCGTAGTAGCTGGGGAAAATGAAAAAATCTGTCTCAGCGGGCAGGGCATAGGCCTCAAACCCGGCGGAGCGGGCCAGCCGCACCGCCCGGTACATGTGGAAGTTCTGGCTGACCACCACTACCCTGGTGTCCAGGCCCTGCTCTTGGGCGATTTCCATGGCGAACACCAGATTTTGTCTGGTGTTCCGGGACTTATCCTCCATATAGATGCGCTCCGGCTCCACGCCCCGCTGAATCAGGGCGTTTTTGGCCGTGAGGGCCTCAGGGCAGGGCTCGTTGCTGCCCTGTCCGCCGGTGACAATGCACTGGGACTCTGGGTTTGCCAGCAGATACTCCGCCGCCCTGTCCACCCGGCCGGAGAGGCTTTGGCCCATGCGCTCCGCGCTGTAGACCTGGGCCCCCAGCACCACCACGTTCAGCCCTTGGGGCACAGCCGCGGCCTGATAGGAGATAATCAGCACCGTGAGATACCCCGCCCAGCCCAGGCCCAGAACGTACAGGCCCACCGCAATCCGGGCCAGCCCCCGCTGGATTCCCCCCCGGGCCGCTGCCTTTGGGTACAGCAAAGCCAGGGCAATGCCCGCGGCGCAGACGCCGATGCCGAACACTGAGCCCACCCCAAAGCCCCCGTGGAGGACAGGCAGGCAGAACCAGAGAATCCCCAGGCCGCAGAGGGCCAAAAATCCAATTTTACTTACACGTTTCAGCATGATATTCCTTTCCTGTGCTCTTGCTTTCGTTCATTATACACTATTTTTTGGGGAAGGTAAACCCTTTTTGACGGTTTCTTCCCCGGATAGGGAAAGAGCCGTCCCTTATGGAACGGCTTTGCCCTCAAGTCTTTTTTCCGATGACAGCGAATCTGTGCCGCCGAACCTCCCTGTCCCCCGCACGCTCTGCCGGGTAGGCCTGGTTTGCGTACATCACCCGGAACCCTGCCCTTCTGAAACGCGGCAGCTGGTTTTCCAGGTTATAGTCCGGGGGCGCGCCGCGGCTCTCCGCCCCTCCCACCTGCTGGGTGAGGAAGAATCCCCCGGCTTTCAGCACCCGGTGAATCTGGGCCAGGTCATAGGGCGCGTACCAGGCCACCGCCAAATCAAATTCCCCGTCCCCAAAGGGCAGAGGGCCTGTCCCCGGGCCGCAGGGCTCTGTCCGGATGCCCAGGGGGGCCAGATAGGGGCAGAAGGGCCCCTGCCCGGCCAGGGTGGTCAGCTTTGGCGGGTGCCGGAGGGGCAGCAGGGCCTCCCCCTCCCCCAAAAACAGCAGCCGGGTGTGGGGCTTTAGAAACTCCTTCACCTTACCGGCAAAATCCCAGGGCAGCGCAAGGCGGCTCATGTGTTCCTGTCCACCTGGTGGAACTGCTTCAGGTTCCCCTGCTTCTGGGCCCGGCGGGCAAGCTCCTCCTCCACCGCCTGCAGGGGGATGCCCTCATGCACCATCATCACCACCAGATGGTAGAGCAAATCGCTGATTTCCCCCACTGTGTCCGCCTGCCTGCCGTTCTTGGCGGCAATAATCACCTCGCCGCACTCCTCGGCGCATTTTTTCAGAATCTTGTCCAGGCCCTGCTGGAACAGGTACCCGGTATAGGAGCCCTCCTGGGCATTCTCCTTCCGGCTCTGGGCCGTCTCATACAGCTCACGCATCAAGTCCATCCCTGTCCTCCTCTCTCCGGCTCTCATGCCAGATTTCCTTATAAAAGCAGCTGACCCGCCCAGTGTGGCAGGCCGGGCCGTTGGGCTTGACCCGCACCAGAAAGGTGTCGTTGTCGCAGTCCGCGGCAATGCTCACCAGCCGCTGGGTGTTGCCGGAGGTCTCCCCCTTGTTCCAGAGGGCCTGGCGGCTGCGGCTGTAGAACCAGGTATAGCCGGTCTGCAGGGTCCTGCGCAGGGCCTGGCTGTTCATATAGGCCAGCATCAGCACCTCATTGGTGTCCGCGTCCTGGACAATGGCGGGCACCAGCTCCGTTTTGCGGAAGAACCGGTCCAGCTCGTCGCTGACCGCGCTCTCGGTCTTGGGCTTTTTGCCGGAGAACCGGTGGCAGGTGCGCACGGCGGCCCTCAAATCCAGGGTCCCGGCGTACAGGGCCTTGCCCGCAATCACCCCATACAGGCCCAAATCGTACAGGGCCACAATGTCCAGCAGGCTGCTGACCCCCCCGCTGGCGATGATGTTGCACCCCACCGCCCGGTTGAGCCGGTCCAGCATCTCCAGGTTGGGCCCGGCCTGGGTGCCGTCCTTGCTGATGTCCGTGCAGATAATGTACTGGGCCCCCATGTCCTCCGCCCGCTTTGCCAGGTCGATGAACCCCACCTGGCTCTGCTGGGTCCAGCCCTGGGCCGCGGCCCGGCCCTCCAGGGCGTCAATGCCCACGGCAATCCGCTTCCCGTACCGGCGGATAGCCTCCTTCACAAAGTCCGGGTTCTCCAGGGCGGCAGAGCCCAGAATCACCCGGGCCGCCCCGTGGCTGAGATAGTCCTCCACCGCGGCCATGTCCCGGATGCCGCCCCCCACCTCCACCTGCATGGAGGTGCTCTGGATGGTGTCCAGAATCAGCTGGCGGTTCAGGGGCCTGCCCTCCTTGGCCCCGTCCAAATCCACCATGTGGAGCCAGTGGGCCCCCTGCTCCCGGAACAGGTCGGCGGTTTCCCTGGCGTCCGGGGCCACCACCTGGGCAGTGGCATAGTCCCCCTGGAACAGCCGGACACACTGGCCCTGGTGAATATCAATGGCTGGCAAAACAATCATTTCTTTGCACTCCTTCCCAAAATCAGAAGCCTCCGGCTCCATACTCTCTTAGGCCATGCAATAGCCGTTGAGCAGAAATTCAATGTAATCCTCCCGGCCAAAGAGCCGCTGGCTCTCCGGGTCCCCCTGGGCCCGGGCCAGCTCCCCCAGAGGCACCGTGGCCCGGGCCTGCTGGGCAGGGCTCTTGTCCTCTGCCAGGGCCGTGAGAACAGCCTCCGGGCCGTGGGTTTTCAGGTTCCCCAATGCCCAGGCCGGGGAGGATGGCTCTCCAAAATTGGGGTACGCCGTGAAGCCGCCCCCAATATACAGCACCGGCTCTGTAAGCCCAGCCCCCAGGCTCTTGACGGTTTTGTCCCGCAAAAGCGCCTGGTACAGCTCCGCCTCCGGCAGCCCGTACACCTCCGCCGGAGCAGCCGCGCCGAAGTGCTCCAGGGTCTTTTCCAGCAGATAGGGGGGTATCCTCTCCACATCCTCCCGGGTAATCCAGTCCGGGTAGAACCGGCGGTTCTCCCCATTGCAGGAGCCCTGGTGGACAAAGCAGCGGAACTCCTGTCCTATGTCCCTGCACCGGGCCTCCAAGTCCAGGCGGCGGATAAAATCCTCCACCGCCGGAAGCTCCGGCAGGTTCCGCTTGTTCACAAAGGCCTGCACCCGGGGGGCGATTCCCGCCGCCAGCAGCCTGTCCACCGCGGCGAGAATGTCCTGATAGGCCCCCTTGCGGCCAGTGAACCAGTCGGTGGTCTCCTCACCGCCGAACAGGGTGAGCTGGACCACATCCACCCCCAGGGATTTCAGCCAGGGGGCGTAGGAATCGTCCCGGGCCAGGCGCCAGAGGCTGGCCAGCTCAAAGTGGTCCCGGGCGGGGACAGTGGAGAGGGCGTTGCACAGGGCCCAGCGCTCCCGGTAGTCGGGGGCGAAGTCCGGCTCCCGGGACCAGTCGTAGACCTCCAGGGTATCGCAGAAGGGGCGGAAGGCCTCTGCCGCGAAGCGCAAATCCTCCAGAGAGAGACGGGGATTGGGGGCATGGCCCAGCCAGCAGTGCCTGCAGCGGTTGGGGCAGCCCAGTAAGTCCATGACAATGCTGATTTTTTGATATTTCATAGTAACTCCTTTTTACATAAAGCCCAATGGCGGGCCAACTGCGCGGTCCAGGGGCGTCAGGCCCCTGGCAGGGTGTGGGACAGAGTCCCACGGCCTTGCCCTTGACCTTAGGAGGGCGGCGCTCCGAAAGAAATGGGGCGAGGCAGAGCATCAGACGGCCCCCAAGCGTCCGAACGAGGAAACCGGAGCGCCGCCAAAGATGCCGGCCGCGCGAATCCGTTGACTTGGGGAACCTAAGGGTTCCCCAAGTCACGGAGAGCCGCAGACCGTCTGTAGAAACGTGGCGGCCCTGAACGTTCCGGCCAGATGCCGCCATCTTGCGGAGCTCTTCCTCACTGCGTTCGGTCGGCTCCGCTGGCGAACGGGTTCTATAAGCCAGGCCGAGGGAGGCTGCGGCTGGCAAGGTCGCCAGCCGCCAGGGAACCCCCGACGAGGGTTCCCTACGGAAAACGCCCCACTGGGACGTTTTCCTACCCTCCTGCGTTTGCTCACGCTATTTAAGGTCAAGGGCCAGACCTCGGGGCTCTGCCCCGAACCCCGCAAGGGGCCATGCGCCCCTTGACCCCGGTCGGCGCTCCCCGTCAGGCTCTTATCCTATCTTGCCCACATTTCCTTTGCGCGGTCTGCCGGTCCCGTTTTCGAGAAACGTAGCGAGGGTACCGAGCGCTACGCGAACCGCCCGCGGGTGCAACCCGCCGTCAGGCGCTTAAAGGCTCCCTTTTGTGGAGAGCACCCCCTCTGCCCGGGCCACCGCCTCCCTCAGCCCATGGGCAAAGGCCTTGAACACTGCCTCCACCATATGGTGGGCGTTCTTCCCGTACTCGCACCGCAGATGCAGGGTTATCCCGCTGTTCATGGCCACTGCCCTGAAAAATTCCTCCGTCATGCAGCTGTCATACTCCCCAATCCTCTCCTGGGGGAACTCCCCCTCAAACACCAAAAAGGGCCGCCCGCTTACATCCACCGCGCAGAAGGCAAGGGCCTCGTCCATGGGCACAAAGGCATGGCCGTACCGCGCCAGCCCGGCCTTATCCCCCAGCGCTTTTCCCAGGGCCTTGCCCAGCACAATCCCCGTGTCCTCCACCGTATGGTGGCAGTCCACCTCCAAGTCGCCCTGGGCCTTTACCGTGAGCCCCAGCCCTCCGTGTACCGCCAGGGCCGTGAGCATATGGTCAAAGAACCCCACCCCGGTGGAGATATCCGCCCTGCCCCCGTCCAAGTCCAGGCTCAGGGTGATTTCCGTCTCCCGGGTTTTCCGGCAGACCTGTACGCTTCTGCTCATGGCTAGTCCTCCAAAACCTCTCTGAATTTTTCCAAAAACACCTGGTTCTCCTCTGCCCTGCCGCAGGTCACCCGCAGCAGGCCCCCTGTGAACCGCACTGCCACGCCCTTTTCCAGCAGCCTTTGCTGGGCCGTCCCGCCGTCCTCCATCACCAGCGCCGCGAAGTTGGCCTCCCCTGGCAGCACCCGGAACCGGCCGGGCAGCTCTTCGCTCAGCCTCTCCAGGCCCGCCAGCAGC
>Ga0137310_101428_pt1 | contig 14914 bp, 14 predicted proteins | sample NAcewiD2O_June_2_FD_97183 | JGI IMG/M metagenome (GOLD analysis project Ga0137310, IMG submission 97183) | Mouse cecal microbial communities from Vienna, Austria - N-Acetylglucosamine amended D2O_June | ecosystem: Host-associated > Mammals > Digestive system > Large intestine > Cecum | place...
TATGGCAGATCGCCTCCTCCAGAGAATCCACGATCTTGACCGACAGGATATAGTCCAAGTACTCCATCCCCCAGTCCTCCTCTGTGGCAGCCCCAAACTCCGGCACGATCTGCCTGGCCCGCTGATCTGCCCTCACTTCCACATGATGCCGGCACAAAACCTTTTTCAGCTTGGGCAAAAACTCCCGGGCAGCGTCCTTGTGAACCACCAGGGATTCGCAGGCGTTGCACACCCCGACTCTCTGTGTCTTGGCATTTTCGATAATGGCAAGGGCCATGGCATGGTCCGCCGATGCGTCCACAAACACATGGCAGTTGCCGGTCCCTGTCTCAATGACCGGCACCGTGCTGTTTTCCACCACTGTCCGAATAAGCCCTGCGCCGCCTCGCGGGATCAGAACATCCAGGTACTGATCCATGGTCATAAATGCCTTTGTGCTCTCCCGGTCCGTACTCTCCAAAAGCTGCACCGCCGTTTTGGGGATACCGGCCCTTTCAAGCCCTCTGCCCAGGCATGTCACCATCGCCATATTGGACTTAAGGGCATCGCTGCCGCCTTTTAGGATCACTGCGTTCCCCGTCTTAAAGCACAGCCCGAAGGCGTCCGCCGTCACATTGGGCCTGGCCTCATAAATCATCCCCACCACCCCCAGGGGAACCCGCTTCTGCCCTATCAAAAGTCCGTTTGGCCTTGGCTTCATGGAAATGAACTCCCCTATGGGATCGTCCAGCTTTGCCACCTGCCTAAGGCCCTCTGCCATACTGCGTATCCTCTCCTCATTCAGCATCAGCCTGTCCAGAAGGCCCGGCTTCATCCCCTTTTTCCTGGCTGCGGCCATATCCTCTTCATTGGCCTTTTGGATCTCTTTTGCACCCTCTAAAAGACTTTGGGCCGCCATTTCCAGTCCCAGGTCTTTCTCCTCTGTTCCAAGACGCCCCAAGACCGCGGCAGCAGCCTTTGCCTCACGTCCCATACGCTCCAAATCCCTCATCCTGATCGCCTCCCTTTATGCCGCCTTATGCGTCCACCATCTGCCTAAGCTTCTCAACATCTTCCTGTGACAGCTGGGGGAAGAACTGGGGTATTTCATCCATGTTGACGCGTCCTGCTCTTATCATTTTCGCCGCATTCTCCATGGTCGCCTGAAGGGATGCCAACATGGCTTCCCGAACTTCCTTCTCCGCCGCTATCTTAGCCTTTTTTGCAGCCTCCCTCTCCACCCTCATATGATACGCTCTCTGGATATACGCATCATCAAACAACATCATCATGATCGATACCACCTCGATCTCTCTGGTCTTCAGATATTCCGCCAGCACATCCCTGTCCCTGCATACGCGGATCGTCTCCTGCACGGCCTTCCGGCTATACCCATGCCGCTTCACCTGCTCTGTGTAAACCTTCGAAAATGAGACATACTGGCTAATGATATCATTGCCTTCACCTCCGTACAGAACCTTTGCCCTGACCGCAACGCCGCACTCTTTCCCTCCGATTTTCATAAAATAATCACGGTACGTCTCCGCCGTATAAAACAGCATCCGAATAAGGATATTCATCGATCACGTAGACTGGGCCTCCGTAAGGATCACGACCCTGTCCCTGTATTCTGTTTTCCATGGCCTCCTTCGCGGTGACCTCTCCAACTCCATTATACCCTGATAACGCCCCCCGCTTCAAGCCATTTTTTCAGTCCATCGCCTACACCTGTGGGATATTGCCGTACTTCTTTCCAAGGTCCGTGATGGACCCATCTGCCTCCTGTATGGAAATATTGTTAAGATTTGCCCGCATATTCGTCCGTATGGCCTCAATATACGCTTTCCGCAGCATCTTCTGCTCTTCCTTTTCCTTTTCGTCCAGTCCCACACCCTGGGACTTGTGGTACAGCTCATTGATCCTGTCTATCATTTCCTGAGTGATCATCCTGCGCTCCTCTCCAATTAATACTCTTGATCCAAATACTGCATCAGATCAAAATCCACATTCCTGTGGGCCATAAACAGCGTCCCAATCTCCTCCCCGGCCATGATCCGGTGGAGTACCTCCACCTTGTCCCCGTTGGCGATGACCATATCCGCGCCGCCGTCTGTGGCAATCCGCGCTGCCGCCAGCTTAGCCGCCATCCCCCCGGTCCCCACATCGCTTCCCGCCTCCGCCTTTCCCATGGACAAAAGCTCCCCGGTGATCTCCTGCACCAGGCTGATAAACCTTGCGTTGCGGTTCTTCTTTGGGTCATCGGAGTAAAGCCCGTCAATATCCGACAAAAGGATGAGAAGATCCGCCCCTATAAGCGCCGCCACAATGGCGGAAAGCCTGTCATTGTCCCCGAAACTGTCCACCAAAGGGATCTCCGAGGTAGACACCGTGTCATTTTCATTGACAATGGGCACTGTCCCCAAAAGCAGCAGCTCCTCAAACGTATTCCTGGCATTGTACCTGGACCCGTCATGGACCATGGTGTCCTTGGTCAGGAGCACCTGCGCCGCCACCTGGTTGTACTCCGCAAATAATTTCTGATACACCATCATCAGCCTGGCCTGCCCCACGGCCGCAAAAGCCTGCTTTTGGGCCAGCCGCTTTGGCCTCTCTTTACAGTGGAGCGCCTGCCTGCCGGCGGCAATGGCCCCCGACGACACCAGGACCACCTGCCGCCCCGTCCCCTTTAAGTCGCAAATGATCCGCACCAGCTGTTCCATCTTAAGCAGGTTCAGATCTCCCGACTCCTTATGGGTCAGGGAAGAGGACCCGATCTTTATGACGATCCTCTGTTTCTCTTTCAGCTTCTGCCGCTGCGATCCCTCTGCCATAACCATTCCAATCTCCCTTTCTCTTATATGTCTGGGTTTGAGACCGAAAACACCAAATGAGGCATTTCCACTCCCCGATAATGCTTCACAAAAGTCCCTGCCAGCTCCATGCCGTTTCTCCTGGCCACCTCCTGGGATGCCCTGTTGGTATCCCTGATAATGGAAAAGACCTCCCCCACCTTTAACTTGTCAAAAGCATACTGCTTGCAGGCTTTCGCCGCCTCTGTGGCATACCCCTTATGCCAGTATCTTTTTTGGAACAGGTAACCGATCTCCACCACTTTTCTTTCGGGAATGTCCTGCATGGTCAGTCCGCACTGGCCGATCATCTCCCCGTTTTCCTTTAAAATAACCGCCCACAGGCCAAAACCGTCTTCTTCATACCGCTTAAGCTGACGATCCAGCCACGCTTCAACCTCCTCATCCGAAAAAGCGCCCTCATAGGCATACATGACCTCCTCATCCTGCAAAATCCTGCACAGATCTTCCCGGTCCGACGGCGTCATCTTCCGCAGTATCAGCCGTTTCGTCTCCGCAAGCACATCCATAGCCTCTATCCCTCCTATGCCGGCAAGGCAAACCGTCCGCCTATCATCTCCGCGATTTTTAGCCCGTCCATGGCAGCCGAAGTGATCCCTCCCGCATACCCGGCCCCCTCGCCGCAGGGATACAGGCCCCTGATCTGGCTCTGGAGAGAATCATCCCGCCAGATGCGCACCGGTGACGAGGTTCTACTTTCGATCCCGGCCAAAATACTGTCATACCGGGAAAATCCCTTGATCCGCCCCTCAAACTGCTCCACCCCTTCTATAAGGGGCAGGCACAACCCATGGGGCAAAACCCGGCGCAGATCGCCAAACGCATACCGCCCCTTTATTTGGGGGATCACATCCCCAAATCCCTTTGAACACACGCCTTTCTTAAAATCCCCGTACAGCTGCACCGGGATCTTTCCTCCTGCGCACGCAAACGCCAGCTTCTCCAATTTCCTCTGAAACTCCACCCCCGCCAGGGGCCCGCTGCCCTCAAAATCCTTAGGCTCCACTGTGACAATAAGCGCGCTGTTGCCGTTTTCCCCGCCTCTGTCGTGATTGCTCATGCCGTTGACGGCCAGCAGGCCCGGCTCCGACGACGCATCCACCACATACCCGCCGGGACACATGCAAAACGAGTAGACCCCCCGCCCGCTGCCGGACTGCCACGTGACCTTGTAGGGCGCAGGCCCCAGGATCTTTGACTGTTCCATGCCGTATTGAGACATATTCAGCAGTTTCTGGGGGTGCTGGATGCGCAGTCCCACGGCAAACGCCTTAGGCGCCATGGGAATGCCTTTTTCCAAAAGCATGGAAAACGTATCCCTGGCGCTGTGGCCAACGGCCAAAACCACCTGATCCGCCCGGACAAATTCCTGCCCGTTTACCATCACCCCCTGGATCCGTTTATCCTGGATCACAAGATCAGTCACCTGACTTTTAAACCTTACGCTTCCTCCCAGGTCTATGATATGCCTGCGTATATTTTTGACCACTTCACTTAAAACATCCGTCCCCATATGAGGCTTTTGCGCATACAAGATCTCCGGGTCCGCCCCATGTTCCACCAAGATCTCCAGCGCCTTCTGGCCCCGCATCCCAGGATCTTTTACCAGTGTGTTCAGCTTGCCGTCAGAAAATGTCCCCGCTCCGCCTTCGCCGAACTGAACATTGGTCTGGGGATCCAGGATGCCCTCCTGCCAGAACCGTTCCACCTTCTTCTTCCTGCCGTCCACATCCTCCCCTCGCTCCAAAAGCACAGGCATATATCCCGCCTCTGCCAGCATCAGCCCGCAAAACAGCCCTGCAGGCCCGCTGCCCACGATCACCGGCGGATGCAAAAGAGGCTCCCCGCCAGGCACAGGAAACCGGTACTTATCCTGGCGGACGATCCCGATCTGGCTGCTGTTTGCCCTTTTTACAATCCGGCTTTCCTTTAACACCTCCACATCCACCGTGTAGCTGTATAAGATCCCGCTCTTTTTTCTGGCGTCAACAGACTGCTTTACGATCCGCAGCGACTTCACTTCCCCAGGTCCCACCCGCAGAAGCTTTGCCGCCTTCTTCTCCAGATCCTCCCTGGTGTGGGTGATCGGCAGTTTCAACTGAGTAATCCGTATCATTGATCGCACTTCTCCTTCTTTTCAAACACGCTCTAATCTTACCATTTGACTGCCATTTTCGCAAGAACATCCCCAGGGAAATATCCCGGATCCGGATAATTCCCTGAGGATGTCCTCTTTGCTCCTATCTTTCAGCCCCCGGCGCAGGTCCCCATCACATAACAGGCACGGCCATTTTCCTTGGCCTGGTATAAAAGCTCGTCGGTTTCCGTCAGGATGCGCTTTACCTGCTTTGGAAACACAAATTGATACGCGCCTATGCTGCAGCTTGTCTTCTGGTCAGGCAATATGCCGGAGATCTCCTCAAGAAACCGCTCCAGCCGCCGCTTCATCTCCTGGGGCTCCATGGGTGTCTCGATAAGAACGGCAAATTCATCTCCGCCGATCCTTCCCACCTTTCCCTCATCGCCGGCCATATGCAACAGTCCTGCGGCGATTTCCTTTAAGACCTTATCTCCAACCCCATGTCCGAACGTGTCGTTAACCGTCTTAAAATAGTCCACATCCACAAACAAAAACCATCCGGTCTTCTCATTGGCGTCATCACAGGCCCCTTGGGCTTTATCACAGTGGTAGAGAAACATCCTTCTTCCCATAACACCGGTCAGTTCATCCATCTCCCCCCGGTATTCCTTATACGACATATATTTGTAGATCACCATGAGCATAATGACGGAAATGATATTCAGTCCCAAAAAGGCGATCAAAAACTGTATCTGTAAATGAAAAAGATCGCTGGAGATCACGTCCGATACCACCACGCCATGCTGCTCCAGCATAAATTTCTCCCTTTGGGAAAAATAAGCTGCCGCAAACACCGCCATGCACAAAAGAAACGATTCAAAGGCAGCAAAAAACAGATTCATCTTTCCCGACGAGTAGGGATTATCCACCGACTGGTCCACGCTGCCCTTAATATTCTGGATGGTATGGCTGTGATAGACGGCACGCAGGGCTTCCACAGCCGCCACACAGATAAGGGCAAAGACGCTGTCGTCCCACTTCCAATGGAGCGCTGTGCGGTATGTATATCCAAGCCCGGGAAACACGACTCCCATGGTCCCATAAACAAGCAGCGAATGCATCTTGGGCGCCATCGCAGCCACCGCGCCTCTTAACAGACGGCAGTGTTTCCTTTTTTGCCCAAGTCTAAACGCGCTCCCGATCAGAAACCCGAACAGCGCTCTCGTCCCAACGCTCAGCGCAAGACTGCCTGCCGCAGAACCGCTTAAAAACGGGGAAAACACCGCGTCCACCGGCATCACATAGGAAGCCGACGCTTTATACATGCTGGCCACGCCGAAAACAGTCCCTATAAGCGCCGACTGGGCCGGGCCGAAAAGACATCCCGCAATCAGGATAGGTATGTACGCCGTGGTAACCGATATGGGGGGTATGTGGATATAACCTAAAAATGTAAAGGACATCAAAAGTTCAATGGCCACCAAAAACCCTAGAAAATAGTGATCAAAACAAGAGGTTCCCCATATCTTTTTCATTTTCTCCATCAAATCTTCCTCTCTGACCGTCAGCGCCGGCTTTTTTGCTGCCGCACCTCTGCCATGCGGTCAAGTCCCGATACTTGGACGATTATAACCGATTTCCCTTAAAAAGTCCATCATTGACTAAAAAAATCCATGTCCCTTCAGCTGCGATCCATACCAGTTCACCGGCCTTTGGAGCAGGCGGCGCTTTTCCCGGCCACCGCTCCGCTGGACCAGGCCCACTGCAGGTTGTAGCCCCCGCAGATCCCGTCCACATCCAGGATCTCCCCGCAGAAATACAGCCCCTTCACCAGCTTTGACTCCAGGGTCCTTTTATCCACCTGTTTCACATCCACTCCGCCGCAGCATACCTGGGCATTTTCATAAGGGTTTGACGCCGTCACCCTGGTCTCATAGGCGGTTATGGCCTGAAACAGCCTTTTTTTCTCCCCCTCGGTCAAAGACCTCACAGCCCTTTGTCCGGGGATGCCCGCCACCTCCAGCAAAACCTCTGACAGCTTGCTGTTTAAAAGCCCGTTCATAAACTGGATGCAGGTTCTCCCGGCCATTGCTTTCAGCCGCTCCCTTATCATATCCCGGGCCTCCTCCACGGTAAGGGACGGTAAAAAATTGATCACCGCCGTCACCTTCTGTCTCCTATGTAACGCCACGGACGCGTACCGGCTCACCTGGAAGGTGGGGATGCCGGAGATGCCGTAATCCGTCAGCTGCAATTCCCCCCGATCCCAGGCCGCCAGCTTCCCGTCCACATACAGCTTTATCTCTCCGTCGCTGCGCACTCCCGCCAGCTTCCGGTAATGCTTTTCCGCGCACCGAAGCTGCACCAGCGCCGGAAGAGGCGTTACGATACGGTGTCCGAACCCGGCCGCCAGCTCATACCCGCTGCCGTCAGACCCGGTCACTGGAGCGGCTTTTGACCCTGCTGCCAAAATCAATGCCTCCCCCTTATAAACCCCTTTGTCCGAAACCACCGCAAATCCGCCTTTGTCCTTGGCGATCTGCTGGATCCGGCACTGATAACGCGCCGTTACAGGCAGACGATCCAGCTCCTGCAAAAATGCCTGCAGCACCGACGCTGCCTGGTCGGAATGAGGGTAGATATATCCGTTTCGGTCTTTCGTAAAAATCCCCAGCCCCCGAAAAAACGCCAGGGTATCCTCCACGGTAAACTGCTCCAAAATACCTTCCGCAAACCCGGCGCTGCCGCAGCGGTAGCACCGGGGCTCCTGCTTTTCATTGGTCAGATTGCACCTTCCGTTGCCTGTACACAAGATCTTCTTGCCTGCCCGGTCTTTATGCTCCAAAATCGTCACATCCGCCCCCGCCCTTGCGGCGTGGACGGCCGCCGTCATGCCCGACGCCCCTGCGCCGACGATCAAAACCTGTTTTCCCATAGTTCCCTCTCATCCTGATCCATCATCAAATAGATATCTTAACTGGTATACGATTCCAGGTACTGGAAGATCTCCATCATAGACCCAAACCAGATCCCCTCCCGCAGCCGCTCCTGCTCCGTTTGCGGAAACTCCGTAATAGGAATGTGAGTGTGGAGGCAGATGGTGGACTGATCCTGGGCAAACACCAGAAGATAGCCTGTCTCCGACACCAGATAAAACTCCTCCCTGGGTTCCAGGCTCACCGGTTCTACCTCCCTCTGGTTAATGACCAGCCTGGGTTCCGTCACAGACTCCGTCTCATACACGGTCCCGGGAACCGCGCTTTCCTGGTACACCCTGGGCCGCGCCGCCAAGGTCCCGGCCCCGAAGCACACCAGGGCTGTGGCAAGGAGTACCAGCCCCCACACAATATAAAAAAAGTACCCTTTCCTCTCACGTTTATTTCCCCGTCTGTCCCATGGGCCTCCTGACACCAAACCGTTTCTTTTCATGGATGATCCCTCCTTTACAAGCCCAAAGCTCCTAAAGGTAGTATCCGCATATTTTAGGGATTTTAACCATCCAAAACAGAAAAAGGGGCTTCTGCCATAAGGCGTCAGCCCCCGTTTCTGTCATTCATACAATGCTATAGCCATGGCAAAAGCCACCGCAAACACCACCGCCGCGCACACGATGACCATCAGGATATCCAAAAGGACTCTGGCCACAACCGGGATCCTGGTGTTGCTGGAAATGGATATGGTGGCCATGATCCCCACTATGGCCAAAAGGGCTCCCACCGCCCCGTTGGCAAAGTTAAGACAGTGGATCACCATAAACACATAAGCCCACTTTGGCATCTTCGGCGGCGTAAAAGGGGCTCCCGTGGCGCAATCGATCCCGTCCATGGCAAGCTTTGTGCCTCCCACCCAGGAATTTACGTAAAAATGAGCCTTTTTACTGCCCAACGGCACCTCATAAACTTTGTAGATCCCATCCTTTTTCGACATCAGATCCTTAAGCTTTGTCTTCTCCCCATTGATCACCAGGCTGTAAGCCTTCTGTTTGATCTCATAGTTTCTTCCGTCAACCACTACATTCCATGACGCCATGACTCTAATCCTCCCATTTTCAAAAATATGCCAAAAAACCATCTGTACTCTTACAATAGCCGCATCTTCGTTGCCACCGCCAGAAGCCTGGTCCCGCCGGGCATTCCTTTCAGTTCCTGGGCGTTGACGCCCTTAAACAGCAGCAGCAGCACAAAATAGACCGCAACAGCCGCAACAATGGCCGCCGCCGTACCGATGCCGTTTCCCACGGTCTTTGCGCAGAGGGCATAAATCCCCCATGCCGCCCCTCCCATGGCCGCGGACGCGACGCAGGGAATGAGAAAGGTTCTTAAAAACTCCTGGCGGTATCCCGTATACCTGGCGATGGAAACCGCGTTCAGGATACACACCAGCGCCGCGAATAAAATATTGGCGTAGACCACGCTGTAGATCCCCAGATCCAGCCCTGTAAGCATGCCGTAGAGAACGCCCACATGGATGGCAAGAGCCACCGTGGAGTTGACGATAGGCACCTGCATCCGGTTCAGTCCCTGTAAAATGGCGTTGCTCACCGTAGACAGGGAAAAGAACACCACAGCCGAAGATCCCACCGTCATCATCCGGATCAGCATCTCATTGTCCATTCCGGAAAACAGCAGGTTGCTTACAGGCCCTGCCAGCACTGTCAGCCCCACGGCCGAAGGGATGGCAATGATCATGGAAAACCGGATGGCGCTGTTGATCTTAAAAAGGACTTCCTTCCGGTTCTTCTCCGCCATAGCCCTGGACAGAGATGGAATCAGGGACGAGGACAGGGAATTGGCAATGGCCACCGGAATGTTGAACAGCATATGATACCGCCCCATATACACGCCCCACTGGGAGGCCGTCTGCCCGCTCTCCCCCACGCCTTCCATCACATGGCCGAAAATGCTGTTGTCCACCACGTTGCTGATATTGTAAATGGCGCTGCTGATAATGATAGGCACAATGGTGACGAACAAGGCCCTGGAAATGGCCCCGTAGCTTTCCACCCGCGTCCCCCGGTCCCGCTTTGCCTGTTTTCTCATAGTCGGCACATACCCCATGGTCAACAAAAGGAAAAGCACCAAAGCTGTCAGGGCTCCGGCTCCGGTGCCGATGGCCCCTCCCGCCGCGCCGAAGGCGTAGGAATACTCGGTGTCCTGGAACACCAGGTTGGACTTAAGCCCGATGTCAAACAAAACCGTCGCCGCCACAATGCTGACCACCGCATTGACCACCTGCTCGAAGACCTGGGACACTGCCGTGGGGATCATGGTGGAATGTCCCTGAAAATACCCTCGAAGCACGCCAAGATACGCCATGACCCAGATGGTGGGCGCAAGGCACTTAAGGGCATAGGAACTGTAAGGCATTTTGATCACCTGGCTGGCAAAGTAATCGGCCCCGAACCACAGCGCGCAAAATCCCGCCATGCCGGCCACAGTGGCGTAAAACATGCTGGCCCTGAAGATCCTGGTGGATGTGCGGTACTGCCCCTTGGCCAGCCTTGCGGATACCATCTTGGACACCGCCGTAGGCAGGCTGTAGGAGGACATGATGAGCAAAATAGAGTAGATGGAATAGGCGGCGTTGTAGTAGCCGTTTCCCACGTCCCCGATCTTCCTGGCAAGAGGGATCCGATAGACCATGCCGATCAGGCGGACAATGATCCCTGCCGCCGCCAAAATACTGCCCTGAACCAGGAAATTAATGCCTGCCCCGGGTTTTTTGCGGCCTTTGGAACCATAGCCCGGAGGCTTCGCGTTCTGCACAGGTCTCTGATACCCCTGGGTCCTGCCGCCGCCGCTCCTTGCCCGCTGTGTCCCGGTCTCGTATGCCTGTTGTGCCCCTGTTCTCTCTCTGTCCGGTCCCAAGGGATCTTTCTGTCCCCCGCCGCCCCGCCGCCCCCAGCGGCCCGATGCCGTACCCGGGGGCTTCCTTTTATCTGCCTTTGCCGTCCCGGCCCGCCCTTTGCCGCTGCCTGACGGACGAACCGACTTCTGCCTGCCGCCGCTTTTAGACGCCGAGCCGCCGCGGGTTTTTGAAACCGCTCCGGCCCCCTTTTTGGCCTTGCCGCCAAATCCCGGTTTGGCGTTTCCTCCCTGGCTGCGGTCCGGCTTTGTTCTTCCGGTCTGGGTTCCTTGTTCCCCTACGCCCCGGTCTGTCCCCAGACTGCCGATGTCAAAAACTGCCCCGCCGATCTGTCCAGCGCTCTCACGGCCAGACGGACTCACAGACCGACTCTGGCTGCCATAACCGGATGACGCCGGACTCTGGCCGCCGCTTCTGCTTCCCGACATACCGCCGGGCTGACTCTCACCGCCATGACCGGATGACGCCGGACTCTGGCCGCCGCTTCCGCTTCCCGGCATGACGCCAGCCTGATCCTGTCCGCCATGACCGGATGACGCCGGACTCTGACCGCGGCTTCCGCTTCCCGGCATGACGCCAGCCTGATCCTGTCCGCCATGACCGGATGACCCCTGGCTCTGACTGCGGCCACCGATTCCAGGCACTGTCCCGGGCCGGCTCTGACTGCCATAGCCTGTTGACCCCTGGCTCTGACTGCGGCCACCGATTCCGGGCACTGTCCCGGGCTGACTCTGACTGCCGTAACCCGATGACCCTTGGCTTTGGCCTCCAGGCGTGCCGCCAGCCTGTCCCTGACTGCCATACCGAGACGCCGCCCCGCCCTGACTGTGATTTCCGCTTCCCGGCGCGCCGCCGGACTGTCCCTGACTGCCATAACCAGGCATCAGCCCATTCCGGCTGCGTTCTCCGCTCCCCGGCACGCCGCCGGGCTGACCCGAACCGCTACCGGATGACGTGGCGTCCTGATCCCTGCCGCCGTTCTCCGGCCCTTTGCCGGACTGGCCGGAGCCGCCATACCCGGACGCCGTCCCGGTCTGACCAGCGCCGCTTAAATTTCCGGACCCTCCAAACCTGGCGGGCCCGCCTGATCCTCCAAACCGCGCAGGACCGCCGGACCCTCCAAATCTGGCGGGGCCGCCCGATCCTCCGAACCTGGCAGGGCCGCCGGACCCTCCAAACCGCGTGGGACCGCCGGCGCTCCTGCGGCTCTGCTCCTGGCCGCCTTGCCCCTGCTGTCCTCCGGTCTGGCCCGGATCCCCGCCCTCTGTTCTTCTGCCGCTTTCCGGCTGCCTGTGTCCATTTCTGCCATAAGCCTGGCCCGCTCCCATACGGGAGTGTCCTGCGCCTGCCTGACCGGTATACCCTCCGTAAGCCTGTCTGTCCTGCCCGGATCCGCTCCCTCTCTGGCCTGGGCCGCTTCCCTGGCTGTCCTCATATCCCGCCATATCCTGCTCCGATACTTTATTGTCATATTCCCGGGCAAGGCCCTTGGCCCACCTGTCGTCCTGGCTTCCGTTTCCCGGACCGCCGGCCGTCTGGCCTCCAAAAGCCTGCCCTACTCCCCGGGACTGTCCTCCCTGGGGAGCTCTTCCTCCCACCTGTGTTGGTCTATTCGCTCTTTCCATGGATTTCCGTTTTGGAGAAATCACGGGTAGGGATGATGCAAACCCAGGTCTTCCCCCGGTTCAGCGTGATCTCCTCATTCTCCGTATTATAATAATGGGTCACCCCAAACTGGCCGTCCTTTTCCCACGACAGGGCAATGGCTCTCCCGCCAGTTATGTAGTAACCGTACTGGGGCTCGTGAACGTCAATATCCAGGTACTCCGTAGTGGCATAGCGCCCTGCGGCGCAGTACTGGAAAATAAGATTCCTCACTGCGATCTGCCCCTCGTCCCCGTTGTGTGGCCCGCCGTACTGATACCGGTAATATAACCCGTCCTCCTCATTGTATTCAAAATACGGCTGGTTCATCCCATACCCCGGATACACCTTCCATGCTTCCAGAGCATTGTCCAGCACCACCTGATCCCCGGCCCGGGCAAACCGGTAATGCCCTTTGTAGTCCTGATCATATTCCTGGGAATACCCCAGCTTCCCCATGGCCTCCTGGAGTCCCTGAAAGCTGGTGTAGGCATTGTGGGGGGACTTTCTGTCCGAAGAACGATAATAGGCGCTGCCGCCGATCCCCTCCAGCCCGTTGATATTGTCCACATTTTTCAGGTAAGGCTTTGCGAAGGTGCTCTGGCCGTAATGGGCGTAAATGGCGTCAAACTCTTTGGCAAAGTACGTGTAGTAGGTCCGGCAGCTCCTGACAGATCCTATGCGCTCCAGATCGTCGTAGTCCTCCATGATCGCCATATACCGGTTCATGCCGCCTTCCACCGGGGCCTCGTACACCACCCCCGCCCGGTTGATGCCGTAGTGGGGAAGGGCCTGCTTATCGTTGCTCATCATCACTGCCACGGGACGGCGGTTGGCCTTGGCCACATCCACCATCTCCCCTGTAAGGTAGCTTTGAATCTTCCCGTCTTCCTCCAACCGCTGATCCGGTTCCGGCCGGCTCTCCTCATGGGTCTCCTCTGTTGTCTCAAGGGCCGGGGCAGTGGTAACCTCTGCCGTGGAAGTCTCCGGAGGAACTGCCGACACGGTCACATCCGTCTCCACATAAGTTTTCCCGCACCCTGCCAGGTTCCCGACGCCTGCCAGAAAAGCCACAGCAGCCAAAAGCGCCCAACGTTTCCTCATCTGACATACCCCCTGCTCTCCAGGATCCCCCGCTGCCTGTGTTCCATCACAAGGCGCTCCTCCTCCTCCATGTGGTCATACCCAAACAAATGGAGCATGCTGTGGGCCGTCAGAAACGCCAGTTCCCGCTCCCGGGAGTGGCCGTAAGCCTCTGCCTGCCCGATTACCTTGTCCACGGAGATCATAATATCCCCAAGCATCAGCTCCCCGCTCTCCGGATTAAAGCAGTCGGCAAACCGCTCCTCCACCCCGTCCAGATCCCCGGGCTTTTCATATTCGATCATGGGAAAGGACAAAACGTCCGTAGGCGCGTCCAATCCCCTGCACTCCCGATTCACCTGACGGATCCCGTCATCGTCCGTCAGGACCACGTTGACCTCCGCCTCATAGGGACATGCCTCAAAATCCATGGCCCCCAGGATAATGTCCCGGATGATCTCCTCCCAGTCCAGATCCAGCTTTTTGTCTGCCTCATAATCAATCGTAATGGTCATACGATCCTGCCCCTTCCTTTGTACCTTTTTTTCGTCCGTTTCTCCTGGGCGGCAGCCTCCTTGGACTCATAGTCGTCATAAGCCTGTACGATCTTCTGCACCAAAGGATGGCGCACCACATCACTGCTGGTAAGGCGGCAGAACCCGATATCTTCCACCTTCCTAAGCACTTTCAGGGCCGTGTCAAGGCCCGACGCGCTGCCTCCGGGCAGATCCTTCTGGGTCTGATCCCCGGTGATCACCACCTTGGAGCCGAACCCGATGCGGGTCAAAAACATCTTCATCTGGGCAGGCGTGGTATTCTGGGCCTCATCCAGGATGATGTAGGCATTGTCCAGAGTCCGCCCCCGCATGTAGGCCAGAGGGGCCACCTCGATCAGCCCTTTCTCCGAATTGTGGAGATAGCTTTCGGCTCCCATAATCTGGTACAGGGCATCATACAGAGGCCGCAGGTAGGGGTCGATCTTGCTCTGCAGATCCCCCGGCAGAAATCCCAGCTTCTCCCCGGCCTCAATGGCCGGGCGGGTCAGGATGATGCGCCCCACCTCCCCGTCCTTAAACGCCTGGATCGCCATGGCCATAGCCAGGTACGTCTTGCCTGTACCCGCAGGCCCGATGCCGAACACCACCATCTTTTTCCGGATGGCGTCCACATACTGCTTCTGCCCCAGCGTCTTTGGCTTTACCGGCTTGCCGCCTGCGGTGCGGCAGATAATATCCTTGTCGATCTCCAGGATCTCGTGGTCCTTCTCGCCAAAAGACAGGGCCAGGGCATAATCCACGTTCTGCTGCGTGATCACATTGCCCCTTTTTGACAGCTCTGTCAGATTGTTGAACACGCTTTTGGCCTTCCGGATCATATCCTCGGGGCCGATGAT
>Ga0137310_101432_pt1 | contig 14904 bp, 14 predicted proteins | sample NAcewiD2O_June_2_FD_97183 | JGI IMG/M metagenome (GOLD analysis project Ga0137310, IMG submission 97183) | Mouse cecal microbial communities from Vienna, Austria - N-Acetylglucosamine amended D2O_June | ecosystem: Host-associated > Mammals > Digestive system > Large intestine > Cecum | place...
TTGGGCTTCAAGAGGGAAATAATGAAGATCATTAAATAAGCCAGCAGGACAAGAACAATCTTGCCTCTGCTGGCCACACTTGAACGGTTGTTTTTCAAGTTGGGGGAAATACAATAGTAATTGTAGTTCCTTCCCCAACCTGACTGCATAGGTTGATTGTTGCGTTGTGATATTGTGCAATATGTTTAACAATCGAAAGACCTAGCCCGGTTCCGCCGGACGCTTTTGAGCGGCTCTTGTCCACTCGGAAGAACCGTTCAAACACCCTGGACTGGTACTCCGGCGGGATACCAATTCCGGTGTCTTTTACTGTAATTGATGCACCTTTTACATTGTTAGAGACAACGATCTTTACAGTTCCGCCCTCAACATTGTACTTAATGGCATTATCACAGAGGTTAAAGATCATTTCATATAAAAAACTGCGCACACCATTTATGCAGATATTCTCACCTGAAACCAAGACATTAACACACTTCTGCGCGGCAGTATCGCTAAGGGTGTCTGTCACATTTTTTGCTACTTCAAAGAGGCCCACGCTCTCCTGGGGTAAAACCATGCCTTCGTCAAGTTGAGAGAGGTGAATAATATCCTCTACCAATGTTACCAGCCGTGCGGCTTCTGTGTGGATAAGGCCGGAAAAATGGGGAATATCGTCTTGTTTGACCATCCCGCTTTTTAACAGTTCCGCACTGCCCAGGATGGATTGCAGCGGCGTTTTCAGCTCATGGGATACGTTTGCGGTAAATTCCCGGCGATTCCGCTCCGCAAATGCCTGTTCCGTCACATCAAAGGCCAACAGCACCGTTCCAACAAAGGCCTCCTCCGATTCGATCCGGCTGATGTCAAATTGAAACTCCCGCCCGTTTCGCTCCGACCTAACCTCACTGTGTCCTTCGGATACTGCTGTTTGTATGGCGAAGTGCAGATCACGGCTTCGATCTATGGTCAGAAAATCCTGTCCATTGCAGGATGTTTCCACTCCAAAAACTTGCTGTGCCGCTGGATTGATGCTTAGAATTTTTCCTGCATTGTCAAGAAGAACCAGACCCTCTTTCATGTGACTGGTCACTTGTGCAAATTCATCTGTCTGCTTTTTCAAGCTGTGAAGTTGTGCGGCAATCTGCTGACGCTGCTGATGGATGCGGCTGAGAAGGGGCGCTAATTCTTCGTAGGCGTTATTCTCCAGCGGATGATCCAGGTCCAGTGAATTAAGGGGCTGGACGATTTTCTTGGACATCCAATTTGCAAGGACAGCAGAGAGAATGACTGCAAGAATCGCTACCAGCAGAATAGGCTGGAGCATAACCAGAACCAGCGCCAATACCGTCACCTGCCGGATGGAGATGCGCAGCACAGTTCCGTTATTCAATGCCCTGGCATAGTAGAGCGTCCGCTCTGTGAGTGTGGTGGAGTAACGGATGCTGCTGCTTTCACCTTTCGCAAATGCTTCCCGGACCTCAATGCGATCTCCGTGGTTTTCCATATTTTCTGCGGAATCCAGCGTGTCGAAAAGGACTGTGCCATCAGACGCAATCCAGGTCAGGCGGTAGTCCGGGGTCCAGGTGTAGCGGTAATCGCGTTCTGACAGGTGTTCTAAATAGTCCTGTCCGTTTTCCTCCACCGCATAAGCCGCAAGCCGCAGTTCGTCTTTTAACTGCGCCTCTTGAACGGAACCGAAGTAGTCATACAAACATCCCATGACAATGACGAGGTTTGCCAGCAGTACCGCCGCCGCTACACACAGGATGGACCGAAAGATTCTTTTGGTCATGGTTTTACCTCCAGCCGGTAGCCGACATTACGAATCGTTTCAATCATTGCTCCATAACTTCCCAGCTTCTGCCGCAGGGTACGGATGTGCATATCCACAGTCCTGGTTTCACCGGAATAGTCCGAATCCCAGATGCTGGTCAGGAGTTTTTCTCTGGTGAACGCAACACCGGGGGAGGACATAAACAGGCGTAGCAATTCAAATTCTTTATAGGTGAGGGAACCCCGCTCACCGCCCGCCATGACGGTATGCTCCGCCAGATCGATCACCAGATCGTTTGCAGCCAGGATCTCTGGATTCTGCCTGGGGTGACACCGGCGCAGTACCGCTTTGACCCGTGATACCATCTCCATCATGCCGAAGGGCTTGACCAGATAATCGTCCGCCCCCAGGTCCAGGCTCTGAATCTTATCGTACTCTGCTCCCTTTGCCGTTGCCATGATGACCGCGATCTCACGGGTCGCACTGGATTCCTTCATCAGCTTCAGCAATTCAACACCGCTTTTTCCGGGCAGCATGACATCCAAAATAACAAGCTGGGGTATTTCTGTGCGAAGCGCCTCCAAGAAAGAATCGCCATCCACAAAACCCCTGACCTCGAATCCCGCGCTTCGTAACGCATAGAGTTCAAGGCTCTGGATGCTTTCATCATCTTCTACGCAAAAAATCATGTTCTTTCCCCCTTTCCGAGCGAGATTATCATACCACAGACACTCCTTACCATCAATGTGCCTGCCCGTTCTTATTCCCGGTAATGGAGAAGATAACCCACTCTGCAATATTGACAGCATGGTCACCAATGCGCTCCAGGTATTTGTCGATCATCAGCAGGTCAAGCGCGTGCTCCCCGACTGCGGGCGCCTCCGCGATTTTTTGAATCAGCACAGCTTTGACCTGTGTAAAATAGCGGTCAATGGTGTCATCGTGAGCAATCACGGCTCTGGCCCGCTCTATATCCTGCTGGACGTAAGAATCCACGCTCTCTGTGACCATTTTGATTGTCTCCTGCGCCATTTCGCGGATATGGCCCACATCTTCCGGGACATAGCCCTCTGACAGCATGGCCAGAATGATCTCCGCAATATCGGACGCCTGATCCCCGATGCGCTCCATATCCGTGATAATTTTCAGCGCGGCGGAAATCTGCCGCAGGTCACGGGCCACCGGCTGCTGCTGGAGCAGTAGCTTCAAACACAGGCTCTCAATATCCCGCTCCATCTGGTCAATCTCCCCGTCCAGCGGCCCGACCTTCTCCGCCAGGGTCTTGTCCCCCTCGGTCAGAGCCTTTGCCGCCAGGGAGATCGCCTCCTCGCACAGTGCGCCCATTTGAATCAGTTCATTTTTCATCAGGGCAAGCTGCTCGTCAAATTTGCTCCGCATTATCCAAACCTCCCTGTGATATAGTCCTCCGTTTTCTGGCACTCCGGCCGGGAGAACAGCTTTTCCGTCTCACCGTACTCAATCAATTCCCCCAGCAGGAAAAAGGCGGTATAGTCCGAAATGCGGGCGGCCTGCTGCATATTGTGTGTCACGATGATGATGGTATATTGCTCCTTCAGGCCCATCGCCAGCTCCTCGATTTTGGAAGTGGAAATGGGGTCCAGGGCGCTGGTGGGTTCGTCCATCAGCAGCACCTTCGGCTCCACAGCCAGGGCGCGGGCGATACAAAGCCGCTGCTGCTGGCCTCCGGAGAGGCCCAGGGCGTTCTTTTTCAGTCGGTCCTTCACCTCGTCCCAGATTGCCGCCCCCCGGAGGGAGCGCTCCACAATATCGTCCAGTTTGGCCTTGTTGCGGACACCATGGGTCCGGGGACCGTAGGCGATGTTGTCATAGATACTCATGGGGAAGGGATTGGGCTTCTGGAACACCATGCCGATCTCCTTCCGCAGCAAGTTCACATCCAGGCCAGGGGCGTATACATCCTGCTCCCCATAGCGCACCTCGCCGGTGATCTTCACGCCAGGAATTAAATCGTTCATCCGGTTCAGTGTTTTCAGAAAGGTGGACTTCCCACACCCGGAGGGACCGATAAAGGCGGTAATGTTCTTCTCCGGAATTTCAATATTGATATTGTTCAGTGCCTGGGCCGTCCCATACCACAGGCACAAATCCTTTGCGGTAACAATACTGCTCATAACGCTCTCCTTTTTTTGAAGATCCGGCCAACCAGGACTGCGGCAAAATTGATGGTCAGCGTCAGTGCCATCAGAATCGCGGCGATAGCAAAGGATGCCTGTGCGCCGCCCGGCCCCGGCTCCTTGGTGTAGAGGTACAACGCCACAGTAAGGGTGGCTCCCGGACTGCCCAGGCCGCTGAGAAAGCCGTTCAGAACATGAGCGAATCCCGCTGTAAATAACAGCGCCGCCGATTCCCCCAAAATGCGGCCCGCCGACAGGATACAGCCAGTGATTACCCCATCCACACAGCCAGGGAGTACTACCGTCCGAACGACCCGCCATTTTCCGGCTCCCAGGCCGAAAGCCCCTTCTCGGTAGCTCTGCGGCACGGTTTTCAAGCTCTCCTGTGCGGTACGCATGACAGTAGGCAGGTTCATAATAACCAGTGTCAATGCCCCGGCCAGCAGACAGGAACCGAAGCTGTTGGCGAAAATCAGCATCCCTACCAGCCCGAAGATAATGGACGGAATGCCGGACAGGGTTTCTGCCGCGTACTCAATGACCGTCACCAACCTCTGGCTGGAGGCATACTCTGTCAGATAGATGGCTGCACCCACTCCCAGGGGAAGTACAATCAGCAGCGTAGCTACGATGATATAGACTGTGTTCAAAATATCCGGCAAAATGCCAATCGTTCCCGCCAGATAGCTTGGTTTTGTGGAGAGCAGTTCCCAGGTAATACTGGGGAGTCCCTTTATCAGAACATATCCAATTAGGAACAGGGCAATTCCACAGGTCAGAGCTGTGGACAGTGCCATCAAGCCCCTCATCAGGCCAATGTAACCCTTCCGTTTGGTCGTGATCCAGTTGCTTTGCATGGTCAGCCCTCCTTTTTGCGTTTCAGGAAGAAATTCAGCGCGGCATTGAGCAGCAGCACGAATAAGTAGAGAACCAGGGCAATAGAGAACAGGGCCTGCCGCTGCAATCCGCTGGAATAGGCCATCTCGCTGGCGACTGCCGTGGTGAGAAAACGGACGCTCTGGAACAGGGACGGCATATTAGGCACATTGCCGGACACCATCATCACCGCCATAGCCTCTCCGATAGCCCGGCCCACCCCCAGTACTACCGCCGCCGCTATGCCGCTTTTTGCTGCCGGAGCGGATACGCGGAAGTAGGTTTCGATGGGTGTAGCCCCCAGAGCAAGGGAGGCATCCTCGTATTCCTGCGGGACCGCCTCTAACGCAGTGACAGACACCTTAATAATGGAAGGCAGGATCATAATGGCCAGCACGATGATCGCCGCCAGCAGACTGGCCCCGTCCGGCACATGAAAGAGCTGCCGTATTCCCGGAACCAGCACCAGCATACCTACCAGACCGTAGACCACCGAGGGGATGCCCGCCAGCAGACTGACAGCAGATTCCACCACAGCTTTCACCTTTGGCGGGGCCAGCTTTGCCAGATATACCGCCGTGAAGAAGCCAACCGGTACGCCAAAGAGAATAGCTCCGGCAGTTCCATAGATGCTGGTCAAGATAAAAGGCAGAATTCCGAAGGACGGTTCTTTTGCTGTGGATTCCCAGGTGTCTCCCAACAGGAAGTCCAGCAGGCCAATTTGCCGGATAGCAGGGATTCCGGACAGGATCAGATATACCGTAATAAGCAGGGCACAGCCCACCGTGACCAGACCCAGGAACAGGAATATCCCGTGAATCAGGTTTTCTATAAACCGTTGATGTTTTCCCATAAATTGAGCCTCCTAATGGGTAGGAGCGGCGGCAGAGAAAGCCGCCGCTCTACGAGAGGGGTTCAGTTCGCCGCCACCGCGCCGGCCTTACTGATAAAGTCAGAGGCATCGGCAGAGGTTGCGAAATCGAAGAATGCCTGGGCGGCCTCGGACAGCTTGGCATCGGTCTTTGTCACCAGCACGAAGGGACGCTGGATCACATAGCTGCCGTCCTTGACGGTGTCCTCGGTGGGAGCCACGCCGCCCACGGTAAGGGCCTTTACGCTGTCACTGACAGAAGCTAGAGAAGCGTAGCCGATAGCGTCCGGATTCTGTGAGACGGCAGTAATCACATCGCCGGTAGAGGTCAGTTCCTGGCGGTACTGGCAGGCATCCTCGGTGCCGGTAATGGATTCAAAGCCGTCCCGCGTTCCGCTGCCAGCCTCCCGGCCAATGAGGACTACGGCCGCGTCGCTGCCGCCTGCATCCTTCCAGTTGGTGATCTCGCCGGTGTAGAGCTTGGCGATGGTTTCCACGTCCAGGTCGGCCACGGGGTTGTCCGGGTGAACGATGACGGCGATGCCGTCATAGGCCAGGACGGTGGCCGTCAAGCCGCTGGCTGTTTCCTCATCCTTCAGATTGCGGCTGCTGAGGCCAATGTCACAGCGGCCCTCCTGGACAGCCTTGATGCCGGAGCCGGAACCGGTGGGGTTGTAGGTAAAGGTCACGCCGTCGTTCTGCTCCATGAACGCCTCGCCCAGCGCCCCGATCACCTTCTCCATAGAGGTGGAGCCGTCGGTAGCCACCGTACCGGAGAGCTTCTGGGAACATCCGGCCAGCATAGACGCAACCACGGCAACAGCCATGACCAGGCCAATCAATTTCTGTGTTTTCTTTTTCATGACAAATAACTCCTATTCCCGTTTGATTTGTAGTGTATCCTGGGGGATCAGCGATCCACCTGCCTATCCTCCCGTCCACAAGAATAAGAATACCGCCTGAATGTAAAATGCGAAAGTCAGCTTTGGTAAAACCTGTGTAAAGTTTTATGTGTGATTGTAAAGTTTATTTTTCCTGCCTTTTCTGTACGAAATATCCATTCAGGACATACTTGCGCTGATACTCCTGGAATCGCTGACGGAAATCCTCGCTGCCAGTGCGGAATGCGCGCAGGGACTGATGGATGTCCATATTGCCATGGGCAATATCAATCACGCACCCAGCGATGTTGGAGCAGTGATCCGCCGTGCGCTCCAGGCTAGTCAACAGATCAGACCATGCGAAACCTGCGTCAATAGAGCAGTCGCCCTTCTGCATACGAAGGATATGGCGTGTCCGTAGCTGTTCCTTCAACTGGTCGATCACCTGCTCCAGCGGTTCCACCATAGAGGCAGCGTTCAGATCATCGTGAAGGAACGCATTAAGGGACAAGTCCAGAATATCCCGAACCGCTGCGGAAACCACGGTCAAATCAGAGGAAGCATCTTCCGTAAAACGGAGCTCCTTGTCCCGCAGTTCTTCAGCGGATTCCAGGATGTTGACGGCGTGGTCCGCGATCCGCTCAAAATCGCCAATCATTTTCAGCAGCTTCGCCGCCTCCCGGCTGTCGGCTTCGCTGATTTGGCGGGTACTCAGATTCACAAGATAGGTTCCCAAAATATCTTCGTAATGGTCTGTTTTATCCTCTTTTTCCCGTATAGATGCGGCCAGCGCCGGGGTATAGCTTCGCAGAGAGACCATTGCGTCTTTCAAGGCCGCAACAGCGGTTTCCGCCATCTCCGCCGCCACCGTATGACACCGCTCCAGGGCGATAGACGGAGTGGCAAACAGGCGCTCGTCCAGCTCCGCCACCGCGTCCGACCGCTTATCATCGGGAACGAGGATGGTGACCAGCTTCTCCAGAAAACTGGACAGGGGCAGCATCAGCAGCGTACATAGGACATTGAATACCGAGTGGGCCACGGCGATGCCCAGGCGAGAGGCGGGCTCGTCCAGAATGACAGGCCGCAGCAGCGCCTTTAGAACGCAGAACACCGCCAACCAGACCGCCGTTCCGATGATATTGAATGAAAGATGGACAAGAGCGGCCCGCTTTGCGTTCTTGTTCGCACCTACGGAGGAGATCATAGCCGTCACGCAGGTGCCGATATTCTGCCCCATGATAATGGGAATCGCAGCGCCGTAGGAAACCTGACCAGTTGCCGCTAATACCTGCAAAACGCCCACGGAAGCAGAACTGGATTGGATGATGGCCGTGAGGATCGTGCCCGCCAGTACGCCCAGCAGCGGATTTTTGAACATGATGAACATCTGCTGGAACGCCGGGACATCCCGCAGGCCGGAAACGGCCCCGGACATGGTTTCCATGCCGAACATCAGCGTGGCAAAGCCGAGCAGGATCATGCCGGTGTCCTTTTTCTTCGCGTTCTTGCAGAACATATAAAAGATGATGCCAATGAGCGCCAGAATCGGCGTGAAGGAGGACGGTTTCAATAGTTTAATAAACAGGTTCCCGCTGTCGATCCCAGCCAGACTCAACAGCCATGCCGTGACTGTGGTCCCAACATTGGCCCCCATAATGACATTGATGGCCTGCTTCAAGGTCATGATTCCGGAGTTGACAAAGCCAACCACCATGACCGTAGTTGCCGAGGAGCTTTGAATGACCGCGGTAACGCCCATGCCGGTCAGAAGTCCGGCGATCTTACGGTCAGTCAGCTTCCCCAGAAGCGTCCGGAGCTGGCCTCCGGCCCTGCGCTCCAGGGCCTGTCCCATAACGCTCATGCCGAACAGGAACAGGCTTAATCCGCCGATAAGAGTCAACACATTGAAAATATCCATAAAGCTGATTTCCTCTCTCTTTTAGTTTCACGTTTTTATTCTAACAAGTGCGTGTAAAATCTGTTACCAAGGTCATGTAAAATCTATGTAAAATGAAAGGCCAGCCGACACCGGCCAGCCTGTGCGGTTGGATATTGCGCTGTGAACAGCTTCAGCTATTGCTTCAAAGAGAAGCTGTCATAACTGGTCAGAAATATTCCGGCGCACAGAGCCGTAAATGGGGCCACTGTCACCAGTCCAAAAGAACCAATCACCGTATGCAGCAGTTCCGCCGCGACATATTTGTAATTGAGGACATTGGTCAGCGGCGTTCCCTGGGCCATGAACACCATCAGCAAAGCTACATACCCGCCGGAGTATGCCAGCAGCAATGTGGTTGTCATCGTTCCCATAGCGGCCCGGCCCACATTCAGACCGGATCGAATTGCCTCTTTGCGGCTGAGTGCTGGCTGTTTCTGAACGACCTCATAGACAGCGGAGGTAATATCCACGGACAAGTCCATAACAGCCCCTGACGCGCCGATAAAAATAGAGGCCATAAAAATTTGTGTCAGGTTCAGATGCTGGTATCCGGCATACAGCAGGCTCTCCGAGTAAGACATAACCGCTCCGTGGATTTGGAAAAGGTTCGTAAAAACCACGCCCATGACACAGGTGACCAGAATGCCTAAGAAGGAACCGGAGACAGCGGCGGCACAGCGGCGGTCGAAACCATATACCAGGCTGACGATCAAGACCGTTAGCACCAGAGTGATCCCCAGCCCTACCCAAATGGGATTCCAGCCTTTCAAATAGAGCGGAACCAACACCTTCCAGATCATCAGCACGGACAAAATGAAGGAAAGTACCGCCCGCAGACCGGTCCAGCCCGCGAAAACAACCAGCAGAAGGATAAACAGTGCCGCAAGCAAAAGTTCCCACGGGGTGCGATAGTGGTCGATCATGGAAACATTCAGGATTTGCCCATCCAGGAAGTTGATGCGCACCAGGGCTTTGTCACCTGTGGAAAACAGCTTGTCCTGTTCCAGAGAGCCGTTCAGCATATTCCTTCCCTCGGCAACCTGCCCCTGAAAAGAGCCGCCTAAAATTTTCACTTGACACCGCTGTTCCCCGGAACGCACAAGCCCGGTGTCAACAATGGAGGATTCATCCGTAGACAATACCAGCGCAGGCCGTATGTCCGATTCCTGAAAAACCAGATTTCCCTCAAAGCCCGTTGGAAGAACCAGCAGTACAACGATCAGGGTAAGGCAGGCCCATATCGGGGCCTGATAATGGATGGATGCGCTTGGGAATAGCTTCATAATTGATTGTCCCTTTCTGATAGGGTCGAGGCCGCTCCTACCGGCAGGCAGAAGCGGCCTCTCTATGAGAAAGCAGAGGGTAAGCGGTTATTTTACCGCCAGCATCGTAGCCAGCTTCTCGTAGATTTCCGTGTTGTCATAGTATCCATCAAACTGATCGGCGTTCACGCCGTCAGCGAACATGGCGACCGGCAGTCCGGTGTGGCTATAAGAGGTGAAGGATACACCGGATTTGTTATTGAGAATGTGGGTAATCGTCACGCTTAACGGCTCGTAGGTTCCGTAGGCCACATACTCCGCCTGCTGGACCATGCCGGTATCCTTTTCGTTCACACTTTTCTCGTAGGCGGTTTTCAGCAGGCCCAGCTCGTACTCGGTGAGTACCAGCTTGTCCCCGGTGTCACCCTTTGCTTTCAGGCCGAACAGCTTCTCTATGTCGGCCAGGACGGTGTTGAAATCAGTCTTGTTCTCCTTGTAAGCGGCTACATAATCGCTGTCGAACTTGGCAAAAGAAATTTTCTGGCTGTCCAGCAGGGAGAGGTAGGTGTCGTAGTCGGTTCCGGCAAAGCCGATGGTCAGACCGCCGGTTTCGTGGTCACCGGTAACCAGGATCAGAGTCTCATCGGGGTGTTCCTTGGCAAAGTCGATGGCTACCTGCACCGCGTCGGCTAGGGCCAAGGTGTCGTGAATGGTGGAGGCGGCATCATTGGCGTGGCAGGCCCAGTCGATCTTACCTCCCTCGCTCATCATGAAGAAGCCCTTGTCGTTGTCCAGAACCTCAATACCCTTTTCCACATAGTCGGCCAGGGACCACAGTTTGTCTGTCCGGTCCAGCTCATAGGCCATGGCATCAGAGTCGGCCAGATGCTCGTCGATAATGATGACAGGACCGGAGGTGATCTTATCGGCCTCAGCTTGGGTCTTTACCACGTTGTAGCCCGCCTGCTTTGCCAAGGCATACAGATCCTCCTTGTCCTTGTCCGCTCCGGTGGGCTTTTTCAGTCCGCCTCCAGCAAAATACTCAAAGCCAGAGTCGATTAGTTCCAGGCCGATCTCGTAGTAGCTGTTGCGGCTGGCTTGGTGGGCGTAGAAGGCTGCGGGAGTGGCGTGGTTCAGGTTGACAGAGGAGATGATGCCCACCTTCATCCCCAACTGCTCGTGAACCTTCTCGGTGATCGTCTCATAAACCTTGGTGGCTGTTTCGTCCACATTGATGGAGCCGGAGTAGGTCTTGTAGCCAGTGGCGATAGAGGTGGCGGTGGAAGCGGAGTCGGGAGCGAAGCTGTTGGAATCGTAGGTCACAACGGAACCAACCGTTTCAAAGCCCATGAAATTCAGCGGCTTGGGGCCGTCCAGCACCGCACCCTGGTTGTCGTCCAGGCTGGGAACTGCCTGCATATAGTCGCTGTCGGCCATGGCCCCGAGATAGTCCGCCGCGGACTGGAACTGGGGAAAGCTCATGCCGTCTCCGATGAACAGGAACACATACTTGGGTGCCTTGATGGTCTGGTCAGAGGCAGTCTGGCTCGCCAGCGTGTTGATCGCGCCTGCGTTTGTCTGAACAGGGCCAGTGCTTCCGTTTTTGGCGGTAGCGGAACAGCCAGCAAACAAAGTGGCTGTCAGCGCCAAAGCCAATGCGATAGCAAAGATTTTTCTCATATTTACCTGTTTCCTCCTAAAGAGTAGTGTTTGTCCGCCTGGGACACATCCAGAATAATCTCTGGATGTAATATTTGCTACCATGGTTTTGAAAAATCCTTGTAAAATTCTGATATAAGCAAGAAGCCTTTACATGGATTTCACAAAAAAAGCCTTGTAGACTTTACAAACACATCTTATAATCAGATTTTGACCAGCAGGCAAAAATAAACATGAAAGGCAGTCATGATATGGAAGAAAAATGTTTACTTGATTTCAATGCGAAAAAGGGCTTTATCTGTGATATGGATGGCGTCATTTATCACGGAAATAAAATCCTTCCGGGTGTTGTGGAATTTATTCAGTGGCTCCAGGCAGAAAACAAGAGATTTTTGTTTTTGACCAATAATAGCGGATACACGCCAAAGGAACTGCACCAGAAGCTGGCTCGTATGGGGTTAGATGTGTCTGAGGATCATTTTTATACGAGCGCTCTGGCAACTGCCGCATTTCTGAAGGAACAGGCTCCCGGCTGCTCTGTATTTGCAATCGGAGAAGCCGGACTTCTCAACGCACTTTATGATGCAGACATCACCATGAATGAGGTGAACCCTGACTATGTGGTGGTTGGAGAAGGACGCACCTACTCCATGGAAACATTGACAAAGGCAACGAATTTGGTCATGGGTGGGGCAAAACTCATTGGGGCAAACTCTGATGTATCCGGCCCGATTGAAAATGGTATTGCACCGGCCTGCCGCGCTTTGACCGCTCCTATCGAAATGGCAACCGGAACACGGGCCTATTTCTGCGGCAAACCCAATCCGCTGATGATGCGGACTGGCCTGCGGCTGCTGGGCTGCCACTCCGGTGAAGCTGTCATGGTAGGAGATCGGATGGATACCGATGTAATCTCTGGTATGGAGAGCGGTATGTCCACTGTATTAGTACTTTCCGGCGTTTCTACACCAGAAACTTTGAAAGAGTATGCCTACCGTCCGACCATTGTGCTGAATGGCGTTGGCGATATTGTCGCTGCGGCACACTCATACGTTGTGGGGCATTGAGTAATAACGTTCCTATAACGTAGGCCAGCAATGTATTGGAATATCCTTTTCGGATTTTCCAATACGCCCGTTGGGGTCCCCCCAAGCCCCGGACCGGACGCGGAGTGTCCGGTCGAACACGCCTGACGGCGTGGCTTTCCGCTCCCTTCGGTCGCTCCTTCCTGCACATCCGCGCAGGAAAAACGGTGCGCAGCCGCGCCCCGTCAGGAGTGTGCCGGTCCCGGCACAATATCACCGTGGGAAATCAGCCGGGTAATAGGGTCGATCACAATGATCTCACGTCCCACCTTCTGAGCATAGCGCATAGTCGCTGCCGTCCCGCCGCGCCGTTCTCCGTTATAGACAGCCAGCAGAGCAGCGGCGTGGTCTACCAGAAAACGGTTGCGGTCCAGCATACAATTTTTGTAGTAGGTCCTGCTGACGTAAACGATGGAATCCGCCCGATCCAGGATAGAATGATAGAGGTCCCGCGATGAAGCTGACCACTTATCCGCCTGCTCTTTGCAGGGGAGGATACAGTAGAGCTTGATTGCGGGATTCTTCTCTCTCAGGCTTAGGACGGAGAGGGCGGACCAAGTATCGGTGGCCTCTGCCATCCCGGACAGGAATTGCGTAAAGCCTGCGTCCACCAGAGCGGTAATCTGCTCCGCCAGCACCGCTTTCAGCGCCACACACCGGCTGTCCGCTTCGTCATACTTCCAAGGGAATTTACGCGGGCGGTGGCCGGTGAACGCGCAACAGTTTTCTAACACGATCCACCGTCCCCGGCGTAGCGTTCCTGGTAGTCCTGGATGTACTCGTCCAGGTATTCCAGGTACTCGGCCCCGCCGCCCTCAATCGTTTCCAGAATGGCGGTGATCCTGCGGCGGCACTCCGCTTCCTCGCTCTCCGTCATAGTGCGCATTTCATTGAGATGGGTGGTTGAACGGGGAGCAACAACATCGTTGATAATGTCATTAAACAGGTTGTCCAGCATGGCCTCCGGTGTGTCAAGCTGCTCCGCACCTGCCGCGCCGGGTTCATCGGCCACGATCCAGACATAGCCGATTTTCTTGGAGTAGACTATATCAAAATAGTCCTGCCCATCAATATAATTCTCAAAGGCTTTGAGAATGGCGTCCAGTTCTTTCTTCACTTCATTTGTGTAGACCATTTTTCGTACTTCCTTTCTTTTGGCCCTCCGCACGGTGACAGTATAATCCTGATAGTCAAATATTTCAATACTGGTATTTTTATAATTTGCGCACATGGCCCATAATCCTATTGTCAAGGGAGGTGGGCCGATTATGTTTGCAGTCCGCATTAAAAATCTGCGCCAGTCCAGAGAATTGAATCAGGTTCAGCTTGCGGAGAAGCTGGGAGTGAAAAAGCAGAGTATCAGTAATTGGGAAAATGATAATATCATGCCGTCCATAGATATGCTGATACGGATTGCGGATTTCTTTCACGTTACCACCGATTATCTGCTGGGTCGGGATGTGCAGGAGCCAAATGCCCCGCAGATGCTTGATATAACCGGCTTAACTCCGCGTCAGGTAGAACACATTCAATTTATCGTGGATGATCTGCGGCAAAATGAGCATTAAAAAATCCTCCCATGCCAAGGCTTAATAGTGACAAGTAACTATTTGCCGCAGAGGGCGGCGTGACCGTGTGTCACGCCGTCTTTCTGCGTCCATAGGTAGTTTTAGTAATAACAGGTTCGCTGATTTCCGGTACTTCAACTTCCTCCAGGAAGTTGAAAACGATTTTGACCTTCTGCGTCCGCTTGCCGCTGGACTTGTCCGGGGCATAGACGATGATCTGCTTGATAAACTCATTCACGATGGTGGTTGTCAACTCCGGGATGTCCACGTACTTCTCCATCAGGGCAAGGAACTGGTCAACATTGTCCTCCATTTCCTCGCGGGTCGCAACCCAGTCCTCAAGACCGATGACCTCGTTGTTGAGCGCAGTCTGCTCCGCCTCGTAGCCCTCCAGCATCTTCTGGTATCGCTCCTGGCTCAGAGAGCCGAATACCACGTCCTCGTAAATACGGGTGATGAGCTTGTCGATGTCCGCCAGCCGCTTCTTTGCTTTCTCCAGCCGCCGCTTGTCCTCCCGGATGGACTTTTCCTGTTCCTCCCTCCGGCACATCAGCCATTCCTCTTGAAAGCCCTCCACATCGGCCCGGATATACTCTGTCACGGCTCGGATACGCTCCAGAACCACATCCCGCAGAACGTCCTCCCGGATATAGTGCGCCGAACAGGTTCCCCGCCCGCTTTTGTACTTGGCACAGACGTAGTGATCCTGTCTACCCTCAAAGTTCTTACAGGTGGCGAAGTGGAGCTTGCTTCCGCAGTCGGCGCAGACCACCAAACCGGAGAACAGTCCCTGCCGCTCCGCCTTGGTCATGCGGCGCTTGTGCTGGCGAAGCTCCTGCACCCTGTCC
>Ga0137310_101436_pt1 | contig 14878 bp, 11 predicted proteins | sample NAcewiD2O_June_2_FD_97183 | JGI IMG/M metagenome (GOLD analysis project Ga0137310, IMG submission 97183) | Mouse cecal microbial communities from Vienna, Austria - N-Acetylglucosamine amended D2O_June | ecosystem: Host-associated > Mammals > Digestive system > Large intestine > Cecum | place...
GAGGAGTCGTTTTGCAATCCCGCACATTTACCGCTTCCACTCGTTATTTGCTGGCGCCCATTGCCCAGGAAGCCCATGTTTTTCCGCCCAGCGGCGAGTTACAGATTTTGGGCCTGTACCGCCAAGGACAGCTTTTGGAGGAGTATGAGTTACAGCTCTCCTCCCAGCCCCGGGCCTGGAGCGTGCTCTTTTTGCAGCCTTACGCCGGTGAGGAACTGGAGCTGCGCTTGGAGGGCGGCGATGAGTCCCTTCTGGACCTGCTGGAGCTTTCCAATCAGTTTAAGGACGCGGAGGAGCTCTACCATGAGCCTGAGCGGCCTTTGGCCCACATCACGCCTGCCCACGGATTCATGAACGACCCTAACGGGTTATTTTACTATAATGGAACATACCACTACTTTGCCCAACTGAACCCCTATGGCTTTTCCCCCGGCAATACCCATTGGATGCACATGTTAAGCCAGGACCTGGCCCATTGGCGAGAATTGCCCTACGCCCTGCTGCCGGATGAAACGGGACGCATGTACTCTGGCGGCGGTGTTGTGGACGAGCACAACACTTCGGGCTTGGGGCGGGAGGGGGTCCCGCCGGTTTTCCTGTTTTACACCGCAGCGGGGAGCAAATCCCGCTGGAGCAAAGGGCGGCCCTTTGAAATTGCGGCGGCGGTAAGCGCCGATGGGGGGGAGACCTTCCAGAAGCTTCCGGAAAATCCGCTGGTGCCAAACCTCTGCTTTATGAACCGGGACCCCAAAGTGGTGTGGGAGCCCGCAGGGGAAAATTGGGTTATGGCGGTCTTTTTGGACAATGACCGCTATATGCTTCTCTACTCAAAGAATCTGCTGGACTGGGAGCAGGGCGAAACCCTCCATCTGTACGGAGCCGCCGAGTGCCCGGACCTGTTCTGCCTGCCATTGGATGGGGACCCGGCGCGGATGAAGTGGGTTCTGTGGGGGTCTACCGACTGCTACATGATCGGGCGCTTTGAGGGGCGGCGCTTTATACCGGAGACCCCGGCGGTGGCGGGCAGCAGCCACAAGCTTTTTTCCGCCTACAGCGACTCCGCCTGGTCCCCGGGCGGGTACGCGGCCCAAACCTTTACCGGACTGCCGGAAGGACGGGTGGTACAAATGGCGTGGATACGCGCCTGGAGGTCCAGCGGGCCCTTCAGCAGCTGTGCCAGCGTGCCCAATGAGATCAGCCTGCATACAACGCCGGAGGGGCCAAGGCTGCGGATATGGCCCGCGCGGGAGGTGGAGACTTTGTATCAGAGCAGCTTTTCTTTTCAAAACCGGGGCTTGGAGGAGTTTGAGCGCATTCCCCGGCAGGCGCTGGGCGAAGCTATGGATATGACTATACGGCTGACCGTGAAGAAGGGCTGTCCCATTGCGGTTTCCGTGCGTGGCGTGCTGATGGTCTATGAGCCGGAGCTGCACCGCCTTTTGCTGCCCAGCGGCGCTTATGATGTGGGTCCGGTGGGGGATATTCTGGAGCTGCGGGTTATTACGGACAGGATGTCAGTGGAGATTTATGTGAACGGCGGGCAATTCCAAATTGCGCTGGCAGGGGTTCTGGACCCGGCGCATACGGAAATTAAGCCGGTCTATCTGGAACCAGGGGTGGGCGTGGATTTTGAAGTCCACCGGCTGGGCGGTTTGTTTGACAGGGAGCCTTGAGAGGGCTTGCTGGTTTGGTTGTCAATCTATTTTTAAGGAGGAATTTCCATGAGCTCAAAATCCGATTTCTATCCGTCCGCGGCCTTAAACTGCGCCATTACCAGCACGGCGGGCAGCTTTGACCCCCAGCTGCCCTTAGGCCGGGAGGCTGGCACCGCGCTGCATTCCACCAGCGAAGACCTAGTCCCGCCTGGGATTATGATGTTGGAGGGCGGCAAAATGCGGCTGAACTTTATGGCCGCTGGCGCCCAGTCTGTAGCGGCGGAGGTGCACCGTCAAAGGTATGAGCTGGAAAAAACCCAGGGCGGCCTGTGGACCACCGTGGTGGATGGCGGCGAAGGAGGCTTCTGCCCGGTGATGTTTTTTGTGGATGGCGTAGAGGTGCTGAATCCCCTGGCGCCCGTGGGCTTTGGCGCGTCCCGGCCCATCAACTATGCCGACATTCCCCAGGAGGATGACTTCTTTCTGTGCAAAGATGTGCCCCACGGCTCTGTGGCCCAGGAGTTTTACAACGCGAAGACCACCGGCACGGTAAAGAGCTGCTTAGTTTATACGCCCGCGGGCTACATGAAGGAGTCTTCCGGCCAGTACCCGGTCCTCTACTTGCAGCACGGGCACGGCGAAAACGAACAGTGCTGGGTGCACCAGGGCAAGGCCAACTTTATTCTGGACAATCTGATTGCCCAGGGGAAAATGATGCCCTGCGTGGTGGTGATGAATAACGGCATGGTCCAGAAGGAACAGGACGGCCTGCGGGTGCTGGACGTCGAGCGCATTGAGCAGCTGCTCCTTGCGGACTGCATCCCCTTCATCGAGTCCCGCTACCGGGTGAAAACCGGCAAGTGGAGCCGGGCCATGGCGGGCCTGTCCATGGGCTCCATGCAGACCAGCGCGGTCACCCTCAGCCATCCGGACATGTTCGGCTATGCCGGGGTGTTCAGCGGCTTTGTCTCTCCCCGGAAAGGCCGCTTTGAAGGCCGCGATTTTCTCAAGGCCCTGGACGATAAGGAGAGCTTCCAGCGGGAGTATAAGGTGTTCTTCCGAGGCTGCGGCAGGGAGGACCTGGTGGCCATTGAGAGTTTCCAGGCGGACAGCGCGATGTTTGCGGAAAAGGGGCTGGCTCCCGGCGAATGCCCTGTACATGTGGAGAAGCTCTACCACGGGGAGCACGAGTGGAATGTCTGGCGCAAGTGCCTGCGGGATTTTGCCCAGTTGATTTTTAAATAAGCCCGGCTCTTTGACAGGCCGCTCCCCTTGAGGGAAGTGTCCCAACCGCAGAGATAATCGTCTGTGTTCCTCCACTCTACGGGCGGGGGAACACGAAAAGCTCTCCGAAACGGACACTCCCCCTTGAGTTTCATGTTGACAAATTGGATGTTTTATAGTAAGATATTATTTATCGGTTCGGTGCGGTCCCCTGCGGGGCCGCGGTTAAAATATCTTGCTGCGATTTGTTTGCGGGTTTGGAGTGGTGAATATGGCTACCCTGAAAGATGTGGCGGCCAAGGTCGGTGTGTCGATCACTACAGTGTCCCGGGTGCTGAACAACCGGGGCGCTATCAGCGAAAAGACTCGGGAAAAGGTGTTCCAGGCCATGAAGGAGCTGGATTATTTTCCCAACGAGATGGCCCGTTCACTGTCCAACCGGAACAGCCACTTGCTTGGACTGATTGTGCCATATATAAACCATCCCTTTTTTTCACTGCTGACGGATGCGGTAGAGCTGGCCTGCCGCCGGGAGGGCTATAAGCTGCTGCTGTGCGCTTCCGGCAACTCCGCCCAGCGGGAAAAGGAACATTTTTCCATGCTGCGGGCGAACAATGTGGCCGGTGTGCTGGTATGCAGCCGTCTGGATGACGCCACGGACTATTTGAAAGCGGATTTCCCCCTGGTAAGCATAGAGCGCACCATTTCAGATATTCCCTCTGTTTCCTGTGACAATTATAAAGGTGGAACTCTGGCGGCCCAGGAGCTGGCGGAAAGCGGGTGCCGCCATGTGCTGCTGTTGGGCAACCGGGTGAAAAAATATATGCCCGCCTATCTGCGCTACCAGGGTTTTGAAGAGGAATGCCTCCGGCTGAGGCTGGCGCTGCGGAAGTACCACCTGGGGGAAGAGGACCTGTTTGCCGAGGGTTTGCAGGATAATTTGGCGGCGGTGTTCGATGAGGACCCGCTTTTGGACGGGGTCTTTGCCACCAGCGATGTGCTTGCGGCCAGGCTGGTCACCAGTTTGGCCAGTCTTAGAAATAAGCCGGAGCGGCTGGCCGTGGTGGGCTTCGATGGGGTTAATGTGTCGGAGTATTGCAATATAAGCACAGTGGTCCAGCCCATTACCCAGATGGGCGCCTATGCGGTGCACAATTTAATCCGGCGGATTAACGGCGAAATGGTGCCGGACCGGACAGTGCTGCCCGTCAGCTTTCTGCGCCGGGACAGCTCCGGGCCGGGAGCCAATGTGCTGGGCCGCTGAAAAGGGCGTTGGGTTTTGAATACAAAAAAAGCGGGAAAGCTTCGGCTTTTCTGCTTTTTTGTCATTTTAGCGCGAAATATAGGACAAACGATTGCGTTATGAAAATGAAAAAATCAGAAATAGGGACAATTATAATGACTGGAAAGGGATTTCAAGAGAGAAAAATTGAATTTCGACTAAAAAACTGTTGACATTTCCTGGGGAGAGTACTATAATGTCCATATAAGTTAGGTTTAGCGCTTGCGTAAACTTGGCGAAAACATGAGGGGGTACCCCCTCATGTGCATGATCCCAGCGGGATAATGCACAATTCAAAGTCCCGGCTGCAAGAAAGATAGAGCCCGGGCGAAAAATACTTAGGAGGTAGATTTTAGAAATGGCGAAAAAAATCACAGCAATGCTGCTGGCCCTGACCCTGATCGTAACGCTTTTTGCGGCCTGCGGCGGCAACGGAGACAACAGCTCCTCAACGGCTGGTAGCAGCTCCAGCGGGACTTCCAGCGCTGGCGGGGAAGACAGCGGCACGGCGGAAAGCTCCAGCACGGGAGAAAACACCGGCGACCTGCCCACCATCTCCCTGATGGTGACCTGCGGCACCACCCCCGCTGACACACCCGCCATCGAGGCGGCCCTCAGCGAGATTACCCGCGAGAAGATCGGCTGCAATGTTGAACTCATCACCATCGAGATTGGCAACGCTTCCCAGCAGATGAACCTGTTGCTGGCTGGCGGCGACGACACCCTGGACGTGTTCTACGCCGGCATTGGCACCAGCTTTGTAAACGTAGCCAGCCAGGGACAAGCCATGGAGCTGGACAGCTTGCTGGAGCCCTATGCCGAGGAGATGAAGAAGGCTCTGGGTGAGAATGTGTATGAGTCCGGCCGCATCAACGGCAAGCTGTATGGCGTTGGCCGCCTGCTGGACCAGGCTTCCGTGCCCTGCTTCACCATCCGCGCCGACATTGCGGACGAGTTCGGCTATAAGAACGGCGACAAGATTGATCTGGAAAAGCTGACGAAACTCTTCCAGGACATTCATGAGAAGTACCCCGACACTCCCATCATCGGGCCCAACAACGGCAGCCCCAACATTGGCGACAGCCGCGTGGATTCTCTGGGCGATGGCAACAAGCTGGGTGTTTTGGGCAATGCGGGCCAGGACGATACGGTGATCAACTACTATGAGAGCGAGTACTATACCGAACTGGTAAGCTACTTCAAGAAGTGGAAAGAAATGGGCGTTTATATGCCCGACCTGCTGAACTCCACCGAGGCTCCTGTGGACTACATCCCCGCCGGCAAGTGCTTCGGCTGCTTTGCGGGCCACTTCAGCGCCGAGATGAACGGCATCTGGTCCAGCAGCAACTTCGGCGTTGACTGCGCGTCCTTGCAAATTTATGAAGACACCGTCGCGGTTACCCCCGGCGCTTACGGCTGCATCAATCCGGCCACCAAGAGCCCCGAGCAGGCAGCTGGGCTGCTGTACCTGCTTTCTACCGATGCGGATGTGGAAAACCTGCTGATCAACGGCATTGAGGGCCAGCATTATCAGGTGTTGGACGATGGCTCCGCCACATACCTGGAGGGCCAGGACATCACCAGCGTGGGCTGGTGCCTGGGCTACTCCTGGGCCAACCAGAACTCCACCCTTTCCATTCCCTTCGATTATCCCGCCGACTACTTTGACCAGCTGCTGGCTGCCAACGCTTCCGCGAAGCAGTCCAAGGCCTTTGGCTGCCAGTTTGACCTGACTGGCGTTTCCGACGCGGTTTCCGCCTGCACCAACGTGGTTAACCAGTACGCCAATCCTCTGGCCGCTGGTTCGGTGGAAGACTTTGACGCCACCCTCCAGAAGTTCCAGGAGGACCTGAAGGCCGCGGGCATTGATGAGATCATCGCCGCCCGCCAGGAGCAGCTGGACGCTTTCCTGGGCAAGTAATCACCTACCTGTATTAGGAATAGACTCTGTGAGATAGGCAGATAAAGGGATTTATCTGCCTATCCCCATAATATCGCCCGGTGCCTGTTTCTCCGGGCCAAGAAAGGAACCGTGAACCAAAATGGCAAAGCAAACCCCTGCTAATGCCCTAAAAGGGGCCCCGAAAAAGCAAGGCGGTTTCTCAAAATGGCTGCCCCTTTATGCCCTGATGATCCCGGGCCTTGCATATCTTGTCATCAACAACTACCTGCCCATGTTTGGCCTGACGTTCGCGTTCAAAAAAATCAACTATAATGTGGGCGTGTTCAATAGTCCGTGGTGCGGCCTGGATAATTTTGGCTTCCTGTTTAAAACCAAGGACGCGTTTATTATCTTTCGCAATACGATCTGCTACAACCTGGTCTTTATTCTGCTGGGCAATGTGCTGGCCATTGTCATTGCCATTATGCTCGAGCAGATCCGCACGAAGGCCCTCAAGGTCTACCAGACCTGCATTCTGATTCCTTACCTGCTGTCCATCACGGTTGTCAGCTACCTGGCCTTTGCCTTTTTGAGCACAGACAACGGTTTTATCAACAACTCCATTCTGGCTCCGCTGGGGGTTGAGCCGGTCAGCTGGTATTCAACGCCCAAATACTGGCCCTTCATTTTGGTGTTCATCAACCTGTGGAAGGGATTTGGATACTCGTCCATCCTGTACTTTGCAACCCTCATCGGCGTGGACGGCTCCTATTATGAGGCGGCGGTGATTGACGGGGCCTCCACTTGGCAGCAGATTAAATACGTGACCCTGCCTTGCCTCAAGACCACCATCATCACCCTGGTAATTATGGCCATTGGCCGCATGTTTTACTCAGATTTCGGCCTGTTCTACCAGGTACCGATGAACAATGGCATGCTCTTTGATGTGACCAACACCATCGATACATATGTGTACCGCGGGCTGCTGCAGCTCAACGACGTAGGGCGGTCTTCCGCCGCGGGCTTTCTACAGTCCCTGCTAGGCTTCACTTTGGTGATGATTACCAATGTTATCACCCGCAAGGTGGACCCGGACAGCGCGCTATTCTGAGAGGAAGGGATGGAAAAGTAAATGATTACTTCAAGTAAAGCCGCCAAGATTATCCCTAACGTAGTGCTGGCCATTTTGACCCTGCTGTGCGTCATACCCCTGCTGCTGCTGCTAATGGCCTCCATCACAGACGAGCAGACGCTGACCATGAACGGCTACTCGTTTTTCCCGGCCAAATTCAGCGCGGCGTCCTACCAGTACATTTTTAAGGCCAGCCAAACCGTGTTCCGCGCTTATGGCGTAACGTTCTTTGTCACAATCATAGGCACCGCCTGCAATGTGCTTATGACGGTGCTTTTGGCCTACCCCTTGGCCCGGCCCGGCCTGCCAGCCCGCAATGTTATCGCGTTCTTGGTGTTCTTCACCATGCTTTTTAACGGCGGACTGGTCCCTACTTACATTATGTATTCTCAGGTGTTCCACATCCGGGACTCCATCTTCGCCCTGTTAATCCCGACTTTCCTGATGAGTCCCTTTAATGTTATCCTGATGCGCAACTATTTTAAGACCAACATTCCAGACGCCATTATTGAGGCGGCAAAGTTGGATGGCGCCAGCGAAATAAAGACGCTGGCCGAAGTGGTGCTGCCCATGTCTACGCCGATTATCGGCACGGTTGGCTTAATGGCCGGTTTAGCCTATTGGAACGACTGGACCAACGGCCTCTACTATATTGTTAAGCGTACAGACCTGTACAGCATTCAAAACGTGCTTACCAACATGCTCAACAATATCCAGTTTCTAAAATCCTCCGCCCAGCAGTTACAGGGCGTAAACCTGGAGATGGGTGCAATCCCCAGCGTAGGCGTGCGCATGGCCATCGCCGTGGTGGCGGTTATCCCTGTGATGGTGGTATATCCGTTCATCCAAAAATCTTTTGTGAAAGGCATTGTCATCGGCGGTGTAAAGGGCTAAGACCCTGGCCGGTGGCGCACAAGGCCTGTGTGGCGGTTCTGTTGGCACAGGCGCAAAATGGCGGGGCGGGCTTTCGGGCGGCCCCGCTGTCCTGTATCAGAAAGAAATTGACAGGAAAACGCGGGAAAAAGAAAGAAGGATGGCGCGTAAGCCCTAAAGAGGAAGGGCTTGACCAGAAGGGTCAGGCAAAGAGGCCGCGCCTTTTCAAATCGCCCGCACATTTAAAATTGATAGGAGGAATGCCAGAATGGCTCGCGTTCAATGCAATCTGTTTTCCTATTCTCTGGGGCATGGGGTAGACATTGAGGTCACATTGCCCTCCTTTACCCCCTGCAATATGGAGGGGGAGCACAGCCATAAGCTGCCTGGAAGGTTCCCGGTTCTATACCTGCTTCACGGCCATGGGAACGACTATGCCGTGTGGCACCGGTATACCAGTGTGGACCGCTACGCCGAGGAACAGCGAATTGCGGTGGTGACTTTTTCCGTAGGGAACGTTCCCTATGACAACGCCCCTGGCGGCAACCATTTCTATGATTTCTTAGAGAAGGAACTGCCAGAGTTTGTAGAAAACTATTTTCCCATTTCAGATAAGCCGGAGGAACGGTACATTGCGGGGCTTTCCATGGGCGGCTACGGCGCGCTGCTCCACGGTCTGGAGAACCCGGACCGCTACAGCGCCATAGGGGCCTTCTCTCCAGCGGTGTTCTCCAAGGAGCAGATTGAGGACCGCGCAAAGTCGCGGGGCATTCAGCTGCGGGATTTGTACGCTGTCACGGAAAAAGCCGTGGCTGGGGGTAAGACGCCGGACCTGTTCCTGTGCGTGGGGGACAAGGACTTTCTCTATGAGCCGGTAACCCAGTACCATCATTTTCTGGAAACAGTTTGGCAGGGGGGCCGTCTGCGGTACGATGATATGCCTGGCTATGAACATGAGTTTGCGATTTGGGACATAGAGATTCAAAACTTCCTGAACTGGATTGCGCGGGATGATGTGTTCAAGAAGCTGGGACCCAATAAGGTTTAATAGGGAGGGAGCAAGCATGCGCAAGGAATTTGAACGGGTAACCCCAGAGTCCGTGGGGATTCCCAGCTGGGCTGTGGAGCGGCTGCTGGACAAGCTGGAGAGCGGCTTTACCGAGCCCCATGGGCTGATGATTATGCGCCATGGCAAGGTGTGCGCGGAGGGCTGGTGGACGCCATATGCCCCAGGGCTGCGGCACGGGCTGCAGTCTCTTTCCAAAACCTACTCCGCCACGGCGGTGGGCATTGCCTATACAGAGGGGCTTTTGAAGCTGGAGGACCGGCTGATTGACATTTTTCCGGAGGAATCTCCGGCGGACCCCAGCGAGAACCTAAAGAACCTCACCGTACGGGACGTGCTGTGCATGGGCTGCGGCATGGAGGAGATGCCCGCCCCCAGCAAAGAGTGGATTCGAGACTTTTTAGCCACTCCGGTGGTCCACAAGCCGGGCTCCACGTATATGTACAACAGCGTAGGCTCCACCATGCTCTGCGCCATTGTGCGCAAGCTGACCGGTATGAGCGTTCATGATTATCTGACCCCCCGGCTTTACGAAAAGATTGGCATTGACCCCGAAAATGTCAGCTACATGCATATGCCCGATGGAACCGAGGTAGGGGGCGGCGGATTTTATACCACCACAGAGGACAACCTGCGCTTGATGAAACTGTACGCGGATGGCGGCATGTGGGACGGGCAGCGGATTTTGGCGGCGGACTATGTGGAGAAAGCCACCAGCTTGCAGAACGAATCGGCTACAGAGGCCAAGGGCAACCCGGAGGCCAAAGACAATTTTGTGGGCTATGGCTTCCAGATCTGGATGTGCAGGCCCAAGGGCGTCTACCGGGCGGATGGGGCCATGGGGCAGTTCTCCATTGTGGCGCCGGATCAGGACATGATTATTTCCATTAACGAGACCGCCACCGGAGCGCACTGGGCGCAGCACAGCCTGGATGTAATATGGGAATTTTTAGACGAGATACCCGGAGACCAAGCCCTGCCTGAGGACCCGGAAACCTGCCAGCGGCTTCACCGGCGCATGGAGTCTCTGGCTCTTCCCGCGCCCCGTTTTGCGCCCCACAGCCCCATGCGGGAGGCGGTCTCCGGAAGGCGTTACCGGGTGGAGAGCGGAAAGCTGACCTGGAACCAGAATTCCGTAAACTGGATGAGCGGTTGGGCCGGTCCAGGGGGATTCACAGAATTTTCCTTCCAGTTTATGCCAGACAGCTGCACCTTGAGTTACACCCAGGATGGCGGGGAGAAGTCTGTGGAGATTGGCGCCGATGGCCTGCGGCGCATGAATCGGGTTCAGGAGCCGGGTTCGCCCATCAGCAAGCTGTGCCTGCACGGCTGGTGGAGCAAGCCGGATACCTTTACCGTAGCGGCCCGCTGGGTGGAGACCTGCTTTGAGGATTTATTCCATTTTACATTCACTGGGGATGAAGTCCGGGTGAGCCAGGAGGCATCCATAGGCGGCTTTGGGCCGGGCAGGCAGGAAGAGCCCGTGGCGGCCAGGAGAGTCTGAGGCAGTTTAACGCAACCCCTGCTAAAGGCAGGCAGCCTTGCAATATAAGGTGGAATGTGGTAAACTAACGCTAAAAGCAAATCGATCAAGGAGCGTTGCTTATGTTAAAAGATATTTTGCAAAAGCTGGAAGAAGCCTGCAAAAATTGGGAGCCCCCTCATGTGCCCGAGGATATTCCACAAGGAGATATGCCCGGAGACGGCGTGTGGATCGGGCCGCAGTCCATGGCAAAGGCCCAGGCGGCTTTTCAGGTTCTGCTGCCCATGCTGAAGGAAGCCCTGAGCCAAAACGGAAAGGCTGTCGTCTCGGTAAGCGGCGGAAGCGGAACGGGAAAAACCTGCGTGGCCGCGCTGGTAACATATTATTTGAACCAGTTGGGCGTACCAGCCTATACGCTGTCCGGAGACAACTACCCCAAGCGGATCCCGGAGCGGAACGACGCGGAGCGCGCCAGAATCTTCCGCTTGGCAGGAGTGCGGGGAATGCTTGCCGCCGGGTGCTACAATGGGGAAAACGCCCAGACACTGAAACGGCTTCAAGAGGAAGACTTGGACTCTGATCCTGGGCAGGCTGGGACATACCCCTGGCTGGAGGCTTATCAGACAGCCGGCCGGGAAGAGCTGAGCCGCTACCTGGGCACAGCGGAGGAACAGGAGTATGACCAGCTGGAAAGCGTCTTGACACAGTTTAAGGCAAGCCGGGAGAAAATCTGGCTCAAGCGCATGGGCAGAGAGGACACAGCCCTGTGGTACGAGGAAAAGGATTTCTCCGGGATTTCCGTTTTGGTTTTGGAGTGGACCCATGGCAACAGCGGCCTGTTCGCGGGGGTGGACATCCCCATTTTCCTGTACAACACCCCGGCCGAAACCCGGGAATACCGGCTGGCCAGGGGAAGGGACGCCAACGCGGACACAGCCTTTATCACCATGGTGATTGAGCTGGAACAGGCCAAGCTGGAGGCCCGGGCGCAGGCGGCCAAGATTATCGTGTCAAAAGGGGCGGAGATACTCTCCTATGAGGCGTGCAGGGCCCGGATAGAGGCCGGGCAGAGGGGGGAAGGATGAATAACCATCAATATGGCCCCATGCTGAACGCTTATCCAGACAGCCTGGGAGGCAGCCTCAAGGGGGCTCTGCAATTTTTAATGCATCCCCAGGCGCGGGGCGCTTTCTCCTCGTTTTACATTCTTCCCAGCCTGTTCCACTCCGACCTGGACCGCGGGTTCTCGATTGTGGATTACGGCCTCAACGAGGACCTAGCAGCGGAAGAGGATTTGCGCGCCCTGGAGAATTTGGGGATGGATTTGAAGCTGGACTTTATTTTAAACCATCTGTCCGTTCAGTCCCCGCAGTTTCAGGATTTGTTGGAAAAAGGGGAAGCCTCGGAATATAAAGACTTTTTCATCGACTGGAATCAGTTCTGGGCAGGCTGCGGAGAGCTTGGCCCCGACGGGGTTTTGACGCCCGCTCCCGAATATATGAAGGATATGTTTTTCCGCAAACCCGGACTGCCGGTGCTGGTGGTGGAGTTTGCCAACGGCAGCCGGAAACCCTATTGGAACACCTTCTACCAGCAGGTAGAGGAGGATGAGCAGGGCAAAAAGCACTATCTGGGTCAAATGGATTTAAACATCCGCTCGCCCTTGGTTCAGGAGTTTTACCGGCGGACTTTGTCAAGACTGGCGGGCTATGGGGCTAAAATTGTCCGGCTGGACGCCTTTGCCTACGCCCCCAAGGAAGTGGGAGCCCGGAACTTTTTAAACGAGCCGGGAACCTGGGATTTTCTCAGCCAGCTGGCGGAAATGGCAAAGCCCCACGGTGTGGCGCTGCTTCCTGAAATCCACGCCAGCTACCAGGAGGGGACCTACCGGACCATCGCGGAAAAAGGCTATATGGTCTACGACTTTTTCCTGCCCGGGCTGCTGCTGGACGCCTTTGAGCAGAAAAGCGGCTGTGATTTAGCCAGGTGGGCCAACGAGATCATCACGAGCGGCATGCGGACCGTGAACATGCTGGGCTGCCACGATGGCATCCCGGTGCTGGATTTGCACGGACTGCTGCCCGAGGAACGCATTAGGAGCCTGATTGACGTCCTGGTAAAGCGGGGCGGCTATGTCAAGGACCTGCACGGAGCAAAGAACGTCTATTATCAGGTAAACGCTACCTACTACAGCGCCCTGGGGGAGGACGGCAGGAAGATGCTCCTGGCCCGCGCTATCCAGCTGTTTATGCCGGGTAAGCCGCAGGTGTGGTACTTAGACCTGTTTGCCGGGAAAAACGACTATGAGGCCATGGCGCGGGCAGGGGCCGGAGGGCACAAGGAGATAAACCGGACAAACCTTTCCGCCCAGGAGATTGCCTTGGCGCTGGAGCGGGACGTGGTACAGCGCCAGCTGCGGCTGCTCAAGCTGCGGGCATCTTCTCCGGCGTTCACCCCAGAAGCGGAAATCACCGTTACAGCCCAAGGCAGCCAGCTGCGGATGGATTGGCGGACGGATGAGGAAAGGGCCTCTCTAAAGGCCGACCTACAGGACGCTTCCTTTGAGATCAGTCTTTGGCGGGCAGGGCAGGAATCGGTATTTATGCGGCAAAACGGAAGAACCGCGCAAGAATAAAAACAGAATGAAAAGGGGGATGAAAGATGAAGCTCTACGAAATGAGAGACCGGCAAAGCTTCGGGTTTTCCGCGGAAAACCCCAGCGGTTCCAAAGGCGGCGGCACACGGGGCGGAGACTGCGAGAAGCTGCGGCCTTGTATCGACATTCAGCCTGGGGAAACCGTCACGCTCTGCGAAACCCAGGGACCCGGCATGATAACCCATATGTGGTTTACCGGCTACATTGGCCACTCCTTTATCCTGCGCGCCTACTGGGATGGCCTGGAGGAACCCTCGGTGGAAGCGCCGGTTTCGGCGTTTTTCGGCTGCGCCTACGATGAGAACTTTGCGGACCGGGATGGCAATTACCCGGTGCTGAACTCCGCCATGGTGCTGGTAGCGCCGGGGCGCGGGTACAACTGTTACTGGGAGATGCCGTTTCACAAAAGCTGTAAGATCACCATGGAGAATCGCGGCGCGCAGGCCCAGACCCTCTTTTACATGATTTCCGGCTGGCACGGCGCGATCCCCGAAAACAGCGGCTATTTTCACGCCGCATACCGCCAGGAACACCCGGTGCAAAAGGGCAGAAGCTATACCGTGATTGACGGAATCAAAGGTAAAGGCTGCTTTGTGGGCCTGAGCCTGGCCGCCGGTATGAACGGCCACAACACCTGTTGGGTGGAAGGCGAGGCGAAAATGTATCTTGATGGCGACCGCTATCCCACTATGAACTACACGGGAACCGAGGACTACTTCGGCGGGGCTTACGCCTTTGGCAACGATGTGTACCAGCACCGCTATCAGACCTTCTCGGGCCTCTATACGGGGCTGTATGCCATTTTGGGCGACACCAGCGACACCTACAACCATCAAAAACGGTTCCTGCTGTACCGCTGGCACGTGAAGGATCCCGTCTATTTTGACAGCGATTTCCGCATGGTCCTGGACAACTTAGGCTGGACCGGCCCGCGGTACGACGATTATACCACGGTGGCCTATTGGTATCTGGAGAGCCCTGCCCCAACGCCGGTGAAGCTGCCGGAGGATGGGGAGATGGTGATGAAATAACGCGGCCTTTTCCCATGCGGACCGTAGCTCTGTAAAATCCCCCGCAAGCGCGGGCAGAAGCAAGGTTGTAGGGTGCGCAGGCAAAAGCCTACGTATCCGCCCAATGAAATAATCGGAAAAAGCCCCGGCGCCTTCCAGCGCTGGGGCTCTTTTTGGAGTAGGCGATACTTACAACGCCGGGAAGGGGCTTACCAATAATGGAGAAATGGGAAAAAGAAGAAGGAGCCTCCAACAGGGGAGGCCCCTTTTTTACGCTGCCTGTTTTTAAACCGCGTTTAGGGTTCTTACTGGGTCCGCGCCGCCTGTTTTTAAGTCAGTTGGTCTCACCAGCATAGACCATCTTGCCTATGGAGATGGACAAGTTGGCAACAATGGAGCCGTCCTCCTGCTCCACCCGGTTAAAAAGCAAGGTTAACCGCGTCAGGTCACCAGCAAGATGGGTGTCCCAGTTGGATGCATCGAAATAATATGGAGGGTGTTCTGTTTGGCTGCTGGAGTAGATGCCGTACAATTCATACAGCTGCTGGGTCAGTTTCTCATGGATGGGAGTCAGCGTTTCTTCCTCATCTGATAAAAAAACACAGCCGCGGTATC
>Ga0137310_101437_pt1 | contig 14878 bp, 17 predicted proteins | sample NAcewiD2O_June_2_FD_97183 | JGI IMG/M metagenome (GOLD analysis project Ga0137310, IMG submission 97183) | Mouse cecal microbial communities from Vienna, Austria - N-Acetylglucosamine amended D2O_June | ecosystem: Host-associated > Mammals > Digestive system > Large intestine > Cecum | place...
TACAGACGACAGCGTATCCGTTTCAATGAAACGAATATTTGTCAGATCTGTTGCATTCACTTTGTAGCTCACTGGTCATCCCTCCCTCAGAAATCCTTACTGAGATATTCCAGAAGATTGACGGCCACCTTTGTGCAGTACTGATTGCCGTGAACATCAAAATACTGCACCTTAATTTTCAAGTCCTTGATGATCCATCGGTACTTTCCGTAGGCTTTCTCGCCGATCAGCAGCTGAAGCGCTGTTCCATCCCGCAGATACTTCCAGAGCTTCACGGCCTCTTTCAGCGGGTCCACGCCAACCTCTGCAAAGAAGGTGATGTCGAAGGAAATCTTGTCCGGATCCATGCCGGTGAACTCCGTGAGAGCGTGTGTGTTGTGCCGCTGATGGACCGCATAACGGGACGAGCCGGACCACACAACATTATCAGGGGTTTCAAACTTTTCCGAAGAAGTCTCAAAAATGATACCCTCTTCCGCGCTGGTACCCAGATAGCCAATTACCGCCATCGCTTGATACCTCCCAAGATAAAGCCATCAGCATCCAGGACCGGAAGATAGACCGTCAGCACTTCATCCCCGACCTTGGGCATCCAGGGCTTGCGGAGAATCTTGTGCTTGTGCGGAACATACCTTGTTTCACCTGCCTGGGGAATTTTGTCCTCGGTCTCGAACTCCGTCCATTGCGGGTCGTCATATTCTCTGGGTATATCATTCGGGGTAACGTCCTGGCTGATCAGGACCGGCAGCCAGTCAGAGGATATACCTAAATCCGGGAACCAAACCCGCGCCAGACGTTTACCCATCTGCCGGTCCGTAACCGTTCCTACGCGGACAAGGCCGGACAGAATATGCTCATACTCGTTCATCAGTAACCCTCCAATACCCGCCGGACGGTGATCTGGGTGATATATCCTCCGGAGCTGTCTACTGTATGCTTTGCCTGCTTGATGATATATTTGCCATCCCAGCCACCCCAATCCTCCAACATGACCGTGACGCCCGCCACCAGGGAAGTATTGCCCGGAAGGGTGAATGATGCGGTCCGTGTGAATTTGTTGTGCAGCCGCAGGTTCTTCTCTGCAAGGGTTTTCGCTTCGCCGGAATCGGCTACTCTGGCGCTGATCTCCAGGCACTGTCCGCTCTTGGCATCCTCGCCGCTGGCAGTATAGGTGCCCTCGATGCACTTCCCGCTACCGGGGTCCGTGTAGCTGACCCGGCAGGAACCGTACTGTGTATCCGCCGCGCCGGTACCCAGCTTGTACTTGATGTACTTTCCGGCCCCTCTTTTGATGGTAAAGACCGGACCCTTGCCCTCATAGTCCTTCTGGTCAAACAGCACCAGCATATTGTCAGTGATTTTGAGCGAGATCCCCGCATTGTGGCAAAGCCGAGAAAGAAAATCAATATCGCTGGTTTTGATCTGCTCCGCGCGCCGGTAGAACGGGTCGTTGGATGCCTCATACATACAGGACATCCTGCCATTGCCAGCAATTTCATTAGCGATACCGGAGAGAGTGTAGGATTCCCACGCCTTGGTTTTCTTGGTCTGCCGGATAGGTGCGCTGAACGGCAGCGCCGTTCCTTTGATGCTAACCTCCGCCGCAGGACCGGACGGTGCCACGCTGTCCAGCCCAAAATCGCCAGTAGGCAGCACAGCATCATTCCCCCAATTCTACGGCTTGATAGTGGCGCTGATCTTCAGCTTTGCAGCAGCCGCCGCCTGGATCACTTCTTCCAGCCAGCTTGTCAGCCAAACACCGTCCCGGTCTTGTATCCTGATCTGGAGATCGTCTGCCGCATCCTCTTCGTTATCGGTATAGGTAACGGACAGGAGATAGGGCTTGATGTCCTTGGTAACATCCGCCCCAGCAAATTTGATCTCCACCGCCGTCCGGCGGGCTTGATCTGCCTTGTTCATGCTGGCCTCCGTTTCCAGGGCGGCAGCGTGTCACTGATTTTCCGCTCCTTCTCCGGAAGCACCAGAACGATACCGGCAGGGAATGTGTAGTACATCCTATACTGCCGGTTCAAATTCATAAGCCGGTCCGTATAGGCCGTATCGCCTAATTGGGTAAAGGCGATGCTGTCCCACATATCCCCCTGCACGGTGGTATAGGTCCTCATACATAGGCCCCCCTTCGTGCATCCGCCTGAATATCCTCCATAGCGTCTGCCACGGCCTCCTGCAGCTCACCCCGGCGAACATAATCCTCCAGGGCTTGCACTGTCTCGGGCGCAGCGTTACCCTCAATGTGGATATGGACCTCCACCGTAATGGGAGAAGATGTCCCGCCAGCAGACGGGATCGCCGCCACAGCCGATACCGCGTCCTTACTGGCACCGTCGTAGAAAACAGAATTGATTATGTTGTCCCCATAATTGGAAACCGCATCCTGATAGGCCGAATATGCGGCGGTGCTGGTTTTCATCAGCTCAGACACGTTGTCTGCTCCACTGGAATAGGTGGCGGCATTGTTGTAGACTTTGTTGCTGACCGACAACAGCTTCGGAACATTGTCGGTACCATCAGCATAGGCCGCTACATTGTTGTAATTGGCGGTCAGATATGCGAACTGTTCAGAAATATCCGCAGGCAGAATCGTTTCGCCGCCGCGCATCCGAATCAGCTCTGGGCCTTCCTCGCCCACCCAGGCCCAGCCGGGCGGCGCGTTACTGGTGCCGGAGGCATAGGCAGCCAGATGATCCCCTGCGTCGCCGCTGTGGCCCCGGCTGGCATTACGGAGATCCAGCCCCAGCGCATTGGCGGCAGCGTTCCCCAGTTGCGCATAGGCGTCCCGAACCCAAGGCTGCATTTTCTCTGCCTGATCAATGAATGCCTGGATGGTTTCCCGTGCGCTCTGGGCCGCCTCGTCCGGAAGCTCCATTGCATCCACGCCATCCCGGACAGCCTGCTCCATCTCCGCCATGGCATCGTCAAGGCCGACCTGTATCTCTGCTACTGTGCCTGAAAAGTCCTCCTTGCCCTCTTGGACCTTGGCAAAGGCGGCGTTCAGCTCTTCGATTTTCGTCTCGCCACTGTTGACGATTGCCTGCAGATAGGCGGCGCTCTGGGTGCTGCCGTCGCTGAGCTGGGCAAGCAGGCCCTCCGACAAGCCTAAATCCGCCGCTTTCCGCAGGTTCTCAGAATAGGTGGCCATGTAACTGACCTGGGATTCCAGAGAGGAGATCATATCGCTGACGGAGGTGTCAACTTTTACCTTCATCTCATCGAACAGACCCAATTGTCCGTCGATGCTGTCATAGGCCGACTGATAGGCGTTGTCATAGGTGTCCGCCAGATTCATCAGCCGCTCCTGTACCGGGTCCAGCGCATTGCTCAATTCCGGCAGTGCGGCGGACTGCTCCTCCACGGCGCCAGTCAGATTGCGAACCGCCTCCTCGGCCAACGCTATTTCCTCTTCTGCCGCCGCAACTGCATCATTGCCCTCGGCGATAGCCTCACTGTAGTTACCAACAGCCTCTTCGGCTACGACCATCTCCCGCCCAATATCGGAAAGAGCGTCTTCCAGGTCATAATATTCCTGCGTTAAGAAGGAAACGGCGTTTTTCCCGAAAGTGTGCTCCTCATTGTAGGAAGCAGCAGCAGCTTCCGCCTCGGCATACAAAACATTCATCCGCGCAGCCGTTTCAGAGTATTTCTTGGTGGCGGCATCCAGTTCGTATTGAGCGCGAGTCAAGCCGATGCTGTTCTCCTCCGCCTCGATCAGCACCTCCGCTTGGGCTGCATACATGGCAGTTAGCTGATCCTGGTACGCCTGGGCCATAGCATTCTGCTTCCACGCTTCGGTGTTCGTGCGGAGTGCAGCGGTGCCACCCTCTATGGCGTTATTCTCCAAGTCAATACTATCAGCCAGATCGGGGACTACCTGTGTCAACAGGACAAGGGTATTGTGGTACTGACGCTGTTCCTCTTCAGACAGCTTCGCGTAGTCCCCCATTTCTTCCAGTTTGCTGATATAGGTATCCGCCACATTAGCAGCTGCGAGGACAGAGGAGGCTGTTTCGTCATAGGTAGCCGCGCTGGTTTCCATCGTTTCCCGCATTTCTGCCGCTGCGCCGGTCAGCTCCTTGACCGAAGGGACTCCGCTGTCCAGCACCGTGGTCAGTCCGGTCACAGCAGCTGCTATACCTGCAACGGCAGCCGTCACGCCTACAATAATATTCACGCCCGGCGTGGCCGCTGTAAGGGCGCCCATCAAGGGGATAAGCACCTTCGTGACAGCAGCTACCCCGGTCAGCGCAGCAACGCCTGCTCCAATGGCGGCGACGGCGGCGGTCAGGCCCTTCACAAATGCCGGGTGCTCCTGGATGAAACTATTAACCCAGCCGAGCACCTCCGTGCCGATCTCGGCCAGACGGCGCAGCTCCGGGTTGAACTGCTCGCCGATGGTGGTCTGTACAGCCTCCCATGCGGAATTCATCAGCGTCAGCTGGCCGTTGAGGTTATCCATCTTGATGTCAGCCATGCGCTTGGCGGCGCCGGTGCAGTTGTTGATGCTGTCGGTCAGGGACTGATAGTCGGCGTCGGTGGCGTTCAGAATCGCCAGCAGGCCGTTGTAGCCGCGCTGGCCAGCAATTGCCATAGCGTTGTTCACCCGCTCCGCTTCGGTCATCTGGTCGAAGTAAACGCGCAGCTCATCAATGGTCCCGGCAAAGCCCTTCATGGTGCCGTCAGCCTTGATGGCCGAGAATTCGTACTCGCCAAAGGCTGCAGCGGTCAATGTCGCGCCTTCCAGGAGCCCGTTGAAGGTGTTCTTCAGGGCAGTGCCGGCGATAGAGCCCTTGACACCGGCATTGGCCATCAGGCCCACACCAACGGCCACATCTTCAATGCTGTACCCCAGAGCGCCGGCAATGCTGGCGGACTGCTTGAAGGTCTCGCCCATGATGCTGACGCTGGTATTGGAATTGGTGGCGGCCGCCGCCAACACGTCCGAAAAATGGGCGGTGTCGGCGGCCGTCAGCCCGAAGGCGGTCAGGTTGTCAGTAACGATGTCGGACACACGCGCCAGGTCCTCGCTGGAGGCGGCAGCCAGGTTAATCACGCCGTCCATACCAGCCATCATCTCTTCGGCTTTCCAGCCCGCCATCCCCATGTATCCCATGGCGTCGGCGGCCTGCCGGGCGGTGTATTTCGTGTTTGCGCCGAGCTCCTTCGCTGTAGCGTTCAGCTCGGCCATTTCCTGGGCCGTGGAACCAGAGAGGGCCTCCACGTTACTCATGGATTCCTGAAAATTCGCTGCGACAGTAACACACTCCGCATAGGCGTCTTTGATCTCGTTGAGCTTCTCCTTGATCCCGGCGGTAATGATGGCGCTCTGGATAGCTCCGAAGCCCTGAGCAGCCCGTTCGCCGAAGCTGGAGGCGCTGTCAGCGGCTTTATCCTGCTGGGCCTGCAGCTCCTTGATCTGCTCCGTCAGCCGGGCGTCGGCCTGTGCAAGATTCGCTGTATCAACACCAGCTGCCTGTAGCTTCTGGCCAGTGGCATCCAGCTTTTGCTTCTGCCGCTCCAGCGCCTCCTCGGTCCCTCTGATCCGCTGCTCCAGCTTCAGCTTTTCCCGTTCCAGACTGGCGGTGGAACCGTTAGTCTCGCTGATTTCCTTCTGCAAAAGGTCATGCTGCTGCTGGAGATTGGAAAGTTTCTGCGTAGTGGAGGCAATGGCCTGTTCCTGCTTTTGATAGCTGGAAATATTGCCCTGGAGTTTATGGAGATCCTGGATCTCCCGGCCCAGCTTGACAAATTCGGTCTGGGCACTGCTGAAGGCGCCTTTGAAATTGCCGTTCAAGGCGGCGTTCAAGACAAACAGAACTTCATGCTCTTTTCTACCTGCCATGCTTCTGGGCCGCCTCCTTCCCGCGCTTCTCGCTTTCTGCCTCTACCTCGTTGTTCGATCTGATCCATGCCCCTAAGTCCATCAGGGGCATGGATAACCATTCAAATGCAGGTGTATTGTTATTGCGTGCCAGGATCAGGCATTGCCTGCGGAGCCATCGCCCGCCGTCTCCTACCTTGACCCCGCACGCAGTAAAAAACTCCGAGCCGCACTGCAAATCCTGCGAAATTCTCCCAGGGGCAGGGCATACAGCATGTCCGTAGTCACTGTGCGGAACCCGTCATCGTTCCGATAGGTGCAGGCCCGCGCGGCCATGGCCGTCAGATACTCCGGCGTAAACTCTGCCATCACAGTGGTGATGTTTCGGTTCAGAAGTTCCCGCTCGATGGCAACGCTGTCCTTGCCGCTGAGTCCTTCCCAATTGAAGGTCAGTTCCTCGTATGTCCTGCCCTCGTAAACAAAGGGCCGTTTAAAGGTGTGAGTATAGGTACCAAGATTCGGCTCGGCCTGAGCCTCCGCTTCCAGCTGTTCCGCCTGCTCGATGGTGTCTTCGATGGTGGTGGTTTTCTTTTCGTCGTTCATATAGCGCCGTCCTTTACAATGCGAAAACGCCCGGCGCACAGATGCACCGGACGTTCATTTTTTAGTTGTACCCCAGAGCCTTCCTGACATCGGCCATATAGTCCTTGCCGTTGACGCGGAAGATCATGTTCCGCTTGTCAATGTACCACAGCTCCGTGCCATCGCGGTAGGCGGCATACAGATACACGTCAAACTCGCCAGAAGCATCAGAAGCGGTGGCGGGCGCGATGCTCCCGGACTTCATGCTCTTGGGCCGGGCAATCATCACGTACTTGTTGGGCCACATACCGATCTCAGCATCCTCGATATCCCAGAACTCCTCCGCCACCTTAAGCTCAATCTGATGCTTGCGCTGCTCCAGGAACAGGGCAAACGTCTTGGGGTCGGTGTGGCTGAGAAATTTCATGCTCATGGTCATGTTTTCGATCATGCCCATGATAGGTACAGACACGTCGCCCATCATGCCGGAACCCATGATCGTAACAGCCTTATTTGTGATGTCGGGCAGTGTCACGTTGGCAACACCGACCTCATTCACGCTGTCCTCGTACACACGGAAACTGATATATGCAGCAGGATATTGTGTCATATCGCGCCTCCTCCTTTACGCTGCCAGAGCCGACTCCACATAGCTGGTGTCGTACTCCAGGATGAAGTCGCACTGCTGCATGGGGCTGGGCGGCGTGATGTAGATGTGGATACAGATGATGCCCGCCATCAGGTCCAGGAGATTGTTTTCGCTCTCCAGCATCTTCGCCCTGGCGCCCAGCAGCCGCTCTGTGCCAACCAGCCCGGCCAGCCAGATATTGCAGGTGTCCAGGATGGAGTCGATCAGCCGCCGGTTCATGGGCTTGTCCAGCTTGCTCCAGAAGGTCCGAATCAGGGTGTTGCCCACCCAGTCGAACATCCGAGAGACAGGGATAAATATGTCCTTGACATCCGTGTTGCCGGGATAGCAGGCCGTATAGTTGCCCTTGGCCACCCAGCCGCCGACCAGGAAATTGACCGCCGTGACCACGCCATAGTCGCCGGCCACAATGTTGACCTGGGGCCAGTTGAGATTGACCTCCGTGCCGTCCTCCAGGCAGCAGGTATCCATTTTCAGAGCCTTATTACTGGGACTCTCATAGGGACAGCCAGCGTTCAGCGTGTCCACCTTCGCCATCAGGCCAGCCAGCTGCGTGGACAGATGGAACTGATAATCGCCCAGCTTGACCTGGGGCCAGCACACGATCTGGTTCTCGTCCACGAAATTGTTTTTGTTCTTATACCCGGCCAGCTCCGAGTAGTCGCGGACACCTGTCTTGCTGCAATCGGCATCGATCAGGCATTTGCCGTGGAACAGGCCCATAATGCCAGCCGACTTTGTCGCCATAATCGCCGCAACGACCGTATTGTGGGACCATGCCGGGGTGCAGAGGGTATCGGGGATCTTCCCAACAGCGGTCATACAGTCATCAACGTGGGTGACACCTTCCACGATATCCACCAGAGCAACCTTTTCAGGCTTGACCTCTGTGTAGGAAATGGAAATCGCCTCAACATCATAGGACGCGCCGGTCTCCAGCAGTTCCACAACGCAGGAATCCGTCTTGTAGTCGTAGTAGACGCTGTAATCCTCGTCCACTTCGAGCGTAGCTTCTCCACTGGTGCCGCTGCCGGCGCTGGTATCACCGCCTTCGCTGCCTTCGTTGGCGCTGTTGGCTGTTTTCATGGTGACCTTGACTGTGTCGCTCATCGCGGCCAGCGGCAGGCGGACCATGTGATCCTCCACAGTGTATTCCTTGGCCTCGACATCAGCTTTCATCTTGTCAGGGTCCATGACGTTGCAGAAGATCACCGGCTGGCAGCCGAACAACTGGAAGTGCGAATAGATGAACTCGCAGATGGGATACTTTTTCCAGTCATAGGAAAAGCCCAGCTTTGCCACCGCCTCATCCCAGCTGGTGCAGAGGATGGGTGTGTTGACCTTGCCAGGCTTGGTTGCCATATGGATGGGGGCCACCCCCGTCACATACGGCAGGCCGGAATCGGCCACAACGGGGATACTGACCGCTGTAGCCTGTTCCAGCACATGGATGCCGAGATTAGCCATTTGCCGCGGCCTCCTTTCTTCTTACGTCCTTTACCTGTTCGACCAACTTCACATAGTTGGCGTGCAGGGCATTGCCGGGGGTCTTGATCCTCAGCCGCGCCACCGGCAGATAATCGCCGGGGACAATCAGCGTCTTGATCAGCGGGTACTTCTCAATAGCCTCTTTCGCATCAGTCAGAGCGTGTTCCCGACTGCCGCGATAGATGGTGTTGGCCTGAATCAGACCGGGAATTGTCGGGCCGATGTAAATATAAAAGCCGGAGGGCGGGCCTCCAGCCTTCTCACTGTTTTTCTGGGGTGATGTATTCTCCGTGGGCACCGGGACCGGTTCGGTTACAGTCCGGTCCGGGACCTGACTTTCGGATGTTGCTGCAGCATGTTTTGTCATAGTCAACCTCTCTTTCAATGATCGGGGCATTCCATGTGGTAAGCATTTCCCCAAGATAGTAGGGGGCTGTTCCTTCCGGCGGCGGGCCGGTGTCCGGATAGACCAGCGTTTCCAATCCAGCAGATAAATCCAGCCTGAACTGCTTTCCGATGACACGCCTGCGCAGCAGGCCGATCCGCAGGCGCTCCATCGCGTTCAGGAGCGACAGGCCGCCCTCCTGCCCATCCTCGTGATAGATGCAGAAGGTAGTCCGGACAAGGATCTCCGCAAGGGGCAGCTGGCCGGGTTTCTGGAAATCCAGGGTCTTCAGAATCTGATGCAGGACATACGGCGCGTCCCGCGTGACGGAGGAGCCTTTCGGCAGCGCGTTGGTGAACACCTTCACCACGCGGGACAGTTCCGGCTGCTCCGCGTTCTCATTGGCGCATTCGCCGCCAAGACCGTCGTCGAAATCATCGCCGCCAGCCAGGTCAACACATATGGTATGCCTCGGCGGCGGGACCGGCAGAAGCAGATCCGCCAGAGCCTCCTCCGTAAATGCCTTCAGGTGTTCCAGCAGAAAGATCCGCGTCATGTCCGCACCCCCATATTCCCGTTCAGAATTGCGCTGATATTATGCTCCAGACGCTTTTCAAATATCTCCACGGCCTGTTCGGCCAGTTTCTTGGCCACCGGATCGCTGCCCAGCATCTGCGGCACAGATGAACCCATGATTTCCTTGATTTCATCGCTGTTGGCCTCCGTCACGCCGCCTGTGCGCTTAAAGATGCCGGTATGTCCGGATTTCATCTGGGCAACGAAATATTTCCGAAAATGGTAGGGCGATGTGCTTTTCAGCTGATGCCCGGACGCGGCAACGCCGGGATGGACCTGCAGCCACTGGCCGTAAATCTTTGCCCGCACCAGTTTCCCGGTATCCGGTCTGGGGCTGCTGGGAGACGCGCCGCCAAAGCGGTGCAGGGGTATCCGCTTTCCGGAAAAGGTGACGGCGGCCTGGACGCCGCTGCCGCGATAACTGCGGGTAATCCGCACGTTTTCTTCCGCCCGGATATTGGCCGCTGAAATATCGTACCGTTCCCGGATTGCTTTGGAGCTGCTTGTCCGCAGGCGGGACGCCGTCCGGCCCAGGGCCTCGTTGACTGCCGTGGATATGCCTTTCGGGATACCCTCCAGCAACTTCTCCGCACGCTCCAGCGCCGCCTGCCCGGCAGCGGTTGTATAGACAGTCATGGGCCTTCCACCGCCTCCAGCTCCGCACGGATCATCCCCATTTCACAGGAGCTGGCGGCGACGGTGAATTTTTCCGAAAAGCGGACGCCGTCCTGTATCCGGATGATCTCCAGAGAACCGTCCTTTTCCAGATGCATGCCGCCCAAATCCGCCGCCGCGCAGAGCAGGATTTTGGATTTCCGGTAGAGGCCCTGCGCGTGATCCTGAACCGTGCGGTTCTGCCGTCCGGAATCAGCGTTTTCCTGCAAAGAAACGGCGATGCTCCTGAAGGCTTCGCCATCATACAGAATCGTACATTTCTCCGCATACTCATCCGCGTTCAGGAATACATTCCGGATATCCCGGTTCAGCATATCCTTGAAGCCGCTCATTGCACGATATCCCCCGCTCCCAGCTCCGGCAGGACCTCGCCGCCCTCTTCCGCCTCGGCGGCGGCAATCAGCTCAGCCCGCTCCCGGTTGTTTTTTGCGCCGGAGAGGTCCACGCCCATGTCCTGGGCCATCTGCTCCAGGTCCGCCTTCGTCATGCGCTCCAGGGCTGCAACGCTCATGCTGTCGGACGGCTCGTCCACGGGGATTGTCGGGGCCTCTACAGGCTTTCCGCCGTCAGCGGTATCCTGGGGCATCCGCTCCGGGTCAGGGGCCGTCTGGACCGCGACAGGGGAATCCGCCGTGCTTCTGGCGACAATCTCCGCCACGCCCAGTCTTACCAGACGCAGCGCCTCCTGATCCGAAACCTCAACCCGCTCTCCCTTGAAGATGGGATGTACACGCCCTTTTCCATCCCTGGAACCGTAGGCGCCCTGCAAAATCTTGATGATTGCCATCCTACTTCACCACTCCTTCCGCATAGATGCACGGGCAGTAGTTCTTGGGCGCGGCCAGGGGCCTGGATGCCAGACGGAGCTTCCGAATGTCCTTGTCCTGGTCGATGGTGAACTTTGGTACCCGGATACCGGGGTGCGTTACGGGTACAGTGCCGCCGTAGTCGATCTGCGTAATCTGCCCATACATAAAGTGGCCGCATCCGGGGGCCGTCACTGCGGCGCTGGTCTTCGGGAAGTAGGGCTTGGTGGCACCGTCGTCATCCATGTAGCTCTCGTCCACAGAAATCAGATTCAGCTGGAAACCGCCGAAGTTGAGGGTGCCCAGCAGCACAACGCCGGCATAGGCGGAGAGCTGTTCCCGGATGGAACCGATTGCAATGCCGCTGTTCTTGTCCAGCAGCTCCCGCAAATCCTTGAACTCCAAAATAGCGTCCGCCGTGTCGGTACCCAGGAGCAGGTCAGTCACAGGAAGGCCCCGATAAGAGAGCATCCGACACATAGCAATGACATCTGCCCGCATCTCCGCAAAATTGTCCCAGGGCTTTGCCACTGTATAGATGTGATCGCTGGCAGTTCCCTCGTAGAACTGGACATGACGCTTATCGCCCTTAGTTTTGTCGTCCACATACTCCTGCATTGTGCAGGCATTGTGGATCAGGGTCTGTACGGCCATCCACTCCTCGCGGCGGCGGATGCGCAGATCCATGTCGCCCATGTCATCCCGCAACAGCCTGGCAGCACGCTCGGCGGGGGTGGAGACAGAGTAAAGGGCCTCGCCAAAGCCCCGCTTCTTCAGATCGTCCAGCGTCAGATAGCGGGACACGCCGATGTACGCCGGCTCAAGCTCGTGGACCTCGTAGCCGATGCGGCCCATGGGGATGTCGCCGACGCGGTCCGAGACAAAGGCCGCCATGCGCCGGTCGCCCTTGCGGTACTCGGTCAGCACCTTGTCGGACGCGAACACATCGTTGTCACTGGTGGGGAAATAGCGGTCACGGAAGAAGAACGTGTTGGGGACGTATTCCTCCATGATCGCAGCCAGGATATAGGTATCAAAAAAATTCAAAACAGCCATACTGTGATTCCTCCTTACGGGGCCGGGGTTGCGGCCTTGAAGATAATGCTGAAGGACCGGAGCTTGTCCTTGTCGTCCTGCGTCAGTGTGTAGCCCCCGGCGACCGTCACCTTCTCCGGGTCGAAGCATCCGGCGGCGTAGATCACCACAGGAACATCCTCTTCCGTGCCGACTTCGGTATCGTCACAGAGAATGCCCTCCGGGGTGGTGCTGCCGTCATAAACGGACAGCTGCCCGCTGGAGTCCTTCCCCAGCAGTGTGCCGCGTTTCAGCTCTGCAGCGGCGGACAGTTTGGTGATGGCGCCGCCGGTTACACGGACCGGCGGGTTAAGGCCGGTGATCAGGCCGTCGTACTCCATCTCGCCGAATTTTCTGTGCAGTTCCTTCATGGATTACTTCTCCTCCTTTCCGAAGAGAGCCTTGACCTCCGTCCGCGCGGCGGTCATACGCTGCTCCGGGGTCTGTTCACTTTTGGGCGGCGGCTGGCCGGGATCGCTGGCCGCCGGTACGCCCTGGGCGCCGGATGCTTTGTAGTCAGACTCCAGATTGTCCAGATGCTGCTTGCCCTGTTGGGCCGCTTTCTGGGCGGCGCGGTAGGTCATCTCCTGAGCAGTGCAGGCGTTCTCGCCGTACTTCGCCGCCTGGATGGTCTCCGCATCATACAGGCCCGCCAGCGCGTCGATCTCCTGAATACGCAGCCGCTCCGCCTTGGCCGGGTCGGGGGCGGGGTCCTGTGCAGCGGGAGCCGCCGGGGGAGATGCCGGGGGAGCTGTGGGTGTAGCCGGTGCGCCGGATGCGGACACAGCGGCTTTGGCTTCGGCCAGCAGCTGCTCGGCCAGTGCAGGATTTTCCGCCCGCAGCTCTTCAAGTGTGTTTGCCATAGTGGTTCCTCCATTCTGTCCGCCGGCCTGCGCCGGCTGATTTATATTTGCCTCAACCGGGGCCGCTGCCCCAGATGTGACCGTTGGGATATTGTCCGGGGCGAACATCCCCGGCGTCAGGTGGAAGGGGCGGCCACGCACGAACAGGCTCCGCCCATCGGCGCTGGCGGCAATGTCCAGCGGATCGGCATCCTCCAGAATCCTGTCAGCAAAGCCCTTTTCCACCGCCTCGACACCAGTCATATACGTGGTTTTGGCCATCATGTTTGAAATGACTGTGCTGGACAGACCGCATTTGCGCTGGTAGATAGATACCTGGGCTTTGTCCCAGGCGTCATTTCTGGCCGCAATCTCCCGCAGTTCGTCGGAATTGTAGCCGCCGAACAGGGAACTCCAGCACTTGTGGATCATGATGATGCTGGAGGGGTTGACCTCGACTTCATCGCAGGCAGACATAATAAGGGAGCCGCCGGACATGGCGACTCCGTCCACAATGCATTTCAGCTTGGTCCCCTTTGCGGCCAGGTCCCGCAGGCGGTTGTGAATCAGGATGGACACGCCAGCATTACCGCCAACGCTGTCCATGCGGATCGTCAGGGCCTTTGCGCCGGAAATCGCGTCCAGATCTTTCAAAAATTCTGTCTGAATGATGTACGAACCTTCTACAGGTTCTCCTGTCCACCAGTCTACCGGCTGAGCGTCCACAATTTCGCCGTACATGGTAATTTCCGCGTTTTCTCCGTCCAGCAGGGCCATTGTGTAGGTGGGCTCGATATGGCGGGGCGGCGGGATGATTGCTGTGGTTGTGGGCGCCGTCTTTACATGCACGCCAGAACCATAGCGAAAGACAGGGGACCGTGCTCTATTCATTCCTCGAAACCCTAAAAAGCTCATTCTGCATCTCCTTTGTCATCATCTTTCTCATTCAGGCGCATGTTGATCTGGACATTCCCGCCACCGGCGGCGGTCAGCTTCTCGTTCTCCGCTGCCAGCTGCTCTACGTTGGCATCCCAGTCCCCGCCGGACATCTCCCTGGTCACCCGCTCATGTGTTTTCAGAGCATGCTGAATCTGAAGCACAGCGGCCTGGGCCTCCTTCAGCGGGTCGATGGAACCCTGAACCGGGCCGATCCACCGCGCTCCGCACCACGCTGCGCGGATCAGCGGGTCATTGAAAAAGCCCGGAGCCTTGATGCGGCCACGGGCCACCGCCTCGGCCAGCCAGTTCTCATAGGCAGGCTGACAGAAATCATCTGTGAACCACTTCCGCCGCATCCGGATATCCTCCCAGGCGTCCAAAAGGGCGGCGCGGGCGGCGGAGTAGCTGGAATTGTACTCCTTCACCAGAACATCGTAGGGAATTCCCAGGCCAGCGCCCACCAGCTTGCAGAAGGTTTTGACGAAGGCATCAAAGCCGGGGACCGGCATATTGGGATTCCCGAATTTGATATCTTCATCTTCTTTCAGTGTCTGGAGAGTCCCCGGTCCCATATCCAGCTCATCCGGATTTGTGCGGGGGCGGACCGGAACAGCCCCGTCGGCACCGGGTACCTGCATATCGCCCCAACCGCCGACACTGTCCCATGGGATCTCATCCGGGTGATCCTTGACGATAATCCACGCGGTAAAGTAGCTCTGGATCAGGGCCATGGTCAGCGCGGAATCCACGTAGCGGTTCAGCTGCAGGATCGGTTCGATTGCCGGGGCCAGATAGCTCACGCCGCGATACTGGTCCGGCCTCTCGCTGCTCATGATGTGGAGGATATTGGGCAGGTGCGTTTTCTTGCCATATGCCTCTACACGCACCCAATCATCGTCTCTGTTGGTAATCTGCCAGGGATAGTTGCTGTGTATGTAGTAGGCGACCACCATCCCGTTATCATCTACCTCGACGCCGTCAAAAATGCGGTTGTGGTTGTCGGGATTCTCGCCATCGGTCATGCCG
>Ga0137310_101441_pt1 | contig 14867 bp, 10 predicted proteins | sample NAcewiD2O_June_2_FD_97183 | JGI IMG/M metagenome (GOLD analysis project Ga0137310, IMG submission 97183) | Mouse cecal microbial communities from Vienna, Austria - N-Acetylglucosamine amended D2O_June | ecosystem: Host-associated > Mammals > Digestive system > Large intestine > Cecum | place...
TGCCTCCTTATAATGTGTGTATTATAGCATTACAGCTACATTAATTCAAGCCGCTTCCTCCATTGACTGTTTTTCTCTTATCAGAATGTGTTACTGTTCACATACGTTCACAGCAACTGGCAAAAATCCATGAAAATCGCCTGCGGCGATGGGATTTTTGCTCTCTGGCCCAGTTTATCACACGGTCAGCGCGGCAAGCGCGCAGACCTACCTGAACAGTAACCAGAATGTTACAAGCGGCTGAAAACCGAATTTCAGGTTTTCAGCCGCAAATACGTTGTAACGCTGTTTTTTATTCTTCAGCCGCCGCGTTGGTTCCCGCGATTCTTCCAAAATACACGGCAGAGCCGATGGCCATGCCGCAGCAGGGATACTCGGTGCCGAACAGTCCGGTAAAGGCCACTTCCCCGGCCGCGTACAGTCCTTTAATAGGCTGGTCCTGGGTATCCAGAACCTGAGAGTTCTCATTGATTCCCAGGCCCCCGAAGGTGACGGAGGAGCCGGGGTTCATGGCGATGGCGTAGTAGGAATCGCCTTCTACGGGAATCATGTATTCCGCGGGTTTTCCGAAATCTTCGTCTTCGCCCTTGGCGCACAGCTCATTGTAACGGTCCACCGTGGCTTTTAAGACAGCCGGGTCCATGGAGAGCTGCTGGGCCAGTTCTTCTACAGTGGCCGCTTTTACGGTGGAGTCCAGGGTGATGCCGTACTGTACCGTGGAGTTGGGGTCATTGTCAGTGGCAATGTAGTAGCCCATGGGGCTCTTGGCCTGGGCCAGGGCTTCGGCTACATGGGACTGGTAGGTCCACTCATTGACCACCCGCTCTCCGGCGGCACTGACAATCAGTCCTGATTCTTCGTTGATCCCGACGCCGCAGGTGTAGCTGACGTATACCAATTGCAGTCCGTCGCTCTCAAAGTTTTTGGCGCCAATGGCTTCTGCCATGAGAAGTCCCTCGCCGATGTTGCCGGCGGGCACGGTGGTGTTCTTGTTGGAGGGCAGGAATTCCTGATACCGGGACATCAGCTCTTCGCTGCTGGCGTATCCTCCGGTGGCCAGTATTACCGCTTTGCCGTTTACGGTTAGCTGTTTTCCGTCTGCCGTCTCAGCTTTGACTCCGGTTACGGAACCGTCTTCACTGGTGATCAGTTCTTTTCCGCTGGTATTGTACACAAACCGCACGCCCAGCTCTTCTGCTCTTTCTGTCAGGGGAACGGTAATCTGGCCGCCGTGGCCGCTGGTCTGACCGCCGCCGCCTTCGGAATTATGTACTCTCCAGGGGGTCAGGGAGGAGTGGATAGGCTCTACGTCTTTGACCTTCATGCCCACTTCCTCCAGCCAGGCCAGATTGTCGGCGGAATTATCGCAGAAGTCTCTTAACAGCTCTTCGTCGATAAGACCTTTGCTGAAGCTCATCAGATAGTCGTACATCTCCTGGGAGGAATCTTCGAACTTCTGTTTTGTCTGCCATGGAGTTCCCGCCGCCAGCACTTTTCCTCCGCTTCGGGTGGTGGAGCCTCCGGTAATCCCCTGCTTTTCGATGAGCAAAACGTCAGCGCCTGCCTCTGCCGCCGTGATTGCCGCGGACAGTCCCGCGGCTCCGCCGCCTACGACCACTACGTCGGCTTCCATGTTCTCCTCATAATCAAAGGAATCATGAACCTCGGCCATGGCTTTGGGGTCGCCTCCGGCCTGCTGGACGCAGTCGGACACGGCCCGCTTGATGGCCATACATGTGATGGTTGCCCCGGTGATGGAATCCACGTTTACGCTCTGGGCTTCCACGATTTTCCCCGGCATTACCTCCACGGGGGTGGTAGCCATACCGTAGCCGATTCCGTAGGTCTCCACATGGTCTTTTACCGCCACGTCCGTGATACTGTCCTCGTCAAAGGTTACTTCCACCGCCAGTTCTCCGTTCATGCCAGTGGTGGTTCCTGTGTAGGTCCCTGCGGTGTAGGTGCCTTCATTCTCCTGAGACGGTGTTTCGGCAGGAGCCTCTGTGGTGGGTGCCTCTGTTGCCGCTTCTGTGGTCGGCGCTGCTGTGGTGGCGGTCTCCTCCGCCTTCTGTCCGCAGGCGGTCATGGAGGCAACCATGGATGCGGCAAGCAGAACTGCCAAATGTTTCTTCTTCATCTTTTCTCCTTTCTTATCCGGCCGCCAGGCCATAGCGGCGTTACTTCTGTTCGGGCGCGAAACTGTCGAGGATCAGCTGGTGGCATTGTCTTTTGATGTCCTGGCTTTTCCACAGATCAGGGTCTTGCTGAAAGCCGTGATACAGCCCCTGCGCGATCCCGTAGTAGATCCGGGACAGGAGAGAGACGGGAAGGTCCCTTAGCTCTCCTTTTCTGGAGCCGTCTGTTATGACTTTTTCTATGGCCTGATACATCTCCTCCTGGTAGCAGGTAAAGGACTCCTGGCCGGAAGAGAAGACTTTGTACATCTGCTCGATCCTGGCCTCCCTGGGGTGGCCGAGAAGGTAGTCGATGATGTTGTCCATGCGGCGGCACAGCTTGTCCGCGGCGTTTTTCTCCGCTTCCACGCCTTCCTCGCATGCCTGGATGTCCATCTCATAGCAGTATTCGTACACTTGCTTTATCAGGTCTTCTTTTGATTTGAAATACAGGTATATGGTTCCCTTGGCTATGCCCGCGGTCTGGGCGATATCCTGTACGGAAGTGCTCTCAAAGCCTCTTTGTGAAAAGAGATCAATGGCGGCTTCCAGAATCTGCCGGTATTTCTCTGATTCTTCCATGGGGGTCCTCCTCTCCAATTGGGTGCGGCGGTTCACTGGTGACCAGATATGACTGACTGGTCAGTCATAAGACCAGAGTACCATAATGTTATATTTTTGTCAATCCGATTTTTGCCATTTTTTAAGCAGCCCCGGGCTGTATTGACTTTCCATTTTTTGTCCATTAAAATGGAACTGCTTTTGATGTGACGTGACATTGAGCTTGGGGCTAAGGTGTGGGAGGAGGTATGGATATGGAGAATAAAGACAGGCGGAAAGAGAGCGCGGGCGGGAAGGCCTGGGCAAGGCCGGTTGTTAAGCCTGCTGTTCTGGTTCTGCTGGCTGTTATACTCCTGTGCGGAGTGTTAGCGGGGCTGCTCTGGTGGAGACGGCATGGGGCGGATGAGGGGGTGGCGATCCGACCGGAGAGAGAGCATCCCGTGGGGATCGTGGAGACCTATTGCCAGAAGGACCAGCGGTGGGCTGAGGATAAGCTGGGGAGCTCTGTTTACCGGATGAGGGGTTCTGGCTGCCTGACCAGCTGCGTGGCCTCGGCGCTGTCCACACAAGCGGTCTCGGGTATAGGCGGCACAACGGCAGATACGGGCAAGGTCATAAGCGCCGGGGAACTGAACCGGATTTTCAGCGAAGGTCAGGTCTACAATGAACAGGGAGATATCGTCTGGGGACGGATCGGGGAGATCATGCCAGAGGTGGATGTCTTAGTGGCTGGTTCTGTTGATGGGAAACAGATCGAGGCGCTTTTGGATGAAGGAAAGTATCCGATCGTCAAGGTGAAGGTGGGCGGAGATGGCGCGGCTCATTGGGTGCTGATCGTGGGGAGTGATGGAGAAGAGTATGTGTGCGTGGATCCGCTCAAGGAGGATGGCGCGCTGGTGCCCTTAAGCGTCCATGGCGGGGTGGTGTACCGGATGCGGTGTGTGTATTGGGCGGGTGGAGGAAGCCAGGCGGGGACCTGAGACAGAACGGGAGTGAAAGGACATGCTGACCAGCAACCATTTTGCGGCCGCGGTTTCACCAGGATATATGATAGTGCTTGTATTGTTTTGAAACCCCATATACAATAGAATTAAAAGAAAATTATGGGGGAGGCAAAAACCATGGAAATCCGAGTTCTCAAGTACTTTCTCACAGTAGTCCGGGAGGAGGGAATCAACCGGGCGGCAGAGGTTCTCCACATCACTCAGCCCACCTTAAGCCGCCAGCTGTCCGGGCTGGAGGAGGAGATCGGGGTGAAGCTCTTTGAGAGAGGGGCCAGAAAGATCACCCTCACCAGAGAGGGGATGCTCTTAAGGCGGAGGGCCGAGGAGATATTGTCCCTGGTTCAGAAGACCGAAGAAGAGCTGACAGAGCAGGAGGAGCTGGTGGACGGGAAGATCGTCATAGGCAGCGGAGAGCTGGCGGCGGTCTGGATCCTGCCGGACCTGATCGGCGCGTTCAGCGAAAAATATCCCCTGGTCACCTTTGACCTGTTTACGGCCAACGCGGACCTGGTGAAGGAGCAGATGGAGAAGGGACTGGTTGATGTGGGGATCCTGCTGGAACCCATAGACATGGAGAAATTCGACTTTATCCGGCTTCACCAGAAGGAGAGATGGGTGGTTCTCATGAGACCCGGCGATCCCCTGGCAGAGAAGAAGGCCGTATCGGCAAAGGATCTGGAGGGTCGGCCCTTAAGCCTCCCCCGCCGGACAAATGTCCAGAACGAGCTGGCCAGCTGGTTCGGCGACTCCTTTTCAAAACTTCGGGTGCTGTTTACAAACAATTTTACCACCAACGCCGCTGTCATGGTCCAGAGCGGGTTGACATACGCCATGGCCGTGGAGGGTTCTCTGCCTTTCTGGGATAAAGAAAAAATAATCTCCAGGCCCCTGTACCCGGATCTTTCCGCCAGCAGCGTCCTGGCCTGGAGAAAGCGGCAGATGTTCAGTCCGGCGGTGACCAGGTTCATAGACCATGTGAAGAAAAATCTTGACTTCAGGGCCGGCAGGGAAGCTTTCACCGGCTGGCCCAGGTAGAACCGGGAGGCGGGAAAAGAGGCAGGGAAAGCTTCAAGGCCTCAAATTCTTCCCTCCCCTTGTCCGTCATGCAGGGAATGAGCAGGCTCCAAAAGCCATGTAACGTCAGAGCCGTCTCATCCCCCTCCCGGGCCTGATAAAAATCCGGGAGGCCGTGGATCATAAAGGTCATTATGACGCTTATGATCCCCTGATATTGCCGGGAGAATTCCTTTTTCAGCAGCCCATTTTCCGCGAAGTCATGGAAGGCCTCCCCTAACGCGTCATGGAGATCCCTCAATACCTGGACCTGCATTTCATAAATATTCGGGCAAATCTGCGATAACTCCACATAATGCTTAAAATAATACGGACGACTGTTTTTCTGATTGATGGCATCCAAAAAAAACTGATTCAGCTCACCAAGGGTTTTTGGGGAAGGGATCCGTTCATATTTTTCGTGTTCCTGAAGAATGATTGCTTCGATCAGTTCTTCTTTCTTTTTGTAATGATAAGTCAGGTTTCCCACGCTGATGTTCAGCGCGGCGGCGATATGCCGCATGGAAGTGTTGTGAAATCCGTTTTCCGTAAATAGACGCCGGGCCGTGTCCAAAATGGTCTGTTTCATATTAGAAACCATATGCTTTTCGCTCCTACATTTTTTCCAGCCGCTGTGAACAGTAGCTATTTTACTATGGTGAAGGCAAGCCTCCAGGGGACTCTGCCTGTATTGACATTTTAGCACGAGTGTGCTAGAATGTCAAATTAGTACTAATGTACTAAATAATACCATTGTCAGGAGGAGCGGTAATGATGAGGGAGATCATAGGAAAAAACAGATTCATAAGAAAACTGGTGGAGAAGCGGGGAACTGTACAACACGACAGCGGCGCTTGTGTGTATTGCGGAAAGTGCGGCAGGACCTGTCCCATGAAAGCCATTAATGTCAGAACAAAGGAGAGAAAGCTGGAGATTAACCATGATGTCTGTGTAAGGTGCGAAAGCTGTGTGAAAATATGTCCCAGGTCAGCTCTGAGAATGTCTTGAAATCTTCCCCGAACCATGGTATAACATGTCGGAAGAGGGAGGAATTGAAAAATGGGAATGACAGCGGTATTATCCAGAGCGGCGTATTTCATCGGAATCATTTTTATGGGCTACAGTCTGAGGCGGGCAGGCTTTTTTAAGCCGGAAGATTTTCATGTACTCTCCAAAATCGTTTTGAAGATTACCCTTCCGGCCGCCATCATCGTTAGCTTTGCCGGCAAGGAGATTGATCTCTCCATGTTGGTGCTGTGCCTTCTGGGGCTGGTGGGGGGCCTGATCTATATGGGAGCCGGTTTCCTCATGAACGCGAAGGCTTCCAGAGAGAAAAAGGCTTTCGAGATCCTGAATCTGTCAGGGTACAACATCGGAAACTTTACCCTGCCCTTTGTGCAGAGCTTCCTGGGCCCCTCCGGCGTGGTGATCACCAGCCTGTTCGACACGGGCAACGCGGTGATCTGCCTTGGCGGAGCCTACAGCGGCGCGGCTATGGCTAAAGGTGAGGGAAAAGGCCTGCCGGTGGTGCGGATCGCCAAAACCCTGATAAAATCCGTTCCCTTTGACACATATATGATCATGACAGCGCTGTGCCTTCTGGGGATCCGGCTGCCGGAGCAGGCTATATCCTTTGCCGGGATCATAGCCGACAGCAACGCGTTCATGGCCATGCTGATGATCGGGGTGGGCTTTAAGCTCTCCGGCGACAAGGCCCAGATGGGGACCATTGTTAAACTTATGGCAGTGAGATACGGCGTGGCGGCGGTTCTGTCAGCTTGTTTTTATTTTCTCCTGCCCATGCCTTTGGAGTACCGTCAGACCCTGGCCATCCTGGTGTTTGCCCCCATCGCGTCGGCGGCCCCCGCTTTCACGGCTGATTTAAAGGGGGACATCGGTCTGTCCAGCGCCATCAACTCCATATCCATCCTGATCAGCATCTGCTGTATCGTGGCAGTGGTGGGCCTGGTGCTGTAGGAGCGGAAAAATCTTATCTGATATGGGAAACAGCCTGATATCCTTGGGGCAGCCGGAGCCGGCTGTCCTTTTTGTAATTCTGTCATATTATAAAGAGAGAACACAACAGAAGGAGGATCATAAGATGGATGATCGGCTGGTATGGAAAGATGAGTTTAATATCGGGATCAAGATCATTGACGATGAGCACAGGAGGCTTTTTACGATCATCAACCGGCTTTTTGTACTTAAGGAGGAGGGGAAGAGAAGCTTTCGGACATGTCAGGAGGGAATCAAGTATTTTAAGGAGCATGCGATCAAGCACTTTGAAGATGAAGAAAAATATATGGAGTTGATCGCCTACGAGGAACTTGACACCCACAGACGTCTCCACCGGGACTTTCGGGAACACACCCTTCCGGCCCTGGAGAAGGAGCTGGCCAGGGAAGACTATTCTCCTGCCGCGGTGGACCACTTTCTGGCTGTCTGCGCGGGGTGGCTTATAGGGCATACCCTTATTGAGGACAGGGCCATCGCGGGGGAGAGGATGAGCAAGTGGGTGGATCTTCTGCCGGAGGAGGAGCTTGAGGCCATGAAAAAGGTGATCATCAGGCTTCTCAAAAACATGTTTCAGCTGAAGGCTCAGGTTATCAGCGATTCCTATGACGGGGAAAGATTTGGGAAAGGAGTCTACTACCGGATCGTCTACGGAAGGGAACAGGATGATAAAAAGTGGGAGATTCTTCTGGCTTTTGAGGACAGGATCCTGATCAACACGGTTGGAAAAATAATCGGGGTCAAATCTGACAAGCTGGATATCATGCTTCTGAACGCGGTGAAATACACGGCCTGTCAGTTTGTGAGACGGGTGATGGATCATTATCCCTCCATCCGATCTTATGAGATGGTGGAGGAAAATCTGCTGACCTTTGAGCAGTTCAAGGAAATTTTTGAGAATAAGCAGCCCCAGGTCAGCCTGCTGTTTGACACAGATGAAGGCTATTTCTCCTATTGCGTCATTGCTCCCCACCTGATGGAGAGGAGCGTGGGAACGCCCCTTTTTGTTTCCAACGAGGTGTCGGAGGTGGAAAGATACCTTTTGGAGAAGGAGAGGAAGACCAAAAAGAAGATCCTTGTGGTGGATGATTCCAGCACCATACGGATGGGCATGGACCGACTGCTGGCCAAAGATTATGATGTGTCTGAGGTCAATTCCGGGGTGGCCGCGATCCGGGCCATTACCCTGAATAAGCCGGACCTGATCCTGCTGGATTATGAGATGCCGGTTTGTGACGGAATCCAGGTGTTGGAAATGCTGCACTCGGAAAATGCGTTTTCCGATATTCCGGTTATTTTTCTCACCGCCAGAGGGGACCAGGAAAGCGTGAAAAAGGTGCTGTCTCTAAAGGCTGATGGATATCTGCTGAAATATTTACAGCCCATGGAGATCAAGAGAAGAATTGACGATTTTTTTAACAGGGAAGACACCGAATAAATGCCGAAACAAATATGCTTAGGCCAGTAAGAAAAACAGGGCCCGGTTTTATCCGGCGAGCCAGCTCAGTCGGCGGCATTTGCGGTGATTATCCATGACAAGCTGTTTGACCCCATAGCATACAGCGGAGGAGAGGGGCTGGTGTACCGGGCGGCGGCTTAAATAGAAAGGGGGATCTCCTGAGGAATTCAGGGGATCTCTTTTTAGCTTTCTTAAAGTTCGGTTTGGTTGAAAATAGAGGGGGTCTATGATAGAATAGGAAATAAGAAGAAAAACCATAGGGAGGAAGGTTGGCATATGAAGAATAGAAGAACATCAGCAATCAATCTATGCGCGGCAGTGACGCTGACTCCGGTATTGGCCCTGGCAGGATGTGGGGAGAAGAGTCCTTTGGATCCCGGGGATCCGGTGTCTCTGACTGTATGGCATTACTACAATGGCTCCCAGCAGGCTGCCTTTGACATACTGGTAGAAGAATTTAATGACACCGTGGGGAGGGAGAAGGGGATTTTTGTACAGGGCTACAGTCAGGGCTCTGTGTCAGATCTGGAGACAGCGGTAAGGGATTCTATCAGCGGAAAAGTAGGTGCCGACAACATGCCGGATATTTTTTCCTCCTACGCGGATACAGCCTATGAGATGGAACAGGCAGGCGCGCTGGCGGATTTGTCGGCGTATCTTGGAAAAGAGGACCTGGAAAAGTATGTTGACTCCTATATTGAGGAGGGCCGCATTGCCGCTGACGGCACTTTGAGGATCTTTCCCACCGCCAAGTCAACGGAGATCATGATGATCAACAAGACAGACTGGGAGCCTTTTGCCGCTGCCTCGGGCACTACCTTGGATGACCTAAGGACCATGGAGGGGGTGACTGCCGCGGCCCAGGCTTACTATGAGTGGACGGACAGCCAGACGCCGGATGTGCCTGGAGACGGAAAAGCCTTTTACGGCAGAGATGCCGCGGCAAACTACTTTATCATCGGTTTGCGGCAGATGGGAGTAGAGCTGTTCCAGGTGGAAAACGGGCAGATGACCCTCAACCTTCCAAAGGACCAGCTGCGCCGTCTGTGGGAGAACTACTATGTGCCCATGGTCAAGGGTTACTTTGGGGCTTACGGCTCCTTCCGCTCCGACGATGTGAAGACAGGGGATCTTCTGGCCTACACAGGTTCCACCACTTCGGCTATGTATTTTCCGGATCAGGTGGAGCTGGAGAACAGCAGTTATCCCATTGACTATGTGGTGATAATGCCTCCTGTGTTTGAGGGGGGAGAGCCTTACGCGGTGCAGCAGGGAGCGGGCATGGTGGTCAGCAAGACCGACGAAAGGCATGAGTACGCTTCTGTGGAATTTTTAAAATGGTTTACACAGGCAGAGAACAACCTCCAGTTCGGAAGCGTGTCAGGCTATCTTCCTGTGATGAAGGAAGCCAACAGCATAGAGAAGCTGGACCAGGTGATCTCTGACAGGGATCTCACCGTAGCGCCCAAGACATATGACTGTCTGACTACGATTCTCAGTGAGTTAGATGATCTGACCCTCTATACCAACAAGAGCTTTGAAAATGGTTCCTCTGTCAGAAAGGTGCTGGAGTACAACCTGCCGGACCGGGCGGCCGAAGACCGGGAAGCGATCGTCGCGGCCATGGAGCAGGGGAAGAGCCTTGAGGAGGCATCGGCGGAGTATGTGACAGAGGAAGCGTTTGAGGAGTGGTATGATTCTTTTTGTGAGGCTTTGGGCAATACAGCAGGCAAGCAGGGACAATAGATGAAGGATAAAAATGAGAAAAGAAAAAAATCAACAATATTCAGAATCTTCATAATCCCCCTGACCGCGATCATGCTGATACAGAGTATCATCACCATCGGCACATTAGTGGTCAGAAGAACCACCAGGATGCTTGAAGAGTATTCAAGCGGCATGATGAGCCGTCTGGTGGAAAACAGGATGGTGATTCTGCAGAATGACATGAATCAGCGGTGGGCGTCCGTCTGTGAGCAGGAGGTGGTTATGAACCGGCTCCTGGAACAGTTTTTGGAGGATGAGAACCAGGGAGTGGAGGGGTTTCTGGAATCCAGTGAGCTGAAGAACCAGTTTCTGGAGGAGGTTTTTCCGGAATGCGTTGAAATCCTTCAGAATAACTTCAGCACAGGTATTTTTGTGGTCATCACAGGGGCTGACAGGGAGGAGGCCGGGGAATTCGAGGGATTTTTTATCAGGGATTCGGATCCCACCACCAATCCGGTCACTTACACGGACCTTCTGCTGGAGAGGGGGAGCAAGAATCTGTCCAGGGAGTGGAATATACCCCTGGATACCTCCTGGACAACCCGTTTTCACATGTCAGGCCATGGAAGGGATTCTTTTGATAACTTTTTTTATGAGCCGTGGAGGGCCGGAGAAGACTATCCGGATGCGTCTGCCGCGGATCTGGGCTACTGGTCCATGCCGTTTCATTTGGAGAAAGGCACCGCGGACTCCTATGAGATGATCACATACTCCATTCCCCTGAGGCTTGATGGGAAGGTGTACGGCGTGCTGGGGGTGGAGATCTCCAGCAGGAGCCTGAATGATTATTTTCCGGTGACAGAACTGAATGAATCCCAGCAGTCAGGATATATGCTGGCAGTCCGGCACAGTGACGGCAGGTACAGCCCCATGGTGGGCAAGGGGGTTCTCTATAATCTGGTCCGCTCCGCGGGGGACAGTTTTTGGCTGGCGGACACCAGCTATGACGATCTTTTCCTGGTAGAAGATATTCAGATGAATAAACAGGGGATCTACGCTGTGGTCTGCCCCTTAAGGATCTACAGCAACAACGCTCCCTATGAGAATACCGAGTGGGCGCTTTTGGGGCTGGATACGGAAGAAGACTTGTTCGGCATGAGCCACCGGCTCTATATCTGGATCGTGGCCTCTGTTTTGGTGGGCCTGGGCTTTGGCGTCATGGGGATTTATATTCTGGTGCGTCATCTGACCAGCCCGGTCCAGCGCCTTATGCGGTGTATCAGCAGGGGAAAGGAAGGGCTTGAGGAATTTAAGCCATCCAACATTCTGGAGATCGACGCGCTGTACGACGTGGTCAAGGATCTGACCGACCGGCAGAAGGAGGCGGAAAATATCCTTCTGGAGGAAAAAGAACGGTACAAAGTGGCCCTGGAATCTTCAAAGGATATCTTTTTCTCCTATGATTTTGACAGCCGCGTGCTGGATATTGTCAATCACGAGACCATGAGCGGCCAGTGGAAGTGTCAGGAGTTTGGCGGCGGTTTTATCGATCCTGATTTTATCTATGAAGAGGACCGCCGGGAAGTTATGGAGGCCATGAACAGCACGGAGGACAGAAGGTCTGTGGAGTTCCGGCTGAGGTGGCCCAAGGATACGGAGTTCGCGTGGGTAGCCCTGTCGGGACAGACTGTATACGACATCGACGGACGGCGGAGAAAGCTGGTGGGGAGCATCCGGGATATCCAGGAACAGAAGGAAAAAGAGGCAAGACAGCGGAAAAAGAACATGACCGACAGCCTTACGGGTCTGTACGCGTTCAGCGCGGGGATGGAGCTTGTGGGGCAGTGCCGTATGACTGGCCACAAGGGAGTTATGATCGTTTTTTGTCTGGATCAGCTGAAAGAGACCAATGAGAAGAACGGAATCGTGTTTGGAGACATGGTCCTGGAGGAGGTTGGCAATCTGATCCGGATCAGCTGTCAGAAACTGACAGAGAGTACGGGGCAGCAGACAGCGGCATTCCGCCTTAATGGGGCTGAGTTTGTCATGTGGATAGGGGGCTGGTCGAAGGAGCGGGCGGCAGGCTTTACGGAAGATTTTCTGAACAAGATTGAGAAAAATTTCGATTCAGACATGTTTGGCGTACATATGGCAGCGGGGCTGGCCCGGGGAGATGAAGGCGATACAGTGGAGCGGCTGATCCGTATGGCAAGGCTGGCCCGGATCCTGGCGGCGTCGGGCAGCGCCTCTAAGTCCTATATGTTTTATGAGGATCTCCCCGGGGCAAAGCGGGAAAAACTGCCTGAACTTCAGGGAAGAGAGATCAACACCCTGGATTACAGCGAGGATGTGAGCCTGATTTCCGTGGCATTAAACTTGTTTGGCAAGGGTGTTGATTTTCCGGCCCAGATGATGCTGATGATCCGCAAAATCGGCAGATACTATAAGGCCAGCGGCGTGCTGGTGACGGTTCTCAGGGCGGATTTTAACTCCAATTACCTGAACTATCAATGGCACAGGGACAAAGAGCCTGCTGCCGAAAATGTAAGGAAATACAGGGAGGAGGACAAGGACAGGTTCCATCGCTGGCTGGGAGAGACGGAAGTCCGCTATTTTTCCCGGGAAGACAGCCAGGACAGCGTGATCCGGTGCTTCCTGAGCATTGAGGAGGGGCAGCAGGGGGTGGCTCTTCCCATGTATGACAATGGAAGCTACATGGGAAATATCTGTATCCTGGACATAGACCCTCGGCTTGCGGAGGATTCGGAGGAGTATCAGAATCTCGCGGAGCTGGGAAGGGTGGTTCAGACCCAGCTGAACCAGCAGCAGCACGACATTGCCAGCAAGGCGAAGTCGGAATTTTTGTCCCGCATGAGCCACGAAATCCGCACTCCCATGAACGGGATCATCGGTATGACGGCCATTGCCCTGCAGCCGGACCAGAGTGAGGAGAGGATCATGGATTGTCTCCAGAAGATCCAATCCTCCTCAAACTATCTGCTGGGGCTGATCAACGATATCCTTGACATGTCCAAGATCGAAAGCGGCAAGATGAGGCTGGAGGCCGTCAATTTCCACATGCCTGAGAAGCTGGATACCATTAAAGAGCTCATAGCCCCTCAGATCACCGCGAAGAATATTGACTTTGTCAGGGATATCCAGCTGACTCATCAGTGGTATTACGCGGACAGTATGAGAATCAGCCAGGTTCTCATTAATCTTCTGGGAAATGCCGTAAAGTTCACCCCTGACAACGGAAGAATCACCCTCACCGTACATGAGATGGACCTGGAAGACCAGGGAACCCGAGTCTATTTCGCCGTTCAGGATACGGGAATCGGTATTGCCAAAGAGGATCAGGAGAGGGTATTCCGGTCCTTTGAGCAGTCCTCGGGCACAAACCCGGCAAAGCATCAGGGAACCGGTCTGGGACTTTCCATCAGCAACCGTCTGGTGCAGATGATGGGAAGCAATATCCAGCTGCACAGCCGTCTTGGGGAGGGCAGCACATTCAGCTTTGCCATCCCCTTAAGCTTTGGCCAGAGCGAGGAAAAGGAGGCAAAAGAGGAGGAGATCTCATTCGCGGGGCTCCATGTGCTGGTGGTGGAGGACAATGAACTTAACGCTGAGATCGCCCAGAGCCTTCTGGAAGTTCGGGATTTCCAGGTGGACTGCGTGTACGACGGAGCCCAGGCAGTGGAGCGTATCAAGACCACAGAGCCGGGAACCTATGATGTGATCCTGATGGATATCATGATGCCTGTCATGAACGGCCTGGACGCGACCAGAGCCATCCGGAGCATGGACAGAGAAGACTGCCGCTCCATACCCATTGTGGCCATGTCCGCCAATGCCTTTGATGATGACTTAAAGAAATCCGTGGAATGTGGAATGAACGGCCATCTGTCAAAGCCCGTGGAGGTGGATAAACTGTACCGGACCCTGAATCAGGTTATACGGGGGAAGGGTAAGACGAAATAACTCAGTCTGTTGTCTCCCGGCGTTTCAGAATAGGAGTCACTACCTGGTGGACCGGTTCCTTCAAAGGAACCGGTCTTCTCTTTTTCCGTTCATTCATCTGCGCAACCAGAAGCTCCATGGCCTGGTACGCGATGGTTCCGATCTGCTGCCCCACCGTGCTGATGGGAATAATGGCGGAACTGGCGATGGGAGAATCGTCAAAGCCCACGATCCGGTATTCATCAGGAAGCTCGCCGTGTTTGCGTATGATCAGGTTTAAGAGGATATTGGCGTGGGTGTCATTGGAGACGAAAATCCCTTTCTTTTTGCCTTTATAATCTGCTTCCAGCTCTTCAAAGATTACTTTAAAACGTTTTTGGTTTTCTTCATAGGTTTTGCCGAAAGAGTCCAGGATGAGCCTGTGAGGCCAGTTATGTTCCCGGCAGGTGTCCAGGAATCCCTTGATCCTCCCATAGCCGGGGGTGGTCTCGGATACCTTCTGGTTGAGATGAAACAGGATATCACAGTTGTTTTTGCGCAGCAGACTGGTGGCCTGGACGCCTCCCATGTAATTGTCCGTATTGACACTGCAGGTAAACAGGTCTTCCCGCTCAATGGTGACAACGGGGATGTTGTAGGAGGCCAGCTCTTCTGAGGTGATGGTGTGGCTCAAAACAATGAGGCCCTCGATCTTGTAGGCCAGCAGTTCCTGGATATACTGCCGTTCAATGGTTTTATCTTTATTTCCCTCAAACACCAGGAACTTGTAGCCGAATTTTTCGTAGGTGGCTAGGATCTCTGACAGCATCTGGGCATAGTAATGCATGTACAGATCCGGGATAATGATTCCCACAAATTCGGTTTTTCCATTGGCCAGGATCCTGGCCACTTTATTTTCCTTATAATTCAGCGCTTCCAGGGCATCGGCGATGATCT
>Ga0137310_101442_pt1 | contig 14847 bp, 9 predicted proteins | sample NAcewiD2O_June_2_FD_97183 | JGI IMG/M metagenome (GOLD analysis project Ga0137310, IMG submission 97183) | Mouse cecal microbial communities from Vienna, Austria - N-Acetylglucosamine amended D2O_June | ecosystem: Host-associated > Mammals > Digestive system > Large intestine > Cecum | place...
CCTTCCGAGAGGGAGCGAGATGAATTTCACTGGCTGATAAAAGGGAGCATTGACATTGAGCGGATTCAAGTCAATACTCCCTTTTTGTGTACACGGGGCGGAGAGGAATATGGCCGCTAAAGCGGCCCCGCCCCGGCACGGCGAGTAGTGGGAAAGGTCCCCCCTGCTCGATTGGTGTTACTCCTTGAGATTTTTCTGGGCCGTGGCCAGCATCAGTTTGATTCTGTTCAGCTGATTTACTTCGCTGGCTCCCGGGTCATAGTCCACGGCGATGATGTTGGAGCCGGGATAAGCCCGTCTCAGCTCTTTGATCACGCCTTTGCCCACGATATGGTTGGGCAGGCATCCGAAGGGCTGGGTGCAGACGATGTTCTCAACGCCGCTGTGGATCAGTTCCAGCATCTCGCCGGTTAAAAACCACCCTTCTCCTGTCTGATTGCCGAGGGAGACGAATTCCTGGGCCATTTTGGCCAGCTCCTGGATCCTGCCGGGAGCGATGAAATGGGTGCTGGCCAGAAGTTCCTTCCGGGCAACCTTCCGTAAGTACTCCAGAAGGGAGATGCCGATGTTGCACAGTCTGGCGGTGGAGATTTTCCCTCCCAGGTTCTCTGCCTTAAAGTTGTTGTTGTAGAAACAGTACAGCAGAAAATCCATGAGATCCGGCATCGCGGCCTCAGCGCCCTCGGCCTCCAGAAGCTCCACTAAGTGGTTGTTGGCCAGGGGGGAGAATTTCACCAGAATCTCCCCAACGATTCCGACCCTGGGCTTTTTAATGTCAAGCCTCGGCAGATGGTCAAAGTCCCTGATGATCCCCTTGATGTTTTTGTGGAATTCCATCATGGAGGGAGAGCGCTTGGACAGGGAGGCTACGCACCGCTTTTTCCAGGCGCTGTGGAGATGGTTGGCGGCTCCGGGATCCCGCTCGTAGGGTCTGGTGGCGTAGAGGACCCGCATGAAAATGTCGCCGTAGACCACGGCCTGCATGCACTTGATCAGCATAGGCGGTGTGATCTGGAATCCCGGGTTGGTCTCCATGCCGTTGGCGTTAATGGAGATCACGGGAATCTGGGGCATGCCCGCTTTCTCCAGTGCCCGCCGGATAAAGCCGATGTAGTTGGAAGCCCGGCATCCGCCGCCTGTCTGGCTCATGAACACAGCGGTGCGCTCCAAGTCGTATTTGCCCGACAGAAGGGCCTCCATCACCTGGCCGATGACGATGAGGGATGGGTAGCAGGCATCGTTGTTCACATATTGGAGTCCCACGTCAATGGCGGATCGGTCGTCATTTTGCAGAACCTGGATCTGGTAGCCAAAGGAGCGGATGGCTGGCTCTAAAAGGTCAAAATGGATAGGGGACATCTGGGGACACAGAAGGGTGTAGCTTTTCTTCATGTCCTTTGTAAACATCACCCGGTTGTAGGCGCTGCTGACCATCTTTCTCTCAAAATGGTTGATATCCCGGACTTTCAGGGCAGCGATGAGAGAGCGGACCCGGATGCGGGCAGCTCCCAAGTTGTTCACCTCATCGATCTTTAACACCGTATAAATCTTGCCCGCTGCGGAGAGAATATCATGTACCTGGTCTGTGGTCACAGCGTCTAAGCCGCAGCCGAAAGAATTTAACTGGATCAGGTCCAGGCAGTCGCTGGTCTTTACATAGGAAGCGGCGGCGTACAGTCTGGAGTGGTACATCCACTGGTCTGTGACAATAAGGGGCCTCTCCACCTGTCCTAAATGGGAGATGGAGTCCTCGGTGAGCACAGCCATGCCGTAGGAGGTGATCATGTCCGGGATGCCGTGGTGGATCTCCGGGTCAATGTGGTAAGGCCGTCCGGCCAGGATGATGCCGTGGCGGTTGTTGTCCTTAAGCCACTGGATGGTTTCCTCCCCTTTTCCGCGCAGGTCCTCGCGGGAGTTTATAAGCTCCTGCCAGCCCTTGTGGACAGCGGCCAGCACCTCCTGCTCCGGGATCTGGAACTCCTTTTTAAATTCCGCGGCCAGCTGCCTGGCCAGGATCTCCTCACTGGTAAATGCCATAAAGGGGTTCAGGAACCGGACATTTTTCTCAGCCAGCTCTTCCACATTGTTCTTGATGTTTTCCGCGTAGGAAGTGACCATGGGACAGTTGTAGTGGTTTCCGGCTTCCGGCTGCTCATTCCTCTCATAGGGGATGCAGGGATAAAAAATGGTCTTGATGCCCTGGGCGATGAGCCAGGACACATGTCCGTGGACGATCTTGGCCGGATAGCACTCGGACTCGCTGGGAATGGACTCAATGCCCAGCTCGTAGATCTTTCTGGTGGACTGGGGGGAAAGCACCACCCGGAATCCCAGTTCTTTAAAAAACACGGCCCAGAAAGGATAATTTTCATAAAAATTCAGAACCCTGGGGATGCCCACAGTGCCCCTGGGAGCCTGGTCGGGAGTCAGGGATTCATAGTCAAAGATCCGGTGATACTTGTAGTCAAATAAGTTTGGGATCTCCTTTTTGATCTTTTCCTTGCCCAGCCCCCGCTCGCAGCGGTTGCCGCTGATAAACTGACGGCCTCCCTCAAACCGGTTTACCGTCAGCACACAGCGGTTGGTACAGCCCTTGCACCGGGCCATGGAGGTGTCGTATGTTAGGTTTATGATCTTGTCAAGGGGCAGGAGAGTGGTCGTTCGGCCCTCCTTATACCGCTCCCTCGCGATGAGAGCGGCACCGAAAGCCCCCATAATCCCGGCGATGTCAGGGCGCACCGCCTCACAGCCGGAGATCTTCTCAAAACTGCGCAGTACCCCGTCATTGTAAAAGGTTCCGCCCTGGACCACCACATGGGAACCTAAGTCGGATGGGCTTGTGATCTTAATCACCTTGTACAGGGCATTTTTGATAACCGAGTAGGCCAGGCCGGCGGAGATGTCGGCCACGCTGGCTCCCTCCTTCTGGGCCTGCTTTACATTGGAATTCATAAATACAGTGCACCGGGTTCCAAGGTCAGTAGGGTTATTGGCAAATAAAGCCTCTTTGGCAAAGTCCTCCACAGAGTAGTTTAAAGACTTGGCGAAGGTCTCAATAAAGGATCCGCAGCCAGAGGAGCAGGCCTCGTTCAGCTGGACGCTGTCCACGGTCTTTTCCCGGATCTTGATGCACTTCATGTCCTGGCCGCCGATGTCCAGGATACAATCCACATCCGGGTCAAAAAATGCGGCGGCGTAGTAGTGGGAGATGGTCTCCACCTCCCCTTCATCCAGCATCAAGGCAGCTTTTAGCAGGGCCTCTCCGTAGCCGGTGGAACAGGACCAGGCGATTTTCGCGGTGTCGGGCAGCAGGGCCCGGATCTCCCGGATGGAGCGGATGGCGGTGGCCAGAGGGCTCCCGTTGTTGTTGCTGTAGAAATGGTACAAAAGGGTGCCGTCTTCCCCTACCAGGGCCACCTTGGTGGTGGTGGATCCCGCGTCAATGCCCAAGAAGCAGTTGCCGGTGTAAGAGGACAACGGCGCTTTCTTTACGGTGTGGCAGTTGTGGCGGGCAGTGAAGCGGTCATATTCCCCCTGGTCCGCGAACAGGGGCTCCATGCGTTTTACCTCAAAATCCATCTTGATGCCATGGGTCAGCCGGTCAACCATGTCCCCCAGAGAACAATGAGTGTCTTCTTTGCTGTTCATGGCAGCACCCAGGGCGGCAAAAAGGTGAGAGTGGTCAGGGGCAATGATCTGTTCCCCGGACAGATTCAAGGTCCGGATAAACGCCTGCCGCAGCTGTGGAAGAAAGTGGAGAGGTCCTCCCAGGAAGGCCACATTGCCCCGGATAGGCTTTCCGCAGGCCAGGCCGCTGATAGTCTGGTTAACCACTGCCTGGAAAATGGAAGCCGCCAGATCCTCTTTGGTAGCCCCCTCGTTGATCAGGGGCTGGATATCAGACTTGGCGAACACGCCGCAGCGCGCGGCGATGGGGTATATCATCTGATAATTCGCGGCATATTCGTTTAAACCCGAGGCATCTGTCTGGAGAAGGGCAGCCATCTGGTCAATAAAAGAGCCGGTACCGCCTGCGCAGATGCCGTTCATGCGCTGGTCAATACCGCCTGAAAAGTAGATGATCTTGGCATCCTCTCCGCCAAGCTCAATGGCCACATCGGTCTGGGGAGCTTCTGCCTGGAGAGCGGTGGCCACGGCCACTACCTCCTGGACAAAGGGAACATTTAAGTGGGCGGACAGCGTCAGCCCGCCAGAACCAGTGATGGTGGGACATACCATAATGTCCCCCAGCTTTTCCCTGGCCCGTCCAAGAAGAAGGGCCAGGGTTTCCTGGATATTGGCATAGTGCCTTTCGTAATCAGCAAACAGTACGTTCTGGCTGCCGCCGGTTACCGCTATTTTTACGGTTGTGGAACCAATGTCGATTCCTAAAGAATAATAGTTGTTCATATTTGTGGGATAAATCCCAGCCTCCTTTGCATAAAGACATCTGGGTGAGCATGCCGTAGGTAGTTTAACATAAAATAGGAAAGAATACAATTGGGGGTCACTGTTAAAAAAATGTTAACGGATTATGAAAAAATAGTGAAAGTGCTGACTTCCTGGAAAATTTTGTCGAAACCCCGGGGGGTTCGCTTTAGATTTATTTGACAAACCTACCACCACAATCTATAATAATAAAGTCAAAGGCATATTTTGGAAACAACCGCCGCGAGAAAAGGTGAGATTATGATTCAGATCTTTATGACAGAGGATGGGGCGATCCATCAGAAAGACGAAGTGGAAAACGGTATCTGGCTGGCGCTTACGGATCCTACGGCCACGGAGATCCTGGAGATCTCAGAGGCCTACGGCATTGACCCGGATCATCTCAGGGCACCCCTGGACGAGGAGGAGCGCTCCCGTATTGAGCTGGAGGACCATTACACCCTGATCCTGGTGGATATCCCGGCTATTGAGGAGAGAAGCGGGAAGGATTGGTATGTGACCATCCCACTGGGCATCATTATCACAGAGCAGATGATTATCACCATATGCCTGGAGGAGACCCCCATCCTGACGGCATTTATGGATGGAAGAGTGAAGGAATTCTACACATACATGAAGACCAGGTTCATTTTACAGATCTTATACAAGAACGCCTCCATGTATTTGCAGTACCTGCGGGTCATTGACAAGAAAAGCGACGTGGTGGAGAGGAAGCTTCACAAAGCCCAGAAAAACCGGGAGCTGATGGAGCTTCTGGAGCTGGAGAAGAGCCTTCTGTATTTTTCCACATCTCTCAGGTCCAACGAGGTGGTGCTGGAGAAACTGATGAAGACGGAGAAGATCAAGAAGTATCCGGAGGACACGGAGCTCCTTGAGGATGTCATCATTGAGAACAAGCAGGCCATTGAGATGGCCAACATTTACAGCGGAAACCTGAATGTGACTACGGAGGCGGTGGCGTCGGTGATCTCCAACAACTTAAACATTGTCATGAAGCTTTTGACCACCATAACCCTGGTCATGTCTATCCCCACCATGGTGGCCAGCTTTTACGGCATGAATGTCCTTGGGATCCCATTTGCCCAGCACCCCCAGGGATTCTGGGTGGTCATCGGGTTTACCCTGGTGCTGTCCCTTGTGGTGACACTGATCTTTTCCAAAAAAGACCTGTTTTAGATGTTTTTCAGAAAAGGACAAGACGAGTATGAGATTTTTTCGCAAACTGGAACAAAAATATGGAAAATACGCGGTCAGCAACCTGATGTATTATATTGTGATCCTGTATGGTATGGGACTGGTCCTGTATCTGTTTAATCCCATGGCTTACTGGGCTTATCTGTCTTTGGACATGGAGGCCATATTCCACGGGCAGGTGTGGCGGCTTGTGACATTTCTGATCTATCCGCCAGCCCTTGGGAACTGGGTTCTCAGCGACATTTTTTTCGGCGTCATAGCCCTGTTCATGTACCACAGCCTGGGGCTGACTCTGGAGAGAGTGTGGGGAGCCTTCCGGTTTAATGTGTTTTTCCTCATGGGCGTCATGGGGCAGATTCTGGCGGCACTGGTGGGCTATGTGGTATTTCATCAGAACTACTATATTACCACGGGATTTTTAAATTTTTCCATATTCCTGGCATTTGCCATATGTTTTCCTGATGTACAGTTTCTGCTGTTCATGGTCATCCCCATCAAGGCCAAATGGCTGGCCATAGCCGAGACGGCAGTGTATGCCTACAGTTTTTTTAGAGGGAGCGCCAGCACCCGGTGCGAGATCGCGCTGTCCCTGCTCAATGTGATCCTCTTTGTGGCCATGACCCGCGACTATCAGAGGTACAGCCCAAAGGAGATCAAGAGAAAGCGGGACTTTAAGGCCAAGATGAAGGTCATGCCCAAGGGACGGACTATCCACAAGTGCGCTGTCTGCGGCAGAACAGAGACCGATGATCCAAACCTGGATTTCCGGTACTGCTCCAAATGCGTGGGGGGTCTGGAGTACTGCCAGGATCATTTGTACACCCATCAGCATGTGACGGAGGATATCACCCCTCTCCATGACAATTGACCGCGGCGGCGGCAGACTTTTAAGGAAATAAAAAATAAGAAGCGGAAAGGCAGATTATAAGTATGAAAAAGACAAAGATCATCTGCACCATGGGACCGAATTCGGATGACCGTCAGGTCATGATCGGTCTTGCCAAAAACGGCATGGACATCGCCAGATTTAATTTTTCCCATGGTGATCACGAGGAACAGAAAGCCCGTTTAGACCAGTTAAAGAGTGTCAGGGAGGAGCTGGATCTCCCCATCGCTGCCCTTTTGGATACAAAAGGCCCTGAGATCCGCACAGGACTGCTGAAAGGCGGCCAGAAGGTTACCCTGACAGAAGGCCAGGAATTCACCCTGACCACCAGGGATGTGGAGGGAGATCAGGAGATCTGCCATATCAACTACAGAGGCCTGAATGATGATGTGGTTCCAGGCAACCGGATCCTTATTGACGACGGCCTCATTGAACTAAAGGTGGAGCAGGTGGATGGCACGGAGATCCGCTGCAGGGTCGTAAACGGCGGCGAATTGGGCCAGAGAAAAGGCGTCAATGTGCCTAATGTGAGGGTAAAGCTTCCGGCTCTGACGGAGAAGGATAAAGAGGACATCTGGTTCGGTATTGAGGAGGGCTTTGATTTTATCGCCGCCTCATTTGTCCGAAACGCGGATGCCATTGTGGAGATCAAGCAGATGCTTGACGTGGCGGGGTCCAACATAAAGGTTATCGCCAAGATCGAGAACGCTGAGGGTATTGAGAACATTGACTCTATCATCGCGGCCAGTGACGGGATCATGGTGGCCAGAGGCGACATGGGCGTGGAGATTCCCGCTGAGAGGGTTCCCTACATCCAGAAAGAGATCATCCGCAAGTGCAATGAGGCCAGCAAGCCTGTGATCACGGCCACCCAGATGCTGGACTCCATGATCCGCAATCCCCGCCCCACCAGGGCAGAGGTCACAGACGTGGCTAACGCGGTCTACGACGGAACGGACGCGGTCATGCTCTCCGGCGAGACCGCCATGGGCAAATATCCTGTGGAGGCATTAAAGATGATGGCCCAGATCGCGGAGGAAACCGAGTCCCATCTGGACTACAACGCGTACCGCCGCCGCAATGTGTCCGCGGAAAACCTGCGGAAGATCTCCAATGCCGTATGCTTTTCATCCGTATCCACGGCCCATGACCTGGACGCCAAGGTGATCATCGCGCCCAGCATCAGCGGCTTTACCGCGGGCCTGCTGTCCAAATACCGGCCCGGTGCCCGCATCATCGGCCTGTCTCCCAGCGGCACAGCTGTCCGCCAGATGCAGATCCTGTGGGGAGTCACCCCATTTATAGCAAAACGGGCCGACTCCACGGACATCCTTATTGCCACTTCCGTGGATCTTCTCCGGGGAAAAGGCATCGTGGAATCCGGGGATGTGGTGGTGGTCACCGCCGGAGTGGTGAGCCATGAACGCCGCCACGAGCCCGCCCAGGACACCAACATCATGCGTATTGTAAACATTTTGTAAATCAAACACATTCAGACAAAGAAGTCTGCTATCTGGTACCAGGGTACTTAAAAGTGCCCTTATCGCGCCATAGCAGACTTTTTATGTACACGGGGCGGAAAGGATACGGCCGCTAAAGCGGCTCCGTCCCGGCACGGCGTGCGGGGGGAAAGAGCCTCCCCCGCGCGATTAACCACCATCCCGGAAAGGAAGGAACACTTACATGGAAAAGAAGACATTTGTAACTTTGGAGCAGCTGCGGGAAATCACGAAAGACTACCCTACGCCTTTTCACCTCTACGACGAGAGAGGGATCCGCGAGAACGCGGCCCGGTTGAAGGAAGCGTTTTCCTGGAACAAGGGTTTTAAGGAGTATTTCGCGGTAAAAGCCACCCCCAACCCCTTTATCCTGAAACTGTTGAAGGAGTGCGGCTGCGGCACCGACTGCTCCTCTGCCACAGAGCTGATGATGTCTGACGCCTGCGGTTTCAAAGGCCATGACATCATGTTCTCCTCCAACGACACGCCTCTTGAGGAATTCGCCTTTGCCAATGACCTGGGAGCCATCATCAATCTGGATGATATCACCCATATCCAGTGCCTGGAGGACACCATCGGAAAGATCCCTGAGACTGTGTGCTGCCGGTACAATCCAGGCGGGGTGTTTAAGATCAGCAATGACATTATGGACAACCCCGGCGACTCCAAGTACGGCATGACCACGGACCAGATCTTTGAGGCTTTTAAGATCCTGAAAGAAAAGGGCGCGAAGCACTTTGGGATCCATGCCTTTTTGGTGAGCAACACCGTGACAAATGAGTACTATCCCATGCTGGCCAAGATCCTTTTTCAGCTGGCCGTAAGACTCCATGAAGAGACAGGGGCGGATATCCGTTTCATCAACCTGTCCGGCGGCATCGGCATTCCCTATAAACCTGACCAGGAGCCAAACGATATCATGGTCATCGGAGAAGGGGTGAGGAAGGTGTACGAGGAAGTGCTGGTTCCGGCGGGCATGGGCGATGTGGCCCTGTTTACGGAGCTGGGGCGGTTTATGCTGGCTCCTTACGGCTGCCTGGTGACAAAGGCTATTCATGAGAAGCACACTTACAAGGAGTACATTGGGGTGGATGCCTGCGCGGCGAACCTGATGCGCCCCGCGGTCTATGGCGCTTACCACCATATCACGGTGGCGGGAAAAGAGGATCAGCCCAGGGATCACAGGTACGATGTGGTCGGATCCCTGTGCGAGAACTGCGACAAATTTGCCGTTGACCGGGATCTGCCGGAGATTGAGAAGGGAGACCTTCTGGTGATCCACGATACAGGAGCCCATGGATTTTCCATGGGATACAATTATAACGGCAAGCTCAGGTCCGCGGAGCTTCTTTTGAAAGAGGATGGCTCTGTAAAGCTGATCCGGAGAGCCGAGACAGCCAGGGATTACTTTGCCACCTTTGATTTCTGTGATGTGCTTGAAAAATACAGCTGAGGGTCCGGAAGCGCTTCGCGGGTTCGAACCCTGCCCTGGTGATCCAAACCCCATTGGCCCTGAATAAGCGCTGCCGGCGCTCAGGGCTTTTGGGCCGCGGGTGAAAGAATTCCGTAAGAAAAATGAAAGACACCCTTACAAAGAAAAATCCCCGCGTCCTGGCGACGCGGGGTATTGCTTTTTCTTTTGGATTAGGATTAAAGGGATTAAGGATTAAAGGTTTGTGCACTTCTTATGGATTAAGTATAACACAGGGACAGCGAAAATGTATGTAGAATGTTTGAATAGATTATGAAGAAATTCTTAAGGTTATCAGTAATGGACCACATTTTCCGCCTGGCGGATTTTCGCGATCACGGGAGCCGCCTCCTGGCTTTTGAAGTAGTCTAAGGTGGAGGGGGGAACAAACCGGGCCAGGGTGTCAAAATCTCCTTTCTTCAGAAGAAGACGCGCGGTGGAGGCGCTGATGGGCTGTTCCATGGCCTGTTTTCTGGGGATGACCACACAGTCAATGCCAGCCCGGGGAAGCTCCCGGGACATGATCTGGTTGTAGATTCCGGTTACCTGGCTTTTGGGCTCCTCCCCCACATAGCGGCAGGTGACGGACAGGGCTTTGGCGATCCTGGAAAAGATGATCAGATCCAGCTTCGCGTGGCCCCGGATCACGGATTCCTGGTCCTTTAGAAAATAGCTGGGAAAGGTGGCGTTGCTGATAATGTAGGGGCCGGTATCATGGCAGACCACATTGGACAGGTGGGCGGTTCCCGCCAGCACCAGCTTTTTGCGCGCGGAGAAGGGCACAAGGCTGGCGTCTTCGCTGACCACGAAAATGTGAAGGGTATCACAGCGGGCGGCGGCGGTCTCCGCAAGATACTGGTGGCCAAGGGTAAATGGGTTGGCGTTCATCACCAGGGCGGCGGAAAGGCCGTCTCTCTTTGACAGGGCCAGCCTGGCAAGATAGTCATTGAAGCCGTCTCCGCGGTTCTCCATAAACACCAGGGTATTGTCCACCCTTGCTATCTCATAAAAGCCCAGGTCCCGGAAAAATTTGGCGGAGCTGATCTTGGTGTAGAGAAAAAGGTGGAGATTCCCTCTCTGGTACTGGACCTCCATCAGGTGAGAGATGATCTGGTTTAAGAGGCCCTCACCCTGATGGCTGCCGCTGACCGCGAAACAGCGGAGGGTGTTGGCAAAGCAGCTGCCAGTGGCAATGATCTGATAGTCCTCATCATACATAGCGCAGATGTAATCTAAATTGGCATCCCGCAGGATCCCCTCCTGTTTTAACAGGGCGTCGATCTGGGCAAGGCTCCGCCGGTCCGTGGGTTGAATCTGGGAAATGGTATATTCTGACATAAGTACACCTCATTTTCTAAAAAATGCCTGCTGCCTGACCCGGGGCTGATTCCGGGGTTTCTTATAACTATAATATAATAAGTTGAGATATAAAGAAAGTTCTTTCAGAAGAAATCAGGAAACCCGCCTGCCTGGTTCTAAGGGCCAATACCTGCTATATAGAAACAAACAGCCTGCCCGCGGAATATTCTAAAGAAAAAGATAATATAAGGAAACCATTGTGAATCGGGCAAAACAGGTGATTCATGGGGGGATAGGGGCCGACGGGGCGTTTACGGGAAAAGGCGTAGGCGTCGCGGTGCTGGACACAGGCATCTATCCCCATATAGATTTCGGGCATAGGATCGCGGCATTCTACGATGTGGTGAGAAGGCGGCCGTGCCCATATGATGACAACGGCCATGGAACCCACATTTCCGCCATTATCGGCGGCAGCGGTGAGGCTTCGGATGGAAAGTACCAGGGGGTGGCCCCTGGCTGCCATCTCATCAGCGTGAAGGTTCTGGACTCAAAAGGAGGCGGGTATGCCTCTGACGTGCTCATGGGATTAAAATGGATCCGGGATAACAAAGAGCAGCTGGGGATCCGGGTGGTGAACATTTCCGTGGGTTCCTATTCCCGCAGAAACATGGGGGAGAATTCCGCTCTGGTGAGGGGGGTGGACGCGGCGTGGGATGACGGACTGGTGGTGGTGGTGGCAGCCGGCAACAACGGGCCGGGCCGCATGACTGTCACAACTCCGGGGATCAGCAGGAAGGTGATCACTGTGGGCTGCTCTGACGACGACAAGGAGGTCAATGTCATGGGGACCCGGATGGTGGATTATTCCGGCAGAGGGCCTACCAGAGCCTGTGTCTGCAAGCCGGAGATCCTGGCCCCGGGGGCAGCGATCATCAGCTGCCGCAATGAGGAAAACAGGTATTCTGTGAAAAGCGGAACCTCTATGGCCACCCCCATGGTGGCTGGGGCAATCGCTCTTTTGCTGGAAAAATATCCGGACATGAGCAACCGGGATGTGAAGCTGAGGCTGAGGGAGAGAGCGGTGGACCTGGGCCAGCCCAGGAATCAGCAGGGGTGGGGGCTTTTGGATGTGGAGAGGCTTTTGGCGGATGAATTATAAGGTGAAGGGGAAGCCGGGGAACGGACAGTTTAGAGCGGGAGAGGAAGGAGGTCGCGGCTGGTGTGAGCTTCGGCCTCCTTTGTAAGTTGGCGAACATCTTCTTCTTATCCATCTTTATTCTGACAAAAGACAACCCAAGTATCCCTACTGAGAGTCAAGGTACAAAGAATCCCTGATTTCAGCGGGGATTCTTTTAGTTAGAGAAATATGCCAAAGAGGAGGAGACTGGTGGGAAATATTTACGGATATGTACGGGTCAGTTCGAAAGATCAGAATGAAGGAAGACAGATCATAGCCATGGAGGAAGTGAATGTGCCGGAGGAAAACATCTATGTAGACAAGCAATCAGGGAAAGATTTCAACCGCCCCAAATACAAAGCCCTCGTAAGAAAGCTGAGAGAGGACGATCTATTGTACATCAAAAGCATAGATCGGCTGGGCAGGAACTATGATGAGATTCTGGATCAGTGGAGGGTTTTGACAAAAGTGAAAAAAGTGGATATCGCGGTCATTGACATGCCTCTTCTTGACACCAGAAAGGGAAAAGACCTGATGGGAACATTTATCGCGGATCTCGTTCTTCAACTTTTGTCTTTTATATCAGAAAGCGAGAGAAAAAACATAAAAGAGCGGCAGCGGGAAGGGATAGAGGCGGCAAAAATACGCGGGGTAAAATTTGGAAGGCCCAGGAAGCCTCTTCCGGAAAATTTTGATCAGCTTTACAATCTATGGAAAACAAAAGAAATATCCGCGGCGGAGATTGCCAGACAGTGCGATATTACTCCGGCAACTTTTTATAACAGAGCCAAAAAGATGAAACAGGAATTATAGAAAATCTGAAAATGTATACATTTTTTATCTGCCTGACCCTAACCCCAAAATAAGGTTTCGATACTATTATCGTCACGATTTCGAAAAAATTAACCGGATTTTCTTGTACATTTTTACCAAATTTTCCATGATTTTTGTTTTTCAAAAAATGTATACAATTTTTGAAACTTGAGCACACCCCCAAGGTTGAAAAAACAAAGAGATCAAGTCAGATTACAGGGCAGCGAAGGGCGCGGATTATGCGATGGCAGCAGAAAAAATATGTAAGACCGTTCATCAGTACAATCAGTCTCCCATTTCACAAGAAGACATGAAGAAACTTCAGGAGATTGCCACGGATTACAGCAAAGTGAAAAATTTTGTCTATGCCAGATTCGGCGGTGTGGGAAGCTTGTCTAAGATTTATCCCGGATATACTGTCCAGAAGGAGATGGCAAAGACAGGGCTTCGGGAAGAACTGGGACTTCCCTCTGTATATTTTAATCTGGCCATTCTGGATGCGGTAGGCGAGATCAAAAGCCAGTGGACAAGGATTAAAACAGAGCTGTCCGCGAAAATCAATTCTAACCCGGGATTTACAGATGACGAGAGGCATTATCTGCGGTTTGTCCTTAAGATCAGCAATGCTTTTGAGATGGTTCTCAATCGAAGCGAAGTCAAAATGAAACCAGATGTGCAGGCCCGGTATGATCTTCTTAAGGCAGCGGCAGATACTCAAAAACTTAATAATTATCTGTGCCGCCAGACGCGGAAGCTGCTCATCCGCCTTCACACTGACAAAGAAGACGGATTTGGGATTACAGAGAGGGCCTACCGTTACAAAGATCACGGCATTTATATTACCATAAAAGAAAAACGGCGGAGAGTTTTTGTGCGCCTCACAGATAATAATCAGTACAGCCGTCAGCTCTATGTCAAACTGTATCCTGACAAGAGGGGCCTCGAGATCAAGGCACCGATAGATGTGGGGGTGAGAGTCCACGAGGATTATACCAATCAGGTGGGATTAGCCTTGGGAATGTATACTATGCTGGTCACCGATAAAGGCCATGTCTACGGGGATAAATTTGGCAAACTATCATCGGAGATTTCAGACTGGGTGTGGGATCAGAACAGCAAATATTTGCAAAACATCCATACTCATCCGGGAAGAAAGAAATACACGGACAGGAAAAACCGGCTGACAGAACAGCTTCACAGTTATATCAATAAAGAGTTGAACCGTTTTATTCAGGAAGAAAAACCCAGGACAGTCTATATTCCCAAACTTCCCAGACCCGGCAGGTATGGGGGGGACAAGAAAGCGAATCATTCCGTGACCATGTGGCAGAGAGGATACATCCGAAACAGGCTTAGACAAAAGTGCCGGGAACATTCCATAGAATATGTGGAGGTGTTTGGAAAAGAGATCAGCGTCAGGTGCGCCTCTTGCGGCAGCCTGGGGAGGAAGGATGGGGGGATCTTCACATGCCCTTCTTGTGGTATAAAAGAGGACATTAAGGTCAACGCGGCAAGAAATGCCAGAAAACGAGGCATGGGGGAGACACCAAAATTCTGGTGTGAAAAGAATTAAGTTCATATAGCCTAAGCGAAATAGATAAATGGAGAGAAATCGAAGTTTTACCGAAAGGACTATGAGCGGGCTTTTGATAAAAAACGCGGCAGATAAACCTGAAAGGTTGGCGCGAAACGGCATTAGAAGGCGGAAATTATCCTGGGAAGAATTATCTTCCAGGATACCGCGGATTGGGTATGCCAAGACTGTGGGAACTTGTAAAAGATGTACCACGGAGCGAAGCGGATTTATCCGCGTCATCAGATCCTTATAGGACAATGATGACCAATATACCTTATGTAAAATGGAATCCAAAGAAAAAAGGGGGACTGCGACTGCATGAAAGCAATTTTGCTGGCAGCCGGGAGAGGAACCCGGATTGCCAGGAATGTGGAACGTGTTCCAAAGTCAACTCTGCCTGTGGATGGAGTGCCTTTAATACGGCGTTCAGTAGAACTTCTGCAGGAGGCGGATATGGAGTGCGTGGTATGCACCGGCTATGAG
>Ga0137310_101446_pt1 | contig 14824 bp, 12 predicted proteins | sample NAcewiD2O_June_2_FD_97183 | JGI IMG/M metagenome (GOLD analysis project Ga0137310, IMG submission 97183) | Mouse cecal microbial communities from Vienna, Austria - N-Acetylglucosamine amended D2O_June | ecosystem: Host-associated > Mammals > Digestive system > Large intestine > Cecum | place...
GTGCTGAAGTTTGGCGAATTTACCTTGAAGAGCGGAAGAAAGTCGCCGTTTTTCATGAACGCGGGAGCCTATGTCACTGGATCCCAGCTGCGCAGGCTTGGGCAGTACTACGCCGAGGCCATTCATGACCACTATGGAACAGATTTTGATGTGCTGTTTGGGCCGGCTTACAAGGGGATTCCCTTAAGCGTAGCCGCCACCATCGCTTTCAGTGAACTGTATGGAAAGGATATTAAGTACTGCTCCAACCGCAAGGAGGAGAAAGATCACGGGGATGCGGGGATTTTGCTGGGGAGTCCCATCAAGGACGGAGATCGTGTGGTGATTATTGAGGATGTGACCACATCCGGCAAGTCTATCGAGGAGACCTTCCCCATCATCAGGGCCCAGGGGGATGTGGAGATCGTCGGACTGATGGTGTCCTTAAACCGGATGGAGCGGGGAAAAGGCTCCAAGAGCGCTCTGGAGGAGATCCAGGAGCTGTACGGCTTTAAGGCCAATGCCATCGTCTCCATGGCTGATGTGGTAGAGCACCTTTACAACCGGGAGTGTCTCGGCCAGATCGTCATTGATGACAAGATCAAATCCGCCATAGATGCCTACTATGAGCAATACGGAGTAAAATAAGCAGGCAAAGGAGGGTGAACCATGGAAAGAGTATATAAGACTATGAGAAACATCGGCGCGGCCAACATAGCGGTAGGCGTTGTCCTGATCAGCGTGGGCCTGATCGCCGGAACGGTGTCCATCGTTACGGGCGCGGTTTTGCTGAAGAGAAAATCCGAAATTACTTTTTAGAAAAGAGGCAGTATCCTGTGTAGGGAGGGATACTGCCCTTTTATGCCCACGAGGGCAAGAGGAATATGCCGCCAAAGGCGATGGGCCACCGGCGGGGGGGGGAGGAAAAGCGTCCTCCCCATTGACGTGCGGGGCCAGGAGGAGTGTGCCCCTTAGGCAGTCTGTTTGGATGTTACAAGTTTACGGCAACCCGGACCTGACAGCTTGCGGTCCGCGTTATCAATGATTCTTTCACAAATTGATCCGCGCGGTTGGTGACCTGTTTCGGCCAGGGCCTGCCACATTATGGGAGCAGTAGGTCAGATGATCCGTAACACTACAAAAAATCAGAAATTTGGCTGGGTGCTGTTTATTCTGTACCTGGTCGCCCTGATATATTTGATGTTTTTTGCCGAGTCTTTAGGGAGGACCGGCAACCCTCAGGCAGATTATGCCTACAATCTGGAGCTCTTTAAGGAGATCCGGCGTTTTTACATTTATCGGGAGCAGCTTGGCTGGAAAGCGGTTGTTCTGAATCTTGGAGGTAATGTGGCAGGGTTCATGCCATTTGGATTTTTTCTCCCCATTGTCAGCAGAAGGGGAAGAAAGTGGTACAATACTTTTATACTTGGATTTTTCTTAAGCCTGTGCATTGAGATTACCCAGTTAGTGTTCAAGGTGGGGAGTTTTGATGTGGATGACTTATTATTAAATACAATCGGCGGGATTCTGGGATTCCTGTGCTATAAGATCGTACAGGAGATCAGGATAAGGAGGAAACGGCGTGCCAGGAAAAACGGGGAAACGGCGTACAATGAGATTTAGAAAAGAAAAAAAGTTTGGACGGGGGGAAGCTTCCGGGGCGGCAGGCAGGCAGGCAGGAGGGTACGGCGGGCTGGAAAGAGAGTCCCTGACCTATGAGAAAAATTCTGTACTCCGAAAATACCTGGAGCCTGACGGGGAGAGGGAGCGGGAGATCCAGAAGAGAAAAAAGGAGATCATGGCGGCAAGGCAGGCCAGAAAGGAACGGAATATCCGGGAGATGAAGGAGCTGGCCGCCAGCCGGGTGTCCTATGTGCGGAAGCCTTTCGCTGCCCGCAGCAAGATGTCCATGATCCTCACAGCGGCGGCGCTGGCCTTGGGCGGTGTTGGGATCGGAGAAGCCGTGACCACCCAGGGACAGGCGGGACTGCCTTACGGGGCCATGGGGCTGTGCAGCATTTTTTTGTCAGTGATCGCCATCTGGTATGGAGCCATCTCCTTTCTGGAGGATGACAAAAATTATATCTTGGCAAAGCTTGGGATCGGCGTCAGCGTCCTAATGCTCGCGGCGTGGACAGGTATTATTATGATCGGATTAAGAGGGTGAATGAATGATGGACTACAGAGAATTCTTTGCCCAGGACAATGAGGCGGTCCTGGAGAGATATGAATTGGCCATGGAGAGAGTGAAGGCCATAGGGGAGGAGCGGACAGTGGCTGCCCCCTTTGACAGATATTTTAAAAAGACAGGGGCCTTTATCCAGATGATCGGGGAACTGAGCCGGGCTGTTGAGGAAGGGCGGTACAGGACCCTGGGCCTGGAGGAGCTGAAGGAGTGGAATGGGCGGCTGTACCAGGATATCCTTCCTGCCAACTATAAAAACAGCTATGCCAATCCGGCCTGGGCGGCAAGGGAGCTTGGTCCGGATATGGGCCCCCTGCTCTCTTATCTGTATACGGAGATCCGCGGACAGATCGCTTTTGCCGTGGAGAGCCGCCTTACGGAGATCACGATTTTAAATGAACTGTTTATCCAGATCTACAATCTGTTTGAGGGGGAACTCCCCTCTGTCCAGGAGATTCGGGATATTATCTACTGGTTTAACAGCGACTACACGGACCTGACCGTGTCTTACCGGATCCGGGAGCTTTTGGACCCAGCCCTGTCCTTTGGAAAGGACATTATTATGGACAGCGACCTTGGGGATCTTAAGTATCTGTATTATTATGGGGAATATGTGTCTGAGGAGGAGGAAAAGATCGCGGGATTTTTAAACAGCCTTCCCGAGGAGACCATTGACCGCATGGCAGGTACTTACACAGAAGGGTACCGGAAGGGATTTGAGGTTACTGGCCGGGATCTGTCCAAAAAGAGGACCGTGGCTGTGATCTATGAGCTGGGCTTTGAGCTCATGGTGAAAAAAGCGGTGGAGAATTTCAGGGATATGGGCCTGGAGCCGGTGATCTACCGGTCCGCCCAGTGGTCGGTGAACAAAAATCCCAATCGGAAGAGGGGATTTCACGGAACCTCCCCAAACCGCCAGTATGACTACGACCACCGGTACGACTCAGCCCTGTACATGAAAAAGGGTTTCACGGACAGAAAGCTGGCAGTGCACAAGAGCGCCTATGAGACCTGGAAGAAGCAGGCAGGGGAATACGGCGGCCCTGCTGTTATTGAGACCTTTGGGGAGGAAGGCTTTGAGCCAGTGAACAAGCCGGAGGCCTTCTCTCTCAGCGAAAAGCAGGAAAAGCTGACCATAGCCCATGCCAATGAATTGACCCAGGTGACAAACCAGTATATGCCGGGGGAGGAGACCAGCTTTACCATCATCGCCTTTCCAAAGCCGTCTATCGGAGAAAATTTCCCGGAGATCTTTGAGGAGACGATCCGGATCAATACCCTGGACTATGAGATCTACAAGGAGATCCAGCAGTCCATCATTGATTGTCTGGACCAGGCGGACCATGTGGTGATCACGGGAAAAGGGGAAAACAGGACCAATCTGACCGTCAAGCTCCACACCCTAAAGGACCCGGCCAGGGAGACCAATTTTGAAAACTGTGTGGCGGATGTGAACATTCCTCTGGGAGAAGTCTTCACCTCCCCGGTGCTGGCGGGCACAGAGGGAACCTTGCAGGTCAGCAGTGTGTATATCGGGGATTTCCAGTTCCGAAACCTGAACATGGAATTTAAAGATGGGAAAGTGGTCTCTTATTCCTGTGACAATTTTGAGGATAAAAAAGCAGGGGAAGCCCTGGTGAAACAGATGATTCTGAAAAATCACGACACACTTCCCATGGGAGAGTTTGCCATCGGAACCAACACAGCGGCCTATGCCATGGCTCAGAGATATGGCATTGTAGATAAACTGCCCATTCTGATTGTGGAGAAAATGGGGCCTCATTTCGCTGTGGGCGATACCTGCTACAGCTGGTCCGAGGACACGGCGGTGTTTAACCCTGATGGGAAAGAGATCATCGCGAGGGATAACGAGATCTCTGTCCAGAGGAAGGAGGACCTGTCCAAAGCCTATTTTAACTGCCATACAGACATTACCATCCCTTACAGGGAGCTGGGCGAGATCTACGGGGTGACGGCGGACGGGAAGAAACTGCCTGTGATCGAGGGCGGAAGGTTTGTGGCGGTTGGAAGCCGCGTGCTCAACAGAGCATTGGATGAATGTGAAGGCTGAGGATGATCATATGGAGATAAAGGTCAACGTAAAACACATGGGAAAGAGAAAACAGTCAGTGGAGACAGTGGCCTATGATTTGCCACTGGGAGAAAGCAAGGATGGGGCTCCGGGGCATGAAACGTCCCACATGGGAGGAGGCTCTTTCACGGTCAGGGAGCTGATCACAGAGCTGACGAAGGCTGGGGTGGAGGATTACAATAAGCGTCTGGAGCAGCCGGAGATTCTCAAGTGCCTCACAAAGGAGGAGATAGGAGATAAGGCCGCGGGCGGAAAGATTTCCTTTGGGGCTGTCTACGGCGACAAGGAGGCGGACCCAAGGAAAGCCGCGGACAATGCCATCCAGTGCTTTGAAGACGGGATCTACCGGATCTTTCTGGACAACAGGCCATTGGAATTCCTGGATGAAAGGCTTAAGATTACCGGGGAAAATGTGTTTACTTTTGTGAAAATGACTATGCTTACCGGGAGGATGTGGTGATATGGGAGAGTACGACGGAAATACCAGGGCAGCTATAGACCGGGCCAGGAAGACGGAGAGGGACAGAAGACTGGGGAGAATGTCAGGGCAGGATAAGGAGCTGGCTGTAGATCTTTTGGGAAACGGAATTGGGGGAGAGGCCATCTCCGGGGCAGTGACCCGGTTTTACAAGGCAGAGGAGCTGACTCCCTCCCAGTGGTTTAGGGGAAGCGGGCTTTTAAAATTTTTTGTTCCAGAGGAGTTTGCGGAGTCGTTTTTATACATTGTGGATAAGCTGAACCGTTTTCCTTTCTCAGTGGGGTGGAACCGGAGGACGGTGCGGACAGCCAGATACGGCCCCTGTGTCCGTCAGGCGTTTCTCATTCTGATGGCTTATGAGAACCTGGGATACTGTAAGGTGCCGGTGGAGGACTACATCTACGGGCGGCTTGATGAGGAGACCCTGGATTACGCGAAAAACTCCTGGAATTTTGAGCGGGGGTTCAGCTACATCTACGCGGCGGAGATCGACCGGGGCAATCAGAACGTCATCAATGCCCTGAAGGATCTGATCTTAAGCGAGAACAACACCGCTTACCTGAACCGGGAGATGATTCTGGGGATCATCCGGTCGGACAGCAAAGAGTTACATAAACTGCTGGGAGACCTTCTTCTGGCGGCCAGGCTTCAGGAGGGGCTTCGCCAGTGTATCTGCGAGGCCATGGACGAGGGGACAAAAGAGGCGTTTCTGCTGCTTTTAAAGGTCATAGAGGACAACGATCTAAGCCGGTATTCTTCTGTGAAGCGGTCCATCGCTACATGGATCGGGATCTTTGATGAGAACAATGTGGACCGGGTTACCGAAAAGATGTTGGCCCTCATGAGCCGGTGTCTCAGGGACAAAGGCTTTTGCCGGAAGCTGCTGGCAGGCAATGATTCGATTGAGATCAGCGTGGCCTTGTGGGCCCTGGGTTTTGATGAGACGGACAAGGCTGTGGAGGCCATGATGAATCTCATCGACTATGGCACGAAAAATCAGAAGCTGACGGCTTCCTATTATAATCAGAATCTGTTTGACGGACAGATCAGGAAAAAAGCGGCGAAAAAGGTTCTTTTAGAATACCATGATGATCTGGAGCTGGTGGCGGCCTTTCTCCCCGCCTATTCCACGGAGCTTTACAGCTGGGTGAATGGGCTTTTGAAATGGGATTCCAGGAGCGGGGGAGAGGAAAGGCCCGCGAAACCAGTTGTTACTGATTATTATGATAGCCGGGAGGAGGCCCAGGCTCTTTACGGGATATTCCGCGGTGTGTACCAGCGGATTCCCAAAAAAGGCCTGGTCTATGCCCCCTGTATCTTCCCGTGGTACCGGGTGGAGATGATGCCGGCCCATTTGATCCGCCATCTGGCCTTTCTGGCCTATGTGCTGGAGGATGAGGACAAGATCACGGAGGCAGCCGGCCTTTTGGGGGAGATGTCGGGAACCTATGGCAGACATAATTTTTTGACTCTCCTGCTGCACAATCCTAAAAACCGGGCCCAGAAGGATATCCTGATCAAGGCCATGGGGATCACGGAGGAATATACATCAGAGAAGGCCATTTCCCTGGTAAAGAAGTTGCCTCTGGACAGCCGGGACTATGCGCTGATGGAAGACATGCTGCGGTTTAAGAGAAGCGGTCTTCGGGGAGAACTGCTGGGCATTCTCATGGGACAGCCAGACAAGGCCATGGAGGAATGTTTAAAGCGGCTTTTGTCGGACAAGAAAGAAGAAAAGCGGGGCGGAGGTCTTGACCTTCTCCTGCGCCTGTCGTCACAGAAGGAGAGGGCCTCATTGTACCAGAGGGTAAGGCCTCTCGCGTCTCTGGTGGAGAATCCTTCTGACAAGGAGAAAGTGCTTCTGGAGGAGATTTTGGGGAACAGACAGCCTTCCGGTGCCGCCCAAAAAGGATTTGGGCTTTATGACCCTGACGCTGAGGAGGACATCCCCCAGGAGGATCCGGGAACCCATACCCTGGGACAGTGTATTCCTCTGCCAGAGAGGGAGATTATAGAGAAGCTCAGGAAGCTGGACGCCCTCATCGGGGCGCACAAGGATGACGAGTACGAGTCAGCCACCGGCGACAAGACCTTGATCGGCAACTCGTTCTGGCGCAAGAAAGACTGCTCCATGGATGAGGAGGGGCATTTCGGGTTGGAAAGTTATCCCCTGGAAAAGGAACTGCGGGCTTTTTACCAGGAGGAGATCCGGGATTACGGCACCTTTGTGGAGCTGGAGGCGAGACAGCTCCTGGCCAACAGCGACATATATAAAAACAGCCGACGGTTTTATGAGGCGCTTTTTGGAAAAATGCCCTTTAAGCCAGAGCCTTTGAGCCTGGAATATCCCAGGCAGGTCAATGAGATCCGAATGATCTACCGTTTTGAGTTTCAGGATAAGAAATTCCTGCTGAAGGCCGGAATTGAAGCGGCCAGGGTCCTGGCACGGGTGACTGACAAGAAGAACATGATGATTTCTTACCAGTATAAGGGCTGGAACGACAATCTCCACAATGCCACGGTGTGTGTAAACGGGATCCGGTTTGTTGACCGGCTTTTGGAGGGGCTTCAGTACTGGGAGACGGATGAGGAATTTAAGGAGGCCTTTTACGCTGCCTGGAGCCTGGAGTTAAAATGTATGGAGAACCGGGATCGGACCCGTTTTTCCGGCGGAAACACCCACACCATCAACGGGGATGGGCTGACGCCTTTGGGGCCTTACTGGTTTTTAAAGGCTTATAACATGGGACTGATTTCCCGGGATATCCTCTTTAAGGCTGTGCTGAATTATTACCACCGGAGCACCTGTCTGCGGGCGCTGACCCAGCTTGTAAAGGGGGAGTACGCAAAGCCCGGCAACCGGCAGCTTTGGAACAAATTTTTCGGCAGCGCCATGGCCCGTGAGATCATGGAACGCGGCGGGGAGCTGGCGGGGCCGGATACCTGGCTTGGAAAGCTGATCCGGGAGCTGTATGACGCCATTATCCCGGTGTTTGTGGATATTGAGCTTCGCCGGGGCGAGGCGGAGACTCCTGTGTCGCCGGATATGATCGGGGTTTCCTATATCCGGGGCGCGGAGTATCTGGTGAGGATTCTCATGGCTCTTGGAAAGGACCCTTTAAGCCGGGAAACCTATTATTCCTGGTATTATACTTCCAGAAACACCAAGAAGGAGGTTCTGAGCCTTCTGTTAAAGTCCTGTTATCCCGGGGAGGGGGAGGACGGAAACACCTTAAGGGCAGCCCTGAAAGGAACCAGCATCAAGACCGACCGCCTGGTGGAGGTAGCCATGTACGCTCCCCAGTGGATTGACATAATCCAGGAGTATCTGGGCTGGACTGGGTTAAAAAGCGGCTGCTACTATTTTATGGCTCATATGAATGAGCGGTTTGAGGAATCCAAACAGGCCATGATCGCCAAATACACACCCCTGACAGTAGAAGAACTCCAGGACGGCGCTTTTGACATTGACTGGTTCAGGGAGTGCTATGGGCTTCTGGGAGAGAAAAATTTCAGCCTTCTCTACAAGGCGGCAAAATACATTTCCGACGGGCAGAAGCATTCCAGGGCCAGAAAATACGCGGACGCGGCCACAGGGAAAGTGACCTTGGAACAGCTGCGCGCGCAGATCGGGGCCAAGAGAAACAAGGATCTGCTTATGAGCTATGGTCTGGTTCCCTTTGAAGAGGACAAGAAGAGTGACATGGTGGGGAGGTACCAGTTTATCCAGAATTACGCCAAGGAGGCCAGACAATTCGGGGCTCAGAGGCGGGCCAGCGAGACCAAGACAGCCCAGATCGGGTTGGTGAATCTGAGCGTTCACGCGGGCTTTGCCGATGTGACCAGGCTGACCCTGAACATGGAGACAGAGCTGATCCGGGAGTTTATTCCTTATATGAGCTGGACTCCGGTGGAGGATGTGGAAATCTGTCTGGAGATCAACAAGGATGGAAAAAGCGGCATCCTGTGCCGGAAGAATGGTAAGCAGTTAAAATCCCTTCCCTCCAGGCTGGGCAAGAATCCTTATGTTCTGAAGGTGAAGGATGCCCACAAGAAGTTAAGGGACCAGTATGTCCGGACAAAGAAGATGATGGAAGAGTCCATGGAAGGCGGGGACTGGTTTACGGCGGAGGAAGTCCTGGGGCTGTTTAAGAATCCGGTGGTGAAGGCCATTTTGGAACCCCTGGTGTTTGTCAGGGAGGACCGGAAAAACCCGCCAGAGCCGGACTTTGCCGGATTCGCCTGTCCGGACCCGTCAGAGGCTTTTGACGGGCAGGCCCTGGCGGCAGGGAATCTGAACCTGCGGGCATGGGATGGCCAGACTCTTTCCCTGGCGCCAGAGGACAGGCTCCGCGTTGCCCACCCCCTGGATCTGTACAAATCAGGCCAGTGGCATGAGTACCAGAAGTATCTGTTTGACCGCCAGATCTGTCAGCCCTTTAAGCAGGTATTCAGGGAACTGTATGTGAAGCTGCCGGAGGAGCTGGGACTGAAAGCTTCCCGGATGTTCGCGGGCAACCAGATCCAGCCTCAGAAGACAGTGGGCTGCTTAAGGGGCCGCCGCTGGGTCGCGGACTACGAGGATGGGCTTCAGAAGATCTATTATAAGGAAAATATCATCGCCAGAATCTATGCCCTGGCAGACTGGTTCTCTCCAAGCGATGTGGAGGCTCCCACACTGGAGTGGGTGGAGTTCTCAGACAGGAAGACCTTTATGCCTCTTACCATTGAGCAGGTGCCGGATCTGATCTACAGCGAGGTGATGCGGGATGTGGACCTGGCTGTCAGCGTCGCCCACGCGGGGGGCGTGGACCCGGAGACCAGCCATTCCACCATTGAGATGAGAAGGGCCATTGTGGAGTTCAACCTGCCCTTGTTCGGGTTAAAGAACGTGACGCTGAAGGACAGCCACGCCCTGATCGACGGAACCAGGGCCCGCTACTCGGTTCACCTGGGAAGCGGCGTGGCCCACCAGGAGGGCGGAGCCATGCTGAATATCCTTCCGGTCCACAGCCAGAAGAGGGGAAAGCTTTTCCTGCCCTTTGTGGATGAGGATCCCAAGACAGCGGAGATCATGTCCAAGATCGTGCTTTTGGCTGAGGATAAGAAGATCAAGGATCCTTTTATTTTGGATCAGATCAGGTGATGAATTGGCATAAATATCTTGACGCTTCTAATAAAAGACTGTATGATGTTTGTACCAAACAGATATGAACACAGAAAAGGAGAAAAGCTATGGCTAAGGTTGGAATCGTAATGGGCAGTGATTCGGATCTGCCTGTTATGGCGCAGGCAGCGGATATTTTGGAGAAGCTGGGGGTTGATTTTGAGATGACCGTCATCTCCGCCCACAGAGAACCGGATATTTTCTTCCAGTACGCGAAATCCCTGGAGGAAAAAGGTGTGAAGGTAGTGATCGCGGGGGCGGGAAAAGCGGCCCATCTGCCGGGCATGTGCGCGGCCCTGTTCCCCATGCCGGTTATCGGCATCCCTATGAAGACCTCTGATCTTGGAGGGGTGGATTCCCTGTACTCCATTGTACAGATGCCGTCAGGCATCCCTGTGGCTACAGTGGCGATCAACGGCGGAACCAACGCCGGGATCCTGGCGGCCAAGATCCTGGCCACCTCAGACCAGGAGCTTCTTGGAAGGCTGAAGGATTACTCGGAATCCCTGAAAAACGATGTGGTGAAAAAAGCCGGAAAGCTTGATGAGATAGGATATAAAGAATACTTGGCACAGATGAAGAAATAGGATCCGGGATAGCGGGGACAGAAAAGGATGGAGGATTGGTTATGGACTACAAGAAAGCCGGAGTGGATATCGAGGCAGGGTACAAGTCAGTGGAGCTGATGAAAAAGCATGTGATGGGGACCATGCGCCCGGAGGTTCTGGGAGGTTTGGGAGGATTTTCCGGCGCGTTTTCTCTGTCTAAGATCAAGGACATGGAAGAGCCGGTGCTTCTGTCCGGTACAGACGGATGCGGAACCAAGGTGAAGCTGGCCATTATCATGGACAAGCATGACACCATCGGCATTGACGCGGTGGCCATGTGCGTCAATGATATTGCCTGCGCTGGCGGCGAGCCTCTGTTTTTCTTAGACTACATTGCATGCGGAAAGAATATTCCGGAGAAGATCGCGGACATTGTCAAAGGCGTGGCGGAGGGCTGTATCCAGTCAGACGCGGCGCTGATCGGAGGCGAGACAGCGGAGCATCCGGGGCTGATGCCTGAGGAGGATTATGACCTGGCTGGATTTGCCGTGGGTGTGTGTGATAAAAAAGACATGATCACGGGAGAGAATCTGAAAGCCGGAGACGTGCTCATCGGTATGGCCTCCACAGGAGTCCACAGCAACGGATTTTCCCTGGTCCGGAAGGTATTTGAGAAAGAGCTGACAAAAGAAGGCTTAAATACCTACTATGAGGAGCTGGGAAAGACCCTGGGGGAAGCCCTTCTGGCACCTACCAGAATTTACGTAAAAGCCCTTAAGAGCATCAAGAACGGGGGTGCGGCGGTGAAGGCGTGCTGCCACATCACAGGAGGCGGATTTTATGAAAATGTGCCCCGGATGCTGAAAGAGGGTACCCGGGCGGTGATCAGAAAGGACAGCTACCAGGTTCCGGCTATTTTCCGCATGCTGGCAGAGAAAGGCGATATCGGGGAAGAGATGATGTACAATACCTACAATATGGGAATTGGAATGATCGTGGCGGTTGACAGGCAGGACGCTGACAAAGCCATGGAGGCCATCAAGGCGGCAGGAGATGTGCCCTACATCATCGGTGCCATTGAGGAAGGAGAAAAAGGGGTGACTTTATGCTGAAAGTCGGCGTGATGGTGTCAGGAGGAGGAACCAACCTGCAGGCGATCCTGGATGCCATAGATCATGGAACCATCACCAACGCCAAGGTGGAAGTGGTCATCAGCAACAATCCCGGGGCCTACGCCCTGGAGCGGGCAAAGGGCCATGGGATCCCCGGGGTCTGCCTGTCCCCCAAGTCATTTGATACCAGGGAGGCTTTCAACGAGGCGCTTCTGGCCAAGGTGGATGAATATGATCTGGATCTCATCGTGCTGGCAGGATTCCTGGTGACCATCCCGGCGGCCATGATCCGGAAATACCGAAATAAGATCATCAATATCCATCCATCCCTGATCCCATCCTTCTGCGGGGTGGGGTACTATGGGCTGAAGGTCCACGAGGCCGCTTTGGCCCGGGGAGTGAAGCTGACAGGGGCCACGGTGCATTTTGTAGATGAGGGGATGGATTCCGGCCCCATCCTTTTGCAGAAAGCGGTGGAGGTGCTGCCGGGGGACACGCCCAAGATTCTCCAGCAGAGGGTGATGGAACAGGCAGAGTGGAAGCTCCTGCCCCAGGCCATTGACCTGATTGCCAACGGAAAACTATAGAGGTGAAACAACACTGAAAGGGGTTGCCGCGAAAGGGACAGTCAGGTTCCTTTCGCGGCAGCCCCTTGGCTCATATTGATCAGGCGATTTACGGTTGGCTGTTTAAGGGAGGTTTTTGATAAAGTTTGCGGTTAATCTCTTTTTTTAAAATTTCGATTTCTTCTTTTACTGCTTCAAGATCGCCTTTCTGTACCTGCCTCTCTATTCGCTCAACTGCTGAAAGCTGATCAAGAAGATAACCATTATACTCTTTTTCAGTTGTCGGCATGATCTCACCACCTTTTTTACGGTTTTGCTGTCATATGCTTACAGTTATATTGTACCAAATTGCCAGGATCGTGTAAAGATTAAAAAGCTTTGCATTCCCGGGCGCTATTAGATATAATAATAAAGAATACAATATGAGGAGGCGGAACATGAAAGTATTGATCGTAGGCAGCGGCGGGAGAGAGCACGCCATCGCGTGGAAGGTGGCTCAGAGTCCAATGGTTGAAAAGCTGTACTGTGCTCCCGGCAACGGGGGAATTGCCCAGGTGGCGGAGTGTGTGAACATCGGAGTCATGGATTTTGACGGTCTGACAGGGTTCGCGAAAGAAAAGGAAATCGATCTGACCATCATAGGGCCGGATGACCCCTTGGCGGCGGGGGCGGCAGACGCTTTTGAGGCTGCCGGGCTCAGAGTGTTTGGGCCCAGGAAAAACGCTGCCATCCTGGAGGCCTCCAAGGCCTTTTCCAAGGATCTGATGAAAAAGTACCATATCCCCACAGCGGCTTACGAGACCTTTGATTCTCCCGAGAAGGCCCTGGCCTATGTGGAGACAGCGGATATGCCCATTGTCCTCAAGGCCGACGGCCTGGCCCTGGGAAAAGGCGTGCTGATCTGCGGCACAAGAGAGGAGGCCAGGGAAGGGGTTAGAAGCTTGATGATGGACAAGCAGTTCGGTTCAGCCGGAGACCGGATCGTGGTGGAGGAATTCATGACCGGACGGGAAGTGTCGGTGCTGTCCTTTGTGGATGGAAAGACCATCAAGGTCATGACCTCCGCCCAGGACCACAAGCGGGCCAAGGACGGGGATAAAGGGCTGAACACGGGAGGCATGGGAACCTTTTCCCCAAGCCCGTTCTACACCGAAGAGGTGGACGAGTTCTGTAAAAAGCATATTTTCCAGCCCACGGTAGATGCCATGAGGGAAGAGGGGAGAGAGTTTAAGGGCATCATTTTCTTCGGCCTCATGCTCACAGAGAAAGGGCCAAAGGTTCTGGAGTACAATGCCCGCTTCGGCGACCCGGAGACCCAGGTGGTGCTGCCCAGGATGAAGAACGATCTTGTGGAGGTGTTTGAGGCGTGTATCGACGGCACGCTGGATCAGGTAGAGCTGGAATTTGAGGACAACGCGGCGGTGTGCGTGGTTTTGGCCTCTGACGGCTATCCGGAGCACTACGAGAAAGGGCTTCCCATAACCGGCCTTGATGAATTTCAGGATAAAGAAGGCTACTATGTGTTCCACGCGGGCAGCAGATTTGACGGGGAAGGCCGCGTTGTCACCAACGGCGGGAGAGTGCTGGGGGTGACTGCTGTGGGCCAGGATCTAAAGGAGGCCAGGGCCAGGGCCTACAAGGCCACAGAGTGGATTCATTTTGACAACAAATACATGCGCCATGATATCGGCAAGGCCATTGATGAGGCCTAGGGGCATAAGCCCCGTGATTTCCAGGATCAGGGTCCCGGCGGTGCCGGGCCTGGTTCTGGCGGCAGAGCGCGGAAGGAGAAAACCATGGCTGACACAAGTATCAAACGTTTTTTGGATGCGCAGGAATCCGACTATAACACAGCGCTGGCGGAAATCCGGGCCGGGAGGAAGGGGAGTCACTGGATCTGGTATATCTTCCCCCAGATCGCCGGCCTTGGCAGAAGCGGCACTGCCACCTATTATGCCATTAAGGACATGGGGGAGGCCAGGGAGTATCTGGCCCACCCGGTTCTGAGACAGAGGCTTCTGGAGATATCGGAGGCGCTTCTTGAACTGGATGGAGGGGACCCTCTGGCGGTTATGGGTTCCCCGGATGACTTAAAGCTCCGGTCCTCTATGACATTGTTTGCCTTAGCGGAGCCGGAGTGTGAGGTGTTCCAGAAGGTTCTTGACAAGTATTATGGAGGGAAGATGGATAAGAGAACCGTCAGTATATTAGGTAAATGAACATAATCTGAGTTTAGCTGAAAGCGGCGGCTTTAGCGGTCAGCAGGGCAGGCAGGCTGGTCCTGGTACAGGCTGAGATATTTTGGAGGAACCTGCCTGGTAAGCCAGACCCCATTAACTGAGCGGAAAAAAATGTATTCCTCTCTGGCCATGAGGCGGCTGTTGATCTGGAAGACAACCGGTTTCCCATGGCGGCTTCCCACCTTTCGGGCAGTCTCCCGGTCAGCTGACAAATGCACATACAGACGCCCCATGGGAAGCAGCCCTTCCTGGCTGATAGAGCTTACGGATCTTTCAGATGTTCCGTGGAAGAGAAGATCCGGCGGCTCTGTCTGGGGCAGCTCCACATCAACAGGAACAGAATGGCCCTGATTCGCCCGGATCAGGGCCTTATTTTCACTGAAAGAATATCTCTGCTTCTCGTCACTTCTGACAATCTCCTCAAGCATCTCCATGTCGATATACCGGGTCTTTCGGA
>Ga0137310_101449_pt1 | contig 14799 bp, 13 predicted proteins | sample NAcewiD2O_June_2_FD_97183 | JGI IMG/M metagenome (GOLD analysis project Ga0137310, IMG submission 97183) | Mouse cecal microbial communities from Vienna, Austria - N-Acetylglucosamine amended D2O_June | ecosystem: Host-associated > Mammals > Digestive system > Large intestine > Cecum | place...
CATCAGTACTGCGACCAGCGAAACTCCAACTGTACCCGGAACGGGTGATGGTGGTACTGGAGCCGGTACGGATACGCCGGCAGGGGAAGGTGCACCTACAGCACCTGCAGTGACGACAGAAATGCCGGCTGCGGTTCCTGCACCTGCTGTGGCAGCAACAGTTCCGGCCCCAGTAGCAATTCCGGCAGTGGCGGATGAGATTCCGGCAGCAATTCCGGTTGTTGGTCCGGCGGCAGCTGCGGCACCTGTGCTTACACAGGTAGCGGAGGATGAAGTGCCTTTGGCGGTTATGGATCTGGAGGAAGACGGTGCAGAAGAGGAGCTCCGGGAACTTTCAGATGAAGTGGAAGAAGAGCAGGAACTTGTAAGCGTTGAAGAGGAAGAAGTACCGTTGGCCAATAACCTGATTGAAGAGATGAAGCACTGTGTGACACATTTCTGGGTATGGATTCTGACAGCGATCATGTCTGCATTTTATGTTGGCAGTACAAGGAAACAGAAGAAAGAAATCGATGAGCTGAGAAACGGAGCAGAAGACAGGTAAGAAAAGAGGGGTAATATGACAGAGTTGTTTGGAAGTTTAGCAGTTTGCTGGTGGGATATTCCTGCATTGGCGGCTTTGGCTGCAGTTACGGCATGGTTCTTCGTAACCAGTCATAAGTTGAAGAAAGAGAAAAAGGAATTGGAAGGCCAGAGATAAAACTATCATATGGATACGGATTAGCGACCACCATAACGGGGTCGCTAATCCCATCTATAAGAGTGTATTTTTAAGGAGGAAAAATGCTGCATTTTATTCCGGCATGGTATCAGCAGGATTTATGGTGTGAGAATGAGCAGAGCTGGTCAGAACGACGTATGCATACCGAATTTGATGATACGGTAAAGCAGGTACAGCTTTTTCACCGCAATCGATTCTATCTCTATCAGATCATGCTGCTTAGCTTCGCGCCAAATCTCAGGCATTTTCTTCACAGACAGGGAGTGTACCGTGCCCCCTACTGGTCCTGCTTTGATGCGATACAGGAAGTGGGCAGGAAAAAGGCCGCAGTGCTGTCTTTTCATAATCTAAACTGGCCGGAGTCTGTTGAATTTATCTATAATACGTTTGCTGTGATCGCCATGCTCGAAGGTGAGAGATATGCGCAGATAGATTTTGGGAAGGATGGCAATCCGATCCGGATAGATCTGTACAGGAACGGGCAGGTTTGTCGCCGCAATATCTATGATGACCGGGGATTTGTCTCAAGTACTGTTATTTACGAGTGCGGGAAGCCTGTTTATCAGGACTATCTGATGGAAAACGGAGTCTGGAAGATGCGGTGTTTTCAGGAGGATGGGCATGTGGAGATCAATCCGGCGCATTCGGACTTTCTGCTGCAGTACAGAGATAAGACACAGAAAAAAATTTTTTCCAGAGTATGTTATGACAATCTGGATCAGGTGATCTGCGAAGTTTTGACGGCATATCTTGGATTGATCGGGGAAAAGGATCTTTTTTGTGTGGCAATGCATGAGCGGCATAGGCAGGTGTTGCAGAAGGCATTGGCAGATAAGAAGATAATCCTGTCTTTTTTTGCGGACAGATATCTTTTGGATGGAGATTCTGACGGCCTGCAGTTGGTAAAAGATGCCGATTACATTATCACAGATTCGCGGGACAATCTGAGAAAAGTGCAAAGAGCAGTCGGAACACTGGATAAGAGGATGGCGGTGATAGCACCTTACGATTCCAGGATTGAATTTGGAAGTAGCCAGCAGCTTAAGGTTCAGAATCTATTGGTGCCGGTAGATGATATGGACGATAAACGGCTGGAGGAGCTGGTCCGTCTTCTGGCAGGATATCTTCTGGAAAATGAGGATGCCAGGATTTGCCTGTTTACCAGAAGAGCAGATTTTGGACGGGATAAGCTGCTGTTGGAGAAAACGCGTCAGATTTTAGAGAAAGCCGGGTTTGAGACGGGGTGGGCTGCGGACGAGGCTAACAGTGATGGGGCGGAGAACAACCTGGATTTGACGGAGACTGTCCCGATCAGATTTTTTGTAAAACAATGTGTGGATGAATTGTCAGTCAGTAAATGCATGCGGGAACAAAGACTGATCGTGGATATGCGGGAGAATCAGGAACTGTATCTGCAGATTGCGGCAGTCAGTTTCGGCATACCACAGATCGTGCGGACACAGACCGAATATGTGGAACATAAAAAAAACGGTATTATTGTGAATAAGATGGAAGATTTGCAGGGTGCATTGCGGTATTATCTCGATGGCCTGCAAAACTGGAATGAAGCAAGGGTGCATGCCTATGAGGTCGTCACGGAACATACGGCGGATAAGCTGCTGCTTGCATGGAAAAGGGTGATCGGGTTCGTTGAATGAGATTCGTATCTTACAGTTGGGAGATCGGGATTGGAATTTTGAGTATATAATTCCGGATAATATTGTGCTGGATCATGTCTGCAGCTTTCTGGAACTGCCGGAAGAGGTATATCATCTGTATTTTTTGGACAGAACACCTCTGGAGGAGGAAATAGAGCTGTTATACCGGGCGGTTAAGGCATACAGTCTTTTTGTGACTGATAAAGTGGTGTGCTCCGGTAAAGTGGAATGGCTTTGCAGAAGCAGAAAGGCACAGTGTATTGCGGCAGAGGATATTCAGAGATTTCTGTTACAGGAAGCAAGATTTTACTATACAGTTCCTTATGGTGATAAATTGGAGTTGGGGGATTTGGGGATCAACCGCGGATTTAGAGGAGCAGTCAAGTGGAACGGGAATTGCGGCGTGACATTGTCCGGCGCATTTGGGGATGTTATGCGGCAGGCAGTCTTTTGGAGATACAACAGGCCTGTATCCCGGGGACAGGTGCTTGAGCTGTGGCTGGAATACAGGAAGAAAGGGAATGTGACAGTTTCTTTGGAAGTGATCCAGTTTGCTGCCGGAAGTGCAGAGGAAGTCATGGATCACTGGAAGTTTGACGAAGCGGATTTAGAACATATCATACAGATTGAAAATAAATATGACAGTGGCATTCTGTCATTTTCGATAAGGGCCAGAGGAGAAGGAGCGCTGCAGATCATCGCGCTGCACCAGAGGCTCTCCAGAGGCAGTCATGGGTTCTTTCTGCCGGGCGGAGAGCGCTATGTGACTTCGGAGCGGGAAGAGATATTTGCTTATTTTGAGCCGGGAGATCTGAAACCGCCGTTGAATGTGTATTTTTCCGGCTATAAGATCAAACAGGGATTTGAAGGATATTTCCAGATGAAGCGTTTGGGATGCCCGTTCCTTCTATTGTCAGAGGCACGTCTGGAAGGCGGCGGCTTCTATATGGGGAACGGGGAATATGAAAGCCTGTTTACTCATGTCATCAGGAAATATATGGATGAACTGGGATTTACCGGAGAACAGGTTATTTTCTCCGGGCTTTCCATGGGCACATACGGTGCGTTATACTATGGATGCGACTTTACGCCCCATGCATTGATCCTGGGGAAACCATTGGCAAGCATAGGAAATGTGGCTGCTCATGAGAAATATCTGCGGCCGGCCGGTTTTCCTACATCGCTGGATGTACTCAGATACCATTGTGATGGGATGGGCGCGTCTGAGGTGGAGGAGTTGAATAAGCGCTTCTGGGACAAATTTGATGGGGCCGATTGGGGAAGGTCAAAACTGATCGTTTCTTATATGCTGGAAGATGACTATGATCCGGACGCCTACGAGCGTTTGTGCTCTCACCTGCGTTCAGGCGGAACCCGGTTGTACGGCAAAGGAATCCATGGCAGGCATAACGACAATACAGACGCCATCGTCAAATGGTTTATCAGTCAATTTGAGCAGGTATTATCAGAAGATTTTGCAAGAAGGATCGAAGAATAGATGACAGGAGAAAAATGGACGATTTACTGGAATGAATATTCTGCAAATGCTTATCTGTACGGATCGGAGATCTTTTATCACAAAAAGGACGACGTAGAATATATAAATGCATTGATGCCGCCGGGAACCGTGATCAAAGAGTGGTATTCCAGGACAAATTATCAGGCCCGGAGAATAGAACCGGCACTGCCCCTGATCGATGGAGAAGGCAGTTACCGGATGACGGTCAGTCTTGACTGCCCGGAGGGGGAAGCGTGGCTGATGCGGCTGGTGTTTTATGACAGATACGATATAGAGGCGGGAAGTATCCCGGTCAGAGACAATGTGACGGAGTTTCGATGCCCGCTGAAAACATACAGTTATAAATTACAGCTGATCAATGGCGGGATGACGCGCTTCCATTTTCATTCCGTTGTAATACAGGAAATCGTAAATGAGACAGGCAAAGAATTTGAGACAACTGAATAAGATCATGCAGGAGGTTCGAAGCTACGAAGATGTGATGGAGAGGCTGTCCGATGGAGAGCTGGCACATCTGACGGCTGTGTTTAAGAAGAGACTGGCGGACGGGGAGAGTCTGGACGATATTTTGCCGGAGGTTTTTGCTGCAGTCTGTGAAGCCGACCGCAGAATCCTGGGTATGGCGCCGTTTGATGTGCAGATTATGGGCGGTATCGCGCTGCATCAGGGATGCCTTGCGGAGATGAATACCGGCGAGGGAAAAACACTGGTGGCAACCATGCCGTTATATTTGAATGCACTTACCGGAAAGAGCACGATCCTGGTGACGGCAAATGAATATCTTGCTGCGAGAGACGCGGAGGAGATGGGGCAGGTCTACCAGTTTATGGGGCTTTCTGTCGCGGCGGGCGTGTCTTTGAAACCGGGTGTTAATTTTACCAATGCAGAGAAAAAGGAAATATACGCGGCGGATATCGTCTATACGACGCATGGGGCTTTAGGGTTCGATTATCTTCTGGATAATCTGGTGACTTCGGCCCGAGACCGCTTCCTGCGGCCTTTTTATTATGTGATCATTGATGAGGCAGATGCCGTATTGCTGGACGGTGCGCAGACGCCTCTTGTGATCGCAGCTTCTCCCAGAGTGCAGTCCAATCTGTATCAGGTTGCGGATTTCTTCGTCACCACACTCAAAGAGGGCATAGACTATGAACAGGAGGAGAATAAAGTGTGGCTGACAGAAGCGGGGATCAGATATGCAGAGACTTTCTTTCAGATCGATAATTTCTACAGCCGCCGGTTTTTCGAGATAAACAGGCATGTTACACTGGCGCTCAGGGCACATGTATTGTTCCGGGAGGGCAGGGAGTATATGGTATTACAGAAGAGTGATAGGGAGCTTGTTCTTCTGGATAATGGATCGGGACGTCTGATGCATGGCGTGAAGCTCAGGGGCGGTCAGCACCAGGCGCTGGAAGTAAAGGAAAAGCTGGAACTGTCGCAGGAAAATCGTTCCGTTGCGGCGATCACATTTCAGAATTTATTCCGGCTGTTCCCAAAGATGGCAGGTATGAGCGGTACGCTGGCTGATGCTGCGGAGGAATTCCGGGATGTCTATGGTGTCAGAGTCTTGGTGATCCCACCCAACCGGCCGATGAAACGGAAGGATCTGCCGGATCTTTATTACCAGAATGCAGACAGGCAGTTTCAGGCGGCAGTCCTGACGGCTCTGGAGATACACTGGACCGGCAGACCGGTCTTGATCGTGACTTCCACGATCGAGGAGACAGAGTTGATATCGGAGAGTCTGACGAAAAACAAAGTTCCGCACAATGTCCTGAATGCCGGCAACGCTGTCTGGGAGGCAGAGATCATAAAGGAAGCGGGCCGGAAAAATGCGGTGACTGTTGCAACATCCATGGCAGGACGGGGAACGGATATCAAGCTTGGAAAAGGAGTGGAGAAGCTCGGCGGGCTGGCCGTGATCGGTGTTGGCCGTATGGAGAATACGAGACAGGAGCGACAGGCACGAGGAAGGGCCGGAAGACAGGGGGATGCGGGGACGAGCCGTTTCTTCGTATCTCTGCAGGACAGAGTGGTCAAAGAGAATGGGCCTGAGCATCTTGACAAATATATAGAGGGCCGGAAGCTCGGAAGAGGTAAATTGAAGCGGCTTGTCAGCCAGGCGCAGTCCATGGGGGAGGAACAGGCTGTATTATCGCGCAGGAGAGCCATGGAGTATGATCAGGTCATACAGCGGCAGCGGGAGCTGATCTATGAAAGCAGGAACCGTCTGCTTGACGGCGGAGCATTAACAATGGAAGAGATCACCAGGATGGCAAGAGCGAATATAAGGCGGTTCCTGAATGAGGAGAGGGAACCCGACAGGTGTGCGGTCAACAGATACATTCTGGACAGGATATCTTATCGGCTGGAGGAGGATACGGAAGCGCTCAATGTCAGTGATCCGCAGGAGATTGAGAACCTGCTTATGAAACAGGTACAGCAGGGACTGGCAGAACAGGAACAGAAGCTGGGAAGCAGGGAGGGTATGAATGAATTTGTGCGTGTGGCTGTTTTGAATGCGATTGATAATGCCTGGGTGGAACAGGTGGATTATCTGCAGCAGCTGCAGGCGGCTGTGTCCGGCAGGGCGTCGGCACAGCGTAATCTTTTGTTTGAGTATCAGGATGAAGCGTTTGCCTCTTTTTTAAAGATGAAAAGCGCCACTTATGAAAATGCAGTCAGGAATATACTGCAAAGCAGCATATCTATCGACAGTGGGAACAAACTCCATATTATTTTTCCCTAGATAAAGAACAAACGACGGGTTAAAATGTCGCTGTGAGGAGGAGAAGATGGTTTATAATTTTAATCTGGGTATCGGCTGGGTTATAGGAAAATTATTTTTATCGGAAAAGCTTAAAATAGGCTCGAAATTAAAAGAAAAAGCTTTAAAAATTTTCCGATAAAAAATTTCATTTTATCAGGCCAAGAAAAAACTATGTACATAAACTCATATAAAATTTTCCGATAAAAATGAATCACAGCTGGGGTATAAGGTAAGCTATAGTAAGCAGGTTTTCCTGACTATACTATAAGGAGGTAGACATTTATGTTTACACAGACAAATGTACCAATCCCAGGACTGCTGGATGGATACGAGAGCGCCCTGACTGAAATGGGGTATAGCATGACAACAAAATTGCTGTTTATCCGGCGTGCGGATCTGATCATCAGGCAGCATATGAACAAAGGCCTTGAATATCTTGACAGGGATACCATCTGTGCCTACACAAGAGAGATTGACGGGAAGTATTTTAACGGGGGCATGCAGCGACGCCATTATGAGAGGACGAGGCGGGAGATTGACCGCTTTGTCGCCTATGCCTTTTCCGGTATTCAGACTCTGCTTCCCAGTCCCCTCCGCGGCGCAAGGCAGGGACTGTCGCCGGAGTTTGAGGGGATTGTGGCTGAGTTCCTGTCTGGAAACTCCCACCCGAACACGCGATGTGACATGCGCTGGACGGCCACTAAATATTTTGCATGGCTGGAAAACCAGGGCTTTAAAAATCTGGAGGGTGTCGGCGCTATCCAGATACAGAAGTTCCTTTTGGATTGTTCGGAGAAATATGCTCCGGGCACTATCCATGACCTCCAGTTGTATTTAAAAAAACTGTATGCGTTCCTGCATGCATCCGGGCGGTCGGAAGAAGATTTCCGGGAACTGCTCTCTTTCAAAGTAAACCGTGACAAAAAAGTGTACCCGCCCCTCCCAAAATCAGATATTGCAAAGCTGCTGGACACCATTGACCGTACAAGCATAACGGGGAAACGTGATTATGCAGCCATGATGCTTGGGACGGTTCTTGGCCTGCGTGCATGTGACATTATTTCCTTAAAGCTCAAAGACATCGACTGGATGCGTGGGGAGATCCGGATTATGCAGTCAAAGACATCGAGTCCCGTTGCGCTCCCGCTTACGCAGGATGTCGGGGAAGCGCTGCGGGATTATATACTGAACGCCCGCCCAAACTCAGCAGCCAGGCAGGTGTTCCTCCGGATCAAAGCGCCGCACACGCCCCTTGCGGCTGCGGTAACAGTCGGGGAAATCTACGCAAAATGCTGCGCGGCAGCCGGCCTGCCGGTGAACAAGCGTTTCCATGACCTGCGCCGTTCTCTTGGCACATCCATGGCATCAAACGGCGTGCCAGTACATGATGTCGCACAGGTATTTGGCCACACAAATGATGAATCTGTAAAGCCGTACATTGCCACGGACATTGAGCATCTGAAAATGTGTTCGCTGCCTTTCGACGGCATCGCCCCGAAAGGAGGTGACACGGTATGAATGATGAATTTATAAGTGCATTCAGCGGGAGGATCGGGGCTTTCCTGGACTACCGCACAGCACGCGGCTTTAAGCGCGAAACATATATCCGGCATTTTATCAGGTTTGACCGATGGTGTGCGGAAAAACAGCCGGGGCAGGATCTGCTTTCCAGGGAAATTGTCCATGGGTGGATAGATGATGATAAGGCACCCTGCCATGAACTTTCCCACAGGGCCGCCGCGATGAGGCTGTTTGGGAGATACCTCTGCTCCCTCGGCGAGGACGCGTATGTACTTCCTGATAAGTATACGCCAATCAAAAGCCATGCTGCCGTGTTCGTTTTCACGGATGCAGAACTTTCCGCCCTTTTTGAATCCATTGACTTTCTTGTGCCAACAAAGAAAGAGCCTTTCCTTAATGAAATTGTTTCTGTGTTGTTCCGTCTGATCTACACCTGCGGCCTACGCCCGAACGAGGGGCGCGAGCTTCTGGCAGAGAATGTCTTCCTTGATACGGGCGCTGTACTCATCACGCATACAAAACGCAATAAGGAACGGTTTGTCGTCATGTCCGATGACATGGTGGCCCTTGCCCGCAGATATGACCAGAGGCGCAGGATTTTCGGAGGCGGGAGCCCTTATTTTTTCCCGTCAGCCGGAGGCGGCCCGCTGTCAGCGGAAACTATCCATTCCGCGCTCAACATGGCCTGGTCGCATGCGGACATTGATGGGAAGCACCCTGGGAAAATACGGGTATACAGCCTCCGCCACCAGTTCGCCTCTGCCTGCCTGAACCGCTGGCTGGACAATGGAGAGAACCTTATGGCAATGCTCCCGTTCCTGCGGGAATACATGGGTCATAAGAACCTGTCGGAAACCGCCTATTACATCCATATACTGCCTGAAAATCTCATAAAGTCCCCTGCCATTGACTGGGACAAATTCAACGCGATGTTCCAGGAGGTGGAAAAATGAAAAAAACAGACGGTGACAACCTTTTTAAATTCGTACATGACTACCTTAAAGTTTACCTGCCGAAACAGCGCAAGGCAAGCCCGAACACAATCCGCTCCTACCGCAAAGCACTGGATGAGCTTTTTGACTACATAAAAGAAAAGGAAGACATCCCGTTGTGGAACGTGGCGCTTGGACACTTGGACGCCGATACGATACTGTCTTTTATAGAACACCTGGGGACAGACTGTGGATGCTCAGATGCCACATTAAACAGCCGGCTTGCGGCAATACGGGCATTTATGGATTATGCAGCTGACCGGGATGTGACGCTGGTGGACACTCTCAATGCTTTGAAGAAAGTATCCTATAAAAAACCACGTAATGCGGACATCATTGACTACATGAGCATGGAAGCGGTCACCGCCCTTGCGAGACAAGCGGACACGCATACTGCCAAGGGCAGGCGCGACGGATTCTTCATTATGCTGATGTATGATACCGGGGCCAGAGTCTCGGAGGTGCTTGATATCCGGCTTTGCGATTTCCAGCTGGGAAGTGTGCCAAAAGTCACGCTGCATGGGAAGGGGAAGAAAACCCGATCCATCCCGCTTATGGAAAAGACGGTTCAGCACTTGGAAAAATACCTTTCAGAATTCCACAGCGGACTGCCAATATCATCAGATGAGCCGTTATTTTATTCAACAATGCATGGGGAAAGACATAAGCTGACAGCCAGGAACATGCGGTATGTACTCAGAGCATATGGTGAAAAGGCTGGGCTGGAATGCCCAGAAGTGCCCGAGAAAATTTTTCCGCATCTTCTCAGGCATAGCCGTGCCATGCACTTATACCAGGAAGGGATGGATTTGACGCTTGTATCCCAATGGCTGGGGCATTCGCAGCTGGAAACCACACAGATCTATGCACATGCAGACACAGAGCAGAAGCGGAAGGCGATTGCAGCCGCAACGCCGCCCGATAACCCGCTTTATTCGAAACTAAACTCTGCAAGGTATACGGTCACGGATGAGGAAACATTGAAAAAACTTATGGGACTCCGGTAAGATCATTTTTATCGGAAAATTTTATAATTAGCACTATAGTATATTTGATGGGTGCATAGTCAAACAGCTTTTTTTATCGGAAAATTTTGGCTGAAAATCCTTTTAAATAAGGCATTTCTGTCAAGATTTCCGATAAAAATAATTTTCCTATAACCTCTTTTATCGGAAATTTCTGATAACCGTGGCAAGCAGCGGTGTGGAATATGCACAGGCATATCGGGCCAGGGTTTTGCGGAGTATCGGACAGGAGGCTAAATTTATTTTTACAAATATGTTTCCGAAGGAAAATATCCAGCACATGACAGAGAATATTGGTTTCCTGGATTCGGAAGTCATATGGCTTTATACTTTTTTTACCGATTGCAGGATTTCGCCGGTTACATTTACGTTGAAGCAGCTGGAAGAGACGTTTCAGGGCAGAAAATTTAGCTGTTCAAAAATGAAGGGAAAGGTAAAGTATACTTTTTCGGGGACGAACAGTTATTATATGGTATATTTGGCAACAGAGCAGGAAGACCGTGTGCATAGAATAGAGATCGTCTCCAATGACTGCCTGATCCGCAAGGACTATTATACGTACTGCAGGATCTATTCCGAATATTATGCGCCTCTGGACGGGAAGGCGCATTTGTACCAGCGCAGGTTTTTCAACGAGAACGGTTCGGTGGCTTATGACGAGATCACGGATAATAACGTGGTCATGTATCAATTCCCGGACAGGCTCCTATGTTCCAAAGAAGAACTGGTAGGGTATCTGGTCTCGCGGCTGGAGCTTACAAGGCGGGATGTGGTGATCATCGACAGGACGACAGGGATCGGGCAGGCTATCATACAGAACGCTTCTCCTGCCAGAATCGGTATCGTGATCCATGCGGATCATTTCAGCGAAGGCGGTACTGATGAAGCGCATATATTATGGAACAACTATTATGAGTACGCCTTTTCACAGGCGAAACATATTAAATTCTATATTGCGTCCACGGATGCGCAGAACAGGCTTTTAAAAGGGCAGTTCAAAAAATATCAGGGAATCAGTCCCAGGATTGTGACTGTCCCGGTGGGAAGTCTGGACGAACTTAAGATTCCGGAGAACGCGAGAAAAAGGCATTCCCTGATCACGGCTTCCAGACTTGCCAATGAGAAGCATGTTGACTGGCTGATCGAGGCGGTAGCCGCAGCCAGAGAGACGGTTCCGGATGTCTCCCTTGCCATATATGGAAAAGGCGGCGAGGAGGCAAAGCTGAGAGAGCTGATCGGGAAACTGCAGTGCAGTGACTGTGTACAGCTGTGCGGACAGCAAAAACTGGATGAGATCTATATGCGTTACGAGGCTTATCTGTCTGGTTCGACCAGCGAAGGATTCGGCCTCACCCTGATGGAGGCAGTCGGTTCCGGACTGCCGATCATTGGCTTCGATGTACGTTATGGAAATCAGAATTTCATTGATGACGGGAAGAACGGGTATCTGATCGCCGTACATGACAAAATGGAGAAAAGAGAGCGGATTGAAAGACTTGCGGAATGCATCATCCGACTGTTTACAGAGGCGGATCTGGAGGCGTTTCAAAAGCATTCCTATAAAAAAGCGGAATCCTATCTTACGGAGACGGTGAAGAACAGCTGGAAAAATATTTTGAAATAGGATCAGGATGGACGTTTGGAGGTATAAAAGTGAATGATATAATATTGTTGTTTGACAATTATTCCATGGACAGCCATAACCTGCATACATCTTTTAAGCTGGCAGGTTATGAATGTCCTGCGGCAGTGATCGAAGATGATGGTTTTCTGCCGGATGAGGTGATGTCCGTGTATGGCTTTTTTCTCGGTGATTTCAGAGCGGTGCTCGGAGAAAACGCCAGACCGAGATATTTTAATGAGATTGTCGTTCCGGATTATTGGGAGATAAGCGGGAATAATACGGTTGGAAAAGTCTGCGATCTGTACAGGGAGAGGGGAAAAATCTTCTATGCAGAGCCGAAGCATAAGCGTCTTGTACGGATAGTGGACTGGTATGATGAGAGAGGTGTGGTCCGCTCCAGTGATCATTACAATCGTTATGGAGCGCTTTATGCCAGAACGATCTTTAATGCAAAAGGGCAGAAGGTCAATAAATCTTATTTCTCGCCGGAGGGCCGGGAAGTGATCGTGGAGAATTATGTAACAGGCGATATTATTCTGAATGAGGAGGACGGAATAAAGATTTTCCGGTCAAAAACAGAGTTTGTGCTGTACTTCTTCGTCAAGTCGGGCGTTAAGCAGAGCCGTATCTTCTTTAATTCCCTGTCGACGCCTTTCTTTGTATCTAACAGGTTAAGCACCAGGGCGAAAAGAGATGTGCTTTTCTGGCAGGAACCGATCGGGACGCAAATTCCCGGAAATATGCAGAGTATTTTCAACGGAGAGGCCGGACGCACGGCACAGGTCATGGTGCAGAAGCGGCAGTCCTATGAAAAACTGCTTGCGCTGGGAGCACCGGCGGATAAAGTGCACAAGCTGGGATATATCTATTCTTTTGAGAAAGAGAATCGGCACAGGGCCGAGGCACTGATCTGTACCAATTCAGACCGGATAGAACGGTGTGAAGAAATCGTGACGGCGCTTCCGAAGATGCATTTTCATATTGCGGCGATCACGGAAATGTCGTCAAAGCTGCTGAGTGTGGGGGGGGGGGTTATGACAATGTAAGCCTTTATCCGGGGATAAAAATGGATATTCTGGATGAACTTTTTGAGAAATGTGACTATTATCTCGATATAAATCATGAATCAGAGATCGTCTCGGCGGTATATAAAGCCTTTTTGAATGATCAACTGATCTTTGCGTTTGAGGAAACAGTACATAACAGGACGTATGTTGCACAAGAGCACATATTTCAGTCAAAACAGGCAGAAAGGCTGATCACAGATATACAGAATGCCATGGCGGATGATTCTGTGATGGAAAGATATCTGCAGAAGCAGCATGAGGCAGCTTTTGTGGAAACAGAAGAGAGTTATCGCAAATTTTTTGTGTAGATTTCAGGATATGGGGTGGACAATGGTTATTGTTGCGGAAAAATATACCGACAATGTGCGGGAAGTACAGAATTTTTTGCAGAAGACAGGATTGGAATCGAAGATCATAATATTTGATGATGAGGGATTTCTTCCGGCAGATGTCATCACACCGTATGAATATTTTGTTCTTCAACAAAACCCGGAAACGGTGGCAGAGAAACCGCTGTTCTATAATTTTATCAAAGTGCCGGCGTTTTGGGAGATTCGTGCAGATGGAGTGAGGGGCGGAATCTATGATATGGGCTGTCGGAAGGCAGTGATCTTTTTTGCGCAGCCTGTGGAAAGAAGAAGTGTACAGCGTGTAGAGTGGTGTGCGGAAAACAGTTGGGTATACAGGACGGATTATTATAATAAGTATGGTTTGAAGTTTGCTGCTGATTTTTTCAACGCCAATGGAGAAGTGGAATCAAGGGTGTTTTATTCGCGTCAAAATCAGGAGATTATCGTGATACAGCCGCAGAATGATACGGTAACCTTATTGGAGGAAGGCAGGCTGCAGAGGTACTTTACTTCATATGATCAGTTCACAGAGTATTTTCTTGAGAAAGCAGTTACAGCAGAGACGTATATTCTATTGATACAGAATGAACAACAACTGGAACAGTTATTGAAGGAACCGGAGCGGAAGGAAAGATGGAAATGCGTTATGTTTCAGGAGGGAAAACTGCTGCAGGCGTACCTTGCTGCCGGTGGGAATAACGGCTGTCGGTTTTATGAAGATCCGGGAAGGTATCCTGTGAATCATGCAGAGGGTAAAGTATTGATACTGACAGCTTCCGATCAGATTGCAGGCATTGAATATCTGATCAATGGATTGCCGGAGGTGACCTTTTGTATAGCGGCAAATACGCAGGTTTCGGATAAACTGCATCGTTTGGGCGACTGGAAAAACGTCTTGATATATCCGCAGATAAGTCAAGAGAAGCTGGGAGAACTATGGATTGAATGTGACTTCTATCTGGATATTAACTATTATAGAGAAATCTATGATGCGGTCAATATTGCGCACCGGCGGAATTTGCTGATCATGGGATTTGAGGATACATTACATGATAAAGATCTGGTGGCAGAAGAGTGTGTGTTTCACAAATCGGATTATGAAGGGATGGTGCGAAAGATAAAAGCACTGCTGGAGAATGCAGATAAAGTGCAGCCGGTTTTGCTGAAACAGCAGGGAAGAAGAGCGGCATGTTGGAGGAGGCTTGCAATACTGTTAGGGCTGGAATCCGAAAGGATGGGGTAAAGCTATGGCCATATATATATTTAGTCTTTTGGTAGGATATGTCCCAAACGGAGTGGATAATGCGCAGGGATATCGAGCCAGAATGCTGAAAAAGTATACGAATTCTGTCAAGTACATATTTACGGAACTGCCGACAAGAAGAGATGTAAATTTGTATAGAAAAGCAGGAATTGGTGTAGAACAGATGGTGAGTATACATCAGTATTTTACGGACAATCATTCTCTTTCACTGTCTGTCAGGGTAGAAGATAAACTTGATGAATTGAAGGAGAGCCTGCAGTATACAGATACATCCAGAGAGGGAAC
>Ga0137310_101456_pt1 | contig 14755 bp, 15 predicted proteins | sample NAcewiD2O_June_2_FD_97183 | JGI IMG/M metagenome (GOLD analysis project Ga0137310, IMG submission 97183) | Mouse cecal microbial communities from Vienna, Austria - N-Acetylglucosamine amended D2O_June | ecosystem: Host-associated > Mammals > Digestive system > Large intestine > Cecum | place...
ACCCCGGGCGACCATCTCCTCAAAGGCGTAGCGGTCCTGCCGGAAGAGGAAGACCAGCACCAAAGCTGTCAGCAGAATGGCCAGGGCGCTGATGATCTGCACCGTATAGGCGTAGACCATCTCTTCGTGGGGCTTGGCCTCTACAAAGGCCCCTTCCAGATCAGGCAGGGTGGGGGAGGGGCTTCCCGCGAACTGCTGCAAGTGGCTGGCGGCATAGTCCAGGGTGCGGGGATTGGCCAGCACCATCAAGAAGAAAATAGCCGCGCAGCAGGCCGCGCAGAGAATCAGCAGCAGGCTGACCCAGGAGAGCAGCCCCGCAAAGGTGTTGCGCCGGGGGCGCTCAGTGCTTTTCAAATTTGTATCCAATGCCCCACACCACCTTTAAGTATTCCGGCTCGCTGGGATTAATCTCAATCTTCTCCCGGATGCGCCGGATGTGTACCATGACCGTGTTCTCTGTGGAATAGGCCGACTCGTTCCAGATCTTGCTGTAGATCTCCTCCGCCGGAAAAATGCGGCCTGGGTTGCGCATTAACAGTTCCACAATTTTCGTCTCCGTAGCGGTGAGCTTCACGGGCTCGTTGTCCGCGTAAAGCACATGCTCGTCCAGGTTGAAGCGCAGCCGCCCGTTGAGGATGACGTTTTCCCCCCGGGAGTTAATGTCCCCCAGGCTGGTGTAGCGCCGCAGCTGGGACTTGACCCGGGCGGCCAGCTCCATGGGGTTAAAGGGCTTGGTCACATAGTCGTCCGCGCCCATGGAGAGGCCCAGAATCTTGTCGCTGTTCTCGCTTTTGGCGGAGAGGACGATGATGGGCAGATTTTTCCCGTCGCGGATGCGCATAATGGCGGAAAGTCCGTCCAGCTTGGGCATCATCACGTCAATGATGACCAGATGGATGTTTTTGGTGGTGACCAGGTCCAGGGCCTCCAGACCGTCGTAGGCCTTGAGGACCGTATAGCCCTCGGCCTCTAAAGTGAGGGCAATGGCCCGCACAATTTCCCGGTCATCGTCTACCACAAGGATGTTTTTGCTCTCGTTGTCCATATAAAAAACCTCCCGGCAAAAAAATGAAAGCGCCAGGGTGGGCGGCAGCTTCCCGCCCCAGCGTCCTGCTCCCAAGCTTTTTTTGATGTAGTCAGTATAGCCTTTGAATCTTACAAAAGCGTCAGGAATTTCTTACAGAAATCATACAGCATCTTCCCAAAGAAATCAAGGCTTTGGTTCTGTCTGCCGGAAAGTCCTCATATTTTGTACCAAACGGGGGGATGACCCATGAACAAGTATCAATCTTTTTTCAAAAAGCACTGGTCCACGCTGGCCCTGGGGGCTGTGGCGCTGCTTCTCTCCCTAGCCGCCCTTTACGAGCTGGGAGGCGGGCGGGAGGCTTTGGAGGCTGCCAAAACGCTGGCGGCCTCGGGGGAGGTTACCAACTGGGGGCTGAGCTTCCAGCAGGAGGGGCAGCCGCCTGTGGCCAACGCCACGGCGGAGTATCTGGCCGGGTTCGACAGCGTCTACCGCATGGAAACAGAGGAAAAGGTGCTGTACCTGACCTTTGACGCGGGGTTTGAAAACGGCAGCACAGAAAAAATATTGGACGCCCTAAAAAAGCACAATGTTAAGGCTGTTTTCTTTTTGGTGGGCAACTATTTTGAGACCCAGCCGGACTTGGTCCGCCGCATGGTGGAGGAGGGCCACACCGTTGGCAACCACACCTACAGCCACCCGGACATGTCGGCCATTGGGGACGAGGCCAGCTTTCGGGCGGAGCTGGAGAAAAACGAGGCGCTCTATCAGGAGATCACCGGGACCGCTATGCCCAAGCTCTACCGGCCGCCCCAGGGGAAGTTTTGCGAGAGCAACCTGAAAATGGCCCAGAAGCTGGGGTATAAGACGGTTTTTTGGAGCCTGGCCTATGTGGATTGGTACGAAAACGACCAGCCCACGCCCCAGCAGGCTTACGACAAGCTGCTGCCCCGGGTTCATCCCGGCGCGGTGGTGCTGCTGCACAGCACGTCCCAAACCAACGGGGAGATTTTGGATGAGCTGCTGGGCAAGTGGGAGGACCTGGGATACCGGTTTGGGGACCTGGAGAAAGACTTGCAATAGCAAGTAAATTGTGGTACAATATAACGGATTAGGAATGGGTACGCTTTTTCCACACCGGAGCCAGCACATGGTTCCGAAAACGATAGGCGCGCCTGCTTGTGAAACCATGGGTTAGGAAAAATAGCGGCTGTTTGCTGCCAAAAAACAGATAAGGATGTATAAATACAACTATGGAACATCTAGTAGAACTACTCGTTCAGCTTTTTAGTCAGACCATCCCTGCTGGGCTCACAGTGTTTTTGCTCTCCCTGATGCCGGTTATTGAGCTGCGGGGCGGTATTTTAGCCGCCAAACTGTTGGACCTGCAAATGCTGCCAGCCTTTTTCATTTGCCTTGTGGGAACCATTTTGCCTGTGCCGTTTATTTTATTGTTCATCAACAAAATTTTTGATTGGATGCGCAACACACGCTTCGTCAAGCTGGTGGACCGCATGGAGGCCAAGGGGCGCAGCAAGTTTGAAAAAATCAACCGCTACAAAACCTTGGGCTTAATGATTTTTGTGGCGATTCCACTGCCCGGCACCGGCGCTTGGACCGGCTCTCTGGCGGCGGCGCTGATGAAGATGGACTTTAAGTCCGCCATGCTCTCCGTGGCTCTGGGTACGCTGATCGCGGACGTGATTATGTGTCTTTTGTCCTACGGCCTGCTGGGTCTGGTGCTGTGAAGCGCTGCCGGGCTGTCATTGTGGGAGCCGGGGCCTCCGGGTTGGCAGCGGCGCTGGCCGCTTCTCAGGGCGGCGGAGGCGTGGTTCTGGTAGAGGGCAGCTCCAAGCCGGGAAAAAAGCTGCTGGCCACAGGAAACGGCCGCTGCAACCTGACCAACCGGCACATTGCCCCAGAGTACTACCACGGGGACGCGGCCTTGGCCGCTCCGTTGCTGGCCCGCTGGCCTGGAGAGCGGGTGGTGAGGATGTTTCACAAACTGGGCCTGCTGACCCGAACGGACGGGGAGGGCCGGGTGTACCCCCGCGGCCTCCAAGCCGCGGCGGTGCTGCAGGCCCTTTGGTCTGCCTGCGAGGCCACCGGGGTGGAGATGCTCTGGAACTTCCGGGTGGAGCGGGCCTGGGTCCAGGGGGAGGGCTTTTGCCTGGCCGGAGGAGAGGGCCAAGGGCTCTTTGCCTCCCGTTTGGTGCTGGCATGCGGCGGCAAAGCCTCGCCCAAGCATTCCAGCGGCTCCGGCTATGAGCTGGCCAGGGGCTTTGGCCACAGCGTCACCGGGCTGAGCCCTTCCTTGGTGGGGCTGGCTGTGCCAGAGCGGCTGACCCGTCCCCTAAAGGGCATGCGCTGCAAGGCCCGGGCCGCGCTGTGCCAGGGCGGCCGGGAGCTGGGAGCGGAAAGCGGCGAGGTGATCTTTGGCCAGGGCAGCCTGTCCGGCATCTGCGTGATGAACCTTTCCGCCCGCCTGCGGGGTCTGGCCGGGGACAGTCTTTCCCTGCGCCTGGATTTGGCGGAGGAGCTGGAGGCCGGAGAGCTGGAGGCCTTTCTCCGGGCTCAGTGCGCCGCTTTTCCGGAGCGCCCTGCCAGCGGGCTCTTCGCCGGGGTAATGAACCTGCGGGTGGGCCAGGAGCTGGTCCAGTCCTTGGGCTGGGGCGGACGGCGCTTTTCCCAGTTGAGCCGGGAGGACCTGCGCCGGGCCGTGGCTTTGGCCAAGGGCTTCGCCCTGCCGGTTTCCGGGCCTTTGGGCTGGGACCAGGCTCAGGTTACCGCCGGAGGCGTGCCCTTGGGGGAGGTGGATGTAAACACCATGGAATCCCGCTGCCGCAAGGGCCTTTATCTAACGGGCGAGCTGTTGGACCTGGACGGAGACTGCGGCGGCTACAACCTCCACTGGGCCTGGGCCACCGGGCTGACAGCCGGGGAGAGCATTGGCAGAAAGGGAGGAAGGGAAGCATGATACGCATAGACGGCCTGCGGCTGGAGCTGGACTTTACCCAGGAGGACCTGAGGCGGGCGGCGGCCAAAAAGCTCCGCCTGCCCCAGTGGGCGCTGGCCCAAGTGAAATTAGCGAAAAAATCGGTGGACGCCCGGAAGAAAGAGGACGTCCACTTTGTCTGCGCGGTGGATGCGGCGGTGGATGGGGATGAGGACAAGCTGCTCCGGCGGGCCGGGGGGATCCGGCGGACGGAGCCCTACCAGTACCGGCTGCCCCCGGGACAAGCCTTGGACCAGCCCCCTGTGGTGGTGGGGCTGGGTCCGGCGGGGTTGTTCGCGGGGCTGGTGCTGGCCCAGTGCGGCATGCGCCCTCTGGTGATTGAGCGGGGCCTGCCCGTGGAGGACCGGGAGACCGCTGTAAAGGCCTTTTGGCAGGACCGCCGCCTGGACCCGGAATGCAACGTGCAGTTCGGGGAGGGCGGGGCCGGGGCTTTCTCCGATGGCAAGCTCACCACAGGCACGGGGGATGGGCGCATCCGCAAGGTGTTGGAGGAGCTGGCCGCTGCCGGCGCCCCCGAGGCCATTTTGACCGATGCCAAGCCCCACATTGGCACCGACCGCCTGCCGGGGGTGGTGAAAAACATCCGCCGCCAGATTCTCCGCCTGGGCGGTCAGGTGCGGTTCTCCACCAAGCTGACGGGCTTCCGGTCTGAGGCGGGGCAGCTGACCGGCCTTTGGGTGGAAGCGGCGGGCCGCGCGGAGCTCATTGAAACCCGGCATGCCATTCTGGCGGTGGGCCACAGCGCCCGGGACGTGTTCACTCTGCTGGCGGAGGCGGGCCTGCCCCTGGAGGCCAAGGCTTTCTCTGTAGGAGTGCGCATCGAGCACCCGGCGGCGCTGATCAACCGAGCCCAGTACGGAGCTTTTGCGGGGCATCCCCAGTTGGGCGCGGCGGAGTATAAGCTACACCGGCGGCTTCCCAATGGACGGGGGGTGTACACCTTCTGCATGTGTCCTGGGGGTACGGTGACCGGCGCGGCTTCGGAACCCGGCGGGGTGGTGACCAACGGCATGAGCCCCTGGGCCCGGGACGGAGAGAACAGCAATTCCGCGCTGCTGGTGGGGGTGGGCCCCGAAGATTTCGGCGGCTCGGGCCCTCTGGCCGGGGTGGCCTTCCAGCGCCGGATTGAGGCGGCGGCCTTCCAGCTGGGGGGCGGGGGCTACAGCGCGCCGGCCCAGCGGGTGGCGGACTTTTTAGCGGGCGTCCCCAGCCAGGGCTTCGGCGGTGTGGCGCCCACCTGCCAGCCGGGTGTGGTCCCCACCGATGTGAGCCTCTGCCTGCCGGGTTTTGTCACCCAGTCCCTGCGGGAGGCCCTGCCTCAGCTGGGGCGGCAGCTGAAGGGCTTTGACAACGGAGATGCGGTGCTCACCGCGCCGGAGACCCGGAGCTCTTCGCCGGTGCGGGTGCTGCGGGACGAGACCCTGCAATGCCCTGCCCTGCGGGGCCTCTACCCCTGCGGGGAAGGGGCGGGCTATGCGGGCGGCATTGTGTCGGCGGCGGTGGATGGCATCCGCTGCGCCGAACGGATAGCGGGGGGAGCCTGACCCCTAGAGACAAGAAAAGAGGGAAGCCATCTGGCCTCCCTCTCTTTTTGCGCTTATTTTCAGATTTCACGGTCTTGCAGCAGGGCTTCCATCACCAAAATTTCCCGGTCAACCCAGGGCGTGGCCCCTGGGATGGCCCGGTTGGCGGCAAGGGCTTCTTCCAGGGTGGCCCAAACCGGCTGGAAATGCTCCTCCGCTTCATACTGGTCCAGCCGCAGGGGAGCGGCTTGGTCCTCCACCTGGCAGAAATAGTAGTGGGAGTCCATTTCCAGAATATCAGCGGTCCGGCCCCGGCGGCGCTCCCGGACCAGCCCATAAGGCCGGACGCCGCCCCGAAGGGCCCGGCCGGTCTCCTCCCGGATCTCCCGGGCCAGAGCGGCCTCCAGAGACTCTCCTTCCTCCACTCCGCCGCCGGGAAATTTATAGTCCCCCGCATCCGTGTGGACCAGCAAAAGCCGGCCCGCCTGGCGGATGATGCCCCGGGCCGCCACGCGGCGGTACACCGTGCCCTTTTCCGGCAGGCCGGGAGCGGTCAGCACAAACTCCCGCATGGGCTTATGCCTGGGGCGGCTGGCCCTCTTCCTGGGGCGCGGGCTCCGGCTGGGGCGGCGCGTACACAGGCTGGGGCATAGGCGGCATAACCGGCGGGAACAGCACCAGGTTCATGGCCTTGCGGTAGCGGCTCAGCTGCAGGGAGGCGAGAATCCACCCGGCCCCGGCCACAAAGCTGGCAATGGCGCTCAGGGGCGAGAAGAAAAGGCTGAACAGGCCCGAAACAATGCAGCATCCGGCCAGCACGTAGTTCATGCCAATCACATAGTTGGATACCCGGCTGTCCGCCAGACCGGTGGCGGCCACGGCCTTCGCCCGGTTGATGGTGCGGATGAGCCCCGCCTGGTAGCCAATGGCCAAAGCCATAAAGAAGGCGAAGAACGCGGCGATGGTGGCAAAGATGATGATTAGGGCCAGCTGGGCTTCGTCCTGGCCGTAGCCGCCGAACTGTCCGCCGAAGGAGTCCAGAGGGAAGGAAGCGGCCACAACGGCAAAAATCGCAAGGCCCAGCCCGCCTATCACCAAAAGGGAGATCAGGCACAGGCCGATGAGGCTGATGTAGGCCAGCGCCTTATAGATGGTCAGGCCCGCGGTGGAGATATTTCCGCTGTCCCGGCTGCGGCAGGTGCCAAAGTGGACCCAGGCCGCCACAGCGGCCAAAATGGCGGGGATGGACCCCAGCACCGCGCTGGCCACGGCGAAGGACCGGGAATAGCTCATCATGCTGAGGATCAAGTCCATGTCCAGGCCAGCCGTGTAGGCGTAATAGTAGAGATTGTCCAGGGCCTGGCTGGTGCCCAGGGAGGAAAAAATAGCCAGCAGCGCCGAAAGGGACAGCAGGACCGCAAGGGCCAGCCCCAGCCCAGAGGAACCGGTGGTCTTAAGAGCGTTGACCGCCGGATTGTCCGAAAGGGGAAGCGCGGTGGCCTCCAGGGCGCAGGGACAGATGGTTCCGTCGGGAATTTCCCGGCCGCAGTTGGGACAGATCATAAGGATACCCTCCAAAATATGTAGATTCGTTCTTCAGAAAACCGGGAGCGGACCCGGTATCTACTATATTACAGGAAAGCGTGAAAAAATGCAAATAGTTTTATTGTTTCTTAAGGAATTTTTTCTGACCTGGAAAAAACAGCCTTTTTTACGTTTCTATGGACATCTTGGCGGTTAGGTGGTATAATTTACAATGTACTGGCGTTTTGGCGCGCTTCTTGTGGGCGAATTTAATAGGAAGCCCGCCTGACGCTTGGGCGGCTTCTCGCGGCGGTGCTTTTAAAAATTCCCTCTGCCGCGGGGGCCAGCCCCTATTTTGTTATTTTAGAAGGGAGAAATGAGATGAAAAGAAAACGCGGGTTTCGGGCCTTTTGCGGAACGTTCCTGGCCCTGACGGTCTTCTTTGCGGGGCAGCCGGTCCAGCCCCGGGCACAGGCTTTTTCCGATGTGCCTTCGGGCATCTGGTATGCCGCCGCGGTGGAAGACCTGGTGGACCGGGGCATTATGAAGGGCAAAGACCCGGATACCTTCGCCCCCCAGGGCGATGTGACCCGGGCGGAGTTTGTAACCATGCTGGCCCGCACGGCCCTGGGCGAAGGAGAGCTGAACGAGTACAACTATAAGGGGCCCTTCTCGGATGTATGGGCCCAGGGCTGGGCCAACAAATACATCAACTGGGTCAGCGAGGCGGGCATTACCAGCGGCGCGGGCGGGGGCCGCTTTAACCCAGACCGCCTGGTGACCCGCCAGGACATGGCGGTGCTTATTGTAAACTATGCCAACGCCATGGGCCTGGAGCTGCCCGCCGTGCGCCCTCCCCGCTCCTTTAAGGATGGAGGCTCCATCTCCAGCTATGCCAAAAGCGCGGTGGACAAGTGCTCCCGGGCCGGGGTAATCAACGGCGACGACAACGGCAACTTCCGGCCAGGAGGCTATGCCACCCGGGCCGAGGCGGCCTCCATGTATTCCCGCTTTTTAAGCGCCGCTCAGTCCGCTGGGTATGACATCACCCGCAAGCGCATGAACGGCACAGCCATTACCGCCGTGCACTTCGACCCCTATGACTACGACGCTTATGTAGGCTTGGGCCGGGACAATGTGCACGGGGCGGAGGGCGCGCCCAGCCTGTTTGACCGGGTGGGCGCGAAGATCGCCGTAAACGCCGCCTTTTTCGACTTTGACAGCTACGAGCCCTATGGCACCATTGTGGACGCGGGCCGGATCATCACCACCTACAACCAGTTCAGCCCGGCTAAAACCTCCATTGTCATGGACTTTGACGGACGCTTCTCCATTGAGAACTTCTCTACGGATATTTCCGCCAAGCTTTGCAAGCCGGATGGCACCGAAACTTCCGCCGCCCAGCTGGGGGTGAACCGCTATCCCGCCCACTCTGGCGACGGTACCCGGCTGATCTATACCTCCGACTGGGGAGAGCGGCTGGGCTTTTCCGCCAAGTACGCGGCGGTGGTCTCCGAGGACGGCACCGTGCTGGACGTGTACCATGATTCCGACGTGACCATCCCCTACCACGGCTATGTGCTGGCCCAGCGGGGGCCCCGGCAGTACGACAACTTTTTGCCCAAGGTGGAGGAAGGGGACTACATTGAGCTGGATACCTATTACAATGGCTCCAGCACCCAGGATATCTACCTGGCCATCGGCGTGGGCCCCAAGCTGGTGCAGCACGGCTCGCCCTATGGCGACAGCGGCACTTACGCGGCGGAGGGCCTGTCTGAGATCGGCGGCTACGGGGACGCCCGCCGGGTGTGCATCGGCGTGCGGTACGATGGCAGCCTGGTCATCCTCACCGCTTACGCCAGCCTGCCGGAGCTCTCCCGGATCATGGTGGCCATGGGCTGCGAGAGCGCGGTGAACCTGGACGGCGGCGGCTCCACCAACCTGTATGTAAACGGCCGCTGGCTCTACGGCCCCACGGACCGGGCCCTGAACAGCGTGCTGTACTTTAAGTAATGGGAACCCTGGGCTTCTCCTATGTGGGGCTGGCGTTTCTGCTGATGCTCTTTCTGCCCAACCTGCTTTGGACCCGGGCCCAGCCAGAGGGCTACAGCGCCCAGGGGGAGAGCCGGACGCTGCGGTTTTTGGAGCGGGCGGGAGAGGCGGGCTGCACCTGCGCCGCCCTGTGCTTCCAGGACCTAAACCTCCGGCCCTGGAGCCCATGGAGCTTGTGGCTGCTTACCGCCTTTGGGCTGATGGTTCTGTATGAGCTGTGGTGGCTGCGGTATTTTAAAAGCCCCCGGCGGCTGGAGGACTTCTATAGCGGCTTTTGGGGAATCCCCCTGGCTGGGGCCACGCTGCCTGTGCTGGCGTTTCTGCTGCTTGGCGTTTATGGGCGGCTGCTGTGGCTGATTCTTCCAGCGGCGGTGCTGGGAGTGGGGCATATTGGCGTCCATCTGGGGCATTGGCGGGAGCTTAAGGCCCAGAAGAAGAACCCATAGGAAAAATAAAAAGCTGGCCGGGCTAAAAGCGGCCAGCTTTTTTGCGCCTGTTCCCTAGAGTCAGTCTTAAAACTCCGAAAAAGCGCCTTTTTGTCCAGAGACAAACGGTTTCTGTGTTAAAAATCCTCGAAATACGAAAGTATTTCTTGCGGTTTTCGCCTTGAAACCGTCCCCCCTGAACAAAAATACTGGCTTTTCTCTGGTTTTCAAACAGACTCTAGCGCGGGGAGAGAAAATTTACAGCTTGAACTCTTCCGGGTCAAAGTTGGTGCGCAGAGGGGGCGTGGAGCGGGGCTCCCGGAGAAGGGGGTCGTACAGGTAGGAGCGGCAGTCCCCGCCCGGGCCCGGGAGGCGCAGGGTGCAGACAGGCTCCTCCACGGAGCCGCCGTTGTGGTAGCAATAGGCGCAGTCCTGGGGAATGGATTGGCCGAACAGGGGAGGGTTTTTCTTTTTGCGCATGGCGTGGGTCCTTCCTGGAATGGGTTTGGTTCTATTATAGCGGATGGAAGGAGGTTTCGCAAGGTGCAATTTTGCGTGCCTGCGCCGCCGCTACCGGGCTTTTTTCCGGCCCTCCTCCACGAGCAGCAGAAAGGCTCCGCACATAAGCAGCAGGGAGCCGCCCCCCAGCAGGGTGCCCGAAAATACCCCGCCCCCGGCTCCCACCGGGGCCAGCGCCTCCACCGCCCCCCGGGGCAGCAGGCGGCCCAGCAGCAGAAAGCATCCGGAGGCCATGAGCCCGTGGACCAGGCGGCACAGGAAAAACTTCCACAGCTTGCAGGGAATCTCGGAAAAAAAGGAGAAGACCTGCAAGTGGACGCACAGCCCCCCAAAGGCCAGCCCAAAGGCGTAGAAAACCCCGGCGCACTGGAACCGGGCCGCTTCGCCCACGCCGCCGGTGACTTCCAGCAGAAAGGCCAGCACCGCTGCGGACTCAAAGGGGCTGAACAGCCCGGTGCGGGCCAGCTTGGCGGCCAGGATCCCATAGAGCCCGCTGCCCAGCAAAATGGAGGTGAAGCCCGAAAACAGCACCACGCAGGCGCACATCATCAGCGTGCTGCGGGAGGCGTCCCGCACCGAGGCCATCAAGGCCGGGGCCAGGGGCATGGGGTGCTCCACAGGGCGGGGCTCCGGCCCCAGGGGGGCGCGGAAGGCGGTGATCACCCCCAGCAGCAGGCCAGAGAGAGTCACCGAGGCGAAGAGCAGCAGCCCCAGCCGGGGACTGCCCAAGACGCCAAAGCCGATGAAGCTGACAGCAAAGGCCAAGCCTGGGTTAACGCAGAACAGCAGCATTCTTCCGGCCTGCTCCTGGGTGATGAGGCCCTGTTCCAGCAGCAGGGAAGCCCCCCGGGCCCCGGCGGGGTAGCCGCCAAGAAAGCTCATGAAGACCGGTACCCCACAGCAGCCGGGCAGCCGGAACAGCCACCGGACCGGCTTTCGCAGAAAGCGTCCCAAAAAGGCTGAGGCTGGGGAGCGCACCGCGAAGCTGGCCAGGGCCATGTAGGGGAACAGGGAAGGGGTCAGCGCGGTTAAGCAGTAGACAATGCTTTGGGCCACGCTTTGACGGACCGTCTCCGGGTAGGCCAGCAGGGCGGCCAAGGCCAGCAGAAAGCCCAGGGCGCTGAGGGCTCCGGAGCGGGAAAAGCGGTGGGGGAATTTCAGTTTATGCTCCATGCAGTCAAGTCCTTTCTAGGGAGGGGGAATCCATGCCAATGGGGAAAGTCTCGGAACAAAATGAGGGAATCCGGACGCTGAATCAGGGGCGCCCCCGGATCCGCCTATCGTTAACGCAGTTCAAAAGAGGCGATACCTCTTTTGAACCCGGAGGCACGGGCACGCCCGCGCCTCCCTGCTTGAAAATCGGTAAATACCGATTTTCAAGTGCGTTTACGATAACTGCCCCGCAAGCCTTCCCCAAGTTCGCGTCTGCCTATGCTTATGCGGTTTTTTGGTGATACATGCGGCCCAGGCCACATAAAATGAGGGGGATATCTCAAATCCGGCCGGAACTTCTCCCGCGCTGGGCTAGAGTCTGTTTGAAAACCAGAGAAATGCCAGTGTTTTTGTTCAGGGGGGACGGTTTCAAGGCGAAAACCGCAAGAAATACTTTCGTATTTCGAGGATTTTTAACACAGAAACCCTTTGTCTCTGGACAAAAAGACGCTTTTTCGAAGTTTTAAGACAGACTCTAAGGCTTTTCATAAGATTGGCGGCGGGAGGAATGGCGGCGCCAGGAAGGAGGCGGGCAGATGGACAAAAGCGGCGGGGCGGTCATCGCCGTGACCGGAAACCGAAGCGCCGTGGTAGATGGCTGCGACGGCATTGTGGACTATGACTCGGAAAAGGTGATCCTGCGGGCCGGGCGTTTGATGGTCCAAATCCACGGCCGGGACCTGCGGCTGCGGCGGCTGACGGAGAACGGCGCGGTGGTGGAGGGCGTGATCAGCAGCTTGGAATACAGCTATTAGGGGGCTTCTTATGCTGGAAAAGGCGTATCATTGGTTGTCCGGCTATGTGGAATTTCAAGTGGAGGGAGATGGCGCGCGGTTTTTCACGGTGGCGGCCAAGCGGGGCGCGGCCTTTTGGGGTTTCGCCCGGGCGGAGTCCAAGGCCGTGGCCCGGGTAAAGCCAAGGAGCTACCGGGCGCTGCGGCCTCTTTGCAAGCGCTGCGGGGTGCGCCTGCGGGTGCGGCGGCGGGGCGGTCTGCCTTTTCAGCTGCGGCGGCTGCGAAAGCGCCCGGGGCTTTTGGCTGGGGCGGCGCTGGCGGCGGGGCTGTTCTGGTTTTTGTCGGGATTTGTGTGGGGGGTGGAGTTCACCGGCTGCGAGAAGATCCCGGTGAACCAGCTGGCCCAGTGCGCCCGGGAGCAGGGGGTTTATCTGGGGGCTAAAAAGCGGGAGCTGGCTCCCCGGAGCGCGGCCAACCGCATCCTAAACGAGATGCCCCAGCTGAGCTGGGTCTCGGTGAACACAGGGGGATGCTTTGTTCAGGTGGCGGTAAAGGAGGGCGCGGCCAAGCCGGAGCCGGAGAAAAGCCAGGAGCTCTCCAACATGGTGGCGGTCCGGGAGGGAGAGGTGGTGCACATCGAGGCGCAGCAAGGCCGACCCGAGGTGAAGCTGGGGGATGTGGTGGTCAAGGGCCAGCTGCTCATCGCCGGGCTGTACCAGGAGGTACCGGACCCCTACGGACCCCAGCCGGACCGGCTGTACCAGGTGGCCGGAGCGGCCCGGGGGAAGGTGCTTGCCAAGACCTACCGGGAGTTTACCGTTCAGGTAGAGGACTCTGTTCAGGAGACCCAGGAGGCCGGGCGGGAGGTGCGGCTGTGGGCGGAGATTTTCGGCCTGCGCCTTCCGCTGGGGCTTTGGAGCCGGACCGAAGGGGAAACCCAAAGCTGGCGGGAGGAGCGGCGGGCCTCCCTGCTGGGGGTGGAGCTCCCCTTGGCCTTGGAGTGGGAAACGCTGGTGCGTCTGGAGCGGCGGGAGCGGAAGCTGACGAAGGAGCAGATGAAGACAGCGGCGCTGCTCAAGCTGCGGGAGACCCAGCGGACAGCTTTGGGTGAGGGGGGCAGCGTGCTTCATGAGGAACTGAGCTTCACCTTTGCCGAGGGGCGCTGTATGGTAAGCGCCCGGTGCCGGTGCCAGGAGAATATTGGGGAGATTCAAGTGATATCGACAAATTGAACAAATTGTTTCAAATATATTTGGCGAATGAAGATATTTTTTGCGCTTGAACATAACGGATGATATGTGGTATAATAGCAATGGAAATCTATGCCGCAAATTGCGGCTTACAGGCGCCCTAAGCCGGCCGGAAAGGAGGGGCGGTTTTGGAACTGATTTCCCTACTGGGGGATTTTATGTCCCCAGAGGTGTACCGGGTCTATCAGGCCTGCATGTACCAGCCCAGTCCGGCAAAGTTCTCCGCCCTGGCGGAGGAGCTGCTTTCCAGCCCCTCTCCGGCGGCTTTTGGATGCAGGCGAAAGAACCGCCTGGCCGGGGTGATTGCCCTGCGGCAAACCGGAGACCAGGGAGAGATTGTAGGCATCGCGGTGGAAGAGGCTCTGCGGGGCCAAGGCCTTGGCGGCTGTCTGGTGCGGGGGGCCATCCAGGCCCTTCGGCTTAAGAAGGTAACCGCGGAGACGGACCAGGAAGCGGTGGAGTTTTATCGAAAGTGCGGCTTTTCGGCAAGGGCCTTCACCCGAACATACGGCGGCCAGCCATATGTTCGGTATGCCAGTGAATGGGTTGCGCCGGAGCATAAGCCGGAGAAGGAGAAAAATTGGAACAAAGGATCCTTGTAGACAGAATTGAGCAGGCGGAAGAGCTGTTTGGCAGCTTTGACAGCAACATGAAGCTCATTGAAAAAGAATATGGCGTGGCCCTGGTTTTTCGGGACGCAGAGCTGAAGATTGCCGGGGAGGACCCGGCCGGTGTAGACAAGGCGGCGCGGGCTGTGCGCAGCCTGATTACCCTCATTGGCGGCGGAGAGACCTTGAGCGAGCAGAACGTGCGCTACTGCATGCGCATGGTGGACGAGGACAGCGAGGATAAAGTAGCTAAGCTGGCCGGGGACTGCATCTGTGTGACCAGCAAGGGAAAGCCCATCAAGCCGAAAACAGTGGGGCAGCGGACCTATTGCGATAACATCAAGAACCATACCATTACCATTGGCGTGGGCCCCGCTGGCACGGGCAAGACTTACTTGGCGGTGGCCATGGCGGTTACGGCCTTTCGGGCCCAGCAGGTGAACCGGATTATTTTGACCCGCCCCGCCGTGGAGGCGGGGGAAAAGCTGGGCTTTTTGCCCGGCGACCTGCAGCAGAAGGTGGACCCCTATCTGCGGCCCCTGTACGACGCCCTTTTCGACATGCTGGGGACCGAGGCTTACCAGCGCTATGTGGAACGGGGCAACATCGAGGTGGCCCCCTTGGCCTACATGCGGGGGCGGACTTTGGACGACAGCTTCATTATTTTAGACGAGGCCCAGAACACCACGGGCGAACAGATGAAGATGTTCCTGACCCGCCTGGGATTTAACTCGAAAATGGTCATTACCGGCGACGTGACCCAGATCGACCTGCCCGAGGGCAAGCGCAGCGGCCTGAAAGAGGCGGTGCGGGGGCTGCGGGGGGTAGAGGATATTGCTCTTTTCCGCTTTACGGAAAAGGACGTGGTC
>Ga0137310_101460_pt1 | contig 14730 bp, 11 predicted proteins | sample NAcewiD2O_June_2_FD_97183 | JGI IMG/M metagenome (GOLD analysis project Ga0137310, IMG submission 97183) | Mouse cecal microbial communities from Vienna, Austria - N-Acetylglucosamine amended D2O_June | ecosystem: Host-associated > Mammals > Digestive system > Large intestine > Cecum | place...
CCAGGGTAACCAGCAGCTCCGCTTTGGCTCCAGCGGGAACAATGGCCTCGGCGTTTTTGTACACGTCCCCATAGGCGTGGCGGGCAATGGTGATGGGCTTTTTCCAGCTGGGAATGTAGGGGGTGATGCCCTTTACCACAATGGGGGCCCGGAATACCGTGCCATCCAAAATGGCGCGGATGGTGCCGTTGGGAGATTTCCACATTTCCTTAAGGTTATACTCCTTCACCCGGGCGGCGTTGGGGGTGATGGTGGCGCACTTTACCGCCACACCGTACTTTTTGGCGGCGTTGGCCGAATCCACGGTTACCTGGTCGTTGGTCTCGTCCCGGTGGGGCAGGCCCAGGTCGTAATACTCCAGGTTCAGGTCGATGTAAGGCTCCAGCAGCAGGTCCTTAATCATCTTCCAGATAACCCGGGTCATCTCGTCGCCGTCCATCTCCACCAAAGGCGTTTTCATCTGTATCTTTTCAAATGCCATAAGTTCCTCCTTATTTTCTGCGCATTGCCGCATATTTCTCTATGGAATCCCGCTGGGGCGGGGAGAGGTTCTCGGGTATAGCGTCCAGGGGGAAGAAGCGCAGTTCTTCCACCTCTTCCTCCTGCCGCCGCAAGCTGCCGTGATACTTTTTGCAACGGTATATGATGTCCACTACGTGTACCTCGTCGCCGTTCGGGTAGATATAGTGCTGGTTTTTCCCGGAAAAGACAGAAAACAGCTCCAGTTCATCGGCTATCAAGCCGGTCTCTTCAAACAGCTCCCGCTTGGCGGCTTCCTCGGTGCTTTCGCCTAACTCTATAGAGCCCCCCGCAATGCCCCAGCAGTGGTTGTCCGCCCGCCGCTGGAGCAGGATTTCCCCTTCCGGGTTTTCAATAATCACGCCAGCCCCGCACAGCAGTACAGGCGCATGGCCCACATGGTCCCGCAGGAATTTCATATAGCCAGTCATATCCTGTCACTTCTTTCCAGCCGCCTTTGTGTAGTTCAGCAGCCCGCCTACCAGCACCATGTCCCGCTGGCGGGGGGTGAGCACAGCGTCCAGCTTCATCTCCACATGCTTGGTCTGGTTGATTAGGGTAACCGGCAGGCCCTCCCGGATCTCTTTTTGCACATGGGGCAGCACCAGCTCGTCCATCTGGCCGATGACATCGTAATCGGCCTCGTTCTGGAACTGCAGGGGCAAAATGCCGGTGTTGGCCAGGTTGGCCGCGTGAATGCGGGCGTAGCTTTTGGCAATGACCGCCTTAACCCCCAAATACAGCGGAGCCAGCGCGGCGTGCTCCCGGGAGGAGCCCTGGCCGTAATTCTGCCCGGCAATGACGATTCCGCCGCCCTCCCGCTTGCAGCGGGCTGGGAACTCCTTGTCGCACACCCCAAAGCAGAACTGGGAGAGGTAGGGCACATTGGAGCGGTAGGGAAGAATTTTCGCGCCGGCGGGCATAATGTGGTCGGTGGTAATGTTGTCGCCCACCTTCAGCACGGCCTTGCGGGCAATGCTCTCTTCTAAGGGTCCCGCAATGGGCAGGGGCTTGATGTTGGGCCCGCGCTTTACCTCCACAGTCTCCATCAGCGCCTCTTCAATGGGGGGGACGATCATGTTGTCGTTAATCAAAAAGCGTTCCGGCATGGGGATGGACGCCACACCGCCCAGGCCGCGGGGGTCGGTGAACACGCCCGCGATGGCGGAGGCCGCGGCGGTCTCCGGGCTCACCAGATAAATCTGCCCGTCCGCTGTGCCGGAGCGGCCCTCAAAGTTCCGGTTAAAGGTCCGCAGGGAGACGCCCGCCGAGTTGGGGGACTGGCCCATGCCGATGCAGGGCCCGCAGGCGCATTCCAGCACCCGGGCTCCGGCGGCGATGATGTCCGCCAGGGCCCCGTTGGCGGCCAGCATATGGTAGACCTGCTTGGAGCCGCAGGCAATGGACAGGCTCACATCCGGGTGGACGGTTTTGCCCTTGAGGATGGCGGCAACCCGCATCATGTCCAGATAGGAGGAGTTGGTGCAGGAGCCAATGCAGACCTGGTCAATCTTCATGCCAGCCAGCTGGCTGACCGGCTTCACCGCGTCCGGGCTGTGAGGGCAGGCGGCCAGGGGCTCCAGGGAGGAGAGGTCGATGGTAAGGGTCTCGTCATACACCGCGTCCGGGTCGGAAGAGAGCTCCACCCACTGGTCCCCCCGGCCTTGGGCCTCCAAAAAGCTCTTGGTAATCTCATCGGAAGGGAAAATGGAGGTAGTAGCCCCCAGCTCGGCCCCCATGTTGGTGATGGTGGCCCGCTCGGGCACCGTGAGGGTTTTGGCGCCCTCTCCGCCGTACTCAATAATTTTGCCCACGCCGCCCTTTACACTGAGCTTTTGCAGCACGGCCAGAATCACGTCTTTGGCCGAGACCCAGGGGGAAAGCTCTCCGGTGAGCTCCACCTTTGTCATGCTGGGCATGTTGATGTGGTACTCGCCGCCGCCCATGGCCACAGCCACGTCCATGCCCCCGGCCCCAAAGGCCAGCATGCCGATGCCCCCGCCGGTGGGGGTGTGGCTGTCCGAGCCGATCAGGGTTTTGCCCGGCGCGCCGAAGCGCTCCAAGTGCACCTGGTGGCAGATGCCGTTGCCGGGCCGGGAGAAGTAGAGCCCGTGCTTCTTGGCCACGGTCTGGATGTACCGGTGGTCGTCCGCGTTCTCAAACCCGCTTTGCAGGGTGTTGTGGTCCACATAGGCCACGCTGCGCTGGGTCTTCACCCGGGGCACGCCCATGGCCTCAAACTCCAAATAGGCCATGGTGCCCGTGGCGTCCTGGGTCAGGGTCTGGTCAATGCGCAGGCCCACGTCCTCCCCAACCGCCATTTTGCCGCTGACCAGGTGGGCCTCAATGATCTTCTGTGCGATGGTTTTTCCCATTTGCAAGTTCCTTTCTGAATGAATTTATTTATTTTGTGAAAATTGACTTGCTTCTATGATCCAATCCACCAGCTCCTTGTCCAGCTGGGAGGAGTCGGAAAGCATCATGTGGTGGGTCCAGCGGCCGGGGTAGGGCTCGGTGGCCGCGTCAACGCGGGGGGAGTCCAACCGGCGGCCCAGGCCGAGGGTCAGGGTGAAAAACAGGGGAGGGCGCTCCTTTTTGGGCCGTACCGGGGTAAAGGACACACAGGCGAACAGGCGCTTTTGATAAAAAGAAACCTGCGTCTTCTGCACCCGGACCTGTACGCCCTCCAGCCGGGAGAAAATCAGGCTTTCCAGCTCCTCGTACAGGGGCAGGAGCCGGGTTTTTTCCCGAAAGAATAGGAGTACGCCTTCGCGTATCATTTTTCCTCCTTCGTCAGGGCGGCCAGGGCCTCCATCAGCTCCCGCCAGCTGGCAATGGCCAAGTGGGGGAAGCCCAGCGCCCCGTCCTTCTGCCCCGCCTGATACCACACGGGGAACATCCCCGCAGCCTGGGCGCCTTGGATGTCGGCCTGGGGGTTGTCCCCGCAAAACCAGATTTTTCCCCCAGGGAGGCGGGCTTTTTTTAAGGCGATTTGAAAGAGAAGCGGGTCTGGCTTGCGGATTCCGTACTCACTGGAGGCCAAAACAAAGGCGAAGCGGTGGGAGGGGAACAGGTCCTTCAGCCGGTGCTCCAGCGCCTGGCCCGACCAGCCGATGTTGCTGATTACTCCGGTGGAGATCTTCAGCCTGTCCAGCAGCTCCAAAAGCTCCGCCGCCAGGGGAACCGGTTCGCTGGGGCTGGAATGGTCCATCAGCACTACTTCCATATCCCCTAAGGACAGGGTGGGCTCCAAGTCCAGGGCGTCAAACACGGTTCGCAGCTGGTGCCACTCATGAATTTCAAACCCGCCTTTGCGGATGGCGGAGAGGCTGCGGGAGCCGGAGAAACGCTGCCAAAGGCCGTCCGCCAGCTGGTGGGCCTCTTCGGGAGCCACCCCGTCGGGATTTTTGCAGATGTACCGGAACACGGCCCGCCAGCCCCGGAGAAAGTCCGGCGGGGGCTCCTGGGCCAAGGTGCCGCCGTAATCGAATACAATCATGTCGGGCTTTGTCAAATTAGAAAAACGCAAAATAGTTCAACCCCCAAATCAAGAGAAACATGGTGCCAATGGACAGCACCGAGCTAAAGATGACCAATTGCCCCGCCAGCTGGCCGTCCCCGCCCATTTGCTGGGCCATTGTAAAAGAGGAGACCGCGATGGGGGAACCAAACAGAGACAGCAGCACCACCAGCTCCGCCCCCCGGAAGCCCATAAGAATGGCCGCGCCCAAAAAGGCGGCGGGAAAGAGAATCAGCTTCATAAGCAGGGTTAGGAAAAGGGAGCGGACGCGGCTGCCGGTTTCGCCAAAGTTTAAGGAGGCCCCCAGCACCACAAAGGCCAGCGGGGTAGCCACGCCGCCCAGGGTAGAGGCGGTGCTGTACACCACGCCGGGCAGGCGGAAGGAGAAATAATTGCACAAAATGCCCGCCGCGGAGGCCAAAATCAGCGGGTTTGTCACAATGCCCTTAAGCACCTGCCACAGGTTGGGCTTTTGGCCGTTGAACATCTCCAAAGCCAGCACGGCCAGGGCGTTGAACATGGGGATGATAACAGCGATGAGCAGGGAGGCCATTCCCGCCGCCTCGCTGCCAAACAGGTTCATGCTGATGGGGATGCCGTACAGCACAAAATTGCTGCGGAACATGCCTTGAAGCATAACCCCCCGGCGGGCGTTTTCCGGCTCGGTGAGCAGCACCAGCACCAGGGCAGCCAGAAACTGAATCAGCACCCCGGCCACAGAAAAGAGCAGCAAGCTGCTGCGCACCCCTTCCTGCAGGTCGGAGTCGTAAACATTGATGAAGACCAGAAGAGGCAGAAAGGTTTTAAAGATCAGCTTGTTTACCTGCTGGGCGGAGCCCTCGTTCAGCAGGCCGGTGAGCTTAACCACATAGCCTAGGGCCATCATCAAAAACAGCGGCAAAACCGTGTTAAGCGCGATAAAAAGGCTTTCCATATGTAATCTCCCCAATGAAACTCTTGGCAGGCCAAGAGGATGTGACATAGATTATACCACATTTTCCCCATACATGCAAGGGAAGAGAGGGAGCGGGGAGCGTCCAAAACACAGAGACAATCATCTGTGTTCCCCCGCCCGTAGGGCGGGGGAACACGAAAAGCTCTCCGAAAACAGACGCTCCCCCCGGCGGATGAACGCTTGCCTTTTTAGAGAATCTATGATATACTATTATGGTTTAGCCAGGAGCGCAACCCGCTCGCCAAAAGCTCCTGGCAAGAGAGGACGGTGTCTATACCATGAAAGCAATCAAAACGGTAAACACAGACAACAAGGGAGGGATATTTTGCTGAAAATGGCCGGATAGGCCGTTTTGGCACGGCCCTCCCGCATTCAAACGGAGGGAAACATTTTGTTAAAACGCTTTAAACAACTGGTATCCTTTTACAAACCCTATGCGGGCTGGTTTTTCGCGGACATGGCCTGCGCCTTGCTGATGTCGGCCATCGCGCTGGCGGTACCCCTGGGCGTGCGCGCCATCACGGAGGACGTGCTGGCTGCCGGGGACATCGCCCCTCAGGGCAGCATCCTGCGGCTGGGGCTGGTTTTGTTTCTGCTGGTGCTTATACAGGCCCTGTGTCAGTATTTTTTAGATTATCAGGGCCATCACATGGGCGCAAAGATGGAGCGGGATATGCGCGCCCAGCTTTTCCGGCACTGCCAGGGGATGTCTTTTTCCTTTTACGATACCCACAAGGTAGGGGAGTTGATGTCCCGCATCACGGCAGACTCCCTATCCCTGGCAGAATTTTTCCACCACTTCCCCGAGGACGTGGTGGTGAACGCCCTCAAGCTTGCGGGAGCCACGGCGATTCTGTTTGCCATCAACTGGAAGGTCACCCTGGCAATTCTGGCGCTTCTGCCCTTTATGGCGGTATACACCCTGTACTACAGCCGGAAAATGCGGGAGGCCCTGGCCCAGGGCCGCAGGCGCGCGGGGGATATCAACGCCCAGGTGGAGGATTCCCTTTCCGGCGTGCGGGTGGTACAGTCCTTCACAAACGAGGGAGTCGAGGAGGAAAAGTTTGACCGGCAGAACCAGCGCTTCCTGGAGAGCCGCCGCCGGGGCTACCAGGGCGAGGCCAGGCTTTACTGCGGCATGGACGCCTTTGCGAACCTGCTGCCCATCGCGGTGGCGGTGTTCGGGGGGCTGGCTGTGTGGGCGGGGGCCATGGCGCTGCCCGATCTTATCCTTTTTATGCTGTACGTGAATTATTTTGCCGGTCCGGTGCGCAGCCTTGCAAACACCAGCCGCCTTTTGCAGGAGGGCGTTACCAGTTTTGCCCGGTATTGGGAGATGATGGAAACGCCCCCGGAAATCCAGGACAGCCCGGAGGCACGGGAGCTTCCCAAAGTCAAGGGCGATTTGGAGCTGCGGGGCGTCTCCTTCTCCTATAACGGCGGCGCTTCCGTATTCCACGGGCTGAATCTGTCCATTAAGGCCGGGGAGTATGTGGCCCTGGTGGGCGCTTCCGGCGTGGGGAAAACCACCCTGTGCTCCCTCATCCCCCGGTTCTACCAGGTGCAGAAGGGTCAGGTTCTGTTGGACGGCCTGCCTGTGGAAAAGGCCGCCCTGCGCTCCCTGCGGCAGAACATCGGTATGGTACAGCAGGACGTGTACCTGTTCGCGGGCACCATCGGGGAGAACATCGCCTACGGCAGGCCTGGCTGCACCCAGGAAGAGATTATCGCCGCGGCCCAGAAAGCGGGAGCGCACGAGTTCATCCAAAAGCTGCCCCAGGGATATGACACGGATGTAGGGCCTCACGGGGTACGCCTTTCCGGCGGACAGCAGCAGCGAATTTCCATAGCCCGGGTGTTCCTCAAAGATCCGCCCATTCTGATTTTTGACGAGGCCACCAGCGCCCTGGACGCCCACAGCGAGCGGGTGGTCCAGGACTCCTTGGAGCGGCTGGCCCAGAGCCGCACCACCTTGGTCATCGCCCACAGGCTTTCCACTGTGCGCAAGGCCGGGCGCATTCTGGTGCTGGACGAAAACGGCGTGTGCGAGCAGGGCACCCATCAGGAGCTGCTGGCTCTTGGGGGCGTGTATGCCGGCCTCTACCAGGCCGCGGACCAGCTCTAACGAAAACACAAAGCCCCTGGAAAAGCGGCGCACCGCATTCCAGGGGCTTAATCTATTGCGCGCTACTTGGGCTGGTAGCTGACAAACGCGAAGTGCCTGCTGTCCGGCGACCAGGAGTTCACGTTGATGGTCCCCTGTCCGCCGTAGAGCTCCGCAATGGTGCGCACCGGCCCGCCAGAGGCCGCCATCAGCCGCAGCTCCACCTGTTTGCCGGGCAGATGCTCCCCAGGCTCCAAGTCGCCCTTCCGGTAGGAAAGCATCACCACCTGGGTCCCGTCTGGAGAAACATGGGGGAACCAGGTGTTCCGGTCCAGGTCAAAGGTCATCTGGGTCTGCTCCGAGCCATCGGCCTTCATGCGCCAAGCCTGCATCAGCCCCGTGCGCACGGAGTTGAACCAGATGGATTCCCCGTCCGGGCTGTACTCCGGACCATCGTTAAGGCCGGGGGCGCTGGTGAGCCGCAGCTCCTCGCCGCCCTCCGCGGGAATGGCGTAAATGTCAAACTCCCCGTCCCGCTGGGCGCAGTAGGCCAGGGTGGTCCCGTCCGGGGACCAGCCGTGGAGGTAGCTGGGGCCCAGCGGGGTTACCAGCCGGGGCATGCCCCCAGCCAGGGGCAGAGTGTAGACCCGGGACTGCCGGTCCTCCCGGGTCATATGGCTGATGGCAATGGCCCTGCCATCGGGGGAGAGCACATGGTCGTTGTTGCAGGCCGTGGCAAAGCCGGTGGGGATGGGTGCGCTGGCGCGGCTTTCCAGGTCAAAGCGGTAGAGCCTGCCGCCGCTGTTGTAGACCAGAAAGCTTCCGTCTTTGGACCAGTTGGGGGCTTCAATTACCCCGTCGAACCGGGCCAAAGCCTCCCGCTCTCCGGTTTCCAGGTGGTAGACTTCCAGAATGGAGTTTTCTTCTCGGACCCAGGGATTTTTCTGTGGCGACGGTTTCATAATGGCAGCTCCTTCTAAAAAATACATAAATTTATTCTATGCGGACGCGGAGGCTTCCCCGGCTTCGCGGCTCTGGCTGTGCCAGCTGTCATAAGCCTGCATCGCCTGCTCCAAAAGGGCATCCTCTGCCACGCCCAGCACAGACACCTCCGATACCCCGGTCAGCTGGCCTGGGGAGCTCATCCGGATGCCTTCCGCGCGCACATCCAGAATCTGCCCCACCTCCAGCTGGTCCAGGCCCTCCGCCAAATGGACCATATCCGCCTCCGCAGAGAAGGAGATCAGACCGGCGCGGCTATAGAGCATCCCGCCCAGCGTCTGCCCGTCTTCCCCATAGGAAAGGGATACCAGCACATATTCTTTGCGCGGCTCCACCGTGGGGAAGGGAGAGGGCTCCTCGGTAGGCGCGGGGGCTGCGGTGGGAACAGGAGTAGGGGAGGGCCCCGGCTCCGGCGCGGGCCCGGCGCAGGCTCCCAGCAGGCAGGCAATCAACAGAACAGCAAAAAGCTTTATCATAAAAATCTCCCTTTACATTAAAAGTTTTGTCCACTTTTTCAAAAGTGGTGGGGGTGGAGGGGGCGAAGCTCCTCCCCGCCGGAGGCCCCGAATTATAGCACGCGAAAGTGGCGCAGCGCCTTTTCAATGCCATCCTGTCCCACGGGGCTGGTTATGTAACAGGCGGCGGACTTGGCGCTCTCCGTGCCATTTCCCATAGCCACGCCGGTTCCCGCCCAGCGGAGCATCTGCGCATCGTTGTCCCCGTCTCCAAAGACCATCACTTCCTCCTGCTGGATGTGAAAATACTCCGCCGCCGCCCCAATGCCCACCTGCTTGCCGCCGGTTTTGGGGATGATATCGAAAATGCTGCCCCCGGCGCTGGTGATTTCAATGTGCTCCAAAGCATCCAGCGCGGGAAGATCCTCTGGGCTGTAGATGAGAAACTGCAAAACCGGATGCTCCGCCAGCCGGGCCGGGTCATAAGTGCGCCCGGGCGGGGGGAGATGGCCGGATATAAAGTGCCGGTCAATCTCCGGGGAGGGAACGGTGTAAAAATAAGCGTCTTCCTCAATAATCAGGCTGGGGAAGCCCTTCTGCCGGGAGACAGCGTCCAGCCGCCGGATGTCTTCCGGGTGGTGGCCCAGCCGGTGGATGACGGAACCGTCCGCCAGGACCACCAGCTGGCCGTTCATGGTCACGTAGCCGTCAAAGGGGAACATGGCCTCCATAAAGGTTACCATGGCGGGGAAGCGGCCGGTGGCCACAAAGAGCTTGACGCCTTTATCCCGCAGGGCATGCAGGCTCCGCTTGGTAGAGTCCGGCATGACGCCTCCGCAGCCATGGTCCAGCAAAGTCCCGTCAATGTCGAAAAAAACCGCTTTTACCATCTTGTGCTTTCTCCCTTCCAAGCCCGCCTCATTGGGCCCCTGCCCGGTATTTTTCCACGATCAAATTGGCGCATTTATAGATGTCGCCGCCGCCCAGGGTGAGAATCAGGTCCCCGGCCTGGGCCTGCTCCATCACATAGTTGGCAATCTCCTCAAAGCTGCCGAACCACCGGCTGCCCGGCACTTTGGCGGCCAGGTCGCTGGTTTGGATGCCGTAAATGTTTTCCTCCCGCACCGCCAGGATTTCCGTCATCACCAGATGGTCGGGGATGGCCAGAGCCTGGGCGAAGTCCTCCAAAAAAGAATAGGTCCGGGAGTAGGTGTGGGGCTGAAACACCGCCCAAACCTGCCGGTATCCCATTTTCATGGCAGAGGACAGCACAGAGGTAAGCTCCGTGGGGTGGTGGGCAAAATCATCGGCCACCGTGACCCCTTGGAACTTGCCCAAAACCTCAAACCGGCGGTGCACCCCGGAAAACCGGCTGAGGGACTGGCAGATGGACTCCGGCGCAACGCCCAGGTAATGGGCGGCGGCAGCGGCGGCCAGGGCATTCAGCAGGTTGTGCTTGCCCGGCACGGCCAGCTGAACGCGGCCCAAAGGCTTGCCCCGGTGCATCAGGGTAAAGTCCTCGCAGGCGGTGGGCTCCTCGTTTAAGTCCGCCGGGTAATAATCGCAGGCGCTGCCCAGGCCAAAGGTGACCACCTCTTTCCCCGCCCGCACAGCGGCCAGGGCGTTTTTGTCCTCGCCGTTGACAATCAGGGCCCGGGCAGTCTGCCCCGCAAACTGGCGGAAGGACTTGACGATGTTCTCCAGCGTTTTAAAATAATCCAAATGGTCCGCCTCAATGTTGAGGATCAGGGACACCGCTGGTTCCAGCTGCAAAAAGGAGTCCACATACTCGCAGGCCTCGCAGACCATGGTTCCGCTGGCGCCCACCCGGCTGTTGCCCCCAATGAGAGGGAGCTTGCCGCCGATAATGGCGCTGGGGTCCCGCCCGGCCTCCACAAAAATTTGGGTGAGCATGGCGGTGGTGGTGGTTTTGCCGTGGGTGCCGGAAACCGCCACCAGCTCGGGGTAAAGGGAGGTAAGCATGCCCAGCATCACCGAGCGCTCTAAGGTGGGGATGCCCTTTTCCCGGGCGGCGGTCAGCTCCGGGTTGTCGGGCTTGCAGGCGGCGGTGTAGACCAAGGCCTGGGCGCTGCCGATGTTTTCCGGCCGGTTGCCCAGCTGGACCGGAATCCCGCTGGCCCGGACCCGGTCCAGGGTGTCCGACTCGCTTTGGTCCGAGCCGGTGATTTCATAGCCTTTTGCAAACAAAATTTCGGCCATAGGGCACATGCCAGAGCCGCCAATGCCCAAAAAGTGGATGCGCCGCATGCTGTCCAAAATATTATCATGTCTCTCCATACTGTTTCATCCTTTCCTAAACGAAGCGCGGTCCGCTCCTTCCCAGCACCGTCCGCCAGACCCACCCAGGGCCTTTGGGCAGCGCCGCTTCTCTATTATAGTGCAAAAAGCCCGCAAAATAAAGGGGTTTGGCAAAAAATTAGCCCCGCCCGCCCCTGAAAGGCCGCGGGGCCCCAAGAGGAGAGGGCCGGGGTTGGAAAGGAGTAGCACATTCCTGCGCCGCGGCATAGGATGGCATAAAGGAAAAAAAGGAGGGACAAGGCCATGGGAGGAGAAAGCGGCCTGTGGGGGCCAGGGGGCCGGGAGCTCCAAGAGGGCCTGGGGCTCATAGAGGAATCCCAGACCTTGCTGCGCCAAATTTTGGCTGGGCTCCTGCTGCAATACGCTTCGCTGGACGTGCAAAAGCAGCGGCTGGTGCGGCCGGAGGTCCCGGCCCCCAACCCCCAGTGCATGCAGATGGGAGCCTCGCTGCTCACCTTAAGCGCCCTGCTGGGGTTTCAGCGGCAGACGGAGGCTCTGGCGGCCCAGGCCGGGGAACAGGGAGCCCCTACAGACGGTATGGACGTAAGGCTGGGCGCGGTCAGCATTTTGATCACCCTCATCCGCTTCTTGCGGCTGGCCGGGGAGTCCGGGTCCTCGGGGAAGGGGTCCCCGGGGCAGGGGGAAGAGGTTTTGGCGGAGACGGAGCTTCTCAGCCAGCCGGTGGAATAGCCGGGAGCCCACGCAAAAAGGTCCGCCCAGATTGACCTGGACGGACCTTTTTTATGGTTGAATGGTTCCGATTACTCGGCCATCTTCTTCAGTTTAGCATACTTCTCCTGGGCATACTTCTCTGCGTTCTGGAACAGGGTCTCGGCGCGCTCCGGGAAGGAACGGGTCAAGCTGTTGTAACGCACTTCGCCCATGATGAAGTCGCGGTAGGAGGCGGAAGGCTCCTTGCTGTCCAGCTGGAAGGGATTCTCGCCAGCGTCAGCCTTGCGGGGGTCGAAGCGGAAGTTATGCCAGTAGCCAGCGGCCACAGCCTTCTTCTCTTCCACCATAGAGACGCCCATGCCGCCCTTGATGCCATGGTTGATGCAGGGGGCGTAAGCCAGAATGATGGAGGGGCCGTTGTAGCTCTCAGCCTCGTGGAAGGCCTTGATGCACTGGTTCATGTCCGCGCCCATGGCAACCTGAGCCACATACACATAGCCATAGCTCATGGCAATGGCGGCCAGGTCCTTCTTCTTCTGGGCCTTGCCGGTGGCGGCAAACTGAGCCACAGAGCCGCAGGGGGTGGACTTGGAAGCCTGCCCGCCGGTGTTGGAGTACACCTCGGTGTCAAACACCAGCACATTGATGTTCTCGCCAGAGGCCAGGGCATGGTCCAAACCGCCGAAGCCGATGTCATAGGCCCAGCCGTCGCCGCCCAGAATCCACACGGACTTCTTGGCCAGATAATCCTTGTCCTTCAAAATCTCCAGAGCCAGAGTGCAGGCCTCGCAGTCGCAGTACTTCTCGCCAGCGGCCTTGCGGGCCTCGGCATGGGCCTTCATTTCGCCCAGCTTGTCGCCGAAGACTTCTTTGGCTTTCTCGGAATTGCAGAACGCCAGGTTCTCGTCCACCGTCATCACGCCGTTCTCCAGAGCCTCAATGTAGGCAATGGCGGCAGCGTCATTGGCCTTGCTGTCGGTCATGGTGTCCAGCCAAGCCTTAGCGGCCTCCTTGATCTCGGGCACGGTATACTCAATGGCAACAAGCTTCTCGGTGAGCTCCGCCAGGCGGCCGCGCACCGCGTTCTGGGCCAGGGCCATGCCCAGGCCGAACTCGGCGTTGTCCTCAAACAGGGAGTTTTCCCAAGCGGGGCCATGGCCCTTCTTGTTCACGGTGTAGGGAGTGGCAGGCGCGGAACCGCCCCAAATGGAGGAGCAGCCCGTGGCGTTGGCAATGAACATCTTGTCGCCGAACAGCTGGGTGGCCAGCTTGGCGTAAGGAGTCTCGCCGCAGCCGCCGCAAGCGCCGGAGAACTCCAGCAGGGGCTGCTTAAACTGGCTGCCTTTCACGCTGGTCTCCTTAAACTTCTCGGCCACAGCCTCTTTGGCGGGCAGGTCGATGCCATAGTTGAACACAGCCTGCTGGGAACGCTGAGAGTCAATGGGAGCCATCTGCAGGGCCTTGGTCTTGGCCGGGCAGGTGGTGACGCAGCTTCCGCAGCCGGTGCAGTCCAGGGTGGAGATGACCATGGCAAAGTGCATGCCGGGCACGCCGGTCATGGGCTTGGACTTGGTGCCCTCGGGGGCGGCGGCCAGTTCCTCATCGGTCATGGCGATGGGACGGATGACCGCGTGGGGGCACACATAGGAGCACTGGTTGCACTGGATGCAGTTCTCGGGGATCCACTCGGGAACGTCAACGGCCACGCCGCGCTTCTCATAGGCAGCGGTGCCCTGGGGGCTGGTGCCGTCGGCGTACTTCTCAAAGGTAGAAACAGGCAGGTCCTTGCCGTGGAAGGAGTTCACGGGGAACACCACGTTGTTGACGTAATCCACCAGCTCGGGGCGGCTGCCGGTGGCAACCTTCTTCTGGCTGTCGTCGGTTGCTTCCTTCCAGGCGGCGGGCACGTCTACCTTCTTGTAGCCGGTGGCGCCCGCGTCAATGGCGTCGTGGTTCATCTTAACCACAGCCTCGCCCTTGCGGCCATAGGACTTCTGAGCGGCGTCCTTCATATACTGAATGGCGTCGGCCTCGGGGATGATCTTGGCAATGGAGAAGAAAGCGGACTGCAGCACCGTGTTGATGCGGGTGCCCAGGCCAATCTCCTTGCCGATCTTGAAGCCATCGATGGTGTACAGGTTAATCTCGTTGTCGGCAATAAACTTCTTCACCTTGCCGGGCAGGCGCTCGTTGAGCTCCGCGTCGTCCCAGGCGCAGTTGAGCAGGAAGCTGCCGCCCTTCTTCAGGTCCTGCACCATGTCGTAGGTGTCCAGGTACGCGGGGTTGGAGCAGGCCACAAAGTCCGCCTTGGAGATGTAGTAGGTGGACTTGATGGGGGTGTGGCCAAAGCGCAGGTGGGAGATGGTCAGGCCGCCGGACTTCTTGGAGTCGTAGTCAAAGTAGCCCTGGGCGTACATGTCGGTGTGGTCGCCGATGATCTTGATGGAGTTCTTGTTGGCGCCCACGGTGCCGTCGGAGCCCAGGCCCCAGAACTTACAGGAAGTGGTGCCGGCGGGGGCGGTGTCGGGATCCTCCTTGACCTCCAGGGACAGATGGGTCACATCGTCCACAATGCCGATGGTGAAGCGCTTCTTGGGCTCGGCGGCCTCCATGTTGCGGTAAACGGCGATGATGTCGCTGGGCTTGGTGTCCTTGCTGCCCAGGCCGTAGCGGCCGGTGTAAATGGGGCAGGCGCCAAAGCTGGTGCCGTTGACAGCGGCCAGCACGTCCAGGTACAGGGGCTCGCCAATGGAGCCGGGCTCCTTGGTGCGGTCCAGCACGGAGATCTTCTTTACGGTCTCGGGCAGCACGTCCAGCAGGTAGTTGGCCACAAAGGGACGGTACAGATGTACCTTTACCAGGCCCACCTTCTCACCGGCGGCGGTCAGGTAGTCAATGACCTCCTCAATGGTCTCGCAGGCGGAGCCCATGGCGATGATGACCTTGTCCGCGTCGGGCGCGCCGTAATAGTTAAAGGGCTTGTAGTTGGTGCCCAGCTTCTCGTTCACCTTGTTCATGTACTCGACAGCCACCTCGGGCACCGCGTCGTAGTACTTGTTGCAGGCCTCGCGGGCCTGGAAGAAGATGTCGCCGTTTTGGGCCTGGCCGCGCAGCACGGGGTGCTCGGGGTTCAGGGCGTGGCGGCGGAAGTCGCTGACGGCGTCCCAGTCCAGCATCTCGCCCA
>Ga0137310_101467_pt1 | contig 14659 bp, 15 predicted proteins | sample NAcewiD2O_June_2_FD_97183 | JGI IMG/M metagenome (GOLD analysis project Ga0137310, IMG submission 97183) | Mouse cecal microbial communities from Vienna, Austria - N-Acetylglucosamine amended D2O_June | ecosystem: Host-associated > Mammals > Digestive system > Large intestine > Cecum | place...
CCGGCAGCGGCACCGCCTCACTGGGGACATGGGTGCGGAGCAGCTGCCGGGTGGTCACGCACAGATAGTCATAATTGACTTGAGGAAGCCAGTCCTGTTCCTGAAGAGAACTTTCGGTCTGCCGATAGGACGCGTCTCCCCAGGTAGTGTCCATATAATAATATTCCCCGTTCAGGAGGAGGAGATTCCAGGCATGCCCTTCGCCCGGCTCCACCTGCCCCTGCACCAGCACACAGGGAATCCCCAGATGATTGAGCAGATATTGGGTAGCCTTGGCATATCCCTGACACACCGAGGCGCCGTTTACCAGCACGGAGTACAGATTCTGACTGTCCGGCGCGTCCAGCACATAGTCGGTGTTCCGTATCAGCGTCTCATACACATAGCGCACCCTCTCATAATCGTCCTCTCCATCGGGAGCCTGGGCCAGCAAAGCCTCCGCCGCCGACTGGATCTGTTCCCGGCGGCGGGCACACTCCTGGCTGTCGTAGGTATAACTGCCCGAAAAAGTGATCTTTACCAGTTTGTCCTGCCGGCTGTATTTGGTGTAACGGTATCCGTCCACATAAAAATATTCCGGGTGATCCGCCAGCACATAGCAGAAAATCCTGTCAATATCCTCTTCCGTAAGCCCCGCCTCCAGGCACTGGGCGGATAATTCCTGCTCCTGCCCCATAGCGGCCAGAATCCGCTGGATGTCCCTGTACCACTGCCTCCCCGGCTCGTCCAGATATTGATAACAATACTCCCAGGCCAGGGGATCCGTAAAGTCCGTCCCCGGCTCATCGTCCTGGCTCTCCGATTCCTGGGTCCCCAGCAGCGACTGCCAGGTTAATTCCCTGCCCTCCTGGACCGCCTCCGGCGCCCCTGTGCTGTAATCGCCCACAACCTCGGAGGATAAAGCCCCCGCCGCCTGTTCCCCGGAATCCTTCTCCCAGTATGGCACACCGCAGCCTGTCAGGGCCAGCGCTGCCGCCAGCGCCGCCATGACACAACGGGACATCCCTTTTCCATATCCACATTTTTTCCCTAAACGCTTTTTCAGCCTATGCAACCAGGCACCTTCCTCTCTGATTCCCCCGCCCAAGTTCCTCTCCTATTATTCTTTACTGAACTCCGACAGTTCCAATCCCTTGTTGCGATCCAGGGTCATACCGATGCTCCAGGAATTGACAAACAACAGCAGCGGATTTCCTTTCATATCCTTTACCTTCTTCATATCCGATGTGCCGGTAAGCTTCTCCACGTCCACCTCGTCCTTGTTGGCGATCCAGCGGATATGCTCATAGGGCAGATTCTCCAGACGAATCTCCACATTGTACTCGTTCTCCAGGCGGTATTTCAGCACGTCAAACTGCAGCACACCCACCACGCCCACAATGATCTCCTCCATGCCGGAGTTAAACTCCTGAAAAATCTGAATGGCGCCCTCCTGGGCGATCTGCTGTACACCTTTGGTAAACTGCTTGCGCTTCATGGTGTCCACCTGGCGCACTCTGGCAAAGTGTTCCGGCGCAAAGGTGGGAATGCCTTCGTAAGCAAATTTTTCCTTGGGCATACAGAGTGTATCCCCGATGGAAAAGATGCCGGGATCAAACACACCGATAATGTCCCCAGCATAAGCCTCCTCCAGGATCTTTCTCTCGTCGGCCATAATCTGCTGGGGCTGGGAAAGGCGCATCACCTTCCCGCCCTGCACATGGCGCACCTCCATATTGGCGTCAAAACGCCCCGAACAGATCCGCATAAACGCTACTCTGTCCCGATGGGCCTTGTTCATATTGGCCTGAATCTTGAACACAAAAGCGGAAAATTCATGCTCCACGGGGTCAATCACCCCGATGTCCGCCACTCTGGGCAAAGGCGTGGTGGTCATCTGTAAAAAATGCTGCAGGAAGATTTCCACGCCGAAGTTTGTCAGCGCCGATCCAAAAAACACCGGCGTCAGCTGTCCTTTCCGCACCGCCTCCAAGTCAAATTCCGCGCTGGCCCCGTCCAGAAGTTCGATCTCCTCCAACAGCTTGTCAGCCGCCCCATCGCCGATCAACTCCCGCAGCGCCGCTTCCTCCTGCACCGGAACCACCTGGGTTTCCCCCTCCTTGGTTCCCTTTTCCGTATCGGAATAAGTATATACAGCCTTCTCCTCCCGGTCGTACACACCCTTGAAGCCCTTGCCGGAACCGATGGGCCAGTTCACCGGACAGGTAGCAATGCCCAGTTCCTTTTCAATCTCGTCCAGCAGGTCAAAGGTATCGTTGGCATCCCGATCCAGCTTGTTGATAAAGGTAAAAATCGGGATCCCCCTCATGCCGCAGACCTTGAACAGCTTGCGAGTCTGGGCCTCCACGCCCTTGGAAGCGTCGATGACCATCACTGCGGAGTCCGCCGCCATCAGGGTACGGTAAGTATCCTCCGAGAAGTCCTGATGTCCCGGGGTATCCAAAATGTTTATGCAAAAGCCGTCATATTCAAACTGTAACACGGAGGAAGTGACGGAGATACCTCTCTCCTTCTCGATCTCCATCCAGTCGGACACCGCATGTCTGGCCGTTGCCTTGCCCTTGACGCTGCCCGCCAGATTGATAGCTCCGCCGTAGAGCAGAAATTTCTCCGTCAATGTGGTCTTACCCGCGTCCGGGTGGGAGATGATGGCGAAAGTACGCCGTCTGTTTATTTCTTCTGTATATTGATTCATTGGTCTTTGTTCCTTTCTTATTAAAAGTACCGCAAATCCCCTGCAAGCACACAACTCCGGTGATCAATATCCGGCCTCTCTGGCGTCCGGATATTGATCAGTGTGCTTTCCGGGAATTTGCTGTTTGGAAGGTCTTTGGACCTTGCGTACCGCAAATCCCCTGCAAGCACACAACTCCGGTGATCAATATCCGGCCTCTCTGGCGTCCGGATATTGATCAGTGTGCTTTCCGGGAATTTGCTGTTTGGAAGGTCTTTGGACCTTACGTACCGCAAATCCCCTGCAAGCATTATCCTTCCTAGTGGGGAAGCAGCGGCTCTCCTGCGATCTCCGGTGTGATCCCAAAATATTGCAGTACGGTTGCCCCGATATCCGCAAAGGTTTCCCGGGTGCCTATGTTGCCGGGCTTCAGGTTCTTACCGTACATCAAAAGCGGCACATGCTCCCTGGTGTGGTCGGTGGACTTTGTATAGGCCGGGTCGCACCCGTGGTCCGCCGTGATCATCAGCAGATCCTCCGGGCCCATTTTGCCCATGATTTCCGGCAGGCTCTCATCAAAAACTGTCAGCGCCCTGGCATAGCCCTCCACATCCCTGCGGTGCCCGTATAACATATCATAGTCCACCAGGTTCACAAAGCACAGCCCCTCAAATCCCCGATCCAGATACTCCAGGGTCCGGCGGATGCCCTCCTCGTTGCCGCTGGTATACACATGTTCGGTAATACCTTTACCCGCAAAGATATCCTGGATCTTGCCCACGGCAATCACGCTTTTTCCCGCTCCGGACAATTGATCCAGCATGGTCACCCCAGGGGGCTTCAGGGAAAAATCATGCCGCCTGGGCGTTCTCACAAAATGACCTCCTCCAGGTCCCTCAAAGGGCCTGGCAATCACCCGGCCCACGCTGTGCTCCCCCTGCAAAATATCCCTGGCAATACGGCAGTACTCGTACAGCTGCTCCACAGGTACAATCTCCTCATGAGCCGCAATCTGAAACACGCTGTCCGCCGATGTATATACAATCAGATCCCCCGTATGCATATGGGCATCCCCGTACTCCTGTATCACCTGGGTACCGGAATAAGGCAGATTACACAGCACACCTCTGCCCGTGCGGCGGCTAAATTCCTCCAGTATCTCCGCGGGAAAGCCCTGGGGATAGGTGGGCAGGGGCCTATAGGACACCAGTCCCGCAATCTCCCAATGTCCTATGGTGGTATCCTTGCCGCGGGAGCGCTCCGCCAATCTGCCATATCTGCCGATTACCTCCGCCTCCGGCACGGTCATCAGCCCGCGGATGACCGGCTCATCCGCCACCCCGTCTATTTGGAACAGTCCCAGCCGTTCCAGATGCGGGACATGGAAACAGGAGCTGGCTGCCACGCTTCGCAGGGTATTCACATCCTCATCCCCATACTGCGGCGCATCCGCCATCTCCCCGATTCCAAAACTGTCCAGCACAATTAAAAACACTCGTTTGTCACTCAAAACCTTTTCCTCACCTTTCGTAAAATCCCTCAGTCCGCATCTTCTGTTCAGAAGAGCACTTTGCTCATTATTCCTTTGTTTTGTGCGCCTTGGCGCATCTTCTGTTCAGAAGAGCATTTTGCTCATTATACCTTTGTTTTGTGCGCCTTGGCGCACCTTCTGTTCAGAAGAGCATTTTGCTCATTATTCCTTTGTTTTGTGCGCCTTGGCGCACCTTCTGTTCAGAAGAGCATTTTGCTCATTATACCACATTTTTATGTAATGTACACTAAATTATTCCTGTACTACCGTGCTGATGACGATATTTTCCGCACCGATCTCTGTCTTGCGCTTCACGATATCCTCGATCTGGGCTCGCTGTACATCCGTCAAGGTCAGGGCGTTTACCACCACGTCCACGGCTCCGTCATTGATGCTGACCACCACATCAGAGAAACCTTTCGCCTCCAGCAGTATCTCCGCAGCCGCCTCTTTCTCGGCTATGGCCGTCATCTGTACCATGGTATTCACCGCCTCCTGCTTCTGTTCATCCGAAAGGCCGTCACTGTTGATGATCTCCAGCAGGGTCTCCTTGTTCTTGGCCCGCACCTGTTCCTTCAGCAGCTTGGCTTCGGACAGCATGGCTACGCCATTGGAAGAAGAAAACACCGCTTCGCCGGGCACCTCGCCTTCAGCGGGCTGAGCCTCGCCTACCACCATGTCCGCATCCAGATAATCTTCTGCAATCACATCCGAATCCGTGTCCAGACTGTCGATCTCCGTGACGGAGGATGCCACCAGGTCCGCCTCTGACAGATCCAGCAGGCCGTCAATATCGTCGATATTGTACTGTCCCGCCACCACATTATCGGTGATCACCCCGTCCGTATTGGTAACTTCCGCCGTCTTCCCATTGTCCGCCAGATATTCCTCGTCCAGATTGGTCCCCGCAAACTGCAGATATCCTGCAATAGCCAGCATAATGGCAAGCGCGGTAATCATTAGCTGATTTTTTTTGATTAGGTTTTTCACACTCTTTCTCCCTTTTCTATGCTCTCTTTTTTTACTAGTTCATTGTATGAGGGCTTATTCGGATATATTCACACCGTCATTCATTTTCACTACCTTTACTTTATGGGCCTCCACATCAAAAAGCGCCTGCACCACATCCGTTATGCTCTTGTTGATGTTACCGGTTCCGGCCCCTTGGGCCACCACCACCACACCCTCCACCCGGGGCAGCAAGGTCTTGACTACAAAAGGCTCATTGTTGCCGGAACTGTGGTACACGGTGTCCTCAGAACGGCTGATCTGATGGGATGTACGGTTTCCTCCCTGGCTGTCCTCCTCAGTGGTACTGCTGCTCTGGGTCTGCTGGTCCTTCTCCAGCACCAGTTCCTGCGTGGCATTCAGCGTGATCATTACCTGCACCGCTCCCACGCCGCTGATCTGGGAGAGAGTGTCTTCCAGCCTGCTTTCCAGATAGGCGGCGTATTCTTCCGCGCCGGAAAAGCCGCTGTCCGCCTGCATTATACTCTGAACCGCGCTCTCCTGGTTTCCCGCTGTCAGCCCGGTGTCCGTCCGTTCGCCGGGGCTGCTTTTCTCCGTGGGCAAGGCAATCACCACCAGCAACACCCCTGCCAGCAACAGGATCAGCAGGTTATCCTTCTTCAGCCATTTCGCCATCCCTCTCTTGATCTTCTCTTCCATGTTCATCCTCCCTCTGTCCCATATCCTGTTGTCCGTCCTGGGGAACTCCGATGGTTACCGGGGCAATCTGAATGCGAATCTCCCCCGCCTCCTCCCGGCTGTTTTGCCCTACCGTCTGGTTGTTTTGCCCTGCCGTCTGGTTATCCTGCCCCGTTGTCCGGCTACCTTGCCCTGCCGTCTGGCTGTTTTGCTCTGCCGTCTGGTTGTTTTGCCCTGCCGTCTGGTTGTCCTGCCCTGCCGTCTGGCTGTCTTGCCCTGCCGTCTGGTTGTCCTGCTGCATAGGCTGCCAGTCCCATGCCTCCATCTGCGCCCTGATCTGTGTTGTCAGCAGCTGCTGGCGGATTTGCTCCATCTGGTATTCCAAAAGCGCCGCCTCCCCCAATCCCTGCTCAAAGGAATTGCTGTAATACCCAATCCTCTCTTCCAGGCTCTGCCCCTCTTTTCCCGACAGCAGAGCCGCCACGGGACTCAAAAGCTGCACCAGGATCATGGCGCTGACCAGGAGCTTTAGATACTTTTCATAAGAACCCTTAGGCTTAAAATATATCAGCGCCTGGGCACAGATCATGAACACGCCCATCTGACGTATACCGTTAAGCAATCCTTCCCACATACACATTCTCCTATTTAAGTTCCGCATGTCCCCTCCCAACGCTCTTTCCCGGTGATGAATGTCCGGCCGCTTCAGGCGTCCTGACATCCATCAGCGCGTTGTCCGGGGACATGCTGTTGGACGGTCCTCAGACCCTAAGTTCCGCATGTCCCCTCCCAACGCTCTTTCCCGGTGATGAATGTCCGGCCGCTTCAGGCGTCCTGACATCCATCAGCGCGTTGTCCGGAGACATGCTGTTGGACGGTCCTCAGACCCTAAGTTCCGCCTGTCCCCTCCCAACGCTCTTTCCCGGTGATGAATGTCCGGCCGCTTCAGGCGTCCTGACATCCATCAGCGCGTTGTCCGGGGACATGCTGTTGGACGGTCCTCAGACCCTAAGTTCCGCATGTCCCCTCCCAACGCCCTTTCCCGGTGATGAATGTCCGGCCGCTTCAGGCGTCCTGATATTCATCAATGCGTTGTCGCTACAACCCATGGTTGGTGGAGACTGCCACCATGGATATGCTGATCAGGAACAGCAGCAGCGCCGTGCCTGTGATTTTCAGCAGCAGCATACTGCCCTCCCCCACCTTGTTGGTACACGCCGTAATCCGCTTGTCGCTGATGATACCCATGACTGCAGCCGCCAGTTTCAGACAGCAGGCCGTCAGCAGTATCTGCAAAAGCGGAGCCAGGCACATACTCACCAGCAGGATCAACAGTACCACGCCGATGCTGTTCTTGATCACCACCGCCGACCCGATCACCACGGAGGCCAGACTGTCCGCAGCGCCGCCAATACCCGGGATCGCAGACACGATCTTCTGCAGTGTGGAGGTTTTCACTGTGTCGATAACCGGCGTTATCACCGACTGGAATACGCTGATGCCGGTCACCACGCCGATTATTGCCTTCAGCGCCGCCTTGATCCCCTTCTCCAGCAGTTCCATCAGCAGGGACAGCTTCTCCTCGATCCATATGCCGTTTACCACCGCCAGCAGCACGTAGCTGTATATGAAGGGCAGCAGCCCTCCCATCAGCAGCTGCTCCACCCCGTAGATCAACAGCAGCACCAGCTGGTAACTGGCCCCTGCGGTGGTGGTGCCGCCGGCCACCCCCACCGCCATCAGGTAAGTGGGCACCAGCAGACGGATAAACAGCAGAATATTTTCCATGGCCGTAGCCGCCACCTGAGCCGTCTGCCCAAAACTGGCCAGCAGCACGGCGGTCAACAGCAGGTACATAAAATAAAAGCTGATATCCGCTACCTGGTGCTTGTCAAAAATCTCCGTAAAATGACTCATCAGCGCCGAAACCATCCCCAGCATCACCAGCCAAAGCAGCACATTGCGCATACCCGCAAGCTGGCCCCCTATGTCCCCCAGTATGGCGTTCAATATATCCCGGAGCGCCCCCAGCACGTCCCCCTGCATAATCTGGGCCAGCACCTGGCGCAGGGAAAATTCATTTCCCGGAAACAGATTGGCCAGTCCCTGCTGCAGCTGATCCAGCCCGTATTCCTCCCAGATCATATCAATCGATAATCCCTCCATGACTCTCCCCCTGCCTTAATGTTTTGGGTATTCCCGCGCTACACGCATGCTAACGCATAAAGGTCTGGATCTGCTCCATCACCGCCAACAAAATGGGCAGTCCCGCAAACATCACTGACAGCTTCCCAAGAATCTCAATCTGCTCCGCCACCGCCCCATATCCCGCGTCCTTGCATATCCCTGCGCTGAATTCACAGACATATGTCACCCCTGTTATTTTGAGAAGTATGGACAAATAACTCTGGCTGCTGCCCAAAAACTGCCGTATCAGCGTAAACTGTCCCAGGACGGCAGAAAACTGCCGCACCGCATACGCAAATATCATTATACTCATTACCAGCCCCATATAAATCCCATACTCCGGCCTGGCGGCCCGAAACTGCAGCGCCACCATGACCCCCAGGATTACCAATATGCCTATTTTGATAAGTTCGGACATGACCTCTCCCCCGTTATGTCAAATCAAACAAAGCCTGTATAGTGGTAAACAAGTCATAAATATAGGGCACGATCCAGGTCAGCACCAGGATCAGTCCCGCCAGACTAATTAGAAAAGCATGTTCCTCCCGGCCGCTATGTTTGAGCACCTGGCTCAATATGGTAACCAATATTCCCACTGCCGCAATTTTAAATATCAGACTCACACCCATGCCTTTCCTCTTTCCCGCATATCACAAGCCCGGCTTGCGATGCTTCTCTTCAAATATTCTCTCATCCCATTTTACAAAAGTATGATAATCAGAAGGAGGCCCCCCAGCGTTCCCAGCCCCACGGCCATGCGGCCCTTTTCCCGGCTCTCCGCCTCCAATCTGGCAATGCGCTCCCTGAGAAGTTCCTGCTGCCGCCGGATCAGCCGTACCCTCGCCTGGCCGTCACCGCTGCCCTGCTCCAATACACATTGCAGAAAAAGCTGCCTGTCCTGTTCTTTCAGCGGCAGTTCCCGCAGCGCCTCCCCCATGACCCCCTCATACACCTCTGTAAAGCTGTGCCCCCGGCCCTCTGCCATCTCCCGGTATACTCGGGTAAACGCCTGCCTGTAAGGTTCCTCCACCTGACCTGCCAACTGGCAGCAGCATTCCGGCAGAGTACTTTTCCCGTACTGTAAGAGACTAACCAGCAGTTCGATGATCCGATTCATGGCATGCAGGTGATACAGGCGCTGTCGCAAGTTCCAGGCATACCACAGCCCCAGCCCGCTGCAGCTTAGGCCAATCATGCTAAATCCCACCAGCCGGACCATCCCCTGCCACCTCCTCCCATGTGCCATCTATCTGCCTGCGGTGCAGCACCTGGCCTACCCTGCAGCGTCCCTGCCTGTCCCGCCGCAGCACCAACAGGCAGCTGAAGATCCCCTCCGACAGCAGCGCCCCCATGCCCGGTTTGCCCTGTACGTCCTGCATGTCCATGCCGTGTATGGTAGCCACCAGACTGACGCCGCAGGATGCCGCCATGCGCACCGCGCGGATCTCCTCTCCGCTGCCCAGTTCATCCACCGCCAGCACTGCCGGAGACATGCTGCGCAGCAGCATCATCATTCCCAGGGCTTTGGGGCAGGCATCCAGCACATCACTGCGGGGACCCAAGTCATTCTGAGGCTGTCCCATATAGCAGCCTGCGATCTCCGATCGCTCGTCCACCACGCCCACCGTCCGGGCGGGCCCATAGGCGCTGCCGCCGGAAATCTGCCTCACCAGATCCCGCAGCATGGTGGTCTTGCCGCACCCCGGCGGAGATACAATCAGCGTGTTGCGCATACTCCCCCTTCTATAGATATAGGGCAGTACCGGTGTGGCCGCTCCCAGAATCTGATGGGCAATCCTGATATTGATGGCTGAGATATGCTTAATGGTACGGATGCTGCCTGGACTTTCCTGCACCGCCTGTCCCACAATACCCACTCTGTGGCCGCCCTCAATGGTGATATAGCCCTGCCGCAGTTCGTCCTCATAGGCATACAGAGAATACTGGCACAGATGGCTGACAATCTCCGAGAGGGCCTGCCTGTCCGGGCGCCAAGCCTGATCCATATGCTCCGTATAAGCCCCGTCCTCCCTCAGGAAAACCTCCCTGCTGCCCTCCATCAAAATGGCCGGGCGAGAGGTCCGCAGTCTGATCTCGCTGACCTGCCGTGCCCTTCCTTCAGCCGTTTTAAAATATATCCTGTATGCCGCAGGAAAAATATCTGTCAGACTTGTGTTCATTTTCTGTTCCTCCCTATCTCAATATATGATGGGACAAGTGAGATATGCCTGTTTATTTTCCGGAAAAAAATCCCCTCCCCTGCCCTTGGTACAGTAGTCAAAAAGCGCCAAAAAAAGCATCCCGTGATTCTCTCACGGAATGCTTTTCGAAAGTTCTGAAATTGAGTCAGTCTTTACTGCATGTTGACTGTATGGGTCAGACGATACTGGCCGTTTGAATTTCTCTGGCAGAGGATCTGCACGTTACAGGAATTCCCTCCCAGACGGTTCATGGCCCTGATCAGAAAACTGTCTGATATATTGCCGTTATTGTATGCGGTCCATAATTCATCCCACAATTCGGCATCAATCTCCTTGACAAAACTGAAACTGCCCAGTCCATAGTTGATAATCTGCTGGCCGCAGTCTTTGTAATATGCCTCCAGTTCATCCGACACAGGTATAGAATTCGGGTCGCTGGTAGGCGTCGGGGTCGCCTTGGGCGAAGGGGACGGCGAGGGCGACGCGCCCGCCGGTTCCGGCTCCAGATTCCGATAGCTGGTGCCCTCACATGCCGGCAGCTTCTGCGCCAGGCTTCTGCGCACATGGGTAGTCTCGAAATCCTTATCCGTCTTGTTAAAATAGCGGTATGTGGGAGGCTGTGTGTCGTCCCATGTCAGATCTACATTGTAATATTCCCCGTAGAGATAGATGATGTTCCACGCATGGTTCTCCCCGGAATATCCCGTACAGTAATAGCAGGGAATTCCCAACTGATGCATCAGGTACTGGAACGCCCTGGCATAGCCTGCACAGACAGTCTTGCCGTTTACCAAGGCGCTGTAAGCGCTCTGGCTCATGGGCGCACCGCTCTGGTATTCCACCAACTCCAACAGCCTGTCGTGGATGTACTTCTCCACCTCATAATCATCGGGAAGGCTCCATGCCTGATACAATATCCTGTTCACCTGAGTCTCAAAGGTGGTTCTGAAATCTTCCATCTCTTCCTGCGTGACACTGAATTTTAATGTAATCTCTATGCATTTTCCGCTGCGGCTGTACTTACAGCTGTAACCTGTCTCCAGCCAGAACAGTTCGGGATGATCATTGTACACCGCCTCGAACACGGTTTTCAGAGCATTTACCGTGATGTCCTGGCAGGGCATAAAGGTTGCGTTCAGGGCATTGGCATTGGCATAAATCTGCCGGTAAATAGCCTGCCCTGTCTCGTCCAGCAAATAGTAGTAAGGATAGAAGAGAGGGTCAAAGTACAGCGCCGTGCCGGTCTCTCCCAGCGTCAGTTCTGTCTGCAGCTTATCAGCCTCTTCTTTACCCAGTTCCGTAGTATCATCCGTCACCGGAGTATATCCGGTCTTGTCTGCCAGATCCTTGGGTGCCTCCACTGAATCGCTGGAGGGAATCACATAATTGGACGCCGCGTCCGCCGCATTGCCGTTCTTCGACACATAAATATTGATCACCATTCCATTGGGATCAAAATCCGGAACGGGATTCGATGACGGGGTCTGAGAGGGCTGCGGGGTAGCCTTGGGCTCCCAGATCAGGGGACCGTCCATCTGGGGCGGCGCTATAGTGGGCTCCGGACTCTCCTGGGTCGGCTCTGTAGTGGGCTCCGGGCTCTCCTGGGGGGGCAGAATGCCCGGCTGGTTATCTCCGTCGCTCCCCGGCTGCTGCGGATCCGTCCTGTCAACCACATCCACTATCCCATTATCCCGGTTCTCCCCATACAAAATACTCGCCAGACGCTCTGTGGCCGTGGGAGAAAATGCCGCCCACACCACCAAGGCACAGAGAAGAATCACCAATATACAAAATACATAAAATAATTTTTTGACCAGTTTCAGAACCGCCACCTCCTATTTTTTGTTCCGTAAGCGCCCTGCCAGTGCCATTCCCGGAAAATAAGTTCTATTCGGACATTTACTGTTTTATGCTTTGCGGATTACACCAAAATCCTGCTTAATATTTCATCTTCCTCCAACAGGCGCTTGGCCGTCTCCCTGTAGGGCTCCTCATGCAGGTAAGTGTGCCTGTGGGGCTTGATGGAAGGCGCCATATCAATAGCTTGGGAGAAATCTTCTTTTTTCATACCCAAAGTCTCCACATATTTCCAAAAACCAGTGTCAGTAAATATCCTGTTGACCCGCACATGGCGGTGATCCTGGACCCTGGCCATCAGATAGGTGGCTATGCCCACCTGAACGCCATGGAGCTGTGGCTGTTCCAGCAGCTTATCCAGCGCGTGGGAAATCAAATGCTCACTGCCGCTGGTGGGCGCGCTGCTGCCCGCTATCTCGTTGGCGATGCCGCTCATGGCCAGGGAATCAAGCAATTCTTTTAAAAACAACTCTTCCTGAATGCTCTCAAAAGGCGTCCGCACAAAACTATTCACCGCCTTTTTGGCTATCATAACCGCAAAATCATTGATCTGGGTATAACCCGCCTGGGCTTCAAACAGCCAGTCGTACAGTGCGGTGATCTTGGATACCATATCGCCGATTCCCGAATAGATGAAGCGCTCCGGCGCCGTCCGAATCACTTCCGTGTCCACTATAATGCCATGGGCCAGTCTGGCGGGCACAGAAGTGCGCCTGCCCTCTACGATCAGGGAGGCGCTGGCGCTGGAAAAGCCGTCGCTGGAACTGGAGGTGGGTACGCTGATGAAGGGGAGATTGCGCAAAAATGCCGCATATTTTCCCGCATCGATCACCTTGCCCCCGCCGATAGCGATAATCGTCTGCACCTTGTTCGGCAGAGTGAACGCCATCTCCACAATATCGTCGATACACACGGTGTCAATCTCCCGGTATTCCAGCACCTCGATGCCTGCCTCCTTCAGGGAGTCCATGACCTTCATGCCGAACAAATCGATCAATCCGTTGCCAAAATAGATCACCGCATTTTTAAAATTTTCTTCCTTCAGATAGCTGCCGATATTATCCAGCGCTCCCTTTCCAACCTTCAAGATGGCTGGTATTGCAATACTTTTGCCTGTTGTCGCCATGTCGCCGCCTCTTCCCGCGCACTGCGTCCGCAATACTGCGTTTTGTAATGTAATCATTCCTATTAAACCATGCTCTAAAAAAGAGACATCTGCTCAAATTCATTCTGCTTTTCGGCATCCTTCTCGCCGATGGCCACCTTGCTGACCACATGGATCTCCAATGCCTGCCCGCACTGGCCGCAATGGCAGTATTCCCTGTCCCTGCCCACAATGTTCCTGCTGCCGCAGTTCGGGCATACAGCCAGATCCTCCCGCAGGCAGCCCACTATTATTTTATCCGCCATAATATCCTTCCTGCTAATATTTCTCACATCTGCCTAATACAGACGCTATATTTTCCTCACATGCACATTATAATCCCTGCCCGCTCAATAATCAAGTCTCACCACTCATTAATTTCTGCTTGATTTCTGCTCCATCGTGACAGCCGCCGAAAAAAGGCGCTTAAACAGCCCCCATTCCCGTTTTGAGAATGGGGGCTGCTTATATCCTACACGATCCGCTCCCGCATTGCGGCCTCAATGTCCTCGTCCGTGATCAGGGAATATACCCTAGCGCCGTATTTTTCCAGCATCCGCTCCTCGCCGGAGGGGGTGCCTGCAGGCATCTGGCTGCGGCGGTTGATAATGACAATCACCGCTGCCACCCGTATATCCGCCTGGCGTCGAAGCTGCTCCACCCTCTCCTCAACGGACGCGCCGGAGGTCATCACATCGTCCACGATTACCACCCGCTCTCCGTCCCGCAGGGTGTGGCCGCAGAGCATCCGTCCCCGGCTGTCCGCCACCCGCCTGTCATAGCAGTAGCTGCATGTTTTGCCGTACTTGGTGTACAAAGCCGTAGCCGCCGCCACCGCAAAGGCGATACCATGATAGGCCAGCCCCACCAGTGCGTCAAACTCCATATGATTCTCCCGGATACAGTCGGCGAAAACCTCCCCTATCCGGGCCAGCTGGGCGTTGGTGGAGAAGTTCTCCGTATTGATAAAGTAACTGGTCTCCCCTCCGTGCTTCAGGAGCACATCCCCCTTGACCAGAATCCGGTTTTTATCCATATAGCGGATCAACCGCTCCTTGTTGGTCATCACATCCAGCTTGTAGCCGAAAAGCTCATCGATTGTCACTCCGAAATATGCCGCCAGCGCCGGCATCATCATAATATCCGGCTGGGCCATCTCGTTCTCCCACTTGGATACCGCCTGGTAGGTCACGTTCAGCGCCCCCGCCAGTTCCTCCTGTGTCACGCCCCTGGCCCTGCGCAATTGTTTGATTGTCTGTCCTATGGTATTCATATGCTCCTCCTATCTAAGTACCGCATCTTCCCTGCCAGTACACTTTCCCGAGATCAACATCCGGCCGCTCCGACGTCCCGACATTATTCTGTGTACTTTTGGGGATATGCCGTTTTCAGGTTACGCAGATACGCGCGTCTCACTT
>Ga0137310_101480_pt1 | contig 14600 bp, 9 predicted proteins | sample NAcewiD2O_June_2_FD_97183 | JGI IMG/M metagenome (GOLD analysis project Ga0137310, IMG submission 97183) | Mouse cecal microbial communities from Vienna, Austria - N-Acetylglucosamine amended D2O_June | ecosystem: Host-associated > Mammals > Digestive system > Large intestine > Cecum | place...
AGAAAATCCAGTATTCGCCGGGCGTTTTCCTCCGGAGGGCAGAGGCCGTCCACCTGGAGGATGGGCAGGGACAGGGTTTCCAGCCAGTCCTCCACCTGGCGCGGGGGGCGGGCCTCCACCATCTGAAAGAAGCCCTGCTCCTTCTCAAAAAGATCCCCGCCGGGGCGCATCCTGTCTCCAAATTTCCCAAAGGATCTGTCCTTCACCCGTGCTATGCGCACTTCCCTGGGCACATAGACAAACACCGCGTGGGTAAACCTGGAGAGCACTTCCTCCCCAAAGTTCGCTACCACAGAGGTGAAAATAAAATCCTCATACCGCTTGAGATCCCGAAGCAGCAGCGCCGCCACCTGGGCCTTTGTGCGGGATTTCCCATAGGCATAGCCATCTTCCTGCCGGGGGAAATAATAGTCCTCCGTATCCCGGAAGGTGTAGCCGGACAGGACCGCAAGCGCCTTGCCCAAAGTGGTTTTTCCCGCGCCGTTGCCGCCGCACAGCAAAATTTTACGGCCCATAGCGCCTCCTTATTCGTACTGCAAAACCGCCGTATGCCGGGGCATGTCCGGGGTGATTTCAATGCTTGCGCCCTCATAGCGCACCCACCGCCCGCAGATGTCCAGATACTCGTCTACTGTGCCCAGCACGTCGAAGCCGAAGGCATCGCTGCGGTAGTGCATGGGAACCGCCACCCGGGGCCCCACCGCGTCCACAATCTTCTTTGCTTCCTCCGGACCCACTGTGTAAAAGCCGCCTACAGGCACCATAACCACATCACAGCCCTGCAGGGCCTCTATCTGCTCTGGGCTTGGCATACAGCCAATGTCCCCAAAGTGGGCGGCCTTTACGCCGCCGCCCTCCAGAATGTGGATAACATTTGGCCCCCGCCTGGCCCCTTGCTCTCCGTCATGGAAGCTTTGCAGGCTTGTCACCTGTATGGGGCACGCCCTGCCTGTCAGCTTCACCCCGGCCCGATAGCCGTGGTCATAGTGCTCATGGCTGCACAGCACCAGATCCGCCTCCTCCTGTATGTCCCTGCACCCGGGCACGCTGCCCGGCTCAAAGGGATCCAGCACCACAGAGCCTTCTTCGCACTCCGCCTTAAAGCAGGAATGCCCCAGCCAAGTTAGTTTCATCATACCGCCCACATCCTTTCTTTTTTTCCATTATACCCCAAGGGGGAAGCCTTGGCAACAAAGAAATTCCCGCCCCCACCGGAACGGGAATTTTGTCTTAGAGTCGGTATTCCATCTGCACGTCGCAAGGCTCTGCCGCCGCGTGGAAGGGATCCGGCTCTTCCGCCTCCACGCAGCCCATGGCCCTATAAAACGCCATAGGCCCTGCCGCCGAGTGGGCCGATATATAAAGCTTCTCCGCCCCCAGCGCCCGGCCGGACTGGGCCGCCTTTTGGAACAGCTCCCGGCCCAGCCGCTGGCCCCGGCAGTCATAGGAAACCTGCAGTTCCGCCATGTCCGCGTATTGCCCCCGGGATCCCTTCAGCCTGCCTTCCACCGCGCAAAAGCCCTTCAGTCTGCCGTCTAAGAACGCGCCCCACACCTGCCCGCCCTCTGCCAGCAGCCTGCGGAAAATGCCGCTTATCCTTTCCGGCTCGCCGCTTCCCCAGCGGTCGGTATAGCACACGTCCTGTATTTCCCAGTGTCCCTCCGCTTTCCGCCACGCTTTCTCCACAGGCTGGAAGCGGCAGAAATCGTGGAAAAGGCCTTCTCCCAGTTCTTCCTTGCAAAGGGGCCGCACCTCTTTCTTTGGCAGGTATTTGCTCAGATACAGCACCAGCTCGTCATCGTTTGCGCAGGGGGTGCCTTCCTCCAAGTGCTTGTCCTGATACCACACGCCTGTGCCATCAAAGAGGTAGCCGCGCTTGATATACATCCTCTGTGCCGGGCCATAGCCGCTGTGCAGTCCCACTCCCAGGCAGACGATGCGGCTGGTTTTCGCGGCTTCTGCCTCGGCGCAGTCCATCAGCCGGGAGCCAATGCCCTTGCGCTGAAACTTCTCCAGCACGTTAAAGTCCACAATCTCCGGCCAGCCCTTTCCCGCGAAGGGGCCTGCCTTTGCGTCCGGCCGCAGGGTGAGATACCCCGCCGCTTCCCCCTGCCAGCGGGCCACAAGCACCTGCCGGACACCCTCCCGCTGCTCGTTTAAATAACCCTCATACTGGCTTTGGGGCTTGTGCCAGCCCTGGGCGGCAAAGCCATCTGCAAAGGCCCTGCAGTCCTCCGGCTGGATAGGGCTTATCACCAAGTCTTTGCTTATATAGTATTCCATCTATTTTCCTCCAATCTTTCAAAACGCAAGCGCCCCGGCGCGGGCAGGGCGTACAGCCCCCGCACGCCGGAGCGCGAAAAGCGAAGCGTGGGATTCTTAAGGGATGGAATCCCTTAAGCCGCCGGAGGCGGTCTTGCGGGGGTGCAGGGGGCTTCCCCCTGCTTAGACCTCTACCACGCCGTCATATACCTTGATGGTGTCCCCTGTCATCAGCACCCTTTCGTCTGTGTAGTTCACATGCAGCTCGCCGCCCTTTAAAATCACCCGGATGTCTTTGCCCTTTTCGCAATATCCGTTGAGGGTGGCGGCAACTACCGCCGCGCAGGTGCCGGTGCCGCAGGCCATGGTTTCCCCGTTGCCCCGCTCCCAGATCCGCGCTTTCAGGGTGGTGCTGTCAATCACCTCCACAAAGCCCACATTCACCCGCTGGGGGAACATGGGGTCAAACTCAAACAGCGGACCCAGCTTCGTGAGGTTCAGCTTGTCCACAGAGGGCACAAACACCGTGCAGTGGGGGTTGCCCATAGAGCAGCAGGTGATGTTGTACACGCTGCCGTCAATGGACACAGGCTTATTTACAATCTGCTCCCCTTCCAGCCGCACAGGCACCTTCTCCGGGGAAAGCTCTGCCTGGCCCATGTCTACCGTCACCTTGGCGGCGGCGCCGTTCTTTGTGATGACCGTACACTCCTTCACGCCGCTTCTGGTTTCAATGCGCAGGGTATAGCGGCCCTGCCCGGCAGGCGTGCCCTCTGCCAGCTTGTTGTCAAAGAGGTATTTTGCCACGCAGCGGATGGCGTTGCCGCCCATCATGCCCTCGCTGCCGTCCACATTGAACAGGCGCATCTGGGCGTCTGCCTTATCCGAAGGGCACATCAGCACAATGCCGTCGCCGCCCACGCCATTGTGGCGGTCGGAAAGGGTAATGGAGAGGAACTCCGGAGAGGCAACCTCGTTGCCCTTATCAAAGCAGTTGATATAAATATAGTCGTTAGAGCAGGCGGACATCTTGGTAAAGGGTATTTTCTGTTTCTCTTCCTTTAAGTTGTTGATGTCCACAATCTCTGTGTTTTCCGGGGTGAACCGGCTCATGAGGGAGTCTGCCAGTGCGTTGGCGGTGTCCAAGGCCGTCAGGCAGGGGATGCCCAAAAGGGCGGCCTTGCGCCGGATCTTCACGCTGTCCCGGGCCGGGTTGCGGCCCTTGGCAGAGGTGGAGATAACGTAATTGACCTTGCCGCTTTCCAGCAGGGAGATGGTGTTGTCGGAAGAATTCTCATGGATTTTGTCCACAATCTTCACCGAAAGCCCGGCCTTAAACAGCACCATGGCAGTGCCGGTGGTGGCATAGAGGGTGAAATCCATTTTCGCAAGCTTCTTGGCAATTTCCCCAATCTCCGGCTTGTCCTGATCCCGCACTGTGATAAACACGCCGCCGCCCCGGCGCATCTGGTGCCCGGAGGCGATAAGCCCCTTATAGAGGGCTTCTTCCAGGCTGTTGCCCAGGCCCAGCACTTCGCCGGTAGATTTCATCTCCGGCCCCAGGTGGGTGTCCACGTCGGTCAGCTTCTCAAAGGAGAACACAGGCACCTTTACCGCCACATAGGGGGAGGGCTTGTAAAGCCCGGTGCCAAAGCCCAAGTCCTTCAGCTTGTATCCCAGGCTCACCTTGGTGGCCAAATCGCACATGGGCACCCCTGTCACCTTGCTGATATAGGGCACTGTGCGGGAGGCCCGGGGGTTTACCTCGATGACGTAAATCTCCCCGTCCATGATGATATACTGAAGGTTTATCAGGCCGATGCCATGAAGCTCCCGGCACAGGGTTTCCGTAGTGGCCACAATTTTGGCGCTCATGCCGTCGTCAATGTCAGAGGCCGGATACACGGCAATGCTGTCGCCGGAATGGATGCCTGTGCGCTCCACGTGCTCCATAATGCCGGGGATAAGGATGCTTTCCCCGTCGCAGATGGCGTCCACCTCAATCTCCATACCGGAAAGGTATTTGTCGATAAGCACAGGGTTGTCCTGCTTGTGCGCGAGGATAATCTCCATGTACTCCTCAATGTCCTCGTCGCAGTAGGCGATAATCATGTTCTGCCCGCCCAGCACGTAGGAGGGCCGCATCAGCACCGGGTATCCAAGCTGCCTTGCGGCGTTTAAAGCTTCCTCTGCCGTCATGATGGTGCTGCCCTTGGGGCGGCGGATGCCCGCCCGCTCCAGCAGGGCGTCGAAGCGTTCCCTGTCCTCCGCCATGTCGATGGTGTCGGCAGAGGAGCCTAAAATCCGGATGTTGTTTGCCGCCAGGGTCTTTGTCAGCTTGATTGCGGTCTGTCCGCCAAAGGCCACCACCACGCCTATGGGCTTCTCGATTTTGATGATGTCCATCACGTCCTCCGGGGACAAAGGCTCGAAATAGAGGCGGTCGCCTGTGTCGAAGTCCGTGGAGACAGTTTCGGGGTTGTTGTTGATGATAACCACTTCATAGCCCAGCTTCTGCAAAGACAGCACGCAGTGTACACTGGCATAGTCAAACTCAATGCCCTGGCCAATGCGGATAGGCCCTGAGCCAAGCACAATGATTTTTTCCTTGTCCTTGTGGCGGTGGATAAACTCCTGGGCCTCGTCCTCCCCGCCGCTTTCCTCTGTGTCATAGGTGGCATAGAAATAAGGGGTGTGGGCGGCAAACTCCCCGGCGCAGGTGTCCACCATCTTAAAGGTGGGCTTGCGCTCCCAGGTTATTTCGCAGCCGGAAAGCCGGGCAATGGCCCCGTCCGGATAGCCAAGCTGCTTGCCCTGGGTGTAAAGATCCTCGGTCAATACGCCTTTGGCAAGTTCCCGTTCATAGGCAAGCAGGTTTAAAAGCTTATAGAGGAACCACTTGTCCATGAGGGTCTTTTCATAGATTTCCTCCGGCGTTATCCCCCGCTTTAAAAGGGCATAGATGGCAAACAGGCGCTCGTCTGTGGCGTGGATGGCGATGTGCCACAGGCTCTCAAGGGACTCCCCGTCAAACTTCGGCAGGTTCAGGGTGTCCAGGCCGATTTCCGCCCCCCGCACCGCCTTCATCAGGGCCATTTCAAAGCTGTCGGCAATGCTCATCACCTCGCCGGTGGCTTTCATCTGGGTGCCCAGCTCCCGCTTGGCATACACGAATTTGTCAAAGGGCCACTTGGGGAACTTCACCGCCACATAGTCTATGGCAGGCTCAAAGGCCGCATAGGTCACGCCTGTGACGGCGTTTTTGATCTCGTCCAGGGTGTAGCCGATGGCAATTTTCGTGGCCACCTTGGCAATGGGATAGCCTGTGGCCTTGGAGGCCAGAGCGGAAGAGCGGCTCACCCGGGGGTTCACCTCGATAACCGCGTACTCGAAGCTGGTGGGGTGCAGGGCAAACTGGCAATTGCAGCCGCCTTCTACCCCCAGCTCGTTGATAATAGCCAAAGCCGCTGTGCGCAGCATCTGGTATTCCTTGTCGGAAAGGGTGACAGTGGGGGCGATAACAATGGAGTCCCCGGTGTGGACGCCTACGGGATCCACGTTTTCCATGGAGCAGATGGTGATGGTGTTGCCTTTGCTGTCCCGCATGACTTCAAACTCAATTTCCTTCCACCCGGCAATGCTCTTTTCCACCAGGATCTGGGTGATGGGGGAAAGGGCCAGGCCGTTTGCCGCAACCTCCCGCAGTTCCTCCTGGTTCTCCACAATGCCGCCGCCGGTGCCGCCCAGGGTAAAGGCGGGCCGCACGATGACAGGATAGCCGATTTCCCCGGCAAAATCCTCCGCGTCCTCCACGGTGGTCACCACCTTGGAGGGCACGCAGGGCTGGCCGATTCGCTCCATGGCATCCTTAAAGAGCTGCCTGTCCTCGGCCTTGTCAATGGTTTCAGGCCCTGCCCCCAGCAGGCGCACGCCCTGCTCCTGCAAAAAGCCCTCCTTGGCAAGCTGCATGGAGAGGGTAAGGCCTGTCTGCCCGCCGAAGCCGGAGAGGATGCTGTCGGGCTTTTCCTTCTCGATAATGCGCTTTACGGTGGTCAGGGTCAGCGGCTCGATGTAGATTTTATCCGCCATAGCCTTGTCTGTCATGATGGTGGCGGGGTTGGAGTTTACCAGCACAATCTCAATGCCGTCCTCCCGCAGCGCCCGGCAGGCCTGGGTGCCCGCATAGTCAAATTCCGCCGCCTGCCCGATGACAATGGGGCCGGATCCGATTACCAGTACCTTTTTTATGTCTTTATTTAATGGCATATGCTTCCTCCTTTTACGACCTTGAGGGCGCTGCCCTCAAACACCCGCAAATCCTTTTAAAAAAGGATTTGATTCTAAAACTTCCCATTACGCTGCGTTCCATCCGGAATAGAGTTTCCGGGAGCAGGCTGGGACGCGAGGGAGAACATCCGCCGCGAAAACTCTTTTCGCGGCGGATGGGTTCCCTGTCAGTCCCCCGCGTCTTGGGTGCAACGTCACGTTGCCAGCATAGCGAAAAACTCGTCAAACAGTTCCTCTGTGTCCAAAGGCCCGCCGCAGGCTTCCGGGTGGAACTGTACGGAAAAGGCCGGATGCTCCAAATACCGCATTCCCTCGCAGGTGCCGTCGTTTACGTTGCGGTAAAGCTCCCTGCCCACCTTTTCGTCCAGGCTGTCTCCCACAATGGCATAGCCATGGTTCTGGCTGGTTACATACACCCGCCCGGTTTCCAGGTTCTTCACAGGCTGGTTTTCTCCCCTGTGTCCATATTTCAGCTTCGTCCGCTGGCCGCCATGGGCCAGGGCCAGAAGCTGGTGCCCCAGACAGATGCCGAACATGGGGATATGCAGCCCGCAGATTTCCTTGAGGTTCTCAATAATTTCCACGTTTTCCGCCGGATCCCCCGGCCCGTTTGTCAGCATAATGCCGTCCACATCCAGGGCCGCGATTTCCTGTGCCGTTGCCGTGCAGGGCAGCACCGTCACCTCCGCCCCCCGCCGCACCAGCTCCCGCAGGATGTTGCGCTTCATGCCGTAGTCAATAAGGGCAATCCGCTTTTTCGCATCTCCTTCAGGCTGCACCGTATAGGCCTCCTTGGTGGAGGTGGCCCGCACCGCCCCTTCCACCTTATAGGCTTTCAGGGCTTCCATGTCCACCGCCTGGGGGTTGTCGGTAATCATGCCGTTCATCACGCCTTTTTCCCGTATCAGCTTTGTCAGCGCCCGGGTGTCGATTCCGGAAAGGGCCACAACGCCCTTTTCCGAAAAAAAGGTGTCAAGGCTGCCTTCCGAACGGAAATTGGAAGGAGCTTGGCACCAATGCTTCACAATATACCCGCGAGGCCCGATGCCGTCGCTTTCAAAATCAGCGGGAATCACGCCGTAATTCCCAATCAGGGGAAAAGTCTGTACAACTGCCTGCCCGTAATAGCTTTGATCCGTCAGGGTTTCCAAATACCCTGTCATGCCTGTGGTAAACACTACTTCCGCTAGCACTTCTCCCTGTGCCCCAAAGCGGCGGCCCTGAAACACTTTTCCGTTTTCCAACACCAGATATCCGGTTTTCCCCATACATCTCTTCCTTTCTGTGTCTCGTCCAAGGTGTATATGCTTTCATTATCAGTATACTATGATACAGGAAAACCCGCCCCGGCGCAAGATAAATTTGCGATTCTATTCTTTCACCAAAAATTTTCCCGCCTTTTCCCATGCTTTTGCCCTTTCCCCCAATCCTCTACGGGAAAGCGCGTTTTGAAAACGCCGGCCCGCTGAAATTTTTTTAAAAAATTTTCCTATACGCCTTACCAAAAGGCTTCCTCTGCCGTCTAATAGACAGTGAATTCACAAGCAGCGCGTTTTACACAAACCTATATTTTTAGAATATTGAAGAAAGGAATGGTGCCGGGTACGAAAAGGAAGTTTGCCTGTCTGGCAATGGGTATCCTGTACCGCATGGTGACTGCCATGAAAAAGTTTTGGAAATCTGTTTTTCTCCCTGTCCTGCTGGCAGCGGCGCTGACAGCCTGCAGCGCCCAGGCAGACAGCCTCTCCTTCCAGCCTGCAAGCTCTGTCCCCGCGGCCGATCCTGAGCCAAGCCCCCATTCCGCTTCCCTGCCGGAAAGCAGCACGCCCGCCCCAGAAGCGGAAGCTTCCGGGGAAATCCAGCGCACCCTTTCCTGCGGCGCGGCTGTAAACGCTGTGGTTTCCTGCCCCGGCAGCGTGGACTTTTCCAGCCTCTCCTCCTATAGCGGCGCCCTTCACAGCTTTGATCCGGAAGCCGTAAAGAACGTGCTGCTGGGGGAAGGGGAAATCCCCTGCCAAAAGGACGAGACAGCAGCCGGATCCCTTATCCCAGGCGCTGTGTACCATTTCTTTACCGGAGAGGACGGTCAAAGCCTGATGGTGCAGGGCGAAACCGTTACTTATGATAAGGACGGCCTGTACAGCAGCGTGGCCCCCTGGCTTCACCTGGACAAGGCGGGTGGGCTGTATAACGGGGATCTGTTCCCCGCTGATAAGGATCTGCCTTTTGCCTCCCGCCAGCAGGGCTATGAGGAACTGCGCCAGGTGCTGGGAAAGCTGGGGGTGGAGGTATCCTCCCAGTATGACTGCTACGCAGTGGAAGAAAGCGCCTTGCAGAAAGCAGAGCAGCGCCTGGAAGAGACAAGCCCCGCGGAAATGCCGGAGGAAGGGGGCGCTGCCGGCAGGGACGCCCTGGAGGCCGTGTCCTCCGAGGCAGAGGCAGGAGAAGCGGCTCTTGCAGAGGTTCCCGCTGACGAGGATGCAGGGGCTGTGCCCTCTGAGGCGGAGGGCGCGCCTGTGAAAGAACTGCCTGCTGAAAGGAACGCAGAGCCTGAAAGCCGGGAATGTTACTTCTACAGGCTCTATACGGATATACAGGGCGTGCCTGTTACAGCCCATGAAAACGGCAGCGTGGACAAAGGGACTTACCTGCCCGGCGCCACCATAGAGGCCCTGTATGCTGCTGATGGCCTGCACAGCCTGCACATTTCCTGCGTCTTTGACGCAGGCGAAAACCAAACCCTCGCCCAGGCCCTGGACTTGGAAGGCGCTTTGAACAAACTGGACGAACTGTACCAGCAGGGCGTTCTGGAGGACGCTGTTGAGGTGCAGGAGATTGCCTTGGAATATGTGCCTGTGGCAGATGCGTCCCGGGTAGAGGTGGAACTGGCTCCTGCATGGCGCTTTGGTGTGCTGCGCACCAGAACCTACCCTGGGAAAAGCAATCCCCAGGAAACCGTGCTGGTTCCGGACTATGAGCAGACGATGATCCATGCCCTGACAGGAGAGGAAATTTTGCTGGATCAAGGCAGCATACTATGAGAGTCTGTATTCATAACCTGTAACCACCATCTGAGCGGCCTTTTTGAAGCCGCTTTGTGTTAAATTTTCTTGCAGAGGTGCAAACGCATATATGCGTTTGCGAAACATTTGCCTTGGCTAGCCCCCAAAATTCTCGCTCATCTGGCAATCTCGATTATCAATGCAGGTTCATAAAGTGCGAAAAATTGTTGACACTACCTGCAAGGTAGGGACAGCTCATGCAAGATGGAATAGCACTTAGATTACAAAACGCCCGAAAACCTAGGAATTCTAAGGCCCGTGCAAAAAATGCACGGGTTATTCTCTCTTAAAGGCAAAAAGCAAGCCCTTTAAGCGGCTTTTGTATGCGTTCGCTTAAAGGGCTGCTATTTTCTTAAAAGGTTTTGTGTGCGTCCTTAAACGCTCCTAAAAGGTAAGTTTGAACGCCTGAAAGCTTTGCGCCGCGCAGGCTGTTTTTGTGTCGAAAACGGGCAAAAAATTTTGCAATCCCATTTTGCGAGATTGCAAAATACCCATCAATATGCAATCTGTTTTCCGCATTTTTCATATTGAAAAGCAGGCCCGCTCTGGGTTTTGCGGGTCTCCTGCAAACTTAGAATCTTTCAAATCATTTGACATTTACCCTGCCGTATAGGCGTATCGTATCTACGCAGGGGCTTTAGAACTGAATGCGGGCCTCGATATATGCCTTCAGGGCGGATACAGGGATGCGCTCCTGCTCCATGGTGTCCCTGTCCCGGACGGTAACGCAGTTGTCCCCGGCTTTTTCGCTGTCGCCTACGGTGTCAAAGTCTACGGTGATGCACAGGGGCGTACCGATTTCATCCTCCCGGCGGTAGCGCTTGCCGATGGATCCGGTTTCATCAAAGTCTACCATAAAGGATTTGCTCAGTTCCTGGTAGATTTCCCGGGCCGGACCAGAGAGCTTTTTGGAAAGGGGCAGCACAGCGGCCTTGTAGGGGGCCATGGCGGGGTGGAGGTGGAGCACCACCCGGCTGTCGTTTTTCGCCTCGTCCAGCATTTCCACGTCGTAGGCCTCGCACAGCAGGGCCAGCACCGTGCGATCCAGGCCATAGGTAGACTCAATGATATAAGGGATAAACTTTTCGTTTGTCTCCGGATCCAGATAGTCCATCTTCTGGCCGCTGTACTCCTGGTGGCGGGAAAGGTCGAAATCCGTGCGGTTGTGGGTGCCGTTGATCTCTCCCCAGCCAAAGGGGAACAGATACTCAATGTCGCAGGCGGCCTTGGCATAGTGGGCAAGCTTCTCGTGGTCATGGAAACGGAGGCAGTCGGCGGGCAGGCCTAAGTCCTCAAAGAATTTTTTGCCGTATGCCTTGAAATGCTCGTAAAGCTCTCCGTCTGTGCCCTCTTTGCAGAAGGTTTGGAACTCCATCTGCTCGAACTCAATGGTGCGGAAGGTGAAGTTGCCAGGGGTAATCTCGTTTCTGAAAGCCTTGCCTATCTGCCCGATGGAGAAGGGGAGCTTTGCACGCATGGTGCGCTGGACGTTTAAAAAGTTCACATATTCGCCCTGGGCGTTTTCAGGCCGCAGATAGATAACGCTTTTGCTGCTCTCTGTCACCCCCCGGTAGGTTTGGAACATCAGGTTAAACTCCCGGATATCTGTGAAATTGTGCTTGCCGCAATGGGGGCAGGGGATGCTGTGGTCTTTGATATACTGGAACATCTCCTCTTTTGTCATGCCGTCGGCATGGGCCTCGGGATCGAAATCGTCAATAAGATTGTCGGCCCGGTGGCGCATTTTGCACTCCTTGCAGTCTAAAAGGGGATCGGAGAAAGACTGCACGTGCCCGCTTGCCTCCCACACCCGGGGATGCATGAGGATGTCCGCGTCGATTTCAAAGCTGTTTTCCCGCTCCTGGATAAAGCGCTTGCGCCAGGCATCCTTCACGTTGTTCTTGAGCCGCGTGCCCAAAGGGCCGTAATCCCAGGTGTTGGCAAGGCCGCCGTATATCTCGCTGCCGGGGAAGATAAATCCCCGGTTCTTGCATAGGCCGGTTATCATGTCCATGGTCTTTTCCGCTGCTTTCATAAAGCCTCCGCCTTCCTCTCAATAAAATCTTTGCCTTCTGGCATTATACCAAACTCTGCCCCGCTTTGCAAGAAAACTTCGCCTTTCTCTTCATTTTCCCGCCTCCTGCTCCTGCCTGTCCTGCATCCGCCGCCAATTTACAAAGGTGTAGCTGTCATTTAAGAGAAACACAGCAAAGCAGGCTGCTGTGGACAGATAAGCTCTGTTCTCCAGCGCCGCCAGGCTCCAAAAAGGACGAGCACTAAATCATTGGCGGCGTAGCACAGGGCAAAATAAGGGCTGCGGCGGGCAGTGAGGTATACAGCTAAAAAGCTGGTGGCTACAGACAAGGTGCTGGGCAGCAGGTTCCTAGTGGAAAACCATGCCAGGATAAAATAGAAAACCATGGTGACAAGCAAGGCCAGCAGAGCCATCACCAGGACTTCCCGGCAGGCAAGCCGGCGGATTTTCACCTGGGAGCGCCTGCCGCCATAAGGGTTTTTCAGCCAGGAAACCAAGGCGTACAGGGACATGGGGGCGGTCATGCCCACATAAGTGAGCATCTCCCCGTAATAGGCAAAGCCCCAGGAGATATAGCCATACAGCAGGCTGAACACCACCATCAGCACCTGCCCGAAGGGATTCCCCTTAGCGCTGAACAGCAGGGAGGTGACGCCCAGAAGGGAGGCGGCAAGAATAAGGGGATTCCCCCGGTCGAACCAGAAAAAGGCTCCCAGCACCAGCGCTGCTGATCCGCCCCAGAGGGCAAGCTCCCCTTTCGTAAAGTATGATAAGGATTTTTTAAAAGCGCCCATGAACAGATACTCCTTTCAAAGCAAAAAGCACCCGCATGCGCATCTTCCAAGACCTAACGATGCGCCAGCGAATGCTCTATCACATTCCTACCCGGTGGCAGTTTCTATATTTATTTTATATATCATATGGGGCCAGGCCTGTCAAGAGGCGTATTTGTAGAATATAGCGCAGGGGCTTCTCAAAAGGCAGCCCGCCTGGATCAGCCTTCCATGCTTCTCCATCCGTCAGTCCTGCCCTGCCGCAAACAAGGTGCCCGCTGGCTTTCCCTCCAGCAGCCTGTACAGGTTCTCCATGTCCGCCCCGGAAACTACTGCGCAGGGAATGCCCTTAGCCCCTGCCATTTTAGCGGCCCGCAGCTTTGTAGCCATGCCCCCTGTGCCCCGGCTGGATCCCGCGCCTCCGGCCAGGGCCTCTATTTCCGGGGTGATGTTTTCCACCCGGGGGATAAGCCTTGCCGCCGGGTTCTTCCGGGGATCGCTGTCATAAAGGCCGTCGGTGTCTGTAAGGATTACCAAAAAGTCGGCGGCAATCAGCCCTGCCACCACAGCGGAAAGGGTGTCGTTGTCCCCGAAATTTTGGCCCTCCAGCTCGCTTGTCTCCACGGTGTCGTTTTCGTTTACAATGGGGATGGTTCCCATTGTAAGCAGCTCCCGGAAGGTGTTCTCCACGTTGTGCCGCCCCCGGCCATCATGGACCACCCCGGCGGTCAGCAGCACCTGGGCCACAGTCTGGTTATATTCCCCGAAAAACTTGTCGTAGAGGAACATCAATTCACACTGGCCCACAGCGGCAAGGGCCTGCTTTTTTTCTGTCTCGGCAGGCCGGCTTTTCAGCCCCAGCTTGCCCATGCCCACGCCAATGGCCCCGGAGGACACCAGCACCAGCCGCTTGCCCGCGTTTTGCAGATCTGCCAAGGCCCTGCACAGGCATTCCATCCGGCGCAGGTTCACCCGGCCGTTTTCATATGTAAGGGTGGAGGTGCCCACCTTCACAACCCAAATCTCGTCTTTCATTTTCCTTCGCTCCTTACCGCAGGCTGTATTCGATACATGCCGCGATGAAATTATCCCGCAGGCTGTTAAAGTCCAGACTCCCCCAAGCCCAGGGCTTATCCCCCTCTTGCACAGGGTGCTTGTCGGAGGCCATCAGGGCCACAGTACTTTTCATGCCGTAATAGGTACACAGATTCACCAGGGCGGAGGCCTCCATGTCCACTCCCGCACAGCCCTGCTCCCGCCAAAGGGCTTCTTTGTAGAAGGTCTGGCGGTAGGGCGCGTCTGTGGTAACAGTGTCCCGTTCCTCAGCGGTGAAGCCTTTTTCCAGAAGGAAGTCCTTCAGGCTTTGGGAGGACGCCGGAGGGTTAATCCGGGCAAAGCCCGGCTTCTCCTGATAGTGGAGGGAAGTGCCCTCTTCGCTTAAAATCCTTTGGGGCAGGAGGATGTCCCCCACCTGGAGTTCCGGCACAAAAATGCCGCACAGCCCCACCACCAGGATTTCCTCCACCCCCATGGCATGGATGCTCTCCAGGGTTGTGGTGGCTTGTGGCGCGCCGTAGCCGCCATGGAGAAAGCACACGCTGTCATGGCCCTGCACCTTGTAAACAGGCGTGTGGGTGATAAAGCCTGTCAGTTCCTCTAAAACGGTTTCCGTTTGGAAGCGCTCCCTTAAAACGGGAAGCCCCCTGCCAAGGCAGAACAGCACAGCCTTAGGCGGCAGCTTTGGCATCTGCCCCTCCGGAAACTTGCGGCGGAGATGGTTATAGGCGGTGAATACCGGGCTTGTTTTGTCCTCTGGGAAATACCAGTTTGTCATTGTGTGCTCACTCCTTTTCAAAATGTGGCACTATAGTATACCAGAACCCAGAAGGGATTGCAACAAGTTTTTACATCCGGGCGTGTCCAACCTGGGACGCGCCCTTTGCTAAAAACAGCTTGACAACTGACACATTTTGGCGTATAATAAATAACGTTGTAAAAACAAGTGCGGGCGTAGCTCATCTGGTAGAGCGCCACCTTGCCAAGGTGGAGGTAGCGAGTTCGAGCCTCGTCGTCCGCTCCAGCAGGATAACGCTGCATCCGGTTCGCGTACTTGGTATTGCTGAGTGCGTTTCCCTGGCAATTTCCCTAGTGCTGTATGCCCGGTTGTACCGTACAGAGATT
>Ga0137310_101487_pt1 | contig 14535 bp, 8 predicted proteins | sample NAcewiD2O_June_2_FD_97183 | JGI IMG/M metagenome (GOLD analysis project Ga0137310, IMG submission 97183) | Mouse cecal microbial communities from Vienna, Austria - N-Acetylglucosamine amended D2O_June | ecosystem: Host-associated > Mammals > Digestive system > Large intestine > Cecum | place...
ATCCCATTTTCCTATGCCGAGATTGTCGTGAGTGCCGACATTGAAGTCGTATGTGTAATAATTGATGTCAAGACCATGATGTTTCCCGTCTTCATCATCTGCCAGCCAATATAGGGCACCGGGACGCTCCCATAAATCCCAAAAAAGAGGCTTGTATCTAACAGGATATCCTGCTGCTCCGTCTGTATCTGTTTCGGGGAAGTACTTGTATCTGTTGGCATATTGGACCACACCAGCCCAGCCAGCTCTCTGGCGGTTGTATCTTTCCGTCGGGGAAAGCTGCTTGAACCTGCCGTAGCCTGAAGCTCCGATAGGGAAGAAGAGGTTTGTGCCGGTGATTGTGTCGCAGACGAATACTCCCCTCATTCCTTTGCCGTTCAGGTTTCCTGCATCGCGTGCCTCATATGCGTCTTTTACGCTTTCGGCAACTGTGGAAGACTGATCTGTATAGAGCACTCCGTAACCGTATATGGTATTGCTGTTGTCGGTTATGGCGTCAAAGTCCGCTTTTTTCGGCAGACGGCATGTCTTGCCGTTAATTGTAAATGTGTTCCATGCTGTTTTAGAAGTCCTGATGTCATCCCATTTTTTAGAATCCGACGAACCGGCGATGGCGAAATAACGCGATGCCCCGTTCTTGTCGAACCATTCCGCTGTATTGTTGGAGGCTGCAATCGGGAATTCGGTATTGAACTGCCTGAAATATGAGCCTTCGATAACCGGGTCCGCTGTCTCCTCGGTGGGAGTGACAAGGTTGAAGCTGTGCCACTTGGTGCTTGAGCCGGGGAACGATACGGGTGCGTATCCCTGTCTTACGAATATGAGGTGAATGCAGGTGTAGTTGTTATAGTAGATCTTGATTATTCCCGACCTCGGTGTGGATGTCGTGCCTTTGGGTCGGAATGTGAAATCTACTGTTGAGCCGGATTTCCCTGATATCGTGCCATCCGGGTTTTTCTGCGACTTGCCTTCAGTCGGCTCAAGGTCGAACCAGTCGCCGTTCTTTACAACGGCAACCCACGGACCTACCGATTCCTGAGGTTTGAATTCGGTCGCTTCCTCATCCTCCTGAACCATCATCACTACATGGAAGGGATCTGCACAATCCTCGCTTCTCCAGATTCCGGTCGGGTTGACAATGCGTCGCATCTGCTGGATTTTCACAGGGGTCTTTACAGTGCGGACAGCGCCCTGCGCGTCTTCGATTTTTGCGGTGAAGACGATGCTTGCCTGACGGCGGTATGCCACGTAGGGGTTGTTGCCTGTGTAGCCTGTGGTCGGAACAAGCTGTTTCGAGCGTGTGAAAAGTGGAATGCGTGCTTCCCATTCACCGCCGCCGTTTGTGGTGATGGTGTAATCTCCGTCGGTTGCATCGATATGCTTGCCGAGAGAGGTGTCATATTCCCGCCATCCGCGATTGTTGTGCTCCCAGTAGGTTTTGTTGTATGTGTATGCGTCCCCAACGGGTTGCACAACGGCGGCACGGGTCTTGCGGAGCGACAGGAAGCCGTTCCATGGTCCCGGATTGTCGGTTGCCTTGTCCCAGTATGGTGTCGGAACAGGTTTTGAGCCATCGGGATTTATGGCATGCCAGCTGTTTTTGTTTATCTCGTCTTCCGGAATATCGGCGCGGAGCGATATCAGACGTCTCCCTACTATTTTCAGAGGTATGTTCATGCTCTGGTCGTAAGTATAGGAGATGAAGTATGGGTTGGGGGCGATGATCGCGGGCTCCGGATCGTAGACAATGTGCCAGTCGTTGTCGTTGGCGTTGTTTTTGAGCTTCAGCGTCAGCTTGTAATGGTAGTTGCGCTGTGCGTCGTAGTTTGTCTCGGTGTCCTTGCCGAGCATGAAGCGGTAGATGATCGGTCCCTCCCCCTCGGAGTTCTTGTAATAACCCGATACCTGGACATAGGTCCCTGCCTCTTTGCCGTCTTTGAACCCCTGGTCGCCGGGGGTGTTACCGTTCGGGAATTTTATGGATTCGCCGCCGTCCCAGCTCTGATGCTTGTTTTGTCCCTCGCCCTGCATGTTCTCGTAGAAGTAGAGTGCTTCGGCGTTTTCGGCATGAGCGTTCTCAAGCATTATCGGATCAGCTTTGGTCACAGTCTTGCCTGTCTGTCCGCCGACTGTGGAATAGGTTATGTATTCACCCTCCGAGATAAGGTGGGCGGAAACCGAATGGTCAGCTCCAAGATAGCAGTAGCGCGGGATGTCGCGCACCTGCACGGAATGTATCCATACCTGCACGTTGTCGTAAAGCCCGCTGCCGTCGACGTTGACGGTCACTTTTGACGCGGCTCTTTTCAGCCACGCGTGGAGCGGATACATTGAGCGGTTGATTGCCAGAAGGGGAGCGTCGAAACCCTGGCTCGACTGGTTGTCGGCGGCTGTGAAATATCCGAACATCTGGTCGTTGGCGGATATGTCGTCTTCGTTCCAGATGAGCGGTGTGTTCTTCAGAAGTTCTTCTGTCGAGACATCGTATCCCTCAAGGTCTCCCATATTCGCCACCGCATATATGCGGTATCTGCCGAATGGTATGCCGGCGATCGAGAATGTAGCCTTGGGAGTGTCGCTTTCCGCCTGATGACCGCCGTCGCCCGGTGTGTCGGGTGCCATGGCATTGTTGTTGTTTTCAATCTGAAGACCGAGGAGTTTCTCCTGCGGCACTTTCATGGCAAGGTTTCCTTCACTGTCGTAAAAGAGCACGCAGAGAGTGTTGACATGTTTGAGCGCGTTTCCCGAGGCACGGGTACCTCTGAGCACATCGCGCACGGGGCTGAACACCACCGATGCTGTCAGAGTCGCTTCCCCTTCGCCGATTTCAGGGTCTACGTAAAGACGCTCGTCAACACAGGATGTCACCGCCGCCGACAGGAGCACTGAGGAAAGTATGCAGAGTGTTTTGAGGATATTCTTCATCGAGATAATCATTATGTTCCGGAATCAGCCTGATCAGAGTCCGAAGTCTGGCTCAAGACTGATGCCTGTGTAAGGGAGAAGGGTGACTGATGCTTTGGCATCTGTCGATTTCATTTCGATGTTTATTTTCACGTGGGTGTTTCTCGGAATCTCGTCAAGGGTGAGATCGCGTGGCGTGAGCAGTTCTGTGCCGTTGTCAAGCGCAACAGACAGCCGGAAATGTTTCTGTCCGTCCTGTTTTGATTCCGGGAAATAGACGTAGGGAGAGAGTGTGGCTTCCATGCCCGGCTTTATCTCGATGGGGGAGACCGGAGCGAACATGTAATCGGAGAAAGGTGTGTCGGCGGGAGTCTCGAACGCCGTGATGAAGCGCCCCCCGGATGGATTGCCTGAAACGGCGTATTTCCCGGGGTCGTACATGGTGTTGCGTGGCAGATAGTAGCATTCGTCGGCAAGACCGTAGAGCTTTATGCCGGTAACTGATACTCCTTCCGAAGGATAGTCTTCGGCAACAGAGAAATGGAAAGAGAACTTTATCGCGGATCTGGTCACGAAGAGGTGTTCTGTCCTGAAGAAATCCACCGGCGATTCAGGTACGGGAACATCTATCTCGAACATCTCGCTCATCGGTATAAAGCTTTTCTCCACCGAGCTGGCGCTGTTGTCGACCAGGGAAGCGTTGGATTTCCTTGAGAGTCTTATGGACTCGACTTCGGTTTTCGGGAAGAGTTCACCTTCGGCTATTGACGAGAAGTCGTAGGAGACTGCGGCTTCGTTGGCGAAAAGGTATATGTGTTTCCTCTCGCCGCTCGACACCTTGAACCTGAGGTCGTCATTGAGTATCGCCCCGGTGGATGGCTCGACGAGCACCATGCGGTTGTGCTCCACGACACCTGTCTTCTCCTCTCCCGCGTGCACTATCACGACGCGCAGTGTGCGCAGTTTCTCATAGTCTGACACGGGACCCTCGAAAGTGAGGTCATCCGAATCGGGGAACGGCGCGCGTGTTTTCGCGCCTATTCCCGATTCCGACAAAGCTATGTTGAGCGATAGCGTCACGTTGCCTGTGCCTTCCATACCGGAATCTTCCGGCACGGAAGGGATGTCGTTGCCGCAGCCCGTGAGGAATGCGGCGAATGCCAGTGCGGCTATCTGTCTGTATCTTTTTCTGAGATTCATTACAATTCCGCGTTATTGATGCGAACCACCCAGTCGTTGATTTTGATGTAAGTGCGTATCCAGCTGCCGGTGTTGTCAAGGAAGAACACCATGTTCCAGCGGCTTTCGCGGTCAAGAAATTCCTGACTTCCCATTGTTGCGAATTCCTGACTTTTCAACATAAGCAGATAGTTGATCAGCGGAATGTCGACGATTGTCTTCATGTCGCTGCGCCGGCTTATCACCAGACGGGCGTCGTGCGACTGCATGAGACGCGAAGTGCTGAATTCGGCAAATGCCAGCAAAGCCTCGTCACCGTTGTCGAGCACACCGGCGGAGACTTGTCCGGATGCCCAGGGAGAGTATGTGTGACTGTTGCCGGCAACCGGCATGTTGTCGGAGTCGAGAACGGTGTTGTCATCCGTGACGGAGAAGACGAAGTCATCGCCGTCGACCGGCTCGCCGCTGAGGTTCTGCAGCAGAAGACGGATGTTGTTGGTGTCTTTCATCATCTCGACGGTGCCTTCGGTGTAATCGGTGCTTTCTGCCGGTATCTCCATGGTCAGTCTGCCGTAGAAGAGGGAATGCAGGCGGGTGCCGACGGGAGCCGTAAGGCAGTCACCGGCAATAGCGGTCTGCAGTCCCTGCAGATTCATTGAGGAGGGATCGGCATTGAACCGGAACGACGCGTCGCCGCATTCCATGCCTCCCCATGCCTCGAATATGTATTCACCGGGAGCAAGGGGGAGAACAAGTCTCCAGTTCTCGTCGGAGAGAACTGAAGACGTTTCTGTGAAAGTGGTGACGTAATTGCCGTCTTTGTCGTAGACAAGGAGTGTCAGGCAGTCCACCTGCGAGGGGAATGCATTGGCAAACTCCATGTTGTAGTCATAGACGAAACGGAGGCGCGCACCCTGCGGGCAAGGTTCGAGCTGTTCGTTGAATGAATCGCACGAAGCAAGGTTCAACCCCGTGATGACCGCTATGGCAGTAAGGATGATTTTAGAGAATATGTTTCGTCTTAGGAAATTCATTGCAGGTGTTTTAGATGCGGTTTTAGAAGCTGTTTAAACAACGTCTTTACGGTTATCATTCAAAAACGATGTCGTTTACGCGCACTGTCCATGGCACCACTTCCGCATCGACAGTGAAATAGATGTCTGACGATTCGTCGGGGGTGTCGGGTTTCGGACTGTCGGGGTCATTCTGGGAGATACGGGGGTGTCCGAGACGCGCGATGTGTGTCACGGCGAGCTTGTAGACATTGTTGCGCACTACGGCGAACTCCATGGGACCCATGATTCCGTTCTTGCCGTTGTCGTTGTGGCGGTTCCAGTAATAATAATAGCAGTAGTAGCCCCAGCCTTCGCGATTGTCTTCGCTGCGCTGATAGATAGTGAATCCGGCATCTGTCACGGCTTTCTTGTATTTGGCAAGAATCTCGCCGTTGTTGGGTTTATTCGCCTGGTTCCACATCTGCCAGCAATAGTTGGCGGAGTTCTGGTCAAGGTCTTTCTCATCGCCGTCGTTATATATCACTTTTCCATCGGAGTCAACAAGCTTGTAACCGGTCAGACCGTTTCCGAACGCTGCCTTGTATAGGGAGTTTGTGCGGTTCCAGTCGGGGATGATCTTGCCGTCGGGACCTGTGGTATAGGAGAATGATGCGCTGACAGCCGCGTCATATACGTTCTGCCATGTGCAGTAGAGGCTAGCAGCGTATGAATATAGTATCGGTGCCTTGTATGAATCGCCTAAGGATGCGTCTTTGCTGTTGACTGCATTGATAAGGTCATTGAGATATTTTGCGTTACGATATTCCGCAGTGCCTTCTGTCAAGTTAGTGAGGTCAGTCTTAAGATCATTGCTGGCAAGCATTTTTCCTTTGAACACAACGGCGGTTGAGATTCCGTTTACCTGATTCTCAATGCCGGGAGCGACATTCTCGGTGAGGTATCTCCACACTTTGTATGTTCCCTTGTTTCCGTTGTTGTCCCAGTTGTCGGGGTTGCCGTTGGAAAGGACATCAGAGATTTCGGATACATACCAGCGCTGGTCGGCGGTGTTGAAGTTTCCGTTGTTGAGTGTGCCGTCGTTGTCGAAGAAGGCGTAGTTGAAATATGTGGAGAAGTTTTCGGATATACCGGCATTTTTCTGCTGTGCGAAGTAGTCGACAATGTAGTTTCCGGGTCTGTTATGGTCAAGCGATCCATCGGTCTGAAGAGTGTACCATGGTTTTTCAGCACCGCAGAGTGCCCATCCGTTAGTGCTTCCGGCTGCGTTCCATCCGTCGTTGAGGCCGTTGTTTGACACTCGTTTCAGATAATAGAATGTCTTGCCCATGTTCACAAGAGCCATCTTGTTGAGCTTTATGTCGATAAGCTTCGCGCCTTGGCTGCCGTCGGGATTCTGGATGTAGACGACGGGATATGTGTTGGCGTCCGTATTTGCGGGTGAACCGTCACGGAAGTCAAAGCGTGCGGTCGCACGCTCCACTTTCACCGGACCGCGTGATGCGTTGGCGGCGGAGTTGTCTATTGTACCCAAAGCACCGGCGACGCCGTTGATTTCAGAAAGGTTGAAACACTTGTCTTCCGATGTGTAGCTGTCCCATGCCGACATCTGCTGAGGTATCTCGCGCACTGCAATCTGGCTGTTGGTCATAAGGAAGTTGCCGCCGTTTGTCGATGACCAGATGGCGCCTTCTGTCTGGTTGCCTTCTACGGATACTGTCCACGGAGTGTTGATCCACTCGGTGTCGCCGTAGGCGGCTGTGGCGAGTCTGTCGACCATTCCGCCGGTGGGGTTGGCTATCACGAACACGCAAATCTCCTTGTTGAAGTTCGCGGCATCGGAATAATACTGGCTAAGCTCGGTTTTGTTGAATTTTGCCGTAGCATGATATGAGCCGGCGTTGGGCTGCTGTGCCTGATGTTTGTAGATGTTGTCGCGCATAACGGAGGCAGCGCCGATAAAACCGTAATCGCGGCGGGCAAGCACGAGGAGCACTTCATTCACGTTGTTTTCTACATCTGTGCCGACTTCAGTGCCGTTGTTAGAGGTGTTGTCTCCATCAGTGAAGGATCTTGTGGAACCCATGCCCGGCATCTGGAAGTTTACTCCAAGATATACGGATGGTCCGTCTTCATTGCCTGTCGAACCGTTGTTCTGTCCGGCATTGCTGATGTCGTCGGAGCAGCCTGCAAGCAGAGCGAGCGTGGCGGTTCCAAAGAAGAATTTTCTGAAAAGATTCATATGTCAGTTGTTATTTTGGTTTAATCTGTCTGTTGGTTCTGCAAGTTGAATATGAAACTGAAGTCATCTTGACCTCAGTTTCTGAATCATTAGGTTTTCCGGATGTTGTCTGCCGTTTTTTATCTGTCGTTCTCTTCGATGGCGGTGAGATTGTCAATGGCGGCTCCGGCTTCTTTGACTCCGCGTGAGGCAGCTCTTTCGAAAAGTGCGCGTGCCGAACTGAAGTTACCTTTAATGCCCTCCAACACACCGCGTGCGTATGTGGCTTCGGGAGAGTCTCCCGCCTTTTCGAGATGACGCGCCGCCGACTCAAGATTGCCGTCCCGCATCTCGATGTTTGCGGCATTAAGATTGGCATCGGTGCTTTCGGGATACATTCTCACCGCTACCCTGAAGGCTTCCTCATATTCGGGCGATGCCGGGTCCATTGCCGATGTGGCGGCAAACATCTCGTTAAGACTAAGTTTTCTGGGGTCTGTGAAGATAAGACGTTTGATTTCATTGATGTCGGTATAGTTCCTGACTGTGTATTCCACAGTGTAGTCTGAATGTCGCAGTCCGGGGTATACCTCTCTGAGAAGGAATTCGTATTGGCGCGGATAGCGTCTGCGTATCTCTTCGTTCCTGGGGTCCGGCTCCATGTCGGAGTTTATGATGGCGAGTATTCCTTCGCGGTCGGCAATGTCTGATTTTTCAACGTAACGGCGCAACCCTTCCCAGTCTTCCGGTTCATATGATGTTGCTATGATCGACGACGGGAATGAATATTGTCCGAGAACGTAGTCTTTAAGTGTCGCTGTTCTCCCTTTGGCGAGTCTGACGTTGTTGGTGTACGAGCCTTCGGGAGATGCGTATCCCTTTATTGTCATGGCTTTGAATTGCACGTCTTTGTCAAGGCGCACGGAATCAATCGTGGCGTTGATCTTGGCGAGTTCCGCGGGGTTGCGGCGGTAGTCGGGATATAACTCCGTGCGGTTTACCGGAAAGTCGATATATGCCGATCCTTTGATTTCACGGTGCTTTACCAGCTCGGCTTTAGGGGTTACGAAGGCGAAGAGCGGTCTGAATGTGACCTTCTCTTTGGGTGTGAGGTCAAGTGTCTTGGCGGGAATGTCTGTGGCTGCTATCGGCTCGCCGCAGCATCCGCATGATTTTGCAGAGAGCACCAGCTCGGCTTTTCCCATCCATGTGCTGAACGGAGCTGAAGCCTGGTAGGGCACTGTGAGATTTTTTGAAGCTTTGTAAAGAGCGGGAGAGGGCCAGTCCTCTTCTCCTTCGCGGATATGAAGATAATATCTTGAGCGTCCGGCGATTGTGAGAGCCGGCAGCCTCAGCGTGTCTTCCTTGTTGACAAGCATGGGGGTGACTGTCACTTCCCGGTTGCTGTTGAGCGTGCTATAGCCGCTCAGGTCGAGATCCATCTTTACGAACAAGTTGTTTTCTGTGCGTGCCACATCTATGTTAGAGGCTCTTACCGCGTCTGTAGGAGTCTTGTCGGAAGCAGCTGCGCCAACGAACCCTAATGAAAGAAGGGTTGCAATGCAAAGCGATTTTAGGTTCATGATCAGAATACGTAGATTAGATTGATTGCGGCTTTCGTGGGCCCTACATAATTGTGAACTCTGTTTTCTTCAAGTCTTGTCCCGCATTTGGCGCAAGGGTAGGCGTCATATCGTGTATACGCCCATCCTATGCCTACTTCGGCTTCTGCGCTCCAGTGTCGGTTGAGAATCCATGTGTAGCCATATGCGACACCTGCGCCTGCATACCACCCCTGGTGTACTTGCGTGCGCAGTTTTTCGAAATGAGTTCCAAGAAAATTACATCCGTTTTTCCATCCTCCGAAGTTATATTGCCCTCCAAGCAGGTGAAGACCTACGAAGTGTCCTGAAAAACGGTCACAAAACCAATAGCGTGCCTCCGGCTGCACGAGCCAATGTTTCCATCTGCGACCATTGTCGAGCTTCCAGAGATTCAGGTTGCCCGAAACATCCAGACTCCATTTGGGAGCAAGACCAAACTCGATGCCTATGTTAGGAGTTAATGCCGCATCATAGAGTAAATTTGTTTTGACTCCTACCTGCGCGTTCGCACTGAGGGCGAAAAGCGCTGACATAATGATTAATCTGACTGCTTTCATCAATTATTGTAAATTTGCGAAGCCACGCATGTGCACGGATAGCGTATGGTGATGGTACATCAAATTGCGCAAGCCTCTTTCTATGTCTCTGAATACAATTTTTTTTATGGATCCATGCCGATATAGGGTGTTGGCATGTGGGAGATGGCGGTATCCCTCTCTCAAATTTTTCGCAAAATTACAAACAAAATTTGTAAAATACCCCCCCATTTGTTAAATAACGTTAAAGTGTTGTATGTTCTTGATTTTGTTGCTTTTAAAGACTTTCATGTGTTCAGCATACGGGAAGCAGTAGAGGATTGACGCCTCCCGCAATCGGCGGTCGCATCAGGCGTATCGGTAAAAAGAATGAGGGGAAAGGATTCTTGAATGTAACGAATCCTTTCCCCACGGGAATAAGCTAAGTAATCTGTCAGTTGTCTGCAGACCCTGGCGTTTGTGCCTTAAAGTGTTTTCTTCACTTCGACTTCTTCGAAGGCTTCTATGAGGTCGCTTTCGCGGACGTCGTTGTAGCCTTGTATCGACAGACCGCAGTCGTAACCTGAAACAACTTCCTTGACATCGTCTTTGAAGCGTTTGAGAGAACCGAGTTCGCCGGTGTAAATCACTATGCCGTCGCGGATCAGGCGCACTTTGCTGGCGCGTTTGATTCTGCCGTCACGCACGATTGCTCCGGCAATAGTGCCGACTTTCGAGATATGATAGGTCTGAAGCACTTCCGCCGTTCCGGTAATCTCTTCCTTGATTTCGGGCGAGAGCATACCTTCCATAGCGTCTTTGACTTCCTCGATTGCCTTGTAGATGACTGAGTAGAGACGGATCTCAACTCCCTCTTTCTCTGCTTCGCGTTTAGCGGCTGCGGAAGGACGCACCTGGAAGCCGATGATGATGGCATCGGATGCTGCGGCAAGTGTGACATCGGATTCGGAGATGGCACCCACACCTTTGTGAAGCACATTGACCTGCACCTCTGGTGTGGACAGCTTGAGCAATGAATCCGAAAGAGCCTCGATTGAACCGTCTACGTCTCCCTTGACAACGAGGTTGAGTTCGTGGAAGTCGTTGAGCGCGCGGCGGCGGCCAAGCTCTTCGAGACCGAGACGCTTCTTGGTGCGGAGACCGAGTTCGCGCTGTAGCTGCTCGCGTTTGCCTGCTATCTCTCTCGCTTCCTGCTCTGTCTCAAGGACATTGAAGGTGTCGCCGGCGGTTGGTGCGCCGTTGAGACCGAGAATAAGCACCGGCGTGGCGGGTCCTGCTTCTTTGACGCGCTGGTTACGCTCGTTGAACATTGCCTTTACCTTGCCGTAATGTGTGCCGGCGAGAATGACATCTCCCACACGGAGTGTGCCGTTCTGGACAAGCACCGTGGCAACATAGCCGCGACCTTTGTCGAGAGAGGACTCGATTACCGAACCGATCGCGTTGCGCTCGGGATTTGCCTTGAGGTCGAGCATCTCGGCTTCAAGAAGCACTTTTTCCATGAGTTCGTCCACTCCGATTCCTTTCTTCGCAGAAATGTCCTGACTCTGGTATTTGCCGCCCCATTCCTCCACAAGGTAGTTCATCTGGGCGAGTTCCTCTTTGATTTTGTCCGGGTTTGCCGTGGGTTTGTCGATTTTGTTGACAGCGAACACCATCGGTACACCAGCTGCGGATGCATGGTTGATCGCCTCGATGGTCTGGGGCATCACGTTGTCGTCGGCAGCCACGATGATAATGGCGAGGTCGGTGACTTTGGCACCGCGGGCACGCATTGCCGTGAACGCTTCGTGACCCGGTGTGTCGAGGAATGTGATGTGTCGTCCGTCGGCGAGCTTGACGTTGTAGGCTCCGATATGCTGTGTGATGCCTCCTGCCTCACCAGCGATCACGTTTGCCTTGCGGATGTAGTCGAGAAGAGATGTCTTGCCGTGGTCTACGTGTCCCATGACTGTGACGATCGGCGGACGGCTCTGGAGGTCTTCCTCCTTGTCTTCAACAACCTCGATGGCTTCGGTGACATCGGCGCTGACGAATTCGGTTGTGAACCCGAATTCCTCGGCAACTATATTGATTGTCTCCGCATCGAGACGCTGGTTGATGGATACCATCACACCGAGGTTCATGCAAGTGGCGATGACGTTGTTGACAGGAACATCCATGAGGTTGGCGAGGTCGTTGGCTGTCACGAACTCGGTGATTTTGATCACTGAGCTTTCAGCCGCCTCGCGCTGCTGGTTCTCCAGTTCGCGGTTGTGCATCTCCTCGCGTTTTTCCTTACGCCACTTCGCGCTCTTCTTGGGGGCTTTGTTGGTGAGACGCGCAAGAGTTTCCTTCACCTGTTTCTGAACGTCTTCGGAATTGATTTCCGGTTTTACGGGGCGTTTGTCGCGCTTACGTTTGTTTTCGCCTCTTCCGCCACCCTGCTGGGAATTGCCCTGACGGTCGTTGCCTTTGTTTTCTTTCTTGCGGTTTTCAGAGCCGAAGCCAGGTTGAGACACTGCTTTCTCGATGTCTACCTTCTCTTTGCCGATGCGCTTGCGTTTTTTCTGGGCGTTGTCGCCGCCATGGGCGCGTGCTGCCTCGGCGCGGCGTTCGCTGCGGCTTTTCTTACGCGGACGTGTGGACTGGTTGATCGCGGACAAGTCTATCTTTCCGACAACTTTCAGCTCCGGGCCGGCAGGCGTGGGAGCATAACGGAATACGCCTCCATTGTCTTCTTTAGGTGCTTCTGTTTTTGCCGGTTCCGCTTTGGGAGTCTCTTTTGCCGGTTCTTTCACTGCATTATCCTGTTTGGGAGCCTCTGCTTTGACTGTGTCGGGTCTGGCAGCGGGCGCTGCTTTCGGCTCGGTCTTGGGCTCCGGTTTTACTTGCGGTTTGGGTTCCTGAACCGGTTTTGGCTGAGGCTGGGGCTGAGGCTGAGGTTTCACCTCGACCTTCGTCTCAGGTTTGGCTTCCGGCTTTGGTTCCGGTTTTGCGGCCACGGGCTGTTGCGGTTTTGTCTCCGCTTTGGGTTCCGGTCCGCTTTCGGCTGCATGTTTCGCTTCAGCGGTAGCAGTCTGTTTGGGAGCGTCAAGGTCGATTTTGCCCAAAATGCGAGGACCGCCTGCATGTGGAACGGTGGTCTTTATCTCGTCTGTGCGCGGACGCTCTTTAGAAGATTGCTTTTCCTTACGTTCCTGTTTTTTAGCGGCGGCAAAGTCATCTGATTTCTCCTTTATGCCCTTGTCTTTGCTGAATTCCTTGGTGAGGATATCAACCGCATCTTCATCGATACGGGTGTTGGGACCGGGATTCTCTTCGATCTCGACATTGTTTTTGCGCAGGAATTCCACAGCAGTGTTGATTCCTACATTTAAGTCTTTTGCTACTTTGCTGATCTTTATGCGCATATGTAATTTTTGTGATTGCTATTAAAATGTGAAGCAGAGGCAGTGCCTTTTGCTTCCCGTGAGAGGAGAGGGCAGCGGCTGTCTGCGGTTATTCCGGTCAGTCTTCAAACTCTGCGCGGAGCACATCGAGAACGTGCTGTAGCGTGGAGTCTTCAAGATCTGCCTGGTCAAGCACATGCTGCGGGGCGTTGAGCACGGCTTTGGCTGTGCCGAGACCAAGATCTTTGAGTGCCTCGATTACCCATTCGTCGATTTCATCGCTGAATTCGTCAAGGTAGATGTCTTCCTCGCCGGGCTCTATGTCGCGGTATACGTCGATCGAATATCCGGTGAGCATGGAGGCAAGACGGATGTTCATACCTCCTTTACCGATGGCGAGACTGACCTCGTCAGGGTGAAGGAATACCTCTGCCTTGCGGTCTTCTTCGTTAAGACGGATCGAGGAAATCTTGGCGGGACTAAGCGCGCGCTGTATGTAGAGCTGGGGATTGGCGGTGAATGAAATCACGTCAATGTTCTCGTTGCGGAGTTCACGCACGATTCCGTGGATTCGGCTTCCCTTGATGCCGACGCAGGCTCCGACGGGGTCGATGCGGTCGTCATAGCTTTCAACGGCTATCTTGGCGCGCTCGCCGGGAATGCGTGCCACATCCTTGATGGTGATGAGTCCGTCGTGGATCTCAGGCACTTCCTGTTCGAAAAGACGGCGGAGGAAGCGGGGATCGGTGCGGCTTACGATAATCTTGGGATTATTGTTGGGGTTGTCAACTCTTTTTACGATTGCGCGGACCATATCGCCTTTGTGGAAGAAGTCTCCGGGAATCTGTTCTTCCTTGGGCATGATAAGCTCGTGCTGTTCTTCGTCGAGAAGAAGCATCTCGCGTTTCCAGATCTGATGAACCTCACCTGTGATGACCTCACCCTCGATCTCTTTGAATTTGGTATAGATCGCGTCTTTCTGCAGGTCGAGAATCTTTGACTGAAGTGTCTGGCGCAGGTTGAGGATGGCGCGGCGACCGAATTTCTCGAAGAAAATCTGTTTGGTCACATCTTCGCCGATCTCGCATTCGGGGTCGATTTCCCTTGCTTCGCTCAGACCGATCTGCATGTCTTTGTTTTCGACTTCACCGTCGGGAACAACCTCAAGGTTCTGGTAGATCTCGCAGTCGCCTTTGTCGGGGTTCATGATGACGTCGAAATTCTCGTCTGATCCAAACATCTTCGCCAGTACGTTGCGGAATGATTCCTCAAGCACCGATATCATGGTGGTCTTGTCAATGTTCTTGAGTTCTTTGAACTCCGCGAACCTGTCGACCATATTCACTGTCTCTGCTTTCTTTGCCATAAGACTAATCTATATTGTATTTTTTTATTAACGTATATAATCTGAACGCGTCTCTCAGAATCTGAAGACATACTTCACGGAGTTGACCGCGTCATATCTGAAGTCGAACTGTTTTGTGACTTCTACCGGGCGTTTCGCTCCTTCCGGCTTCTCTTTGACGGTTGATACTATCGCAAAACCATCGTCTCCGGCTTCGGCGAGGATGCCGGTGTATTTCTTGCCGTCGCGTGCAAGAACCTCAACTTCGTTGCCAAGATTTTTTTCGTATTGTTTCCTGACACGGAAGGGGGATGTGAGTCCTGCGGAACCTACTTCAAGTTCGTAGTCTTCCGGCTCGCGGG
>Ga0137310_101503_pt1 | contig 14446 bp, 4 predicted proteins | sample NAcewiD2O_June_2_FD_97183 | JGI IMG/M metagenome (GOLD analysis project Ga0137310, IMG submission 97183) | Mouse cecal microbial communities from Vienna, Austria - N-Acetylglucosamine amended D2O_June | ecosystem: Host-associated > Mammals > Digestive system > Large intestine > Cecum | place...
TCGGCGTAGCCAGGGCAAAACATACCAGTACAATATAAATATATGAACGGTTAAGCATTTTCAGAATTTCACTGTTAGTCGCCCCATGTACCTTACGCACACCGATTTCTTTCCGGCGATACTGTGTATCGAATACGACTAATCCGAATACTCCCACAAGCGATATGATTATTGCCAATATGCTGAAAACAGTAATCAGGCTACGCAAATTCTCTTCCTTATGATACAAATGATTAAAGATCGTATCATAAAACTGCACATCAAACGGATAGGCCGGATCAAGATCCGCCAATGTCTTACGGATATGATTAACAGCAGCATGCACATCGGATCCCGCTTTCAGACGAATATAAGATACAGACATCGGATAAGGCATCTTTGACACCACAAAAGCAATATTGTTCTCACCGTTGCGAAGAGAGGTAAACTTCACATTTCCGGTAAATCCGATAATACGGCCGGGAATCCATGACTGAAGAATATCTCCCTGTTCCATATTTACCGCCAGTTTAGCTGTCTCATTAAATATATAAACAGGTTCTTCCGATAACTCATCGGACAAAGAGAAATCGCGCCCCTCTTCAACAGGAATACCCATCACCCGAAGGAAATTGGGAGAAGTCATGATCATGAAAAAATGAAACTCCTTTTGCTTCAAAACGGCTCCATTGGTACTGTAACCATCCTTTGAAGCCACTTTTTCCATGGCAAAAGCAACATCCTCGATATCCGGAAATTCCTTCAACCGGTTTACATATGTCTCATGATGTTTGTTATAAAGTTCTCCGCTTAATTCCACAATAGCAATCTGATCCTTATCGAAACCAAGCGAGAAACTACGCATATAATCATTTTGTAACTGTACAAAGCTAGCCCCGATAATCAACAGGATGGAAACTATAAATTGTACACAGACCAGAATGGTACGCAGTTTACGACCGGACGGAGAAAGTCCGAAACTGCCTTTCAGCACCAGTGCCGGTGGAAAAGAGGTCACATACCAGGAAGGATATAATCCGGCGACCACTCCGGTTATCAATGCCACTCCACCCGTGATCAAAACAATCGGTAAATTCTTCAGGATACTCAAATCAGCTTCCACAAAAGGTAAAGCGGTTGCCCTGCCGAGCATCCAGACCAAAACCAGACTGATCAACCAGGCTATAAGACTGACAATAGCAGCCTCCGCCAGCAAAGCGTTTCGTAATAATCTATCAGAACTGCCCAATACCTTTTGGGTATTGATACTCTTAATACGAAGAGGTGTCAGGACCGTACTGAAGTTGGTAAAATTGATAGCAGCTACGATAATGATCAATAAGGCAATAAAAAATAACAACAAGGTCACTTCGTTATTTCCACTGCGGAAAATCATTCCGTCCTGGCTTTCATTCAGATAATAAATAGCAGTGAGAGGGGTAAGTTTAAGCTGTTGATCTTTCTTTCCTATTTTAGTAAAATCAAAATTTGCATTGAAGTTATCAACCACATCCTGTGCAGATTCCGCTTTATCCAGCAACACATAACAGGCAAAATTACTCGCCCCAAAATTATCCCGCTGAAAAGTCGGTCCGATAGCCGTATAGATCAGATTCCTCATCTGGGTGTTCCCGGGGAAATCTTTATAAACGGCACCAACGGTATATTCACGATTATCTTTGGTCTCAACATTCTCTTCGGCATGCAACATTTTACCTACAGCCGGTTGGTCTCCAAAAATTTTCCGAGCTATGCTTTCAGGTAAAATAAGTTTATCGGGATCTTTCAAACAATCGATATCCCCTTCCAATATCGGGAAATCAAAGACACGGGTAATCTCAGGGTTACAAGTATATACCGGTTCGCGGTAACCAATCTTCTCTCCATTCTCCATAACGGAAAAATAAATAGCCGAATTATAAGGATAGATCAACGATCCGGCCTCAATATGCGGAGATGACTGAATAACAGTTTCTACAAATCCACGGGGTAAAATAAGACCGAATGTACCGGGAGTTTCCAACTCCACTCTGAAAACTCTTTCCGCCGTCGGATGACAACGATCAAAACTACGTTCATAATTTACCTGTATCAGAATAACGATAAAGGCTGCAAATGCAACTGCCAATCCCGCCACATTCAAAAAGGTTGCCATCTTGAACCTACGCAGTACGCTTAAAAAGTTTCTTAGTATTGTCTTCATTACTATTTATGTTTACTTTGGTAATTCAAATTGCATGCCAAAGCAACAACGCACAGAATAACAGAATATTAGCCCAACCGTCAGAAAAGAACAATGTCTAATAATTAGACAATGCTGTCAAATTATTAGACATTGAAACAGATTCTATGTAAAACGCTGTTATTCCGACTTCAAACTATCCACCGGATTAGCATTAGCAGCCTGCCAGCTTTGGTAAGTCACCGTACCGACAGTAATAGTCAGTACAATAAGCAAAGCCAGCGGATAGACCCACCAAAACATCGGAGTCTTATAGGCAAAACTCTCCAGCCACTTGTTGATCCCATAATAACCAACCGGTACTGCCAGCACAAAGCAAATCAGGACAATATAAATATAGGAACTGTTCAGCATCTTCTTCACCGATAGTCGCACCATGCACTTTTCGGAGACCGATCTCTTTCCGGCGATATTGTGTATCGAATACCACCAGATTAAAGACACCCACAAGCGAAATAATGATCGCCAAAAGGCTGAATACCGTGATCAGGCTACGCAAATTCTCTTCCTTATGATATAATTCGTTGAACACAGCATCATAAAACTCGATCTCGACCGGATAAGCCGGATCTATATCAGCCAGTGTTTTATAAATATGTGAAACGGTTGCATCGACATCTGCCCCGGCTTTCAGGCGTATATAAGAAGTAGTTAGCGGATAAGGCAGTTTCCCTGTCACAAAACCGATATTACTTTCTCCCTCTCGAAGCGAAGTAAACTTGACATTGCCTGTCAACCCGACAATATCACCCGAAGCCCACGAATCCATTTTATCCCCCACTTCCATACCTACTTCCTGTTTTGCCGTACAATTAAAAATGTAAGAAGGAGTTTCAGCCATTTCATCGGCCGGATAAAAGTCACGCCCCTCTTCTACCGGGATTCCCATCACACGCAGGAAATTTGCGGAAACAAAGATCATAAAGAAGTGGAAATCATTTTCCTTGACAGAACCGCTGTTCGTACTGTAACCATCCTGCGAACCGACCTTCTCCAGAGAAAAAGCCACATCTTCGATACCGGAAAATTCCTTCAGGCGATTAACATAGGTCTCATGAGATTTAATATACAGGTCACTGCTCAAAGGAACGATCGCGATCTGATCTTTGTCAAATCCCAGCGAATAACCACGCATATATTTATTCTGCAAATGAACAAAACAAGCACTGATAATTAATAAAATAGATACCACATATTGGATACCGATCAACACCGTACGTAATTTGCGTCCCGACGGTGAAAGCCCAAAACTTCCTTTCAGCACCAGGGCCGGAGGAAAGGAGGTCACGTACCAGGAAGGATATAACCCGGCCAGTATGCCGGTAACCAATGCAATAACACCGGTCAACAAGACAATCGGCAGGTTATCTATTATACTCAAATCAGCCTCTATAAACGGCATGGTACCGGTCGAAGCCAGCACATGCACAATGAACAGGCTCGCCAGCCAGGCCACCAGACTGGTAATAGCAGCTTCGGCCAATAAAGCCCGACGTAATACGCAATCCGGACTGCCTAACACTTTCTGGGTATTGATACTCCTGATACGCATCGGTGTCAACGAAGTATTGAAATTCGTAAAATTGATGGCAGCCACTATAATGATCAGTAAGGCAATAAAAAAAAGCAACCAGGTCACTTCTTTATTACCGCTGCGGAAAATCGTACCATCCTGGCTTTCATTCATATAATAAATGTCCGTAAGAAGCGTCAACTTTATCTGTACCTTCCCACTCCCCAACTTGGAAAAGTCGAAGTTCGCATTGAAGTTGTCCGTAACAAGCCGGGCCGATTCCGGATTATCCAGTAAAAGGAAACATATAAAACTACTGGATCCGAAATTCTCACGCATAGTATTATCGATACCCGTATAAATAAGGTTACGAATCTGCGTATTTTCCGGGAAGTCTTTATAAACGGCTCCGACAGTAAAATCCCTTACATTCTTGCTCATTATTTGCTCTTCGGCATGTAATGCTTTACCTACAGCCGACTGTTTTCCAAATATCTTACGAGCCATGCTTTCCGGTAAAATCAGTTTTTCAGGATCGTTCAGGCAATCGATATCTCCTTCGATGATCGGAAAATCGAATACATGGGTCAGCGCCGGATGGCAAGTCTGAATCAATTCATGATAGCCTTCCCGTTCGCCGTTCTCCGTCACCGTAAAATAGATGGCCGGACTATAAGGGAAAATCAGGCTACCAGCCTCGATATGGGGAGATGATCCTATAACAGCCTCGATCAATCCTCGCGGAAGGATACGGGAAAATGTCCCGGCCTCTGCCTCTACCACCTCGCCACTTAATTCCACCCGGTAAATACGGTCGGCCGTCGGATGACAACGATCGAAATTACGTTCGAAGCTGATCTGTATCATAATAATGATAAAGGTTGCAAAAGCAACAGCCAACCCCGCAACATTCAGGAAAGCGGCCAGACTGAAACGGCGCAGCACGCTGAAAAAGTTTCGTAATATTGTCTTCATATCAGTTTGTTTTTATGGCATCCATTCTAAAGCCGGATTACTCCGACTTTATACTTTCCACCGGATTCGAATTTGCTACCTGCCAGTTCTGGTAAGTAACGGTTATAAAAGTAATGGCCGAAACAATAACAAAGGCTACCGGAAATACCCACCAATAGATCGGAGTACGGTAAGCAAAGTTCTCCAACCAGCGATATACGCCATAGAATGTAACCGGAGCCGACAGCACAAAACAGATCAACAGGATCAACAGATAACTTTTGTTGAACATAAACAGTATCTCCGAAGTAGAAGAACCCAATACTTTCCGTACCGCCACTTCCTTGCGCTTATGCTCACTTTCGAAAACGACCAAGCCAAAAACACCGACAACAGAGATAAATATGGCTATCAGACTGAACAAGGTTATCAAGTTACTTATCTTCAACTCCTTGTCGTACGTATGTTGCAACACTTCATTGTAAAAAGAGACTTTAAACGGATAGACCGGATCGATCTTGCTCAACGATGCTTTTACATGTTCCATGGCAGTCCACAGGTCGCTACCTGCCTTTACTTTGATATAAGCTGCACTGTAATACCGGATTCCGTCATTTCCTTTCCAATACTTTCCGCCGATATAAAATGCCATTGGCGACACTTCGTTACGGAAAGAAGCGAACTTGATATTAGGAATAATTCCGGCAATCTCTTCCCCTTCGACCGATTCACCCACCACAAGATCATACATATCGCGTGCCTTTTCATTAAATATATACGTTCCTTTATCTTTCAGATCATCTTCCGGCCGGAAATCACGGCCATCGATCACATTTATTCCCATGACATGCAGAAAACTCGGAGAAACAGGGATACATTGGAAATCGATAGGTTTATCGTTATAATTCCGTCCCCAGCCCATATAATAGTCCCGGCTCGACAATATCTGGTCGGCACACGTGATAGCTTCTATTCCTGAAAATGTTTTTATCTCACTTTCCAGCACACTCAGGTTTTTATTAATCTTACTGTTCAGCTCGACAACAATCAGTTCGTCCTTATCATATCCAAGCGGCGCACTTTGCATATAATGGTTTTGCAGGAACATGAACAGAGAACCGATGATCAGGATAAAGGATGCAATAAACTGAATACTGACCAGCGTACTCCGCAGCACACGTCCTTTAGGCGACAATCCAAAACTCCCTTTTAGCACCAGGGCCGGTGGAAAAGAGGTGATGTAACAAGCCGGATCCCCCCCCCTGCCAGCGCACCGACCAACAAGGCAATGATCCCTGTGACACCGATAATTTTCCATTGTATCCCCAAAGACATATCGGCATCCACCAGAGAAGCAATAAACGAGTTTTCAGCCAGATGCAATACGACCAGCGAAATCAGGAATGCCACGAAACTGATAATGACAGCCTCTCCCAATAAACTCAGCCGTAGCAGGCTATCCGGACTACCGAGCACCTTCTGCGTATTGATGCTCTTAATGCGCATCGGCGTCAATGCCGTGCTGAAGTTCGTAAAATTGATACCGGCAATCAGCAGGATTATGAAAGCGATGGCAAACAGTACCTGTACTGTCTGACGACTGGCTTTCGGCATCGAATCGTAAGAAGCGTTGGTCAGGAAATGTAATTGGGTAAGCGGAGTGATATGCAGGTCGATCTTATCCCTTTCCCAATCCAGATCGGAACCGGCCATTTTTGTCTTATCGAAATTCTTTTTGAAGTTTTCCTTCACATCTTCCGCATTTGCCGGATCATCCATACGGAAAAAGAAATAATAATTACTGTTACCCCACTCATCATAATTTTCCTTCGGATCCATCTGGAGGTAAATGATATTGCGGACAGATGAATTACGGGGAAAATCTTTAAAAACACCGTTGACGATCGCAACTACTTTTCCCGATGTCCCGCCCATCAACTGTTTACCGATAGCCGATTCATTACCGAACAGGCGATTAGCGATGCTTTCGGGAATCATGGCCGACTTCGGTTGCTCCAGCGCCGTTTCATCGCCTTCCACCATATCGAAATGGAAAACACGGGTAAAGTCGGGGGTAACTGTCGCTATCGGATCCTGAAAGTTTTGTATCTCACCGCTCCGTTCGACACTGTAAAACCCGTCGGAAGTCCACGATGTCATAAGGGTTCCTGCTTTGATATGCGGCGACGATTCTGTAAAAGCCCTCGCCAAAGGACGGCTCATAATGGCTACCTGTTCTCCCTGATATTGCATATCCATCCGATAGATCGCTTCTGATTCCGGCTGGCAGGAATCGAACGTATAATCATAACTTACCTGCATCATGATCACCATAAATGCAGCGAAAGCAATACTTAATCCCAGAATATTCAACAAAGTCGCCATCCTGAAACGGCGGAGTACACTGATAAAGTTTCGTAATATCGTTTTCATATTGACCTCTTTTTATCCAATTCGTTCAAATAACATGCCAAAACGATAACTCTTTGTCAATCAAAAACATTTGGCTCACGCCTTAAAAATGAATGTCTAATAATTAGACAGTCGTGTCAAATTATTAGACATTCATAAAGGAAAATAATTTCCCGGTCACTCCGACTTTATACTCTCCACCGGATTTGAATTAGCGACATGCCAGTTCTGGAAAGTTACGGTTATAAAGGTGATAACCGAAACAATAATAAAGGCTGCCAGAAATACCCACCAGTACATCGGAGTACGGTAAGCAAAGTTCTCCAACCAGCGATATACGCCATAGAAAGCCACAGGAGCCGACAAGATAAAACAAATAACCAGAATAATCAGATAACTCCTGTTGAACAGTACCAATATTTGCGGAGTGGACGATCCTAATACTTTGCGGACAGCCACCTCTTTACGTCTGTATTCACTCTCAAACACCACCAGTCCGAAGACTCCCACTATGGAGATTAAGATCGCAATGACACTGAACAGGGTGATCAGGTTACTGATCTTCAGTTCCTTTACATAGGTACGTTGTAATATCTCGTCATAAAAAGAGACTTTAAAAGGATAAACCGGATCGATCTTCTTTAATGAAGCCTGAATATGTTTCATTGCCGCACGCAAATCACTGCCGGCCTTTACCCTGACATAGGCTGCTGCATAATATTTACTGTCGACTTCCCCTCCCCAATAGTATTTTCCCCAGACATAGAAAGTCATTGGTGAAACTTCGTTGCGGAAAGAAGCAAACTTGATATTAGGCATAAAACCAATAATCTCGCCACCGTCAATCTTATCCCCCAGTTCCAGATCGTACATCTCACGGGCTTTCTCATTAAATATATAGCATCCCGTATCTTTCAAGTCATCTTCCGGGCGAAAATCGCGTCCGTCGGTCACTTTAATCCCCATTACACGAAGGAAAGAAGGAGACACCGGAATACATTGAAAGTTAATATCCTTATCTTTATACTCGCGTCCCCATCCCATATAGAAGTCCCGGCTCGATAAAACCTGTTCGGCAAAAGTGATATCTTCAATCCCGGAGAATGTTTTTACCTCACTCGCCAATACATCCTGGCTCTTATTCACCTTACCGTTCAGCTCCATCACGATCAATTCGTCCTTGTCATATCCAAGCGGTGTATTCTGCATAAACCGGTTCTGCAAAAACATAAACAGGGAACTGATAATCAGAATAAATGAAGCAATAAACTGGATACTGACCAATGTACTTCTGAGCAACCTCCCTTTTGGAGACAGTCCGAAACTGCCTTTCAGTACCAGTGCCGGCGGGAAAGAGGTAATATAACAGGCCGGATAAAGGCCAGCCAACACACCGACAGCCACAGCAATAACCGCCGTAGTAGTAATAACTCCCGACTGTGCCGAAAAAGCCATGTCGGCATCCACCAAAGAGGCTATAAAAGTCTTACTGGCTATAAACAACATCCCCAACGAAATCAGATAAGCCACTGCACTGACGAGAATCGCTTCCGCCAGTAAACTCAAGCGAAGCACACTATCCGGACTTCCCAGCACCTTTTGCGTATTGATACTTTTAATACGCATCGGTGTCAGTGCCGTACTGAAATTGGTAAAGTTGATACCCGCAATCAGTAAGATAACAAAAGCTATGGCAAACAAGACACGCACCGTCTGACGGCTGGCCTTCGGCATTGAGTCGAAAGAGACATTTTCCAGGAAATGTAGCTCGGGAAGCGGTGTGATACGCAGGTCAATACCATCTTTCTCCCAGTCAAAATCCTTACCGAACTGTTGGGATGCATCGAAATTCTTCATAAAGTTTTCTTTCACATCCTTCGTATTGGCTGGATCATCCATTCGGAAAAAGAAGAAATAATTCTGATTACTCCAAGTATCGTAGTTTTCTTTCGGGTGCATCTGCCGGTAGATAATATTCCGGATGGAAGAATTAAGGGGGAAATCTTTAAAGACGCCGCTTATTGTTGCTACCGTACTTCCCGTCTCTACATTCATCAGCCGTTTTCCTATAGCCGACTCATCTCCGAACAAGCGACGCGCCATACTTTCGGGAATGATGGCAGTTTCCGGCTGATCCAGCGCCGTTTCATCTCCTTCCACCATATCGAAATGAAAGACACGGGTAATCCCGGGCGAAGCATTCACGACCGGGTCCTGGAAATTCAGCCTCTCCCCTTGCCGTTCGACACTATAAAAAAGTTCGGAATTCCACGACGCCATAATCATGCCGGCCTTAATATGGGGCGATGACTCTGTAAAGCCTCTTGCAAAAGGACGGCTGAAGACGGCACTCGCTTTTCCCTGAAAGTCCATGTCCATGCGGTAGATTGCATCAGCTTCCGGCTGGCAGGAATCGAACGTGTAGTCGTAATTCACCTGCATCATAATCACCATAAAAGCTGCAAAAGCGATACTTAATCCAAATACATTCAGCAACATCGCCATTTTGAAACGGCGAAGCACGCTGACAAAGTTTCTTAAAATAGTTTTCATATCAATTGAATTATTACTTCGATTTAAGGTTGTTCACCAAACAACTTTTTTAATAAATACGTAATAAATTCAGAAATGTTGCATGATTGCTATTCTGTTTTTATACTTTCTACCGGATTTTCATTGGCAGTCTTCCAGTTCTGGAAAGTAACCGTTAGGAATGTAATAACGGAAACGACCACAAAAGCGACCGCATATACCCACCAATACATCGGAATCTTATAGGCAAAATAAACCATCCAACGGTTCACCCCGTAATAGGCAACCGGTATTGCCAGGACGAAACAGACAATCAGGATACGGACATAGACTTTATTGAACATAAGCAATATCTGCGAAGTGGTAGCACCATGAACTTTCCGTAGACCTATCTCTTTCTTTCTGTATTCGCTCTCAAAAATAACCAGCCCCAACACACCGACAACCGATATAAACACGGCTATCAGGCTGAATAAAGAGATCAGCCAACCGATGCTCAGCTCCCGCTTATAGAGATTATTCAATATCGTATCATAAAACCTGATCTCGGCCGGGAAATTCTTATCTATCGAAGTCAAGGCTTTCCTGATCGAAGCCACTGCATCCCGGATATCCGCCCCCGCTTTTATTTTGATATAGGCATATCTCGGCCGATACCCTGCCGCAGGCGAAACATAAAAAGCCATCGGAGCCACTTCCGTGCGGAACGAAGCATACTTAATATCATCTATAAACCCGGCAATCAAAGCGGGAGGAGCCTCATACCATTCATTTCCCGTGATATATTCACCGGCAACCAGATCATATTGCAATCTGGCCGCTTCGTTAAACAGGTAAACGCCCCCTACCGATTTACTGTCTTCCTGAAGGAAATCCCGTCCCGAAATAACAGGAATGTTCATCAGCCTAAGAAAATCCGGTGAAACGACAAACACTTTGAACTGTACGTTATTCTCCCTGTAACCACGGCCAAAGTCGGTATATTCATCACTTGCCGAAAGTAAATCTTCCGCAAAAGAAACTTCCTGCACAGAGACTTCCTGCTCTAATCGATTTTCCACGGCCTCTATATTCTTTATCAACTGGCCGTTCAATTCCACAATAGCCACATGCTCCTTATCGAAACCTAAAGAAGAGGCCAGCATGTAATGATTCTGCAAATAAATAAACAAAGCGGCAATAATCAGAGCAAAAGAGATGACATACTGGAAAGAGACCAGCAAACTTCTCATCCTTTTACCGGAAGGAGACAATCCAAACGATCCTTTTAGAACCAAGGCAGGAGAAAACGATGTTATATGCCAGGCAGGATATGCTCCGGCCAGCAGGCCGGTAAGAGCAGCCAGTACTCCCGCCCCTATCAATAAAGGAATGTTGGCTTTCAATGAAAGTTCTCCACTGACCATATCGGCCAGCCAGGTATTAGCCATCCCTTTCACAATAAACAAGGAAAGGATGAAAGAAAACAGACAGATCGCTACCGCTTCAACCAACATGGCACAGCGCAACGTATTATCCGATCCTCCCAGCACCTTCTGCGTATTGATACTCCGGATACGCATGGGAACAAGTGCATTGCTGAAATTCGTAAAATTAATCCCGGCAATGACAACAATCAATACAGCGATGGTAAATAACACGAACACCATCGTTTTATTACCTTTGTCTTTCTGTGAATCAAAACGGGCATCTGCCTCATAATAAATATCGGTCAGTTGGGTCAGTCTCACATCTTTCGTTTTCCAATCATAATATTCATGGTTGAAATGATTCTTGAAGTCAGCAATTATCTGGTCTTTTTTACCGGGATCATCCAGTAACACATATAACTGGTAGCCGTTGGCATTCCAATTATCCTGATTCTCCTTTTCACCGATTCTCCTGTATACGGCATTTTGTATCACTGAATTTTGAGGAAAATCTTTATATACGCCACCCACAACAAAAGATAACTTATCGGCTGTCAACTGTTTGCCGACAGCCGGTTCATCTCCGAAAAACTTTTCTGCCTGGCTCTGTGCTATCAAAACATACCCCGGATTATCCAGGCTTTCTATCTTCCCCTCCAACATCTGAAAGTCAAATACAGAAGCATATTCAGGAGTTATTGCATTTACCGGACACCAAAAACTCGTTTCATTCGTATCATTTCCCCTTTTTAATGCAAGCTGACTACCCCAGGAAGAAAGTAATGCACCCGTCTCTATATGGGGAGACGATTGAACGAAAGCCTCTGCAAAAGGGGGAGAAACAACCACCTGGTTCCCCCAATCCGGAGTATAAAGTCCTACCCGGTAAATCCGTTCTGCATTCTTTTGGAACCTGTCGAACCCCCAGTCATATTGTAACTGGATCATTAAAATTATAAAGGCAGCAAAAGCTATACTTAAACCCATCACATTCAATAGAGTCGCCATTTTAAAACGACGGACAACTCCTAATAAATTCCTGATAATTGTTTTCATGATAGTATCTGTACTAAATTTATAAATCTAATGATCCATCCGCTATTCTGTTTTTATGCTTATCACCGGATTTTCGCTTGCCGCCCGCCAGTTCTGGAAGGTAACAGTGACGATCGTCACAGCCGACACCAGCAGGAAAGCCAGTATGAATACCCACCAATAGATCGGAGTACGGTAAGCAAAGTTCTCCAACCAGGCATGAATGGCATACCAGGTCAACGGAGCGGCCAACACAAAGCATATCAACAGGATACGGACATACGTTTTGTTAAACATAATCAGAATCTGCGACACGGAAGACCCCATCACCTTGCGGACACCTATTTCCTTTCTGCGATACTGGCTGTCGAATACTACCAGACCAAAGACACCCACCATCGAGATAAAGACGGCTATCAGACTGAATAATGTGATCAATGCTCCCAGACTCGTTTCTTTTTCATATAAATTATTCAGCACTTTATCAAAGAAAGTAATGTCGAAAGGATAATCCGGATGAATCTCACTCATTACATTCTTGACATGCGCCATGGCTGCTCCCATATCCGAACCGGCTTTTACCTTGATATATGCAAACGCCGCACCTCCCGAATAACTTTTACCACGCACTAAGAATGCCATCGGAACCACCTCCGTACGGAAAGAAGCGAACTTGATATCCGGAACAAAACCAATCACCTCCATATCACCGATCTTATCCCCCAGCTGAATGTCGTAAGTCTTTCGCGCACGTTCATTAAATATATAGGCACCATGCTCCGTCAAAGTATCTTCTTCCCGGAAATCCCGCCCGTCACTTACTGCAATATTCAGTACCTTCAGGAAAGAAGGATCGACCGGCATCACCTGATACTGAATATTTTTACCATTCAGTTCACGTCCCCAGGTCATATACTGATCCTGGCTGGCCAGCAGAAACTCTGCACAGGTCACATCCTCAATACCGGAGAACGATTTCATACGATTCGTGAAAGCGTCTTTACTGTTTAAGACTGTAGCCGTCAGGTCTGTCACGATGATTTGATCTTTGTCGTATCCCAACGAACTGGTTCGCATAAAGTTATTTTGCAAATACATGAACATAGCGCCCATAATCAAAACAAATGAAGAAATGAACTGCACACTGATCAGTACGTTCCTCAATACCCTTCCTTTGGGAGAAAGTCCGAAATTACCTTTCAGCACCAGCGCCGGCGAGAAGGATGTCATATAATAAGACGGATAAATCCCGGCCAGCACTCCGACCAGCACAGATAGCAGAGCCGTCAACGAAATCAACACCGGATGAGCGGAAAAAGAGATATCCGCATTGATCAGGCCTGCTATGGGACTGCTTGCCGTCATACGGACGATCCATAATGCCAACAAGAAAGCCACGACACTGATACAGACCGCTTCCATCAATAAAGAGAACTGTAATGTTGCATTAGAACTACCCAGCACCTTTTGCGTATTGATACTTTTCATACGCATCGGAGTCAAAGCCGTACTGAAATTGGTAAAATTGATACCGGCAATAAGCATAATAACAAATGCGATGGCAATCAGAACCAATATCGTCTGACGGCTAGTCTTAGGAACCATGTCATAAAGAACATCCGTTACATAATGAAGCTCCGTCAAAGGAGTCAGCCGCAAATTCAGGTCATCGGTAGACCACGGCATATTTTTCCCTATCTCGTGCTTTTTATAATAATCCAGAAAGTCGTTTGTCAAATCCTTTGCGGCTTCGGGGCTATCCAGACGGATATAAGCATAATAATTAGAACTTCCCCAATCATTCAAACCCTCCTTATCATCCAGTTTCACATAGACTGCATTCTGGAGGATACCGTTTACCGGAAAATCCTTATAGACACCTCCCACCGTATAATCCATCTCAGGTATGGTAAAAAGACCGGCCAACCGCCCTCTGGTATCTTTCGCTTTCATTCTCCGGCCGACAGCCGATTCCGTACCGAATATCTTTTTAGCCTGACTTTCCGAAATCAAGATCTTTTCCGGGTCCTTCAGGGCATCCTTCGTTCCTTCCAACATATCAAAAGTAAACACATCGGTAAAGGAAGGATAAATAGTCATATTCGGTTCCATATAACTATCCTGTTTCCCGTCCTTATCTACAATAAAAACCGTCTCACTATAGATAGGATAGCTAATGGCTCCGGCAACGATATGCGGTGAGAAGTTGAAAAACACATCCATCAGGGGCCGGCTTACAATAGCCTGAGGCGTTTCCTTACCCCACTGTAGCTCCACCCGGTAGATATTATCGGCTTCATTATGAAAAGTGTCAAAATTCTGATCATAATCAACCTGCATCATAATAATCATAAATGCAGAAAAAGCCAC
>Ga0137310_101509_pt1 | contig 14404 bp, 14 predicted proteins | sample NAcewiD2O_June_2_FD_97183 | JGI IMG/M metagenome (GOLD analysis project Ga0137310, IMG submission 97183) | Mouse cecal microbial communities from Vienna, Austria - N-Acetylglucosamine amended D2O_June | ecosystem: Host-associated > Mammals > Digestive system > Large intestine > Cecum | place...
CGGCTGAGCCGGACCAGAACCACCAGGTATTGTCCGGACAGTCGGATGAAGCTTCCGGGAAGGACCGGGGGCCTGGAAATCTGTCCGGCCAGCTTACCCAGAAGAAGAGCCGGATCAGCAGGGGAGAATTTCTGGGCGGTTTTTACAAGGAAGACCGTCTGCTGCCGGTGATTATCCTGGAGCGTTTCTGAAAATTAAATTCTGCACAAAATCTGGTATGAAATCGCTGGAAATATCCTGGAAAGCCCCGGTTATCTGCCCCTAAAGCGCAGAAAAAGAGTGAACCAGGGTATGATTTTTGCCTACTTTCGGCATATTGACGAATATCCAGCAATTTTCAGACACACTCTAGTGCTGCTGTTTGGCCTCGAACCCTGGGATGGTCCCATGAGCATTCACGAGATGCTGGCAGATGTAGAGGAAGAGCTTTTGCCATTTATTGCAGATTACCGGATCAACCTGATCGCGCAGGTATCTGTGGATGCAGAATCCATGAACCGGTTTCAGAGCAGTCTGCGGAAGGCAAAAGGGAATTAGCCTGATCAACAGACTCAATGCCATTCTGATTGATATGGGCCGTCTGGAAGATTTAAAGCGTGCGGTCCGGGAGCCGGATTGCTGCTTGCATTATTCCCGCAATTTGGTTATACTGAACCATGAAAACGCTGCAACCAATATACATATAGAAACTATTTACAGGAGGAGATGCTCATGACAAGCCAGATCACAAGACCAGAAGCCTTGGCACTTCTGGAGAAATATAATAAGGAGCCATTTCACATTCTTCATGCCCTGACGGTAGAGGGAACCATGCGGTGGTACGCCCGGGAACTGGGTTTTGGTGAGGACGAGGAGTTCTGGGGGATCACGGGACTGCTTCACGACATTGATTTTGAGCTGTACCCGGAGGAACACTGCCAGAAGGCGCCAGAGCTCCTTCGGGAAGGCGGTGTAGGGGAGGACATGATCCACGCTATTTGTTCCCACGGATACGGAATTTGCTGCCATATAGAGCCGGAGCATCAGATGGAGAAGGTCCTTTTCGCCGCAGACGAGCTGACCGGACTCATCGGTGCCGCTATCCGGATGCGCCCGTCCAAAAGCACCAAGGATCTGGAGGTCTCCAGTCTTAAGAAGAAATTCAAAGACAAGAAGTTCGCTGCCGGATGCTCCCGGGACATCATCCGCCAGGGCGCGGAACGCCTGGGCTGGGATCTGGACCAGCTTTTCGCCAAAACCATCGAGGCCATGCGCTCTTGTGAGGACGCAGTCAATCAGGAGATGGAAGCACGGTCAGCGTGAAGTCGGACAGGAAAGCGCTTATGCATACAAAAGCGTGTTTGCGGCACACTTTCTCATCCGATTTGCCGCCCGCTGAATTGTTACCCAAATTGTTACTGTTCACGGGGCGCATCTTCTTGTCCGGCTACGCCGGACAAGAAGCATCGGGCGTCCGCCCGATGTGGAAAACTGGACAAAAACAGTCTTACAGGCCAGCTTGACGTCTGTTTTCGTCCAGTTTTCCCCGCCCCGTGAACTGTAACCCAAATCCTATGAAAAAGCCCTGCACAGGCAAAAGCAGGCTTGCAACCCACTTCTCCTTGTGCTATACTGGATATCAGAGCATTTTCAATTCCGGTGACGGAGAGTAAGATAGTTGGAGGATAGGCAGTATGGATATTATGGTCTTTATGGGGGCGATTCTCCTGCTGATTCTGTTTGTCGTGGCGTCGGTGATCGGTACAGTATCATCCACACTGGGCGCTGTGATGGCAGAAGAAGACGACGAGGAAGAGTAGAAGAACCGCAGACAGAGAATCTTGTATCACAGGTGCAGGCACTTGTGGTGCAGGATTCTTTTTGGTTTCTGGAAATGTTCTGTCTGGCGACAGCCGAGACAGGTCAGCACGTTTTCCAAGGGACACCTTTGGCATACCGCGCTGACCGCAGGAAATCATAGTGGTCCTGGGCATATGGCCCTCTGCACGACCTGAAAGATTTTAATGGCTGTATGTCATAACAGCCGGGGAAGTATCTGAACCGTTACCTGATATATTACAATTCCTCCACAAAGATCTCTCCCGCATTTCTGCGGGTAAGGAAGAAAACCGAGTCGCGGATTCCGTAGGCCTGCAGTTTCAGAAGCGGTGTCCGGAACCGGAAGGTGATTACGGCGTCTGCCGCCACGCCCCGGTCCGCCAGCTTCGCCCTGGTCTCGTCATCACTGGCGATCCAGACGATCCGGGCAGAGTCTCCGGGTGTAAGATGAGTAAGAGGGATAACCATAAGCGTATTTCACAGAATTAAGAGGTGTTACTATCAAGGTATGCAGATATTTCAGGCAGGGAGTATGTCCGGAAGAGAGGATTTGTGGAGGACTTCCTCCACATGATATATGACCATGGCAGCTTTTTGGCCGAAACTATGTAATGGGTATTTAATATTGTTACTGTTCACGGAGCGCATCTTCTTGTCCGGCTGCGTCGCATGAAGCATCGGGCGCCCGCCTGATGTGGAAAACCGGACAAAAACAGCCTTACAAGCGAGCTTGAGGTCTGTTTTTGTCCGGTTTTCCCTGCCCCGTGAACGGTAACTTTAATATTCAATAAACCGGTCCGGTGTATGATCCTGGTTCATCTGCTCCTCAGACACCAGAAGATAATTGTAAGAGTCAGTCGTATCATCCAGCGTCACATCCACATAATACCACTGTCCGTCATCCAGCTTCACACGGTTCCAGGAATGGGACATTACCTGACCGCCATAGGTGACTGTACCGGAAAGATATTCACACTCAATGCCGGCCTCATGGCAGAGATTGCACATGACAGAGGTATATCCCTGGCAGACAGATTTGCCGCGGATGAGACAGTCATAGGGAAGAGAGCTGGTCTGGCCATAATCATACTCACAGTTGGCCACCAGATAATCCCGGAAGAACCGGATCGCCGCATCCTTGGTCATTCCGGCAGTCTGGGCCACCAGCTCCTGGATCTTCGCGTCATACTCGGCCTCCTGCTGACGCACCTGGGCTACATTGGGGACGGTCATCTCCACCCGCATACCAGCTCCTTCCGGATGCAGGATAAAGGGACCCGGATCAATGGAATGGAAATAACTGATCTTTGCCTTCATCTTCCATTCATGGCACTGGTCCAGAGGATAAGCTGCCTGGGTCGTGTAGGTTCCGGACTCCGACGCCAGGGTACCCTGGTACAAATCCGCCAGCATATCATGCTCAACCCCCGCAAAGGACATCATACTCCCGGCCGCGGTCATCACGCCCGTTACAGCCAGAACCATCAGGTTTCTTACCAGATTCTTTCTCATTGTTCTCGTTCCATGGACTGGATCCATGGGCTCCTTTCCCTTCTGATTGGATATTGTCTCTACTAGAGCGTGTCTGAAAATTAAATTCTGCACAAATTCTGGTATGAAATCGCTGGAAATATCCTGGAAAGCCCCGGTTATCTGCCCCTGAAGCGCAGAAAAAGAGTGAACCAGGGTATGGTTTTTACCTACTTTCGGCATATTGACGAATATCCAGCAATTTTCAAACACGCTCTAGTACTGCCTTGCGGAAATTCCAGTGAATTAAGCACCCGCTATCCACGCCATCTGCACGCCTGCAAAGCTGGACGTAGGGTCCACTACGCCGTCGCTTTGCAGGCGCACAGCTGACGCAGATATCGAGCACTGAATTCACCGTTGTTTCCGCAATGCAGTACTGGTTTGCGCACTCGCTGCGCTGTCTGTACGAAAATGTAGTGGTGAGAGGGCATCTGCCCTCTGCATTCCATTTCGGTCGGTCCCTAACCGGCGTCACTGGCGCCTGGAACCGCGAAGCGATTTTTATGGGCTGATGCCGTAACAGTTCAAGGGGTTTCTGAACTGTTGCAAAAAGAATTTTGTTGCAGAAACATAACAGAACACGATATAATGAAAGGAGAAATACATGGGAAATGGAATATTTACTGAAAACAGTATACAAAACGGGGATGGTCTGCTGACAGATACGGAAATTGTTTACCAGAACAAGGATGTAGCCTCAAAGGTTACTGGGGAAGCTCTGGTAGGACACAGTCTGGCACCTTTTGGTTTGCCGCATATCAGGATTGTTGATGCGCTTCCCACCAATCTTCCGGCAGTCGAAAGCAATGAGCTGCGGCTGGACAATTTGTTTCTTCTGGAGGATGAGGCGATTGCCATCATTGACTATGAGTCCAGGTACAGCCAGGAGAATTTCGTAAAATATCTGAATTATGCAGCCAGGGTGGTGAAGCGGTATTCAGTCAGAAATATGCTTCCCCAGCTGAAGAAGCTTAGAATCATCGTGATTTACACAGCGGATGTGGAGACAGCCTGCACAGAGTATGATCTGGATGGTGTGCTGGTACGGGTGGAGCCATCCTATCTGGTGAAGCTGGATACAGAAGGCATAAAGAAAAGGCTGGAAGAAAAAATCCAGAAGCCGGAAGCCCTGAACATAGAGGAGCAGATGCAGCTGATGGTCTTGCCCCTGACCGTAAAGGGAAAGGAAGCTAAGCAGAAGGCAACCATAGAGGCTGTGGGGCTTGCAAAAAGAATCAGAAACCAGAAACAAAAGAACCAGATCCTCGCAGGGATTCTGACTTTTACAGATAAAATAATAGACGAGGAATACCGTAACAGAATAAAGGAGGAGTGGGAGATGACGCAGATTGGAAAAATGATTTTTGATGATGGATTTAGGGCAGGTGAAAGAAGTGGAGAGGCCCGTGGAGAAGCCCGTGGAGAGAACCGGAAGCTGGTCGAGTTAAGCTGCAGGAAGCTGAGAAAAGGGAAAGCACCAGAGGTGATTGCCCAGGAACTGGAGGAAGAGCTGGGTCTGATCCAGGAGATCTGTCAGGCAGCATCTGGATTCGCGCCGGATTATGACTGCGACAAGGTGTTCGGAGTCTGGCAGCAGACATGAAGAACAGAGGGCCCTTTTTCCTTGAGTCCGGTTACGAAGGTCCGCTCTGGCGGTGTCAGTCCCATGGCGTATGGACTGCCATAACAGAATCCGGCGTTTTCGCCCAGAGGGTAACCATGTGGATACCCTGCCCGAAAACGCCGGAATTTGCTCTGATAATCCATATATACCCATGTTTTACAATGTACTGGCCCGCTCCCGGATATTCTGGTGGAAATTGACCACATTGTGCTCATATTCCTCACTCATAAGCGGGGAAGTGATAAGGAAATCCGCAGTCGCTTTGTTGTTGGCGATGGGGATATCGTATACCTGGGCGATTCGCAGAAGGGCCTTTACATCAGTGTCGTGGGGCTGGGCGGTCAGCGGGTCCGAGAAGAAGATCACGAAATCCACCCGCCCCTCCACGATCTTGGCGCCGATCTGCTGGTCGCCGCCCAGAGGGCCGCTGTTGTATCCCTTTACCGGGAGTCCCGTGGCCTCCGTGATCATCCTGGCCGTGGTTCCCGTACCACATAGGAAATGCCCCTTCAATATTTCTTTATGAGCCTCGCACCATTCAATCAGCTCATGCTTTTTCTGGTCGTGTGCGATCAGTGCAATATTCTTCTGTTTTCCGATTGTTAAAGTTAAAAAATCCAAATTACTCATCCTCCTTTCAGATTGGATGTACTTTCAGAGTTTCTCCACATCTGCCCTTCTATGATTTCGTACAGTCATCGCGGTGAATGTGCAGACCTTTCTGTTTCAGATGTTCAGACAAGGCCTGCGTCTGGGCGGATAAAGGCATCTTGCCACAGACCGAAGGAAATGTCAAGTAAAACCGGGAAATGCCAGTATTGTCAGCAGTGCCTTGTTTATAAGGCTATTTTGGCAAAAAAGTGGGCGGATATCCATGGAATACAGGCAGTTTTCGCCTAGACGCGAGGAGGGGGCTGGAAAGAAGAAATATTTCTTCTGTAAAAAAATGATGCTGGTCAGAAAATGCACCCCCCATTTTTGGGAGTTGTTTTCTGTGATTTTTCGTACCACAGCATGGAGTGAAACATGTTTTTTCCGAAAATCTGCCTGAAAGGCCACGACATGAAATCCAATACTATTAGAGTACCCGGATTATCGGAAAGATCAAGAATGACCAAGTTCCCTTTAATGTGGATATTGGTGTTATTAGCAGATGGTCACATCTGGGCGAAGGTATTGACCATGATAAAAGCAGCTAATGATGCAACGCCATAAGACGGGAGCAAATCTGTTTCTATCATACAAGTTTGCTCCCGTTTTGTATGGGTACACACAATTTACCGTTTATGGTCAAACTCCGCATTAAAATAATAGAAGTTCTTCGCGTCCAGATCCGTCTTCAGCTTCTCCAGCGCTTCTCCGAACCGCTGGAAATGAACTACCTCCCGCTCCCGCAGATATTTCAGCGGTTCCCGGACTTCCGGGTCGGGGATGATGCGGATCAGGTTCTCGTAGGTGCTGCGGGCCTTTTGCTCTGCGGCCAGATCCTCGAAAAGATCCGTGATGGCATCGCCCTTGGACTGGAATTCGCAGGCATTGAAGGGCACGCCTGCAGCAGCCGTGGGCCAGATCCCGGCAGTGTGATCCACATAGTAGGCGTCAAACCCGGCTGTCTGGGCATCCTGGGCGTTCATGTTTTTTGTCAGCTGAAAGATCATGGCACATATGATCTCCAGGTGCGCCAGTTCCTCCGTGCCGATATCTGTCAAGAGACCGGCAACTTCCTTGCATGGCATGGTATACCGCTGGGAAAGATAACGCATGGAGGCGGCCATCTCCCCGTCAGGCCCGCCGAACTGGCTGATGATCAGGGAAGCAGTTTTGGGACATGTCTTTGTGATATTCACCGGATACTGCAGTCGTTTTTCATAAGTCCACATGGTTACACACCTCCTTGATTATCCCAGGGCAGCGGTCCGTCCGACCAGGTGAAATGCTTCTGTCCCGGATATTTGGTAAAGGTTCCGGTCTTATTGTTGGTGTCCGGACACACCTGGCACAGGGTCAGAGGCTCGAATCTGCCGGAATACTCCCTGGTCAGCTGGTAGCGCCGCTCCCTGGCCTGGGCAAATGCCTTTAAGGCATCCTGGTCCAGGGGATGGGTGTCCAGATACAGCAGAAGGTCATCCATGGTAAAGCCCACCTCCTGAATTTCCTTTAAAAGCTTCGCACGCTCAGACAAGTCCGCCACCTCCCGTCACATAAAATGGTTTGTCCAGTCCCGGGAAAATAGTGCCCTGGCGCAGTGCCACCGCAGGTTCATAGATGTTCTCCCATGGCTCCATGGGAACCGTGGCCATAGCTAACACCAGCCCTGCTTCCGGTGCCGGCCCGGGAAGCTTCTGTCCGCATCCGCAGGAGGCGCTGGCAGGGGCCACAGTTTCGCATCCGCAGGAGGTACCGGCAGGGGCAGCAGTTTCACACCCGTGGGAGGTGCCGGCAGGGGCTGCGGTTTCACACCCGCAGGAAACTCCTCCAGGAGCAGAGGCTCCATGACTGCGGGAATCCGCTGTTTTGCGATTGGAAAAATCCATAAATACCACTCCTTTCTTCTGGTTCTTTGTCAGGCAATCATTGTGGCATATGAGCAGCATACCAAACGTTTTGCACACCCATTAGTATGGATTCCCGGTGGGAAAATACCTTGAGAGATTGTTGTAAGGAAAGGGAAAAATCAGGGGAAAAGGAGATTCATGACAGTAACATCGAAAAAAGCTACCGTGCATGGGGCTGTTGTTTCGAAGGGTACGCTCCAGAAAAAGTTTTCCCGTCCTATGGGCTATAACTGCTATTGAATTTGAACAAAAATAAGGATATACTAAAAATAAGAGAATACATAGAAGCGTCCGCCGGTTTCTGTCCTCAGGAAAGGAGGCAGTAAATCAATGGGGAAATATTTGCTGGTTGTGAGATTCCGGGAGCACATCAAATCAATAGGAGGACCAGAATGAACACAATAAAAAGTACCAGATCACACACATACACTTGTCTGGCAGCGGCGATAGCCCTGGCCATAGCCAGTCCGGGCATAGCATCTGCCGCCGAGGACCGTGAGCCTATTGAGGAGATCCATCTGGTCTTTGAATCGGAGATCGAGACCGGAGGCAGCAGCAGCGAGGTGGAGGTGACTACAGAAGACGACGGTTACACCGTAGGCGGCGTAGAGGTGCTCAATGCCACCGGCGACTGGGCAGGCGGCGTGCGCCCCAAGGTGGAGGTATACCTTTACGCTGATGACGAATACTATTTTCCACGGGTGCGGGAGGATATATTTGATTTCTCCGGTGAGGACGTGGAATACGTATCCGCCAGACGGCAGGAGGACAACTCTGAGCTGGTTCTGACCGTGCGTCTGGAAGAACTGGAGGGGGAACATCTGTGGGTGGACGGCCTCAGATGGGACAAGGAAGAAGGGGCGGCTGTCTGGGAGGAGAATCCTTCGGCCCGCGGCTATGAGACGAGACTCTACCGGGGGAGCACCCTGGTGGATTCCATGGTTTTCCGCTCGTCCTCTGATACCATCTGGCCCGTATCCGGGAAGATGAAGGAAAGCGGAACCTATTACTTCCAGGTCCGCGCCATAGGCAGCGGTTCCTCCCGCGGAGACTGGGAAACCTCTGGAAAATGGACCCGCTCCGCATCTGGCACCGACAGCTGGAACGACGACACCACAAGCGACAGCGACAAGGAGATGGTAAGTCCCTCCAGCTCATCCAAGCCCCAGGAGGGCTACTACAGCGACGAAGAATTTGACCCGGATCAGGACTATGATTATGGGAACAGCCCCAGAGACGATGACGACAGCGACGATGAAAATTACGGGCCGGGGACGGGGCGTACCCGGAACCAGACTGAGAGCAGCTCCGGCACCGGCAGCGATGGCAGCTCCGGCACCGGCAGTAATGGCAGTTCCGGCACTGGCAGTACCAGTCCCGGCACCGACGGAACTACAGACACACCCAACGCAGATTCCACCGCCATTTCCACCTGGCCGGAGCCTATCCGGACAGAAGCAGGAAGCTGCTGGAAACAGGACCAGCAGGGCTGGTGGCTCCGGCTGCGGGACGGCACCTGGCCGGTCAATGTCTGGGCCATGGTAGATAACACCTGGTACTGCTTCGATTCCAGGGGCTACCTGCGCCATGGCTGGATTCTCTCCAGCGGCAGCTGGTACTACTGCGGCGAAAACGGCGCCATGCTGGTCAACGCGCGGACTCCTGACGGACATTTTGTAGGAGGCGACGGCGTGTGGATCCAGTAACTCCGGCTTCTTTGGAACAATACATATTTGGGCCAGGGATGCCGCAAAAATAGGCAAACCTTAAAATCAACGATAACAGGCAGCAAATAGGTAAAAACAATGAAACACTCCCTTTACATCAAATTCCTCCTGGGTTATCTGGTCTTTGGTATGCTGGGCTTTATTACCATTTCCACCCTTTCCTCCCGGCTGATGTACAACCAGCTGGTGGTGGAAAAGACCGAGGAAATGTACGATGAGGCCAACCTGATCGCCTCAGCCTACAGCAGCTTCTACCAGGGCAAGAAGCAGGACCTGAATTCCGTATATCCCCAGCTCCAGGCCGTGGCCGAATTCCTGCGGGCAGAGATCTGGGTGGTGAACCGCCGCGGAGTGATCGTGGTAGACAGCAACCGCTCCATGCGGTCAGGCATGATCATTGAAGACTTTGACCCCACAGCTACAGGAAACAAATCCTACTGTATAGGCAATTATTATGGCCTGTTTCCCTACGATGTGGTAAGCGTATCGGCGCCCATTACGGGAAACTACAATACCTACGGGTATGTGCTGGTGCATCTGCCCATGAGCCGGATCCAGGAGTCCGGGGACAGGGCGCTGAATGTAGTGTACATTACGGCAGCCATCATGCTGGTGCTGTCACTAAGCATCCTGCTGGTCTTTGCCCTGACCGTATACATTCCCTTAAAGAAGATCACGGCAGGAGCCAATGAATACGCCGCAGGTAATCTGGATCACCAGATCCAGGTCAACACCCACGACGAGATGGGTTATCTGGCAGACACACTGAACTATATGTCCAGTGAGCTCAACAAGATGGAGGAGTACCAGAAGACCTTCATTGCCAATGTCTCCCACGATTTCCGTTCGCCCCTGACCTCTATCAAGGGCTATCTGGAGGCCATCATTGACGGAACCATTCCCACGGAGATGCAGGAGAAATACTTAAACCGGGTGATCTCCGAGACCGACCGGCTCAACAAGCTGACCCAGGGCCTTCTGACACTTAACTCCCTGGACAGCAAGGGGTATCTGAGCCGGGGGAATTTTGACATTAACCGGGTGGTCAAGGATACGGCAGCTTCCTTTGAAGGAACCTGCGAGAAGAAGAATATCAACTTTGACCTGACTTTCTCCGACAACATCCAGATGGTATATGCGGACATGGGCAAGATCCAGCAGGTACTGTACAACCTGATTGACAATGCCATCAAGTTCAGCCACCAGGACTCCACCATCTATATCCAGGCCTCGACCCGGTATGAGAAGGTCTTTGTGTCAGTCAAGGACACCGGCATCGGCATTCCCAAGGACAGTGTGAAAAAGGTCTTTGAACGCTTCTACAAGACTGACCAGTCACGGGGCAAGGACAAACGGGGTACTGGCCTGGGCCTGTCTATTGTAAAAGAGATCATCCAGGCCCACGGGGAGAATATTGATGTGATCAGCACCGAAGGCGTGGGATCGGAATTCATTTTCTCGCTGCCAAGGGCAGTGAATCTGGATAGTTAGACAGAAGATCCTGGCGGCATGGGTTCCGGGCAGGGTTATGCAAAGCCGGATGGTGTGTAGAAAAGGAATATGGAATTTCCATACAGGAAAGTACTGGTACATTACCCGCATCACCTGGTATACAAAGAGGAGCAGGATATGATAGAGAATCACATAAATACATGGAAACACAGAGAGAAAAAGGTAACAGTTCAGCCACTCTCTGAACTGTTACATAAAAAGAACAGTTTCAGGTTTTTCCGGCAGATACCGGCAGCAGCGCTTCTGGCTTTGACCTTTATTGTGTGTGGCATAGGTTCTGGCTCATTACCAGCCTGGGCAGAAGAAACCTCTTCCTCCCCGGATGCCGCCGGTCTGAACGTGACGGGCCTCAGATGGGACGAGTCCGACGGAAGCGCTGTCTGGGACGGCAATCCTGACGCAAAATCCTACCAGGTCCGTCTCTACCGCGGAAACTCCTCCGTCACCTCTGCCCGCACCACCAGCGAGACTTACTATCGCTTCACCAGCAGCATAAGCCGTCAGGGGGACTATCGGTTTGAAGTCCGGGCTGTGGGAAGCGGTTCCCGGTATGGCGAATGGGCCAGCTCCCCTTCCTGGTATGTCTCCGCAGCCGAAGCCAGGGATCTGAAATACTATTCCTCCGACGGCCCTGGCGGAAGCACCTACGGCTCCAGCTGGGGTCCAGGTGTGGCGGGCGGTTACTACGACGGCTACTATAACGGCTATTACGATGGTTATTATGGAAATGGTTATAACAGCGGCAGCCCAGGTGCTGTTTATGGTTACAACGGCGGCCCTGGTGTCGTGGGCGGAAGCAGTTACAATGGAGGCCCCGGCGTCACTGGCGGAAGCGGTTATAATGGAGGCCCCGGCGTCACTGGCGGCACCGGTTACACCGGCGCGCCGGGGGTAGTCACCGGTTCCGGAAGCCACTGGTGCCTGGATCAGTACGGATGGTGGTACCAGTTCGCTGACGGCACCTATCCCAAAAACTGCTGGCAGTGCATTGACAGCCGCTGGTACTGCTTCAATGAATCCGGCTACATCCGCTATGGCTGGATCCAGCACAACCAGAACTGGTACTACTGCGGCCCCGACGGCGCCCTCCTCTCCAATACCCGGACACCGGACGGGTATTATGTGGGAGAGGGCGGGGTGTGGATTCCGTAGTGATTCCATGAACCAACAACCGCTGTTCAAATCACGTAATAGTTCAGACACATCTAAACTGTTACTGACTCACTACAAATGGGCCGCCCTCTCCGCCACCTCATGATTCAGCTCCCGCAGCCTCCCATACAAGGTCCGGAATACCCCATACCCCCAGTCATACTCCGAAGCCCTGCCGGCATCCGGATAAAAGGTCTTATCTGTATGAACCATACGATCTACAGCGGTGCGGATATCCGGGCAGGCGCCGGTGCCGACAGCTGCCAGGATTGCAGCACCCAGGGAGGCGGCTTCCGTGACCTGATTGGTGTGAATGATTCTTCCGGTACAGTCGGCCTTCAGCTGTAGCAGCTTGTCTGTCCGGGCGCCGCCGCCGATGGCGTGGAGGGGGCCTGTGGGGATGCCGATGTTTTCCAGTGCCTCGATATTCTGCCGCAGGTCATAAGCCATGCTGTCCAGAACAGCCCGAGTAATATCCGCCTTGGTATGATGGGCGCGCATGTGCAGGATCGCGGCAGCAGAGGCCGGATCAGACACCGGAGTCTCACAGCCATTGATGTGGGGCAGCACGAAGACATCCGCGATCCGGTCAGAGCTGCTCTCGATCAGATAACGGTAGGGATCCAGTCCATGGGCCAGCGCGTGAGCCTCTTCTCCGCCGCAGAACAGATTTTTGTACCATTTCAGGAGCACCCCGGCATTCTGGTTCAGGGACATGACGGAATACCGGCCCTCCAGTACATGGGGAATACATGGGAAATGGCACCGCAGCACACCATCTGCCTGGGGGATCCCCTTGTGGATCGCCATCAGCACCTCCACTGTCCCAATGGCATTCATGGTCTGGCCCGGATCAATGGCTCCACAGCCGATGGTTCCGCAGGTCTGGTCGTGGGAGCCCAGGATAATCCGTGTTTCAGCCGGAAGGCCCAGCATTTCCCCCAGATCCTGCCGGATCCGGCCCAGGTCCGTGGCAGCCTTCAGCGGAGCGGACAGCTTCCCGGGGTCGATCCCGGTCAGTTCCAGAACCTTCTGGTCCCAGTCAAGGGTCTGTATGTTCAACAGCATTCCACGGCTGGCCACGGAATAATCGATGACAGTCTCCCCGGACAGACACCAGGTCAGATAATCCTCCACACAGAAGAATTTCCAGGCTCTGTGAAAGATTTCCGGCTCATGCTCCTTAAGCCACATCAGCTTGTTTACCATATAGATGGGCGAAAATGGGAGTCCGGTCCGCTGGAAAAGCTCCTTTTCGTCTGCATGCTCCTGCCACCACAGGTTCTGTGCCCCGGTCCGGGTATCGACTGTGGTGATGAAATTGTAAAGGGGACGGCCCTGGCAGTCAAAGGGGGCCACGGTCTGGGCAGCAGATGACACGGCCAGGGCCCGGACTGTCTGGTTCAGGTCAGAGAGCCGGGACGCCACCTGGGAAAGCACAGATTTTGCCCCATTCCAGATATGGGCCGGGGCCAGCTCAGCCCACCCGTCCCGGGGCGTGATCAGCGGATAGTCCTGGCAGGCGGCGGCGAGAATGCGGCCTTCTTCATCAAAGGCCAGTGCTTTTATGCCGGAGGTTCCGGCGTCGAGTCCGATGTAACACATGGCAGTTCTCCTTGGATATATATTTCATTTCAGACACGCTCTGGCAAGGGACGCCTTCGTTGTCCGGCGGGACTGTGCCGGACACCTGGCGGAAAAGGATTTTCAAAGATCCTTTAGAATTTCGTATCCCCCAGTGCCTTCCGCGTCTTCTGCAGATTTTCGTAATAGTGTGCCTCATTCCGGAAGGACAGAATAGTGATCAGTGTGTCAATAACCGTCAGCTGTGCGATCCGCGAAGACAAGGCTTCACTTTTGTAAAATGTCTCCGATGAGGAGGTAAACAGGCTGACGTCACTGTATTTCAGTATCGGCGATTTCCCCCAGTTGGTGATGGTGATGCATTTTGCGCCGGTGTCGTGGGCCAGGGCCAGGGCTTCGATGGTACTGAGTGTGGCGCCGGAATGGGAGATGGCGATGGCCACATCCTTTTCTGTCAGGATGGACAGCAGCATCCGCTGCATGTTGTTGTCTGTGTAGGAGTAAGCGGCGATGCCGATCCGCAGCAGCTTGTTGACCGCGTCGTCGGCCACATTCCTGGAGCCGCCGGCAGCCAGAAAGACCACCTTTTCCGCTTTGCTGATGTAGTCGGCGGCAGTCTCCAGATGCTGGAAATCCAGCACATTCAGGGTAGCCCCCAGGACCTGGGTGTAGGAATAGAAGATCTTGTGGGCAATGACCGGGACGCTGTCATCTTTGGACAGGCTTTCATGGAACTGCTTTACAGGATCAATGGTATCCTGGGCCACGCTGATCTTTAAAGCCTGGAAGCCTTTGTAGCCAAGCTTCTTGGAGAGCCGTACCAGGGTGGCTTCACTGGTCTGGCACTGTTCGGCCGTTTCCGTGATGGACATGTGTATGATCTCATTGCTGTGGCCGGC
>Ga0137310_101512_pt1 | contig 14381 bp, 12 predicted proteins | sample NAcewiD2O_June_2_FD_97183 | JGI IMG/M metagenome (GOLD analysis project Ga0137310, IMG submission 97183) | Mouse cecal microbial communities from Vienna, Austria - N-Acetylglucosamine amended D2O_June | ecosystem: Host-associated > Mammals > Digestive system > Large intestine > Cecum | place...
CTGACAATTCATCGCAGATAAAGTCCGAAAAACAATAAGAGCCCCGAAAAACACGCTTTCGCGGGTTCATAACCATATGGGATAGTCCACTTGGCAGAATGGCCGCGTCTGCCGCCTCAAGCATGGGCAGATCCGGTATGCTGTCACCAGCGGCCACGGACCAGGAGATTCCCTCTCTTGCGGAAAACCTTTTCAGCGCGGCGCCTTTGTTTATGGCTGATGGAATACAGTAGACCTTCCGGCTGTCAAAATAGATAGTTAGCTTTGATCCCTTGAAAGCCTGGGATAATCGGGAGGCGGCAAGCGGGGGGGCGTCAACTCTGGCATAGATCATAATTCCCTCTGCCTCGTGAATGTTTTGTACAGAAAGCTCCAGGCGGATGAATTTTTCCGCCTCCAAAAGCCAGGAAACCCCGTCTTCCGCGATGAGCCTGGTTTCCGCGATCCACCGGGGGTCCACTTTATTGTTATGGAGAAGGATCCCGCCATTGCATACCAGCGCGTATTGGCATCCAAATCCCATAAAGGTTTCAGACAGGCGGGCATACTGCTCACAGGTTCTTGTGGTTACCGGAATCAGCCGGATCTTATCCTGGGTGGTCAGGAAGTTAAAAGATTTTTGGGTCATATAGCTTTGAACGCGGTTATTCAGATATTCTACGGCAACACGCTGGCCAGGAAGAGAAACTCTATGAGAATACACGAAAGTATTATCCAGATCCGAAAAGAAATCAATCAACAGGACACCTCCCAACTAATAAATTTCAGCTGTCAGTAAAAGACCGTATCAGGCCGCAGGCGCGGTAATTGTTGAGAGGATACTCCACAAGCGGTACGCCTTTTTCCTCCGCCAGTTGGTACAGGTGCCCCAAATGCTCATGGTCCTCCAGACTGTGAACCAAAACCTTCCACGGCATTCGGCGCAGCAGCACCCGGGTTGCCTCGCCGATACTTGGTTTGACAAGGTTTATGTCTTTGATGTTGAAATCGCGGCAAATGCTGTTGACCTCATCCATGCCGCTCATGGTCAGCTTACTCTCCCGCTCCATACTCAGCTCACTGGAAAAACAGCTTTCCACGGCATTAATAAATGTGTAGGTCAGATCCTTGTCAGCCAATTCGCCGTAAAAGGCCGCCCCATGGAACTCATCCGGGCCAATGATGTCGTTTCGGTAGAACGTCCGGCTGAGCAGACCGGACACGGTTGAGTTTAAGCAGGAATTCGCGATCAGGAAATCATCATTTGTACCTGCCTTTTCAGCGATGCCCGCCGGGTCTGAGAGCACGGCCAGTCCGGCGCTGACACCGGGATAATCCTTCATGGCCTGAATCAGCTCCCGCTGTATCGCGCCTTTACCTGTCCAGCCGTCAACAAACTGGAGGCTTTCCGGTTTATGCCTTGCCAGGATATAGTTCATCCCGTTCCTGTCAATACCCTTCCCCCGGATGATAGAGATGGTATAATGGAACACATTTACACAATAGGTTTGCTCCATATAGCGCTTAAGCAGGATCCCCACAGGAGTGCCTGCCCGGGCCAGGGAAACGAGAACAATCTCATTCCGCTTTTCAGCCTGGATCTTTTGTGCCGCGCCGGCAACCGCCGCTGCCGTCATTTCGGAGTAAAGCTTCATGGCCTTGAAAAACATGTCAAGGTATGCCTTGGAGGGGACATATTCTATGGGAAGCATTTCAGAATAGTGAACACCCCTTTGAATCAGCTGTTCCCGCTCTTTTGTTCCCAATGGCGTCACCATCCCAGTAATATCCTTCAGAAGTATGGTTACGTCTTCTGGCTTATAAGTGCTAAACACGGCTGCCTCCTTCCACAAAAATGATCCTGGAACAGCCGCTTATGCTGAGCGCCCTCGAAAGATCCGCCCGGGCCTTCTGGTCATCTTCAGCGGTGTCAGTGACTACGATCGCGGTGTCGCGGGGAGCCAGATTGTAAATATAGGTTTCCCGCTCATTGTCAAAGAAACCGCGCAGTTTGAAGCCTGAACGGATGGGATAGGCTTCATCCAGGCAGATGCCGATCGGACTGCGGGTAGTCGCGTGGCATCTGACGGAGGCGGGGATATTGCTTCTTTCCAGCTCCTGTCCAAGCGCCAGGGAAGGGTACATACATTCCTCGGTTCCGAGAACCAGAACCTCTGCCCCCTTCTGGATGTCCGGTAACAGTTTTTCACACAGTCTATTGGCCTGTTCCCGGCAGCTGTCCGTATATTTTGTAATCGAAACCCCAAGCCGGGGATTCATAAAAGGCTCATCTGTGTGAATAAGTTTGTAATCCGGCAGCCCGCTTGACGGGTCAGGGGATTTTGGCGGCTGGATGTCAAAATGGGCAACCGCGTCGCTGAGATCGTTTCCGCTGACCTTCACAAGGTACTGGCTCTCAATTCCGGCATTGGAAAACCGCTTTTCATTTTCCTCGGAGAGCCGGTTAATGATAGAGGCGGCAATGAGCGGTTTGCTTTTTGCCTGTGGGAATGCCTCACAAAGCTTATCAATAATATTCATAAGGGTTTTTCCGGTTGAGATTTCATCATCAACAAAGATTATCTCAGGAGTTTCCTCTATCCACTTCCCTAAATTTTTACTGTATAGCTTCTGTTCAACCGCGTGGCTGTGCTCCTCGTTGAAGTAGATCCAGTCTGACAGCTCCCCATATGGTTCTCTCGTTGTATGGATATACTGACATCCGGGATCCAGACATCCCGCTACAGCCGCCCCAATGGCTGTAGCGGTTTCGGCAAACCCGATAACAAGCTTTGCGGAAGGATATTTTTTTGCGACGCTCTCTCCGAGACAGGTCATCATTTTTAAGGATTGGGCAGGACTGACCGGAAGATGCTTGGCCTGTAATGGATTAACCAGCAAATAGGTCCTCTTTGTATTATGGTGCCTCTTTGCCAACACTAAAGTATTTTCAGCTGTATAGGAATTCAATGCTGTTCGCCTCCAAATTGTTGAGAAAAGTCAGTTACTGGTCCAGGATACCATAGATTTCCCCCAGAGTCGCGATCCGCAGGGCCCATCTTCCGTGGCATTTCACTTCGTTCATTCTGGAGCCATCGGAACTTTTTTCAACACCCAAGGTTGATGATTTCCAGCCAAGTATGCTTAGGGCATCCTCGTAGTCGGATTTTTTAACCTTCATGCTCTCATAGATCAACGGAAGCTGGCTTGGATGGATGGCTGTCTTTCCAATAAAACCGTTGAGCCGGTCCAGGGAAAGCTCGTTTTTTAAGCCAATTGCCCACTGGCCGGAAAGGTCGGTTCCAAAATATTCCCACACAGGACCAGAGATCACATAATCGGCCGCGAAGATATTGATAATGTCCATAAGGATATCCCGGATGACCCCAATCTGATAGATATTCTGATCAGCTGCCCTGCGCAGGCCATAGAGATTGCTGAAATCGTTTCCTCCGACCCGGACATTCAGAATATATTCCCGCATACTGTCGAGAACAGCCTTAATTTCCAGAAGGGTCGGTATTCGGTTCCCGATATTGGCAATCATTTTACTTTCCAGAATAGGCATAATATACAGAGGATTCTCCAGCTCTCCGTTGATCGCGGAGATGATGTCCTTATACTCATAGCAGTTGGACCGATCAAATTTTGGCAGGATGTATCCCGTGACCACATTGTAGTAAGCTTTCAGCATTTCATGTATATGCCTCATATGCTCCGGATCGCGGATCCGGACAAAGAGAAGAGGCATTCTGTCGCCGGGAATCTCCCGCTTGCTGATGGCCTCCAATGTATTACAAAGTTCTATTTCGGATTCTTCCAGTGCCTCATCGCGGATAGAGTCTTCGAGGCAAAAAGCCATGGAAGTAAGGCAGGGAAAAAAGTTATTCTCGATTTTTTCCGCAAGGCCGATATTGATGGCAGGACTATACAGAAGGCCACCAACCATATATTGAAGCTTTGCGCGACCACATTTTGTCATTTCGTTTCTCCTTGAACCAGATTAGAATTCAATTATTGCCCCTATTCAACATTTACGCCGTAGCTTTCACAGAGCTGTTTAAGACCGCTTCGATAACCGGAACCGACGAAACTCATCTTCCATTGGCCTTTGTATTGGTAGATCTCCGCGGCGACAACGGTCGTTTCCTCAGACAGATCCTTCAATTCAAATCGAAAGACCTCTTTGTCTTGGCAAAATACCCGGATTGCGGGCGACGTAACCATTGAAAAATTCTGCTGAGCATGATCGCCGTATATGGAATAGCTGACAACGATTTTGCTGACAGAGGAATCGACCTTGTTAAGATCGATCAGCACCAGTGAGTTGGAATCCGCGGAAACGGACTTAACCGATTGGTTCGGGGCTTCTGTATTGCCAAAGAAAATCAGATCTTCATCCCGGGATACTTTGCCGTTTTCCCCTAAAAGAAAGCAGTAGCTGTCAATGTCCATATTCCGCACCCCGCTCTGGTGCTCGAAGATAATTTTCAGCTGAGAGGAACCCAGTTCCTTTATGGAAATTCTCTGTCCTCTTCTCATGTTCGGTACGGTCTCGTCAGCTGTCCGGGGGGCAATGATCTCATCCGATGGATTGATGGGAACCGGCGGCGACACCGCGGGTCCCTTTGACCGGGCAAGGGCCTTATCCTGGGTGACCCCGTTATTTAACGCTTTCCCTGTAATATAGATCCTCCGGGAAACAGAGGATTGTACCATAAGTTCACCGTAGAGAATGGTATTGTGTCTCAGCCCGTCTGTGGTTAAGGTCAAACGGTTCTGCCCGGCAATTAATTGTTCGGGCTGTACCTGGAGCCCTTTTACTTTGCTGAGAAGTTTTGCGTCAGACGGCGCATCCAGGCTGACCGTAAATGTGTTTGTCTTGTCCGCGGCAAACTCGCCTAAAGAGATGACGCTTGGAAGCTCCCATGATTCGGATTCCCCTGCCGAACCCACCACATTGCCATATACTTCGATGTTCTCAAGTTTCGTGTTGGGGTCACTGGTCTTAATTGCCGTGAACGCTTCTCTGCCTTCAGGATTGCCTGTTACTTCCACGCGCAGGTTCCTGATCGTGACATTTGGGGCGGACACCACCAATACTGGCCCCTTCTTGGCCCACAAAGTGGATCCCCGCCCATCAACGACACATGGGCGCTCCACAACAAGAGGGCCTTCGTATTCACCGGGCGACAGCGTGAAATCTCCACTTGAATTTGAGTTAAATTGTTCTTGAACCTTATTCATGATTTCCTTAAACTAAACAGAGAAAGGCGCGGAAGCGTTGGGAAGCTCCCGCGCGTCATCATCAGACATTAACACCGAAACTTCTGCAGAGGGCTTCCAGGCCGCCCTGATAGCCCGCGCCGACGGCGTTGAATTTCCAGTCATTGCCGTTTTTGTAGATCTCACAAACCACCAGCGCGGTTTCAATGGAAAATTCCTCCGCGAGATCAAACTTCAGAACCTCCGTGCCGGTCATATCGCTGGGGTTTGCCATACGTGCGACGCGGACATAAGCGTTGGATACCTGGCCAAAGTTCTGGCGGCGGGCTGGCGCGTCATAGATGGTTACGGTAATGGCGATCTTCTGAACATCAGCGGGAACCTTAGTGAAGTCAATGATGAGGACTTCGTCATCACCATCGCCGGCACCGGTCAGGTTGTCGCCGGTATGACGGACGGAACCATCGGAACTTTTCAGATTACCATAAAAGATAAAATCCCCATCCTTGCGGACCTTGCCGTTGGCGCCAAGCATAAAAGCGGCCGCGTCCAGATCGAAATCAGCGCCTCCGTCGTATCGGTTCGTATCCCAGCCCAGCCCGATGAGCGCCATGGTCATACTTTTGTCAAGACTTACCCTCTGACCCTTTGAAAGGTTAACACCCATTATGATTCCTCCTTTAAACAAATCGCTTGGCAAGATCGCCTATGCTATTATCCTGAGTTGCCTGGCCGATCGCGTTAAATTTCCACGCGCCGTTGTAACGATATACTTCGCCGAATACCATAGCGGTCATATTGTCATAATTTTCGGAAAGATTGTACTTGCAAAGTTCCTGATTGGTTTCCGCGTCACAGACTCTGATGAACGCGTTTCTGATCAGACCGAAGTGCTGTCTGCGCTGCATGGCCTGATAAATATTTACAACCACAATAATCTTGTCATACTGGGTAGGAAGGGAGGCAAGATCAATCATGATCTGCTCATCGTCACCGTCGCCCGCGCCGGTCAGATTGTCTCCCATATGGCGGACACAACCGGAACGGTGGGTCAGGTTGCCAAAATAGACGACATCATCTGTGCCCTGGAGACGGCCGTTTACACAGATAAACGCAGAAGCGTCACAGTCAATATCCTGAGGCTTTGGGGCAAAAAATCCCCTGGACTGCTGAACCTCGTCCCAGCCAAGTCCGACCATCACCCGGTGGAGAGAACCGCCGTTGCTTTTGCGGAGTTCAACTTTCTGGCCTTTTTGAAGATTTACGGACATACTATTTTCTCCTTTGCTAAAAATTAATTATTGCTCCCGGTCATTTTCTTGATCCACTGGGTAAAGGAAGCGGGATTCCTGGTCTGGATCAAAACCGTGCCAGGGCCTCTGAAACGGCATACCAGACATTCGCCGGACATAATGCTGGATATCCAACCATTAGATGCCTTCTCGATCCGATAATTCATGTAATCAGGCCATGCCACAAGATGGCCGTTGTCCACGATGGCTTCCTCTCCCGGGTCCAGATTGATCGCGTGAATCGCGCCGTAACTGCTTAAGAATACGGTTCCCCGGCCCCGCGCGTTTACTACAAAAAAGCCTTCCCGTGAAAAGATACCCTGGGCAAGGTTTTGTATGGCCGTATCCACCTGAATCCCCTGGGTGGCTGCCAGAAATCCGTCCTTCTGAACCCTGAGGTTGTAAGAGCCATCTAAGTCGACATCTATAATACCACCTGGTATGGGATGACCAAGAAGCACATATCCCGGGCCTCTGGACGCGACAATGTTCTGAAAGAAAAAGCTCTCACCAGCCAAAACACGTCTTGCTATGCCGCTTATCAGATTTCCTCCCATAGATCCGTTTACATCCAGCGTTCCGGACATAGCGACCATCGCGTCCGATTCAGCCTTGATGGATTCACCTTGCGCGAGGTCGCATTTTACCACCGGAAAAGCGTCTTGATAAAGAATCTGATAATTCATATAATAAGCTCACTTTCTGATTCAAGATCAGACGTTTACGCCGTAGCTGTTGCAAAGCGCCTTAAGGCCGCCCTGGAAGCCGCTGCCAATGGCGTTAAACTTCCACTCGCCATTGTTGCGGTAGAGCTTGCCCACAGCAACCGCTGTTTCAATGGAGAAATCCTCCCCTAAGTCGTAGCGGATCAGTTCGGTGTTTGAGGTCTCGTCAACAATACGGATATAAGCGTTGCTGACCTGACCAAAGTTCTGTTTGCGGGTCTCGGCCTCGTAAATGGTCACCGTAAAACCGATCTTGTCAATATTGGCGGGAACCGCGCTGAGATCCACCTTGATCTGCTCATCGTCGCCATCGCCTTCGCCGGTCAGATTGTCGCCCATGTGCTCAACGCTGCCGGAGCTGTGCTTGAGATTGCCATAGAAGATAAAGTCAGAGTCACTGGTAACCTTGCCGTCCGCGCCCAGCATGAACGCCGCCGCGTCGAGATCAAAATCAAATCCGCCGTCATACTGGTTCACATCCCAGCCAAGACCCACAATAATTTTGCTTAAACCAGGATTTCCTTTCGTAAGGTCCACTTTCTGTCCTTTGACTAAACTAACTGCCATGATCAATTCCTCCTAAAATTTATTATTTTGCAGCAAATTCCCGCTGCTGGGAATCGTAAAGATTTGCTGGCCCCGGGGCCAGCCAGGCACTTCTATTTCCCTGACCCGCCCAGAATCGCTTTGCGGGCCATATCAATGGGTATCACAAGAAATGCCATTCCAATACAGATAAGCCACCCGGACGGGCTGAGGGCCTCTACACTCAAAACACTGCCGCCGAAAGTGACAAAAACAAACTGCAGGGCAAAGATGGAGAACATTACAAGGGGGAAGCTTTTGTTTCTGCTCATATTCTCAAACACATTCATGTGATTGGTTCTCGCGTTGAAGCCGTTGAAGGTAATGGCCATCATAAAGGTCGCGAATACCGCTGACTTTAAATATGTAATATCAACATTGCCGAAGAGCCTCCGGATGCCGGGAACAAAGAGGATTCCCAGACAGACAAAGGTGATATAAAGGGCGCTGATAATAATCTCAATAAGCATTTCCCTGCTGACAATGTTTGCGGAACGGGGAACAGGCTTGTCCTTCATATACTCTTTCAGAGCCGGTTCGCTGCCGAACGCGATCGCGGCAAGGGTATCCATGGCCAAATTGACCAGCAGAAGCTGAACAACCGTCATAATAACATTCTCCCCAAGTAATGGACCGATGAAGCAGGTCAGCACAGCCGCCACATTAACGGTAAGCTGGAAGATCAGGAACTTACGGATGCTCTTAAACATGGTCCTGCCGTAAAGGATGGCCTTTTCGATGGATGAGAAATTGTCGTCAAGGATGGTGATGTCGCCGGCTTCCTTGGCGACTTCCGTGCCGCTGCCCATGGCAAAGCCGACATCGGCTTTCTTTAACGCGGGAGAATCATTGACACCGTCGCCGGTCATACCGACAACAAGGTTCAGCTCCTGCGCGATTCTGACAAGACGGCTTTTATCCGTAGGCAGTGCCCGGGAAACAACCCGAAGGCGTGGGAGAATGGTCTTCAGCTCATCATCCGACATATCGGCCATTTCGGAAGAGGTCAGAGCCACATCCTCACTGCCCGTAAGCAGGCGGGCTTCTTTCGCGATAGCCACAGCGGTTTCCTTGCGGTCGCCGGTGACCATGACAACCTGAATACCCGCCTCCCGAACCTCCCGGATCGCGTCAACCGCTTCCTTTCGGACATTATCTCTGATGCTGATCACACAAATCAGGGTAAGATTCTCGTCGTCTCTTTCACCGTCAACCTTCGCGACAGCTAAAAGCCTCATAGAACGTCCGGCCTGAGTGTCAATGTATTGGGTCAGGCGGTTTTTCTCATCCAAATCCCGGATCTGACCGTTTTCATCTAGGTAATGGGAACACCTTTCGATGATCTTCTCAGGAGCGCCCTTGATGTATGTTACGCTTCTCCCCTCCTGGTTGAGAGTGACGCTGGAGCTCTTTTTGTTGGAGTCAAACGCGTTAAAATTTTTAACAGCTTCACGGCTCAGAGAACGGACAGCGTCTTGGGCGGTCAGAAAAGACATCAGAGCCCGGTCAGTGCTGTTGCCGCCAATGATGCTGCCGTTGCTGACCATGGCGCTGTTGTTAATACCGATGCCGGTAATAACATCTGCCGCTAAAGAGGAAGGGATGCTTTTCAGGTCGTTAAATACCGCGACATTGCCGGTTGCCATCTCAACAACGGAAAGACGGCCTTCTGTGATGGTGCCCGTCTTGTCGCTGAACAGGATGCTCAGGCTGCCCGCGGTTTCAAGACCATTGATCTTTCTTACAAGAACATTATCCTTTGCCATATTCAGGCTCTGAAATGACAGCAGGATGGAGGTAAGCATCGGCAGTCCCTCGGGAACCGCGCAGACAATGATGGTAACCGCGACAGTAACCGCGTCCATAACCAGGCGGATCCATTCATAGACGCCAGTGGGAATATTGCCGGAAAGCAGGGTCTTGGCAAGAACGCCCACCACAATACAAACCGCGCCAATGTAGCCAAAGGTGGAGATCTGTTCTGCCAGTTTGCCCAGCTTGACCTGCAGAGGTGTTTCCCGGGTCTCTTCCTGAACTTCCAGAGCAAGTTCACCAAACAGCGTCTTGTCTCCCACGACCTTGGTTTTCATATAAGCTTCGCCGCCGCAGACAACGGTTCCCCGGTACACATAGTACTTATTCAGAAGATCCTTTGTGTCATAGGTTTCACCGTGGGGCATTGTAAGCTTTTCCGCTTCTTCTGTCTCACCGTTTAAGGCAGCCTGGTCCACCTTCACAGCTCCGTCAGCGATTTCCCCGTCAGCGGGAATCTTGTCGCCGGCCTGAAGGAAAATGATGTCGCCCACAACAACTTCACTGACATGGATCTCTTTCAGCTTTCCGTCCCGGATGACTTTGGCCATTTCCTTGGCCTCTTCTTCGGCTTTTAAAGCGGAAGCTTTGCCTTCCTGCTTGTTTTCGCTGAAAGAGGCCACGCCGTTCGCGATAAGGATCGCGACTAAAATACCCGCGGGCTCAAACCATTCCGCCTGGTGGAGGAAAAACAGAAAAACCTGAACCACCAAAGCCACCAACAGAATCATGATCATGGGATCTTTGAAACCTTCAAGAATCTTCTTCCATAATGGGTCAGGCGGAATCTGGGTAAGACTATTGGAACCATGCTGTTCGCGGCTCTTTTCAACCTCTCGGGCAGTTAAACCAGTTAGCTTCATAAATGTGTATTCCTTTCAAAAAATATTTTGTAGTTCAAAGATGTCATTCCGCTCCCTTATCCGCCGCAAGAAACTTCAGCCAAAAGTCCCTTGTCATCGCTGGACATACGAAATACCGCGCCGTCTTTCAGCAGTACAGCTTGTCCTGTTGGGACAAGGCTGCCGCCAGGTGATGTCATGCCTTGAATGTTATGGTTTACAAGCAGCCACTGCCCTTGATATCTGCAGACATATGCCATCATGCTTCTGTCCGCCTTTTCATCCGGGAAAGTATTTGCCAGCACATGCCACTTGAACAGGGGCATATTGTGATAGAGAACAACCTCTTCCGCGGGAACCCACTGACCGGGTCTGCCTCTAAGCGGGCTCTTGAGATGAAGCCGGAGGAGATTATCCTGTTTCACTCTTGTACCGCAGAAAGGGCAGACTGGGTTTTGGGGATCATGGAGCACAAACCATTGTGCCGCGCAATTAAAGTTTTCACAAGGGTGCAGCAGATCCCATGTTTTAACCAGAGCTTTTTCCCATTCCATTGCCGTGGGGCGGTTATCGGGATTATGTAATCCGTCAACAAACGCCCGGAGGAACAAAGCCTCCAAGGCCGGTCCCAAATCTTTTATGGTCACATTCAGCTCCTGAGGACGATTGCTGTGGTCATTTGGGTTTTCAATAAACAGCGCTTTGGGCCCCATGCTCAGATAATCATCCATATTCGGGTCATCGGAATATGTTTTTGGGCCGGTTAAGGGATGCCGCAGGAGCAAGTATTCATAAATGAGAACTGCCAGGGCATGTAAATCCGTATAAGTACACGGAAGTTTTCTGTCAGGATTCCTGAAAGGCAGCTCCATGGTCTCTAAAACCTCCGGAGCGATATATCCGCCAGTGCCTATGACCTCCGGAGGATAAACGCCTGGAACAACCAGGGAATCAATGTCAATGACAACACAGCCTCCGGTTGTGGGATCCACCAGCACATTGTTGCAGGATAAATCGGAATGGGCCAAACCGGCCTGATGCATTCTCCGGATTGAACGGGCCAGGGAGATGGACATTTGAACCATGGCCCGGAAGTCCCCAAGCTCCTGCTCCTTGATGAATCTTCTGAGTCTGGGGGATGTGAACCATTTGCTTTTTTTATCTTTGCCCTTTAACTCTGAACTCAGTTCAGGTATCACGGAAACATTTTCAGAGAAAAAATAGTTGGGCGGATACGCGGGGCATACAATGCCGAATTCAGGCTCCGTTATGATCGCGGTCGGCCAGCAGAACCTGGCGGCAAAGTACTTTGCCATGGAATCATTATTGCCCCTTGCTCCTCCGGCTTGTTCAGAAAGCGTGGGATTGTATTTGCCGATAATGGCTTCAATCCGCTTTCTGACATTTGGATCCTTCGCGACCTTTGGGGAGTTGAAGAACTGTACAACATAAGATTGATCAGGCGCGAAATAGGTGTATTTCATACCGCCGCGGGGAGGGTTCTCTTTGATCACATAGGGAACCCTGCTCCCGTCCGCTAATGTGGCTTCCGCTATCTGCCCCACTGTCGCACCTCCTAAATAGTTATAACAACCAGTGTGCGGTCGTCGAATGAGCCCCGTTCAACATAGTTATCCAGCCACTTCTTCAGTTTTTCGCCGGGGTCGGTTGTTTTTTCTGTTTCTTCAAGTTCGAGCCGGACTAAATCCAGTATGGAGGGGTCTTTCCAAAGCTCCTCCAGCGTTAGCCCTGTGGACTTCATGATACGGTTTGTATACTGGACAGGGATCTTGACACTTTGGTCATTTACCCACGGGTATACAAGGGGATCGGGTATATGTTTAAACAGTTTCAGCTGGGCCTGTGTAAGGGCGGCCGCGGAAATCCCATGGGACTGTTTTTCAAGGACCCCGTTAATCATTAAGTCAAAATACAGGCGGAGCGTCTCGGTTTCACTGGGGAAATAGTCGTCTGCCACACCATCGCTCATGACCATGACAATATCAGCGGCTGTTCTTGAAATCTTGGTCCGGTGCCGCAGCGCTTCCATATTCCCCATCTGTGGGGAAGTAAGAAATTCGGTTTCCCCGGAAAAGTCGCCGCTGTCAGGTACACCCATAAGCTTTACGGAGCTTGCGAATTCCCCTTTCGTATCCAGGATCGCGATCATGCCGTCACCGATCTGACAGGAAATCACCAGATGCTCTTTTGGAATTTCCTTGATCGGAATCATGACCGCGATCAGCAAGGTACTGGACAAATCTTTGAATTGGAGGCCCCGCCCCAAAACCTTTTCATATTCGGGGTTGATCTTTCTGGAATAAAACGCGGCTTCTACCGCCTCCCGGGCTTTTATTATGGATTGCTGGACAGCGCTGACAAGAATACCGCAGGCTTCCATGCACTTGGCGTCAGTAAGGGAAAGCCCTAAGTTTTCTCTCAGTTCAGGCTTGTCAGCAAACAATTTTTCAAAAGAACTGACCAAATATCCAATGGCGGCTTTACAGGCTTCCCTGGCCCCGACCCGGGAAAACCTTTTGGAACCAGCTCCATCGGATACAGCTGCCAATGTAATATGCTCATAATTCGCGACCTCGTACCAGTCGTCGCAGTTGGTACCCTCATGCTTGTGCTTCTTTCCTCTGACACGCGCGGCAATGACCTTGCTTCCCGGCAGGGTCGCGGTTGTGCTCATATACTCAGGAGCCGGTTCCGGTTCATCCGCGGGGATAGGCAGGTACTTCCAGAGGGAGGCTGTATGGCTGGTAACTTCTTCGTTGCTGAGAGCCGCCTTAGGTTTTTCAAACGGACCGCCGGTTTCAGGAACAGCCTGGGTTTCCGGGGGGTCTTTGGCTTTTTCCGCTGTTACACCATTTTCCGCGGGGGTGCTGGTGATGCTTTCCGTGAATTCAGACATAGGATGTCCTCCTTGTGATGTCCTGCCTTAATCAGGGAACCACGATAAATCCCTGAGGTGGGGGAGGCAATTGGATGGCGCGGCCCGGCTTTGCGTCAAGACTCTGGGAGGACATCTTGATGGAACCGGATACCCACGCGAAGAACTGTGCCATATCGCCGGCAGAGAGCGTATTCATCATCAAAACGCTTTCGGTGATCTGCTTTAAGTATGAGGTATCCGCGTTGGAACCAGCGGCGCAGGCAATAATATTAGCGGCCTTTAGAGACTTGATCTTCTCAGCGGCCTGGTTGAAAGCTTCGATATCCGTGGGAGAGCCATCGGTCAGGATAAATACCAGGGGACGCCAGTCTCCTTTTTGGGTTTCCGTGGTTCTGCGCACCTCGTTATTGACACAGTCTATGAGGACATTTAACGCCCCGCCAAGGGCAGTCGCTCCACCAGCGGAGATCTCAGGCTCTTTGAACTGTATAAGCTCTGTAAGAGGAGTGATTTGCCGGGCGGAGCTGTCAAATGTAATAACGGACAGATATGCTGTCTCCAGGGCCTGGGGGTCGCTCCGCAGTTCAGAAAGAAGGGCCTTGACGCCCTGCCTAACCGCTTCAATGGGCTCTCCCGTCATGGAACCGGAACAGTCAAGCAGCAAATAGACTGGTAATCTGCGTATAAAATCTGCCATGATAAAATCTCCTTTGTGATTTGTAAAATATGTAAGGATACCTGTGAGAGATCTCACTCTTTCTCCGCGTTGAGTCCGGAATTCAGAGAACTTATAATCTTGAAATCCGTGTTGAATTCGTTGGTCAGTGAATCGCTGATGGGAACAACAATATCAGGAGGCACCTGATCGTCTTTCATCTGCAGAGCGCCGATAAGTCTGGGTGTATAGATCTTTGAGGCAACCAGATACTCTTTGGAATTCGCGTTCATGGAAAAGACCATAACAAAGTTGACAAACTGTGCCCATCTCATAACGAAAGCGTTGTTTTCAATTCTGGATATC